>JABAOF010004823.1_pt1 | contig 34248 bp, 40 predicted proteins | sample 7062171 | NCBI WGS metagenome assembly JABAOF01 (sample SAMN14538628, study PRJNA623070) | marine sediment metagenome | biome: marine biome [ENVO:00000428]; feature: marine pelagic biome [ENVO:01000023]; material: deep marine sediment [ENVO:00002113] | place: India: Gulf of Khambhat ...
CGGGATACACCGGCCAGGTCACTGCCTGCCGACGAACACCACTTGCAGAGGAGCGCAATGATTTTGGGTTCGAATGTTTCTGTTTCCGCCATGATCAACCTCCAAGAGCAGCAGATAGGGATGCGGTTATCATCTCATGCACCTGCAGCGGGGTCAGGTTCCTGACCTGGATGGCCGCGCGCAAACACGTGGCCGAACAGGTGCCGCATCCTTCACACAATACCTCATTCACTTCCGCTTTGTTGTCTTTAAGGGAAAGCGCTTCATAGGGACAGACCTCCACGCACATACCGCAGCCGGTGCAAAGATTGAGATTGACTTCTGCCACCATGGGGCTGTGGAACAACCGCTCCTGGGAAAGAATGGTGATGGATTTTGCCGCCGCACCGCTGGCCTGGGCCACGGCTTCCGGGATATCTTTGGGGGCCTGGGCCGCCCCGGCAAAAAACATTCCCGAGGTGACACTCTCTACCGGTTTCAGTTTGGGGTGGGCCTCGGAAAGGAACCCATCCTTATCCATGGCCACCTTGAGTTTCTTGGCCAATTCGTCCGCCCCTTTCGACGGCCTCATGGCCAGGGCCAGAACCACCATGTCTGCATCGATGTCTACTCGTTTCCCGGTTAAGGTATCCACACCCTGCACCTTGATTTTCCCGTTTTCCTCGAAAATTTTCGATACCTTTCCCCGTAAGTAAACCGTGTTGTCTTCTTCAAGGGTTCTCTGGACAAACTCTTCGTACCCTTTTCCACCGGAACGGATATCGATGTAAAAAATATAAGCCTGGCCGTCGTGCACTTTATGTTTGTAGAGCATGGCGTGTTTGGCCGTGTACATGCAGCATATTTTGGAACAATAGGGACAGTAGAGCTCGGGATCACGGGAACCGGCACACTGGATAAAAACAACCTCTTTTGGCTCTTTATGATCCGACGGCCGGAGTACTTCTCCGCGGGTGGGACCGGAGGCCGATAACAACCGTTCAAATTGCAGCCCGTCCAGCACATCGTCATATTTCCCGTACCCGTACTCGGCCATTACTTCTTTATCCAAAAGATCATAACCGGTGGCGACAATAATGGAGCCCACTTCCTCTTCCAGGACCTGAGGCTGCATGTCGTAATCGATGGCCTGGGGTTTGCATACATCGGCGCATTTGCCGCAGGCAATGGGAAGCAGTCCCGGGCAGGACTTGATGTCAAGGGTGTAGGTGGCAGGTATGGCCTGGGGAAAAGGGATGTAAATCGCTCGCCGGCCCGTTAAATTCACATCAAACTCATTGGGAACCACTACCGGGCATACCTTGGTGCATTCGTCACAAAGGGTACATTTATCCGGGTCCACATAGGTGGGCTTTTTTAGAATTTTAACCTTAAAATTACCCACATAGCCGCTGACCTCTTGCACTTCACTGTAGGTCATGAGTTTGATTTTGGGATGTTTGGATACCTCCACCATTTTGGGGGTGAGGATACATTGAGAACAATCAAGTGTAGGAAAGGTCTCGGATAATTGTATCATATGACCGCCGATGGATGGGTTGCGTTCCACCAGGATCACGTCATAACCACTGTTGGCCAGGTCCAATGCCGCTTGAATACCGGCAATTCCGCCGCCGATAACCAATGCCCTGCGGGTCACTGGAATACTGATGGGTTCCAGGGCCTCATTGCGTCGAACACGCTCTACCGTACTCTTGCTGATTCTGATCGCCTTTTCCGTTGCTTTTTTCATATCTTTGTGGACCCAACTGCACTGCTCCCTGACGTTGCCAATCTCGCAGTGAAAATCATTGAGTCCGGCGGATTTGGCCGTATTTCTAAAGGTGGTTTCATGAAGTGTCGGCGAGCAGCAGGATACCACAACATTGTCCAGTTTTTCTTCCTTAATGGCATCGATGATCAGGTTCTGACCCGGGTCGGAACACATATATACGTAGTCTTTGGAAAAAACAACACCGGGGTATTTTGAGAGCTCATCAGCCACTTTCGCCACATCGACAGTTCCTGCGATATTGACGCCGCAGTGGCAAATAAAAAATCCGGTTCGTTTCACGATGCCTCCTTTCTTTCTGCGGCCAACAATTCCATCCCGTAATCGTACCCTTTATCAAAGGCCCGTATATTCAGGTCCAGGAAACGTTCGGGTACGAGACCGGGAAGGGCCTTTTTCATGGCCTCGGGGGATACCACCTTGGTAATTGCAGTAAAAAAGCCAAGCATAACCAGGTTTGCGATGATACGGTTTCCCAATGTCTCGGCAAACCGCGTGGAAGGAATGGCATACATCCTGATCTTTCCCCGGGGGGGCTTTGCCTTTACCAGGTCTTTGTCGATCAGGAGAATTCCATTGTCCTTCAGGTCGGGTTCGTACTTCTCATACGCTTCTTGTGACATGGCCACAAGAATTTCAGGGACACTGATGTAGGGGTACAGCACCCGCTCATCAGACACCACCAACTGCGAACTGCAGGCGCTTCCCCTGGCTTCGGGACCGAAACTCTGGGTCATGGTGGCATACTTATTATCATAGAGGGAAAGGGCTTTTCCGGAGATCAAGCCGCAGCGAACAATCCCCTGCCCTCCAAAACCGGAAAACCTGATCTCAGCCATTGTTCAATCTCCCATATAATTGGTAATCATCACCCAATACTTTTTGCATGTGCTCATTCATGGCCTCCAGAAAGGTGGGTTTCTCTTTATCCACGAATTTTCCTACAATAAGCTTCCCCTGGTAGTCGATATCCAGGGTCCGCGTATCCGCACCGTGTTGTATTTCGGAATTGTCATGATAGTATTTTAACAGGTTCAGCCCGTCGCCCAACCGGTTCCTGCGGGCATAAAGGGTAACACAGGGGGTAATGACCTCGATAAAAGAAAAACCTTTCCTGGATAATGCTTCCTGGATGGATTTGGTGACCCGCCGCAAATGAAGCGCGGTCCAGCGGGCAACATATGTGGCGCCCGCGGCTTCGGCAAGGTTGGGAAGGCTGAAGGGGAATTCGAAATTTCCATAAGGCGCCGTGGAGGCATTGGCATTGATGGGGGTTGTGGCTGCCACCTGGCCGCCGGTCATGGCATAATTGAAATTATTCACGCAAATAACCACAAGGTCCATGTTCCGCCGGGCCGCATGAATAAAATGATTGCCGCCAATCCCGGCAATATCGCCGTCACCGCTGAACACAACCACTTTTAACCCCGGGTTGGCCAGCTTTAAACCAGTTGCAAAGGGGATCGCACGCCCATGGGTGGTATGGAACGAATCCAGTTTAATGTAACCGGCCACCCGCCCCGTACACCCGATACCGGATATCACAGCCACCTTATCCATATCGAGCTCACTTTTTTTAAGTGCCTCCACAAAGGATGTGACCACCGTGCCGATCCCACAGCCGGAACACCAGATGTGAGGGATACGGTCCATCCTCAAAAAATCTTCTATCGGACTTTTCTCTTCGCGGATTTCTTCTTGTTCACTCATTTTATTGCCTCCTTGATTGTTTCAAGGATATCGTCGGGGTCATGCACCCAGCCGCCGCAGTGACGAACACCCATCACCTTTGCCTGACCGGCGACACACCGTTCCACTTCCAGGACAATCTGCCCGTAATTGATCTCAGGCACCACAAACGCCTTGACTTTTTTGGCCAGTTCTTTGATCCGCTTTTCAGGAAACGGCCAGACCGTTATCAACCGCATCGTTCCTACTTTTAAACCGGCTTTTTTGGCCGCCTGCACCGCTTTCACCGCTACTCGCGACGTAATCCCGTATGAGATCACGATCACGTCTGCCGTATCTGTATCCGCTTCTTCAAAGCGAATGATTTTATCGGCATTCTTTGCGATTTTTTCCTTCAAGTGTGTCACACATATTTCCTGGGCTTCTGCATTGATGACCGGATAACCCCGTTCGTCATGGGTTAAACCCGTGGTATGAAAGCGATAGCCGTCACCCGCCTTGACTATAAACGGCACCATATCGGTGTCGTTTTTATAGGGTGAATACTCCCCTTTGGGGCCGGTGTACCACTTCCGTTCTACCACCTCGATCTCTTCTGCGGGAGGGATAACCACCTTCTCGTGCATGTGACCCACGCACTCATCAGTCATCACAAAAACAGGCACCCGGAACATTTCCGACAGGTTAAAAGCGTCTATGGTCAGGTCGAAACATTCCTGGGGGGAATCGGGTGATAAGGCAATGATTTCATAGTCACCGTGGGACCCCCATTTGACCTGCATCATGTCCTGCTGTCCCGTCAGGGTTGGCAGCCCTGTGGACGGGCCGCCTCTCTGGACGTTGGCAATCACCAATGGTGTTTCCATCATACAGGCCAGCCCAATATTTTCCATCATCAGGGAAAAACCCGGTCCAGAGGTAACGGTCATTACTTTTTTTCCGCCCCAGGCTGCACCGATTAATGCAGCGATCGACGCAATCTCATCCTCCATCTGTATAAAAACACCTCCCACTGTGGGTATTCGCTCCGCAAATCGTTCGGCGGTTTCCGTGGAAGGTGTGATGGGGTAACCTGCAAAAAATCGACACCCGGCTGCCAGGGCGCCTTCAGCAAGTGCATAGTCTCCATCTAAAAAATGCGCTCCGGTTAACACGCCTTTAGGGTCTGCTTTCACCTTTTTCACCAGCGTCCTCCTTCTTTATTATGGGTTCCCCCTCTTCCGGGGGGTTTTTGAGAGTAACAAAAATTGCAAATTCAGGGCAAATCGTCTCACATAATTGACAGTACAGGCAGTCGTCCTCATTTTTAACGTGAGGCGGATGATAGCCTTTAACGTTGAATTCTTCGGACAACTCAAGGACCTCCTTCGGACAATATTCCACACAAAAGCCGCATCCTTTACACCTGTCTTTGGCAATGTGAATATCTCCCTTCTTGGCTACTAAATCTCCAAAATATATCTTTTTCATTGGACCCTCAATTCTCAATTCTCAAACCTCAATGGTCAAATTAATCCTTTTTCTTTTAACATCGGCCTGGGGTCGATATAATGAAGATCAAACCTCAGGGTTGCTTCGGGGCAGCCAAGGGCTATCGCCAAAACCTGGGTAAAGTAAAGCACCGGGATATGCTTGAATCCCGGGTATTCCCGGGCCGCATCTTTTTGCCGGTGATCCAGGTTAAAGGCACACAGCGGACAACTGACCACCACAGCTTCAGCCCCGTTTTCCCGGGCCGAGTTCAGGATCTGGTTGGTGCGTTCAGCCACCATAGTGGGTTTGTCTACGGTTTGATAGGCTGCACAACATTCAACCTTGTAGGGAAAATCCACCGGGTCTGCCCCCACCGCGGACAATAGGTCCTCCAGAACCGTCGGGCTCTCCGGGTCATCAAAACCAATCTCGCGGGGACGCACCAACAGGCAACCGTAGTAACTGGCTAATTTTATATGATTGAGGGGTTTCACCACTTTCCTGGCGATGGCATCGAACTGGATATCATCTCTCAGGAGTTCCAACAAATGCAATATCTTCACATCGCCTTGGTAATTCACTTCTTCTTCGGTCATAAAATTATTGATCTTCTCCAGGCTATCAGGTTCATTCTTCATCCGCTGGTTGGCTCGTTTCAGTGTATTGTAGCACATGGCACACACGGTCATGACAGAGTCAGAACCGGATTCTTTTACGCGAATCAGGTTCCGTATCGGCGCCAGGTGGTGAATCAAATCATCGGTTGCCATTGAAAAAACAGTTCCGCAGCAATACCATTTATCGAGTTCCTCGACTGAGGTTCCCAATTGGTCTAAAGAGTATAATGTTGAGTCTTCAAAATTACTTGCTGCGTTTTTCAGGGTACAACCAGGGTAGTAAGTTACTTTCATTATTATTCCTCTTCCTTTTCATTTTCATTAGCGGTGGCTTCGCATTATTTATGAAGTAAATTTTCTCATACTGCTGATAAGGGCAATCGGGGGAACGTCGGATTTTTCAGCATCCGAAAGTTCTTCTACCTCAACATGGTCCTTTCTTTGTCTCAGCAGGATTAGCCGGATGGCCTCGAGAACTTCTGCCACATTGATTCCTTTGGGGCAGCGAACATCACAGGTCATACAAGAGGCGCAAATCCAAATCGATCGTGATGCCAACAGCTCATCCTTGAGGCCAATCTGGGCATAGCGGATGACCTGGTTCGGCAGTATATCCATTTGGGAAATACTCGGACAGCCGGCGGAACATTTCCCACATTGATAGCAGGCAAGGAGATTCTGCCCACTTAACTCTTCAACCTTAGAAACAAACGGGTCGTGGATGATTTGTCGAGATAGTACTATATTCATTGAATTGTCTCTCCAGGATTGAAAACCGTTTTCCCGGACATTGCATGGCAAAAAAGTGAGCAAGCGCGGGTAAAAATCACGTTGTATCCTTTATTTTTGGATTGGTGAAACATCATTCGTTTTTTTAAGACTGATGATATCACAAAAGTTTGGTTTATGCAAGGAAAAAAAATTTTTTTTTTAATTTTTTCTTAACTAATATAAAGAAACCACGCGCATTAAACCAAAGTTTGAGGTCCGCACCTAAAATAGCCGCAGCAAGCTAAGGAAGGAAAAAACCTCGAGTATTTAGCATTCTTAACGTCGTCAACAGCATCAGTACTACGATTAAGATTAAAAATTTTTAATATCTCTTTAATGTTGGTTTAATGTTCTTCCGCTAAATTATACCCGGTCATGCATATGACCACTGGAGCCAGCAATGACAATTGAAGACCAGGTGAACGAAGTTGCAAAGGTCTACTTTATTGTCGATACTGCTGTTCATCAATATAAAAAGGATAGTGGCCTCAAATGCCCCCACTTTTGTAATCGATGCTGCTGGAATATCCATATTACCGCTACGGTAATAGAATTCCTGCCGCTGGCCCTCTGGATTTTTAAAAAACACCAGTGCCAGGAGTGGTTGACAAAACTCAAAGAATTCCAAACAAAGAATGAAAAGAATTGTATCTTACTGAGATTTCCTAAATACTGGAGATCCAGCGGCCGGTGCCTGGCATACAAAATGAGACCATTGGTATGCAGGCTTTTTGGTTTTTCCGCTGTCCTGGACAAACACAACCGGCCTGCTCTGGTCACCTGCCAGGTAATTAAACGGGCGTTAAACGATAAATATCTAAAAACCATACGTTCCCTGGAAGCAGGAAAATACAAGGTGCCGGTCATGAAGGATTACTATATGATGATGTATTCCATCAACCCCATACTGGCACAAAAATATTATCCTCTCAACATTGCTTTTCAAGAGGCTTTAGAAATGGTACTTGCCTATTACTCTTTCAGGACATACAATTGAAAGAACTCAGTTCGCTGCGCTCACAATTAATGGAATGATGGAATAGTGGAATGATGGAATAGTGGAATGTTGGATAAAAAGGCCTTCCTGGTTCCAGACAGAACATATTAACAAAACAGGAACAAAAATCAATTACAAAGGAACAATTTTTGATTACATGGGACAAAAATAACGGGAAAAAAAGGGTCAAGCAAGGAATAGGGCGCAGGGAATCGATCTATCTGCTGGTGGTAAACATGACCTGATGTTTGTCGCTGAGCCACTGCTGCCAGACCAGGTAAATATTTCCTTCTTTGTCAACGGCAATGTCGGCATAATCCGGCATCCTGGCATTGACACCGGCGGAAACCGTGATCCCTTCACACCAGGGATAACTACCATACACAGAACGGCTGTAGACAATCTCCTGCCGGTTGGTACCAAACCCGTAATTGGTCCAGACCACATTAATATTGCCTGAATCATCTACAGCCAGGGCAGGCTCGCTAGATAACCAGGAATCATTGGATATATTGATTACGCCGGTCCAGTTCTGTCCCTGGTTCCAGGAGCGGGTAAAATATATTTCCCGGTCCAACGCGCCTAAATCAAACCAGGCCACATAGACCTGGCCGTGATAATCACACGCTATCACGGGCCGGACCGAGTGTAAGTCATCGGAGGATAAATTGATTATTTCACCCCAGGTACTGGCGCCGTATTGATAGCAGCGAAAAAAAATATCCCACTGCCCCGGTCGATAATCTTTCCAGGCGGTAAAGATATTACCTTCGGCATGCACAGCCACCACGGCGCTGTCGGATGGGCCGATGTTATCGGACACATTAACCGGCTCGCTCCAGGTGTCGCCATAGTCATGCGAGCGGCTGAGAAAAATATCGCTGCGATTTGATTTTATCGATTCATGCCAGACCACGGCAACTTTGCCATAGTTATTGGCGGCAATGTCGGGGACATAGGAGGAATATCCCGGTTCTGAAATCATGGTTACATTCTCCCAGGTGACGCCGTTGTCCCGGGAGCGGCGTAAAAAGATATCAAATTTATCATCGAAACCGCTGGCACTATAGACAACGTATACATTCCCCCCGCCGCTTACGGCTAACTCCGGGCAGCAGAGGGAGTTGTAACCATAAGTTAATATTTGGATATCACTCCAGGTCTCGCCAAAATCAGTGGAACGGCGGTAATACACATTCCATTCCCCATCACTCATGTCCTTCCAGATGACATGAATGATATCCTGGTCGTCCACGGCTATCATGGGAAAGGTACCATCCAGGGTAGTTTGGGAGATATTGACCGGATCGTTGAAACGGGGATGTTCCAATACAGAAAAATCCACCGTATCGGACTTAGCACTGTCACGGCCGCCGGACACATAATTGACCACATAAACCGGAACGGTACGAACGAGATTGTCTATGGAGGTACGTTGACTTGAAGAATCCCGAAGAGTATTGCGAACCAGGTCATTCGTATAAATCCGGCAGCGAAGTTTTTTGTCACTGACCCGTTCCGTGGTTTTGCGGATGTAATTAAAAACGATCTCGGCACCCTCCCTGAAATTTTCCCCATGAACCGTCAATGTAAAAGCGGGGAGAGACAATGCCCTGGCATCGGGAGAAATCGACTGGATCACCGGGTTAAGAGGCTCGCTGTCCCCATCGATATTACACCCGCCTGAGATTAACAAAACCGCCACTATAAAAATAACAGCCCCTGTTTTCATGGTAATTAAAATAGCATAACCTCCTGTTTTTTTCAACTACCCGGGAAAAACTGACTCAAAAACTGACTCGGTGTTTGAAAAGTTGAAATTATTCTGATAAAAAGGGCCAAATAAGAAATTTGAAATTTATTATATGGAATAAAGCTCTGAAATCGACTCAATTGGTGAAAAATACCCTGACCGTATCATCTTAGCCAGGAGTTTATCAGCTTCTAAAAGTTCCAAAAATTCCATGTCATTGGATAAAACCGTATTATTAGCTACGAAGCTCATCAAGTTTCCTTCCTAGAATTTCTACCTCACTTTCAATTTCCCCTTTACTATTCGGACCTAAATCTATTTTAATACCACGTTTCAATAATAAATCTTTCATCTCCTCAAAACAAAGGCCAGCCAGATGGGCCGCTTTGGAAAGTGATATATCAGAGTGCTGATATGTATGGATAGCTAATTCCAATCGATATTCAGGGCGTATCCACAGCAAAGAACGCAACGCATCCCTAAGAACATCTTCTTCCCTGGAATATAAACCAGCAGAAACCAAATCTTTTGCTTTAAACATCATAGATATCTCCCTATTTTTCGTTACCTCCGTTTTTATTTTATCCTGGTTAAGTATAATAGATGGTCTTACTTTTGTCAAGAAGAAATAAAAGGTTTCTCCCCTATATTTTATTATATTGCCCTGGTGCCGCGCCAAATAACACCCACAGCCCGGTAAACCATTGAAAACGGGGAAAGGGGATATACAAGAAATATATCCTTAAAAAATAGAATTTTTTGTGAAAATTCTCTTGATTTTCTTTTGCCATTATGTTAAAAAAACCACTTAAGTGGAATGGGATTGTTAAATTCAGTTTGCGGAGATTGAGTGGAAGTTGATAACAACATCAGAGAGATGCAAGGCCTTACCGAAACAATCGGCAAAGGCGGAAGCTTGTTAGAATGAAAAGTGTCACGGTCGATAACTATAGGAAAGACAAGTATTATCCTCGCGTTGTGCGGGCCGTGGCTAAAATCCTCCAACGTTCAAACGTTGTTGCCCCTGTGGACGTGCTGTTGGAGATGGGGAATCTTTCCCAAAAAAATCATGACGCCTGGCGCCGCGGTCAAGTGCCCTATCTTGAACGTGTTTTTGAGGGAAACCTATCCAAAGCCAACAGGATATTACGGATTATTGGTTTTCACGTTCACGATCTGGATATGGTTCCCCGTCAGACTGTTTACCACCAATTAGGCAGCGGAAAAAACCGTATCCTTCGTTTCTCCAAATCGGGAGATAGGAAACTTGAAGAATCATACTCCAGACAATACGTCTGGAATAAGTCGGATGAAAAGAAACTTAATGTCATTAAGCAATTGAAACCCGAAGGTGAAGTAAGATGAAATATAAATTATTTGAAGAAATTGTATTAAATAAAGATATTCCTGGAAAGAATTTGAAAAAGGGGGATGTTGCTACTATTGTTGAATATCATCCTGTCACTGACGGTGAAGATGGCTATTCACTGGAAATATTCAATGCACTTGGAGATACAATAGCAGTAATAACTATACCTGAGTCAGCGATTGAGCCCTTAACCAAAGACGAAGTCTTCAGTGTCCGTCCATTGGTCGCAGCGTAAAAAAGGGTGTGCTTCCTTTTAAGGAGAAAGAGAGTAATGGTGTGTCAAAACGTCAAAATAGAAGAACGGTGACGAAGGAGAAAACATGAAAAACCGGGCAGACCGGAAATCGGCCCCTGGTTGCCGAAGACACATTTTTTCCACATATCATGAAAAGACAATTAATTCATGGTGGAACCGAAACGGGGGAAGATAAAAAATAGCTTGAGAGAAATTTTTCCATTGAAGTCTTTGCAAAACAGGCGAAAATGAATTATAATAACAATGCAAAAAAATAAATAGGTGCAATGATGTTAACAGCAGAAAAAGTCAGCCAGGAAGTACAAAAATTACCGGATGCGTTTCAAAAAGAGGTTCTTGATTTCGTGGAATTCTTGCTTCATAAGTCACAGAACGAAACGGCTCAAAAAGAGGAACGGGAATGGAATAATTTTTCCCTCAAATCTGCACTGAGGGATATGGAAGATGACGAATTTCCTCCTTACACCGATGCTGATTTCATTGAAAAGTGGCAATGAAGAAACCTTGTCAGATCGTTATATTTAATTTCGGCTAAGTAGAATCAGAAATAATTTGGGAAATTGGATAAAATCCGGTGGAGAAGGAACTTCATAATCTTTAACAGTCGACAAAAAAGGCAGGCAAAAAATCTCCCTTGAAAAATAGAATTTTTAGCGAAAATTCTCTTGATTTTCTTTCGCCATTATGTTAAATAAACCACTTAAGTGGAATGGAGTTGTTGAATTAAGTTTGCGGAGATTGAGTGGAAATTGATAACTATTTCCGGGAAATGCAGAGATACAAGGCCTTACCGAAACAATCGGAAAGAGCGGAAGCCTATTAAACTATCCCTTCACCTTGAAAACGAAATGGATCGTTGTTTAGGAAATACGAATTACTTATATTAGTTGTTGGGAGTAAGTAAAAACAGTCAAAGGAGGAGACAGTCATGACTGATAAGAAGGCCACGGCCGCGGCAGGTCTTAGCCAACATGATCTGGAAATGCTGCGGGAATTCTACGTCTGCTTTGATCGCCCAGCTTTCAAGATCAACTTCGAGCATGAGGCGAATCTTGAGGATCTGATGGCTGCGCTGGCAGATACGATTGCAGCATTGAGTACTGGTGTAAAAACACTTAGGGGCGTGATCCCCTTCGGAAAGCCAGTTGAAGGAAAAGCCTACTTTGAGAGCAGCAAAATTCGCGATGCCTTCGATGAGATAGTTGATATCCTGAGCGGCGCCCAAATCCTCTACGCCCATGCGAAGGCGGCTGGCTACTTCTATGGCCAGCCGCCTTGGATTGCCTTTCATCAGGACCATCAAGAGGAAGCGAATCGAGTCGCACTCCTGATTGATGAGGCCAGAAACAGGGCTTTGGAGATAGCCAATCAGGTCTACAGACCACTTGGCTACCGAGAATTCCCATATATCCGTTCACCGGAGTATTACCATGGCTATAAGGAACTACAGGCCCTCAAAGCAAACGCTCGACGAAAGAAGCACCTATCAATCCTAGACGTGCTTGAGATCAAGCCCAATTTCTGCGGCATGGGCATTAATGTGAACACTCTGCTAAAAGCTCTCGCAGAGATAATCGGACGCAGAAAAGGGAAAAAAGTTGACTGATGAAAAATCATTAAGGAAAAATGATCTAACCAGTAAAAGGATTGTGTCAAGTCTTGTTTAGCGATTTTTTTGTATTTCTTCCTGGAATTCCACATTTTTTCAAAGAAACCGCTCAACCGGTATGTTAAATATCTGGCTGAGCTTTTTAGCCACCTCTTTGCTAATATTCCGCTTCCCACGTTCCATGTCGGATATATTTTGTCTACCTTGAAAACAGGTGAGTGAGTTGAGTAAGGTGAGTAAGTTGAGTGGGGAAATCTCTGTGACCTCTGTGCTCTCTGTGGCTTTTAATTCCTAACGCTGCAAACAGAAACGCTTTGCTGAGTTATAAATCCCAGCCATGAGAAAATATAAGCAGCGATACAACTTAAGTCCTTCCACTGCAAAAAAAAATCCATCGATGGAAAAAAATTCGCATCGATGCAAAAATAATCCCATCGATGGGGAAAAAAATCCTTCCCATGGCAAATTTTATGCAATTTTGCATAAATTTTGCCAATGTCTCAAAAAAATTCATGAATTTAGGATTAATTTATCCATCGTTTCGAAAAAATTCATGAATTTGGATGAATTTTACCATCGATGGGAAAAAACATGCAATCTTGGAGAAAAAATTAGCCACAGAGGTCACAGAGATCACAGAGAAGCCTCCTAATGACCAATTTAGCCACGAAGGTACAAGAAGGAACACGAAAACTGGAAAACTGAAAACTGACTCGGTGTTTGAAAAGTTGAATTTATCCTGAGGACGTAACAGCCAGGCTTAAAAGTTGAGGAGTTCAGAAGATAAGAAGGCGAAAAAGGGCTCGAAAAGAAAACCGGACAACCGGAAATCAGGAAATCCAACCCGGCTGAACTCAGGTTGAGGTTAAGGTTAAGGAGGAAAAACTTTCCCGGAATTCCCGTACCAGCTTAAGAAATTCATTTGGATTTCCCTTTTAAAGGAGAGATTTGATGAATTTCATGGGCAAATTTTTCCTGGCGGCTTTTAAAGACCTGCTTCCGTACTTTCTTGAAATCAATCGGTTTTTCACTATCAGGTATTTTTATTGAAGCACCAATATCAAGAATATTTCCTTTAATGGTTTTGGGGTTCATCATTTTATCCTTTTGTTTCATTTTTTTAATAATATTATATCACAATTTGTACTTTTTTTATTAATTCTCTCCGACCCCTTGACACATCCGGCGTTTCCCTTTAAAATATGAACCATGATTTTTAATTTAACTTTTAAAATGATGCCTTGCCGGAAGTAGCATAAACAGGGGGATACCTATGGGAAAAAAAAGAAAGAAACAAAACTACACCCGGGAAACACCCCCTGAACAAATCCTTTCACATATACAACATTTGAGGTTAGCCTCTATCCGGGATTACCAAAAATGGTGTAAAGAACACTATTTTCCCACTGGTTTAAATAAAAGTCATTCTCAATTGGATCGGGAAATAGGGATTTATAAGCAGGAAGAAGCTGTAAAAGTTCTAAAGACATCCAAAAAAAGCCAAAACCTGCCCAATAGCATTCAAAATATATATAACAAGAAACTCAGTCATGAGGAAGTTAAATACAACAAGATTTTACTCAATATTTATCATGCTTTTAAAAAAACCAGGCAGCCGAAGGTTCTTTTAGATACACTTCTATACCTGGAAGCCGAATCCAACCTGTTTAGAGACGCAGCGTTTGTATCCGGCGTCATCCAGTTAACCCAAAATTATGAATATTGGATTCGGCCCCTGGCAGAATGGAGAGCTAAAACCCACAATATGGATCGTCAATTTTCCTCTCTGGCAAGACATCTCCTGGCCGAATATGATGTTCCCATTTTTATGGACCAGGCGTTCCTTTCGGAAAACTCTACTCAGCAAAAATGGTTTAGACATATCGGTTCAGGCAAAAACATCCGTACAGCAGAGAAACTTCCTGTACCTTTAACGAAAAAGATGGCTCACTCTTTTTTACACGCCCCGGATAATTATCCGATTATGGCTGCTTTTCGCTGGGGCCAGGTGCATGCCCTGGGGGGTGACAGGTGGTTGGCCAATGCCCTGCTGGAGACAAAACTGGTAAGAGAATTTAAAGATGATTCTTTTTGGCTTAGCATTATCCGGTTTTTTATTAGACACCCGATGCTGGACCGGGCTCATGTAAACCCTATTGTTGATTATATATGGGATCAAAAATACGAAGATCGAATGGTCTTTGTAGAAAGAGGAGTGGCTGAAAACCGCGGCCCGGCTCAACCCAATTTCTCCATGAAAGGAAGAACACCCGAATCACTGCTGCGCCAGGTTAATGAATGGCATCGCCGCCTGGGAAAAGAAGCTAAAAGCGGAGATTTCCAATGGATTCATTCAAAAATTAAAGACTTTGAATTCATCGAAGGAAGAAAAGAATCCAAAAACATGAAAATATGGAGAATAAGAGAATTAGTGAGCAGTCAGGAATTACTGGCTGAAGGACGGATCATGAGACATTGTGTGGCAACCTATGCCCGTTCCTGTTATACTGGAAAATGTACTATTTGGACCATGGATTTGGCAGACCATTTGGGAGTAAACAAACGACTAACCATTGAGCTGCATCCAACCTCCAAAGTCATTCGCCAGGTTCGCGGACAAAATAACCGTTTGCCCGAAGAAAAAGAAAAGAGTATCATAAGACGATGGGCAGAAAAGGAAGACTTAAAATTGCCTGTCCCATAAACAATCAATTGAAAGTTTAAATTAACAGGTCTCCATCCTCCGGCTCTCCCTGACGCATTTCTTCAGCCTTCAACAAACTGGAAAGATTTTTATCCCGCTTGATTAGAACAGCCAGTTGTTTTGTTTTTTCTTTATCTTCGGCAGACAAAAGACCCCACAATTCCACTATGTCAGAATGATCACCGGAGCCTCCTGCCCTTAGTTTCATGGCAATGAGATAAGGTATGGATAAAACAGGAAAGGGGATGTCTTCCAGTGGTTTCGCACTCCTGAGTCCTTTCAGTTCCCATTTATACCGGGGAATAATAAAATCCATCCTGGGATATTCAGCCAATTGATCAGTTAAAAACAAAACATCATAAGGAAATGGATCAGCAAACATCTTACTTCCTTCCACCCATCTTGTTTCAAATCGTTCAGGAACTGAACGTTTAAATAATTCGATAAACTTGGGTGAACTTTCCTCCCGTATATATTCCGAATAAAGAAGAAAATCGACATCCACTGTGGTCCGTCCAACCCCGTGAGCGATTACCGCATATCCCCCCACCAGGGCGATATCGACAGTAACGGATTTCCCTGCTTCTATAACTATGCTATTTACGAGCTTCAAGGTATCTTCGATAGATTTCATATTCAGTGACTCCCCTGGTCTTTGCCTTTAAAGCAATCAAGTCGTTAAATACGGCATTCAGTTTTCTTATCCGTTGAAGCGGAGTTAACCTGAGAAATTCTTCTTTCATCTCTTTTCTTTTTTTGTCCATTATCCCTACTTTTGCCATATCCTATATTACCTCCAATTCATTAATATGCATTACCAATTCTATTTTGTCAAGCCCTAAGGAACTTTTTTTGATAGAAAAAAAACTGAAAACTGACTCAAAACTGACTCGGTGTTTGAAACGTTGAACTTATCCTGAGGGAATAAGGTTACCTATTGATAAAATCTTGCCATCTTCTGGCAAAATATTTTTTATTTTGGTTTCGTCTCGTCCGGGTTGCGGTCAGGCCAGATACCAATCCTTAGAAAATAGAATTTTTAGCGGAAATTCTCTTGATTTTATTTTTCCAGTATGTTAAATATACTCTTCAATTGGAATTGTATTGATAAACTCAGTTTGCGGAGATTGAGTGGAAATTGATAACAACATCAACCTCAGAGAGATGCCAGGCCTTATCGAAATAATTGGCAAGGGCGGAAGCATGACAAAGGAGGTGAGAAAATGGGTGCTAAACAGAAGGCAATTTTGATTACAGCGGCGTTTGCGGCAGCGGTATATGCTGTCCTAATCTTAACCGATGCGTGCAATAGCACACAGCCGGGCCTGTTAATCACAGGCACCGTCACGGACGCAAAAACAGGACAACCCATAGTGGGGGCAACGGTTTCTGACGACGAATATGGTCCCAAGCCCTATAAAAGTGCAATTACAGATTCGTCCGGCAAGTACAGCTATTTAACCTGGACGGAGGAACACACCGTAGTGGCACAGGCGGTTGGCTATAAGCCTCAACGAAAAATGTTGAAGACAAGTTTTTCAGAAAAGGAAAAGGAGATGGTCCTGGACTTTGCGCTGGAGCACGAGTGAAATGGTAACAGTTAAGTTAACCGCGAAGATACGCGAAGGTACGCGAAGAAAAAAAGACAAAAAAGAAGTAGACCTTTTTGCAGACAGCTTTGGGGCCTGGAAAAGGGATGAATCCGCAGAAGAGACAGTACGAAAATCGCGATTGGCCTTTACCCAAAGCATGCACCATCATCATGCAAAAGAGGGTTGAATATTAAACAATGCGCGCCTATTTTGATTCCGATATTTTAATTTGGCAATTAAGGGGTGAAGAGAAAGCCAGGGGATTTTTCAACAGGATATCCAAAAATAAAGAGTACGAAATGTGGACCGGAGTGCTGCAGAGGGGGAAATCGTCTTTTTCATAAAGAATAAGGGGGCAGCCAAGAAATAACTTACTGGAAATCCGGTAAAAAGGTCTAAAAAGGGATTGATTAACGATTAAGTTTCCAATATAATATTCCTGTGGTTCTGTGGTATAAAGCCAATTGACTATATAGGAACTGGTGCTAAGGGTGCTAAAATTGAAAATAATGAATACCGCGATGTTGGTAAGAACCGGGAAAAGGTCAATGGCGGAAGCCTGTTAAATTGTCTCTCTAATTTGAAAATGAAACTACCTGAAAACACTCTGATTGCCCGTGAGAAACTGACTCACTATCTGCTGACCCTGAGAAAGCGTAATGATAAATCAAAATGGCTGGCTCAGGCAGGATACACTCTCGAAAATTGGCAATTATTGGAAACTGATTTAAGAACCCAGATTTTATCAATTAATGCCACACTCATTGAAAACACTGAATACGGTCAGATGTATGAAATAAGTGGAAAATTAGTCGGGCCGAATGGAAAAACTCTTTCAGTACGTACAATCTGGATGACAGAAAGGGCTACAGGAAATACAAAATTCATAACCATGTATCCAACAAGAGGTGAAGTAAGATGAAATATAAATTATTTGAAGAAATTGTATTAAATAAAGATATTCCTGGAAAAAATCTGAAAAAGGGGGATGTTGCTACTATTGTTGAATATCATCCTGTCACTGACGGTGAAGATGGCTATTCACTGGAAATATTCAATGTACTTGGAGATACAATAGCCGTAATATCTGTACCTGAGTCAGCGATTGAGCCGTTAACCAAAGACGAAGTCTTCAGTGTCCGTCCATTGGTCGCAGCATAAAAAAGGGTGTGCTGAGGATGAATTTAAATCGCCTGCGGTGTTTAAAAAACTGAAGGGAAAAGAATACCAATCAATTTCTTTTTGAAAATGTCTGTTAAAGAACTCACAATCACCTCCTTTGCTCATTTTCAAGAAAAGTTATGTGAAATATATGACAGGCATATGAAACAGGTAGCAGAATGGGATGAACAGAAAAAATCAGAAAAATTCGCAAATCCTATCGATTATAATTATCTTAAACCCCAGAAGAATCTTTTATTCAGAGGCGTAAAAAATAGTATTCACAGACTTGTTCCAAAAGTTGGAAGAGATAAACGTCTGTACATGAACGAAGTAGGTATACTTCGTTCGTTTAAGGAGAGAGGTATTTCTAATTTTCCTATTCCTCCCAAAGATGATTGGGAATGGATCACGATAGCTCAACACCACGGTCTACCCACAAGACTTCTAGATTGGTCGGTGAGTCCAATGGTCGCTGCCTATTTTGCTGTCGAAGATGCCGAAATAGAAGACGATGCCGATGAATGCGCCATCTTTGTACTTGCAAGAATAAAAACGATCTCTATCAACCAATTACCAGATTATCCAGAAGGACCACTCAGTATTTCTACTAAAACTAAGAATATGACCATGAGATTCGCCCCCCCATATCATAACAATCCTCGTATTGTTGCGCAAAGAGGCCTATTTACTATACATCCTAAACCTGATGTCCCGCTTGATGATATTCGTGAAATGCGCGAAGGACTATGGAAATTGATTATTAAAGGAAAGGATCTACAACGTCATTTTAAAAATTCATTAGATGTTATCGGGATAAACCGTGAAACTCTTTTTCCTGATCTCGATGGCTTAGCTAATTACATTCAGTGGAACTACAGTCAAAGAAAAAATGCGCCATTATTTTGTCTCTGATGGTGAAAAACTGAATCAAAAAATGGCTCTGAAAAAACTGATTCAAAAAACTGACTCGGTGCTTGAAAAGTTGAATTTATCCTGAGGATGTAACAGCCAGGCTTAGAAGTTGAGAAGTTTTCAAAGAGGGGACGGCGTCCCCACCCTAAAAGAATCGTTCATGACGGCTGAAGGATACCAACCGGAAAAACGTTGTTTTTTTTTGCGCGTTTTTACAGAATATTAATAAAGAAACCGCTCAACCGGCACGTTAAATATCTGGCTGAGTTTTTTAGCCACCTCTTTACTAATATTCCGCTTTCCTCGTTCCATGTCGGAGATATTTTGTCTACCTTGAAAACAAGTGAGTGAGTTGAGTAAGGTGAGTAAGTTGAGTGGGGAACTCTCTGTGCTCTCTGTGCTCTCTGTGCTCTCTGTGGCTTTTAATTCCTAACGCTTCAAACAGAAACGCTTTGCTGAGTTATAAATCCCAGCCATGAAAAAATATAAGAAGCGATACAACTTAAGTCCTTCCATTGCAAAAAAAATTCCATCGATGCAATAAAATTCGCATCGACGCAAAAATAATCCCATCGATGGAGAAAAAAATCCTTCCCATGGTAAATTTTATGCAATTTTGCATAAATTTTACCAACGCTCAAAAAAATTCATGAATTTAGGATTAATTTATCCATCTTTTCGAAAAAATTCATGAATTTGTATGAATTTTGCCTTCAATGGGAAAAAACATGCAATTTTAGAGAAAAAATTAGCCACAGAGGTCACAGAGGCGGGTGGCACCCGCAACCAAAAGGGCATAGGAATTCGCCTTGTGATATAGTAATTATTTCTTGGAATAAGAACAAGAAATTGAAAGAGAGTAGTATAGAGTTCACAGAGAAGCCTCCTAATGACAATGACCAATTTAGCCACGTCTAAAACTGTCTCGGTGTCTGAAAAGTTGAATTTATCCTGATAAACAGAATCAAGCAAAAATCGGTCTGCCTGCTTCGCGGCCATCCTTCACCACCAAAATTGTCAGTCTGTATCAGTTGAAAAATCCAGGAACCGGGAATATAATAATACCATAACTAAAATTGAATTTTGCTCCTTTTTAGGTTATACTAAAGAATCAGGAGGCGATATGCAAAACACATATACAGCAGTAGTAAAAAAAGATGGAGATTGGTGGATAGGTTGGATCGAAGAAGTCCCGGGTGTGAACTGCCAAGAACGTACAAAAGATGAGTTAATGGAGACATTGAAAGTAACACTCAAGGAAGCAGGCATTCATGGTGGTGGAACCCGAACTTGAACAAACGCTCTTCAGTCCCAAGTCATACTGAAATTAAAGACATCCTGGTAATGAAAATCTGTAAAGATCTGGGGATATCTCCAATGAATTAGCTTTCCTGAGAAAAAACAGAAAAACGTGAAAAACCAGCCAAGCCGGAAATCGGTCCCCAGAAAATTACGCTGCTTTTTTTTCCCCGGGTTCCATTACATCGACATAAGTGAATAACAAATCTCTAAAATCCGGATTTTCCAGGTGTGTTAAGACCGATTTTCTTTCAGGAACTTTTTGATTGGCTTCTCGATAGACATCGAGGTTGATTTGTATTGCCTCGGCTGCAGCTTGTTTCGCTGCTTCAATACTCTCTCCATAGGTCACGATGGCTAAATCAGGGACCTGGACAGAAAAACCCGTTTCGATTGGTTCCAACATGACCAGGAATCGCATTAATTCACCTCCAGTCTAATTTTCTTAACCGTATCGACCGCTCTTACTACTGGAACATCTTTTTGCGGGTGAACAATAGTGACGATAAACTGGCTTTCCGGGTGCTTAAAGTTATAATGATCGCCTTTGACGCTGACCAATGTCCACCCGAATTCTTTAGCCATCTTAACTAATTCCCGACTCGTATATCTTTTAGGCATGCTTCCGTATTACCATATCAATGTTACCAGCAATCTTAGTGGAGTATAATAGCATAATCCAGTAAAGATTTCAACTATTTGTTGATAATTGAGAGACAGTCAAAAAAAGTCTTTCAAGTGTTTACAGGCCAAGGCCAAAATTTATCTCAACTTTTTAAAACTTAAAAACGCCGCTGTGTGCCCCTCGCCGAAGGCGTTTAAAATCTGTCCGAAGGACACCCCTTTGTTTGGAATTTGGGATTTGGGATTTGGAATTTGGAATTTGGAATTTCCCGGACAAGCCAGATCCTTTTTGGTTGCGGCTTGTCCGGGCTGTGTACATGTCAATAAAAAAATCAATCAAAAAATCTCCCCTTAAAAAATTTTCTTAGAAAATGCTCTTGATTTTCTTTTTCCATTATGCTAAAAAACTGTCTTAGCGGAAAGGGGTTGTTAAATTCAGTTTGCGGAGATTGAGTGGAAACTGATAACTACTTCCGGGAAATACAGAGATGCAAGGCCTTACCGATACAATCGGCAATGGCGGAAGCCTGTTAAATTATACTTCCAGCTTGAAAACAAAATGAAATGTTTCATCCTGGCTTGAATTTATCATGGTATAATAAAAGAGGTGAGAAAATGGGTGCTAAACAGAAGGCAATTTTGATTATAGCGGCGTTTGCGGCAGCGGTATATGCTATCGTAATCTTAACCGATGCGTGCAATAGTCCACAGCCGAACCTGTTAATCACAGGCATTGTCACGGACGCAAAAACAGGACAACCCATAGTGGGGGCAACGGTTTCGGACGACGAATATGGTCCGAAGCCCTACAGGAGTGCAATTACGGATTCGTCCGGTAAGTACAGCTATTTCACCTGGATGGAGGAACATACCATAGTGGCACAGGCGGTTGGCTATAAGCCTCAACGGAAAATGTTGAAGACGAGTTTTTCAGAAAAGGAAAAGGAGAAGGTCCTGGACTTTGCGCTGGAGCGCGAGTGAAATGGTACCAGTTAAGTTAACCGCGAAGATACGCGAAGGTACGCGAATAAGAAGAACAAGGGCAAGGTGACGGTACGTCAAAACGTCAAAATAGAAAACCTGCCACTTTGCTAATATTCCGCTTCCCACGCTCCATCTCGAAGATATTTTCTCTGCCTTGAAAACAGGTGAGTGAGTTGAGTAAGGTGAGTAAGTTGAGTGGGGAACTCTCTGTGACATCTGTACTCTCTGTGGCTTTTAATTCCTAACGCTGCAAACCGAAACGCTTTGCTAAGTTATAAATCCCAGCCATGAGAAAATATAAGCAGCAATACAACTTAAGTCCTTCCACTGCAAAAAAAATACCATCAATGTAAAATAATTCGCTTCGACGCAAAAATAATCCCATCGATGGGGAAAAAAATCCTTCCCATGGCAAATTTTATGCAATTTTGCATAAATTTTGCCAATATCTCAAAAAAATTCATGAATTTAGGATTAATTTATCCATCGTTTCAAAAATGAGATACGGAGATACGGTGCCAGGTAATTTATTTAAATGCTTAAATTAACAGGTTTTCATCCTCCGACTTTTCCTGAAGAATTTCTTTGGCCTTCAGCAAACTGGAAAGATTTTTATCCCGCTTGATTAAAACAGCCAATTGTTTTTGTTCTTTCTTTATCTTCGGCAGACAAAATACCCCACAATTCAATGATATCAGAATGATCCCCGGGACTCCCTGCCCTCAATTTCATGGCAATGAGGTAAGGTACAGATAAAACCGGAAAAGGAATGTCCTCCAGTGGTTTCGCCCTCCTGAGTCCTTCCAGTTCCCATTTATACCGGGGAATAATAAAATCCATCCTGGGATATTCACCTAATTGATCTGTCTTCGCTAACTATACTATTTACGAGCTTCAAGGTATCTTCGATAGATTTCATATTCGCTGACTCCCCTGGTTTTTGCCTTTAAAGCAATCATATGGTTAAATACGGTATTCAGTTTTCTTATCCGTTGAAGTGGAGTTAACTTGAGAAATTCTTCTTTCATCTCTTTTCTTTTTTTGTCCATTATCCCTTCTATTGGCATATTTTATATTTCCTCCATCTCATTAATATGCATTACCGGCTATATTTTGTCAAGCCTTCCGCAACTTTTTTTAATACAGGCCTGATCGTATTGAATTTCGAGAAGCCTCGGCCCACCGATAAGTGCGCCGGAAGATGGCCCGAAGGGCCTTCTTAGGGTACATGCGCCGCATGCTGATCGCCGAAGGCATAAGTCGGGCTTGAAAAATGGGCCTATTTCATTTAAAATATAGCTCTTTAGTTGGATTACCTGGAAAATCTCTAAAATGAGGAATTATTTTGGCTGATAAAGAAAGTAAATACCCGAAAAAGTACAAGCACTTCGATGTGGAAAGCAAATGGCGAAAAGAATGGGACCGGATGGGCATCTACCAATGGGACCCTAATGTACCCAGGGAACACACGTATGTGATCGATACCCCACCCCCGACGGTTTCCGGGTCGCTTCACGTGGGCCATGCTTACAGCTATGCCCAAACCGATGTGATTGCCCGATACCATCGCATGCGGGGGAAAAATATATTCTATCCCATGGGCTGGGATGATAATGGCCTGCCCACGGAAAGAAGGGCCCAGAATGTGTTTAATATCCGCTGCGAAGCCCATTTACCCTATGATCCCAAATGGAAACCAGATCGAAAAAAAAATTCAAAAGATATCGAAGCTGTTTCCCGCCAAAATTTTATCGAAGCCTGCGAAATCATTACCCAGGAAGATGAAAAAGCCTTTGAAAATACCTGGCGAAAACTGGGACTTTCCGTAGACTGGTCGCTGATATATAACACTATCGGTGACCACTGCCGCCGTATTTCCCAGCTTTCCTTCCTGGACCTGGTGGAAAGGGGTTTAATCTATAATACCGAATCCATTACCATGTGGGACGTGGATTTTAAAACCGCTGTTTCCCAGGCCGAAGTAGAAGACCGTGAAATTCCTGGTGCCTATCATGACCTGCGGTTCGGCTTTGAAGACGGCGGGGAGTTTATTATCTCTACTACCCGACCGGAACTGCTGGCCGCTTGCATTGCCGTCGCCGCCCATCCCAACGATGTTCGCTATGAAAAATATTTCGGCAAAAAAGCGATTACCCCACTTTTCAAGGTTCCCGTCCCTATAGTCCCCAGTGAACACGCCGACCCGCAAAAAGGCAGTGGAATTCTTATGATCTGTACTTTTGGAGACATGGCTGACGTGGAGTGGTGGCGGCAGTCTGGCCTGCCTATCCGCCAGATGATCGGCATGGATGGAAAAATTTTAAAAATGAAATTCGGCCCGGATGGTATCGAAAGCCTGGACCCGCAAGCAGCCCAAACTGCCTATGACCATCTGGCGAATTTATCCATAAAAGCCGCTAAGAAAAAAATAGTAGAATTGCTCACACAAGATGGCAGTGCCGTCGATGGTAAAGGTGCTGCCATGAAAGGTGAACCACAAGTGGTGAATCATACGGTTCGTTTCTATGAAAAAGGTTATAACCCCCTGGAGTTTATCCCTACCCGCCAGTGGTTTATCAAGATACTCGAGCACAAGCAGGAATTGTTGGCCCAGGGGGCGAAAATCAAGTGGCATCCGGCACATATGCAATCCCGGTATGACCATTGGGTGATGGGCTTAAACCAGGAATGGTGCATCAGCCGGCAGCGCTATTTCGGCGTGCCCCTGCCGGTGTGGTATCCTGTCCTGGATGACGGCCAACCGGATTATGCCAGGCCGATATTCCCGGGTAAAAAGAATTTACCGGTAGACCCGGAAATCGATGTTCCACCTGGTTATTCACCGGAACAACGGGACAAACCCGGGGGCTTTATGGGAGAAGAAGATGTGATGGACACATGGGCCACCTCGTCATTAACGCCGCAAATTGCCAGTCATTGGGGCATTGATTGGCCGCGCCATAAAAAGCTTTTCCCCATGGATTTGAGGCCGCAGGCCCATGATATTATTCGTACCTGGGCTTTTTATACTATTGTCAAAGCCTGGATGCACGATAAAGAAATCCCCTGGAAACATGCGGCCATTAGTGGTTTTATCCTGGACCCGGATCGGAAGAAAATGAGCAAATCCAAAGGCAACGTCGTGACCCCGGAAGATTTATTAAACGAACATTCCTCCGATGTTTTCCGTTACTGGGCCAGCCGCGGCCGTTTGGGCGTGGATTCTGCCTTTGATGAAACACCATTTAAGATTGGCCGCAAATTGGTGATCAAGATTTTCAATGCCAGCAAGTTTGTATTGACGCAATTGGATGGAGCCAAAACCCCACTTGAAGATTTTTCATTGACACAAGTCTGTACCGAATGTGACTGGGCCTGGATCGCGATTCTCAGGAAAACCATAGAGACGGTTGATGTGGCGTTCGAGGATTACGATTATACCATGGCCCTTCAACAAATCGAGGACACCTTCTGGTACTTTTGTGATAATTACCTGGAAATGATAAAGGTCAAAGCCTACCAGGGAGGCGAAACACCTGGAAGCCGTTCTGCCCTGGTCACTTTGAATTGGTCGCTTAAGACGTTTTTAAGGCTTTTTGCACCCTTTATGCCTTTTATTACTGAAGAGATATGGTCCTGGCGGTATACCCATGAAAGTGCTTCGATTCATAAGGCTTCATGGCCGACAAAGGAAGAGGTGGTCATGGTGGAAGCACCTGCTCATGAAGAAAGTTTTGCCGCGACAGTGGAAGCGATTTCCAGGATTCGGGGTTTTAAAACCGAAAGCCAGGTCTCACAAAAGCGACCGGTAGCAGCATTGGAAATACGCGGTACGCAAGCCAACCTGGATATGATTCAACCGATGATCTCTTATATTGTAGACTCTGCCAATGCGGAAACCACACCCGTCTTAATCGTGGATGATACCATTAAAGCGGAAGAAGGACGTTTCCGGGTCACAGTGGAGCTGGGAGAGTATAAGGAATAACGAAAAAAACCAAACCTGGATGAGGAAACATGTTCAGAAACCAGCCTGTTGGATAAAAAAGCGGGTACGGGGTCGGTAGGGGGTCAAGTCTTGCTATGCAACAAAAGGCATTCCGGGAAAAAGAAATAGACAATTCCACTTAACATTTGAACGAAAAAGTTCATGTTACGGCAGGTGGTGCATTGTAGAAGCGGATGCATAGGAAAGCGTAGAGCATAGGGCATGAAAAGGGAAGGTGAGAAGAGAGGAAAGGTTGCGTCGCGATCAATTGGTTTATTTTGCTCCAATTGACCGTGAACCGCTTTGAGGTCCCTCCTGAGCAATTGACTGGCAAGCCGCCCCGGTCGCATGTGAGTTCGCTTGGCCTCCTTCTTTAGTAGTTCCATCACGTCTTCGTCAATATCGATTTCGAATCTTCTACCCCGAAGTTGTACGTCAACATCGACATTGACGAAATCCTCAAGATAATCTGTTGTGTCATGGGTATCCCAGAACTCTCCAGCCTCCCTGTAGGAAGCGAATTCATCGGGAATGGGCTCAACCTTTTTATCTTTTTTTTTCATAGTACTTTCTCTCCGAATGACTCATGTCTCGTGCTGAGGATACGGTGCCAGGTAATTTATTTGAAATGTGAGTAAGTTGAAATGTAAAGAAGAAAAGATCGAAACAAAAAAATAGACAGACCGGTTTGGTAAGGAGAAAATAGAAAAATGAAAAAGGTATGTTGGATTTTAGTTCTCGTTGTTCTTACAAGTCCGGCTTTTGCCGAACGAGTGACCATATTTAAAGATTTGGCAAAACCTGCAGGGTTCTATTTAGATAATGACCATTTTTATCTTATAGAATTTCCCCATATTTATGTTTATTCATTAAGTGAGAGACGAACATATAAAAGCAGCAGAAGAGTATTACAGGATCAGGGGGAGAAGGCTTTATTCCATACTGAAAGAAAGAGGGTGGCTTTACCATCCCCAATACTTTCCTGCCGTACGGTATTTAAAGGGGATCGATAATAAGATATATATTATCCCATACAAGAAAAAACAAGGAAAAAATCAACTTTTCATTTTCGACCTGGAAGGGAAGTTATTGAAGCAGGCGGCAGCACCGATTGTGGAGGAATCGATTTTTTCATTTTATCCCAGCACGATAAAGGACGGGAAACTCATTCAATTGATTGAGAATGAGAAAGAGGAATGGGAACTGCACATAACAGGAATCGAATAATATGGAAAACTGACTCGGTGTTTGAAAAGTTGAATTTATCTTAATAAAAAGGGTCAAGCAAAAGATCGGTCCGGCCTCTTCGCGGCCATCCTTCACCACCTAAAATATCAGTGTATCAGTTGAAAAATCCAGGAACCAGGAATCGAACTACCGTTTTTCAAATACCCATAGATTGTCGTAACTAAACCGGGGACCGCGGAAGCTCTCCTCTGCTTGCAGCACCTGACCTTTTTCCAGCAATCGGTAGTACACCGTGTTGACAGCCTCGCCCTGCGGTGCAATAATACGGGTTACGAAGACCAGGGCATCACCTTCCCAGTAGAGCTTAGAAAAAAGCTTTCGCCCTTCCTCCTGGCTCTCAACCTCCTTGCCGTCAGTGCTAAGTTCGTAGGAGAAAACATCCTCCTTTCCACCAAAGGTGAAGGTGCGGTAAAGCTTGAAAATGGGCTCACGATGCTCAATCCTAACAACCGCTTGCTCAAGTGCAGCTAACTGCTGTACCTGGAACTTGCTCTTCTCCTTGTTCAAAACCCACTCCCCGGAAAAGTCAGTCCCTTGCTGGCCGGATACCGAAAAAGTAAAAAGAAAAAACACCAGGAAAATCAAAACCTGAATTCTCTGCATAGGGTACCTCCATTGTTACTTCCATATTTCCATAACCATTATAGCACATGGAAATAAGGGGTCAAATCTTTTTTCATAATTTTTTTGCATAAGGGGCCAGGCAAAAAAACACTACTGGTATTGACGAAGGTACAACGCTGCATGTATACTGTATACTGCAACAATCGTATTGATAACTTTTCGGAAGCTTTCCTTTAAAAAGTTATCAAAATTTAATTTCTACAATGGAGGTTAAAAGATGAAAAAGAAGGTCATACCGAAAACACCACCCATTTTCCTGGTTAAGGTCATCATGCGTTTTGTGGATTTTTTAGAAAGATTGCTAAGAAAAATCCTTCCCCCACAGGCTGTGCTACTCAATCACACATTCAAGGATATCGTTGCCAACAGGTGCGTATATTTTGCGGCAGAAATCGGGATTGCGAATCTCTTAGAGGATGGGCCGAAACCGATCGAACAATTAGCTGAAGAAAGCGGGATGAATGCAGATGCGTTATATCGTGTTATGCGAACCTTATCGACTTTAGGGATATTTAAAGAAAAAGAAAACCGTTATTTTGAAATAAATAAACCCGGGAAATTCCTACGCTATAATGCCGCCGATTCAATGGGTACTTTCATAAGAGTTTTCGGACAACCATGGTTGTTTGTCGCATGGAATGACTTTGAGAGAACCGTAAAGAACGGGAACGATTATTATGAAAATAATTATGGTGAGAATCTTTTTGATTGGCTGAGCAAAAACCCCAGGCGCAAAAAATATTTGACGAGGGCATGACAGGTGCATCAACTCTTTCCGACTTCCCTATTATTAATGCTTATGATTTTTCACCATTTGATACGATGGTCGATGTGGGAGGCGGACATGGTTTCATACTTGGAATTCTACTGGGTTCCTTTCCCCAATTGAGAGCCGTGCTCTTCGACCTGCCTTCAACCATTGAGACTGTAATTGAAAACAAAATATTTGAAAAAAAAGGCCTTAGCGAACGAGTGGAATGTATCGGCGGTAATTTTTTCGAATCTGTTCCAGCCGGTTATTCTGCCTATCTTTTAAAATTTATCCTGCGTGACTGGGATGATAAAAAAGCCGCAAGAATCCTGGACAATTGCAGAAAAGCGATGCGTGACGATTCGGTCTTAATTATCGTGGAAAATATAGCAGAAGATAAAAAAAATAAAGCGGACTTTAGTAAGCTGCTTGATATCGCATTGATGTCTGCTACCGGGGGGCGCGTGCGAACCATGAAAGAAAGTAAAAAATTACTTGAAGATTCGGGATTTAAATTAAAGCGGGCTTTCCCCACAGCAGCCATTTTCACTATACTGGAAGCAGTTCCGGCATAACAAATTATTACTGAAAAGAAAATTGGTCCAGTCGAAAAATTTTGACATTTTTTGTTTGCATTCTTATCAAACCTGTGATATAAAAAATTTTACACTGAGAGATAGTGTTTTTTATCTAATATGATGAACGTAGAAAATACACCTCAATTTCGCCGGGCAGTTGGCTTACCGGTCTATCATATCCGGATAAAAAGAAAAACGAAAAAGGAAAAAGAGAGAAATATATGAGAAAAATTTTCTTAATTTTACTTTGCTTTATATACTGGACGTTTCAATCGTTCCCTTTCTTGCCCAGCAAAACGTTCACTGGAAATGAAAAGGGAAACAACCTGAAATATAGGTTTGAATACATGTTCCAGGGAAAAGCCACTGGAGTGATCCTATTTTTTTTCCGCTACCGCATGTTTATTTGTACCACCGCTTCCATTCTCCTGAGCGCCGAAAAAACCGACGAAAAAACGCTGCAGTTCAATTTTGTCGATATCGATAAAACCGGTTATCTCCTTCGTACCTGGGGGTTTAGTGGCAAAACCCTGTTTACAGGTGCCGCGGATTATGATCTTAAAAAAACACAAGAGATACTGGATAAAGGTTTTTTTATATTTAAGGAGAAAGCCCCTGATTTTTCCCGGACTCTTAAGCGGCGGAAAGTTTTTCCCTATAGGATTCTTTCCCGGGGGAAAAATGTGATAACCTTTAAAAGAGATAACACCGGGATTCACAGGGATTGTTCCCTGGATATGCAGGTGCAATCCGCTAAACATAAAAAAAAATATGATTTTTGGTTCCAGATTTATCCTGTACTGCTGGAAATGCTGAAAATATATAACCACCCCTTTTTTTCCGGCGATTGGCAGGAGATTTCCCAACTGGAACTTGACAGGGAATGGCACAGCCCGGTACTGGATTACAGCGAAACTTTAAATCGTATTGGCAAACGAACAACCGAAGTTGTGGGAAATTTGGTTAAATTTAAGCAAAGGAGCCCCTTCCGATTGACATACCGCGTCGTATCCAGGACGCCGGGAACGCTTACCATCCACGGAGAAGCGGGACCGCAGGTTAAAGTATGGGACGGGTATAAAATCACCCAGGTAACCCGCACCATTGAAATTCGCTTGCCGGATGGTGTTGTCCTAAAAGACCAATTTCATGTGGAGATTCGCACAAAAAAGGGAAGAGGTGGTTTTGCCCACTGTGCCCTTACCTTGATCCAATAATATCACACCAAAAACGTCAACCAGCACCGACCAATTTCCCTTAATCCCGCTTTAAATAAATCGAAACCTTAAACGTTACTGCCAACGTATAATCCGTTGTTTCCAATTTGCCTGGCAATAGTTTGAACGTCACGTTATCGATAATATGGAACTTGTTTAGCTCAGACACTTTTTTAAAAAATATGGCCATATTATGGAAGTTTCCCTGTAATTCAATCATTACAGGAAGCTCATTATAAATCCCCTGGCCGCCGTTATCGCCGGATGTGGGAACATCACTCAATGTAGCCCATTTCAAAATTCTTAGTTTCGAGTCTCCTATAATCCCCAGGAGTTTCCTTAAGACGGTGGATACTTCTTTTTCCACTACCAACCGGTTTTCCAGCCGGTTAAGGAGATGTTCTTTCGACTCGCCTTCCGCATCGATATCCTGCCCAGGGGCCTTCTTTCTTTTTTTCTTATCGCTGTCTTCGCTGCCTTCTTTATAAAGGGCCTTTACCTTGAATTCCAATAAGGAGTTCCCGTTGTTTGTTTTGTTTGTCCCCAGGTATTCCAGGTTTTGGAAAATATCCTGGTTCTTTAAGTTATCTAAAAATTTCGCAACTTGATCTTCTTTCAGAGTTTTCCCGGTAATGCTCAATTTTTTTTGACTGAAATTGAGTTCAGTCACCCAGGTATCCTCAGGGAGTGCGTTTTCCAGTTTTGTCATCATCTTGGCCGGGTAGTGCTGGATGTCGGCCAGATTACTGAGAAAGGTAAGGCGCTGCTTCAACGGGTCTATTTGATTTTGTTCGCTTTTGGGTTTTTTCTCCAGGGCAAAGGTCCAGGAATGCCCGATAATAAAACCGGTCAACACAATCGAAATAAAACCGATCAATAAAGTTGTAGAGCTTTTAAGTTTTGTATCCATAATTCTCTCCTTAGCTAGAATTTGCAATATCCGCTCTTTCAGCGGTATATGCGCTGCCGCCATCCCCAGGGACAGCGGTATAGGGCTGATAAGACTCGTCTTTTCAGCCAGGTTGATTAAACACTCTGCATATTCCCGGGAGCTGTTCTCCATCAGGGCATAGTTGTCGGATATCTCTTCCCGTGCCCGGGAAAAATATGCACTCAACTGATATACGGCGGGATTCCACCAATGAAGCGCTTTGACGATTCTTTGCAGCATTCCCATTAATTGGTCTTTATGGTAAATATGCGATAACTCGTGCAAAAGAATACCCTTTAGCTCATTCTCAGTGAGGGTTTCATATAAATGACCAGGTATCACCAGGATCGGTTTGAAAATACCAAATACCACAGGGCTGGGAATAGAACACGTCGTATACACCCCCGGTAAAGACATCCCCGGGAACCGCTTTTGTATCTTTTTCACTACTTCTTCCAGTGGTTCCCTGACATCATCGCCTATCTCTGTCAGTCCCTGTTTGAACCGCTTTACCACAAACATCCCGACAACAAGACGACAAAAAAGAAACAAAAACCCCAACAGCCAGATGAACCCGATGCCATTGACAAGCTTTACCACTGTAAAAACATTGAAAAATGGCCCACCGGGGGCCTTCTTCCCCGGTTTCCCCTTCAAGGAGAGCGGTGTTCCACGGGGGAGTGCCCGGCTTTCTTTCCCTGCCCCGGTTTCTCCCGGTTCGTCTTTATCGCTCCCTAAAAAATCAAGGCCGGCATCTTCGGTAAAAGGTAAAAATGTCCGGTAGTAAGGCATATCGAAAAGTTGAAACACAACAGAAACAAGGGGCAAAAACAGCAGTACTATTAAAATCATTAAAATGATCCCACTTCGCAGCGTGGCTGCTTTTTTCTTTAGCAGCCGGGCAACCAACCACCCTACACAAAAAACAACCAGCGATTGAAAGGCGAAATTTATGAACCACTGTGCGCTGTGGGGATCGGCCAGTATTCTCTCCATTATCCCGGTCATGGCTCATTCCTTATCGTACTTGTCCAACAATTGCCGCAGCTCTTTAATGTCCTCAGGTTTCAAGTCGGAACTGTCGAACAAACATTTTACCAATTCCGTAGGGGAACCGCTAAAAACCCGTTCTTTTATATCCATCACAATATCCCGCCTGGTTTTTTGTTTTTCTATAACGGCGGTGTAATAAAACGTGCGACCCTCTTTCCTGTGTTTTAGCCAGCCGTACTCCTCCAGGCGGTTCATCTGGACCTGGATGGTGGTACGCCGCAGTTTGTCCACTCGTTTGGCGTTTATGGCTTCAACCACATCGTTGATGGTAGCCTCCCCTTTTTCCCAGACGATCTTCATGATTTCGAAATTGGCCGGTGAAAGGTTGGGAATATCTTTTTTACTCATCAATTGTCCTCCTGTTAAAAAAACGACAACTGTCTTTTATATTATAAACGTCAACTGTCGTTTTGTCAACTTTTTTTTTATTTTTTTTATTTTTTTTTGGCTCGAAGGTAAAAAAAGTAGGGGCTTGATTTAGAGACTGTGTCATAATCCGAAAAAAGGATCGAATGTGAATTGGGGCGAATACAAGATTCGCCCCTACAAAGGGTTTCCAGGTGGACGTAGGGGTGAACCTTGTGTTCACCCCCTATTATGACACAGTCTCTGAATCAAACCCCTACTATCTATCAAATTTATATCCATTTTTCTTCGCGTCCCTTCGCGTTCTTCGCGGCTTATTTTGTTGTCTGTGAAGGACCATGACATTCTTATTACAGAGGATAGGGGACATCATCCCCGGAAAAGTTGACAAATTTTTGAATCGATACTATATATACACCTTAAAAACAAGTAAGGAGTGAAAGAATGAAGAAAGAAGAGAGAAAAATCAAAAAACTAACTCACAAAGAAATGAAATCGATTCTAGGTGGAATGAACAAAACCGAACTCGTTAAGTCTATCGCAGAAAAAGGGTAAAGAACCAGGAATTCTCAAGATTGATTTTCACCAATTGGCAGGGATGACCGGTAGACAAAAGGTCAATTAAACATTGAACCTTTTTTTGCCGGTCATCCTTTTTTTTCTCCCCAAACCCTGGAATTTTCCCGCCCGGCACCTTTTCGGCACCTTTTTTACCCTCTTATTTTTGGGCAGGGTTTAAGAGTTTCCCCATGAAGAGTATGCTTCCTGTCTTATTTTCGCGGATCAGGAAAAAGAAGGGGTGATCAGCGCGGAAAACAGTCGGCCGAGGAGGGGGGCCTTTCTTTCCCAGCAGCCCAGCCGTTGCCGCGGCAGCTTCAGTACCTTCCTCATCCACCCCCACAAAGGCCTTGTGAAGTACGGCCTGGATAAATAACTCCCTGGTACCGTCCATGCCGGAAAAATCAGCCGCGGCATTGAAGGCATCGGGCATGCCCATCCCGGCCAGGGTCTTATCCAGCCTGAAATAGGATGTCATCTTGAATTTCGGAAGGAAAACCTTTACCTTTCGCTTCCTGAGAACCGACAGCCACGTTTCCAATCTTTCCACTGTCAAATAATTGTCCAGTTTGGCAAGCCCGTTGGGTTTATTGGGTAAGAAAACAATCATCGAAAGATCGTTACCATCGTAAGGAAGTTCCAGTATTTGCAGTTTACCATATTCACCGTACTTAAATATCTGCACCTGGTTCATCATGGGTGTACGGACGATTTTTCCGTTCAGCAAGTAAAAATCCGTTTCTTCCGTGCGGTTTACGTCAAAACGGCTGGCCCAATTTCCTTTAAAATAAATGGCATTGACCAGTACAAGGCGAGTAAGTTCAGTGAGAATACCCGGTTGAATTAAATTCGTGATTTTCTTTTTTGTTTTTTCTTCAACCCATTTGTTTATGGTATTTCTTGCTTTTTCAGCGGCCCCCTTGTAATCTACCGGCGTTATGCTCACTTTATAATACTCTTTTATAAGATCAAGGTATTCCGGTAGGAAGGGATAATTTTCCTGGGGCCACAGCGAGTTTGCCACATTTAATTCTACATAACCTCTCTGCCGGACATCATTCATTTGGGCTTCCAGCCCGGCAAATCCGGGATGAAGCACGTTGTTGTCCGGTATAAAGTGCAGGACGTCAGCCATTTGTTTTGCGGTGTTCCCACGGGCGCCGCCATAGGTCATAGCCAGGGCCGTTGATATGCTGTAGGGTGAAAAGAATATATTTCCTTCCATTCTTTCCAGTTTCCGGTACAATTCCACGGCAAATGTGGTGTTTCCTTTAACAAGGGTTTCAGTCGTTGTGTTTCCTGCCGATAGGGGTAAAACGGTTAGCGATACAAGCAAAATCAGCAGAATAG
>JABAOF010016352.1_pt2 | contig 34210 bp, 27 predicted proteins | sample 7062171 | NCBI WGS metagenome assembly JABAOF01 (sample SAMN14538628, study PRJNA623070) | marine sediment metagenome | biome: marine biome [ENVO:00000428]; feature: marine pelagic biome [ENVO:01000023]; material: deep marine sediment [ENVO:00002113] | place: India: Gulf of Khambhat ...
GGTGCCAGCCGAGCCCTCCGCGGCGCCGATGCCGTTCCCGCCGGTCGATACCGAGCTCGCCACCACACCGATCCCGGCACATCCCGCGCCCGCGCGCCCCGGCACACCCCCACGCCCGGCGAGGAAGCGCCGCAGGCTCGTGCCGGTTCTGCTGGGCGGGGGGCTGGGCCTGGCGATCGTCGCCGGGGGAGCCGGCGGGCTGTACTGGCTGAGCCAGCAAAGCGGGAGGACCCAGGCCACGGAGCCGACGGCGGACACGACGGTGACAGGCCGGCCCCCGCCCGGTGAGCAGCCCGCGGAGGGCGCGGTACCGGTTCTGCCGGGCACTACGACGGTCGTCGCCGCTGAGAGCCTGCCCGCACGGGACACCGTTGCGGTCCAAGAGGAGGCCGCCCCGGCACCGGTGACGCCGCCGCCCCCCACCACCGGGCGCGTCACCGTCAGCGGACTGCCGCGCGGCGGCTCCGTTAGGGTCGACGGCCGGCGGCGCAGCGGTACGACTTTCGAGCTGTCTGCCGGCTCTCACGAGATCCGCATGAGCGCGGGTGGCTACGAGCCCGTCACGCTCACGGTGGACGTGACGGCGGGCGAGCGGATGACGGTCCCCTACACCGGTCGCCGCCTGCCGCCCCCCGAGCCCGCGCGGCCGGCGCCCGCACCGGAGCGACCCGGTGTGCTTCAGGTCCTGATCCGCCCGTGGGCCAACGTGTTCATCGATGGGACGGCCCACGGCTCCAACACCCGCTTCATCGATACGCTCGCCGCAGGGAGCTACCGCCTGCGGTTCGAGCGCGAGGGATACATCACCGTAGATACCATTATCACGCTGCGGCCGGGCCAGGAGCTGCAGCTGCGAATTCGGATGAGGCGGGGGAACTGACGATGCGCCTACTGTCAGCCACCACACGAGGTGGCTTCTTCGTCCTGCTCGTGCTGTGCCTCGCCGTGCCCACCGCCCTGCGGGGCCAGGTCACGCGCGCCGGCATGATCGAGCAGGCGATGGCTGCCTATGACGATTTCGAGACCGAGCGCGCCCGAACATTGCTGTGGACGGCGCTCGACCCGGCCACCGGGGCCCCGGACGCCCCCTGGGCGAACGGGGTGCAGCTGATGGCCCAGATTCTCATCGAAGAGGGCGAGGAGACCCTGGCCGAGGCATGGCTCCGCTGGGCGGTGCGGCAGTGGCCGGACATGCCGGTCGACCGCCAGACGTTCCTGCCGGAGGTGATCGCCGCGGTCGAGGTTGCCCGCAGCTTTGTGGGCAGCGCTACGCCCGGCGACCAGGTCACCCGCACCAGGTGGGACTGGCCCGACCGCGCGACCACCGAGAGGCGTGGCAGCCTCAGGATCGAGCCGGGTGCTCTGCCGATCCGCGGACAGATCGAGGGGGTCGGCACCTTCCCGGCCGGGCGGACGCTCACCCTGGCGCCCGGCAGCTACCGCATCGAGGCGTTCGCCGAGGGCTACGAGGGCGCGGTGGTGACCCGGGAGGTGCTGCCGGGCGTCACGACGTCGCTCGTGTTCGATCTCGCGGCGACTGTAGTGGCGGAGGCCGAGCTCGCGGACTCGGTGCTTCCCGAGGGCGTCCGGACCCACGCGCTGCAGCGCGTGGCACGGCTGTCGGTGCACCGCTTCGGCAGCGAGGCGGCGTGCGCCGCGGGCGCCGTGGTCAGCACCGACGGGTTGCTGCTCACGACCTACCGGGCCATTCGAGGCGCAGAGCGGATCGAGGTGACACTGCCCGACGGACGGCGCCTGGAGCGCGACGTCTCGGTGGCGGCGTACGACGTGGGCGACGACGTGGCGCTGCTCAAGCTGCCGGCCACCTTCGCCTCCCCGCTCCAGGTGGGCGAGGACATCGAGGAGGGCCAGTTCGTATGGGCCCTCGGGTACCCCGGCTGCGGCGCGGCCGCCGTGGAGGGCTTGCGGGTGGCGGCGCAGCAGGACGGGCTGCTGCAGTTGAGCGACACCTTACCGGGCGAGGGGCACGGCGGGCCCGTGATCGATCAAACCGGGCGCGTGGTTGGACTCGGCGTGGGTCCGCTCTCGGCGCTCCTGGCGGCGCGGGCGAGCGATCAGGTCGCAACCGCCCAGGCCAATGTGCAGAGCGGCGCGCTGCTCACGGCCATCGAGGTCGCGCGCAGCGAGCGCCACCTCTATGGGTCCATCGAGGTCACCTCCGACGTCACCGGGGTCGTCGCCCGCATCACCCCGATAGACGCGTGGCTCTGGGTCGAGACGGCCCGGATGGGCACCCTGCCCCTCACCTTCACCGCTCCAATGGGGCGCTACCAGGTGGAGATCCTGGTGCAGGGAGAGGTACAGCGCCGGGTGGACTTCGCCGTGCAACCTGATCTGGTTGGGCGGCTCGAGGTGCCGGCGGCCCCCGAGGAGGTGGCGGCAGCCGATGGTGGAGGTGGATTCCCGTGGGCCATTGCGCTCGTGGGGGTCGCGGGAGCGGGCGCGGCGGTGGCCCTGTTCGCTGGAGGCGGCGAGGGTAACGGCGGCGGCCCGCCGCCGCCGCCGCCCAGCGAGCCCGGGAGCATCTCCGTCAGCATTCCGAACAGGTGAGGTGGGCCATGAAGCGCTATCTGATCGCAGCGATGTTCGTGGCCGCGGGACTGATCCCCGCCTGTGAGGACGACCCGTTCGAGCCTCCCACGACCGGAACCATCACGCTGAACCTGATCGAGCTTCCCTACCCGGGCCCGACAGCCGGCGCGCCGGCCACGCCCGAGGGGACCGCGGGAGAGCGGGCCGACTCCCTCACGGACGTCCCCGAGGAAGCGGAGCCGCTGCGGCGCCGCGGCGGCCGTGAGGCCGACGCCGAACCCGGTGAGGAGATCCCGGAAGACGAGCAGGACCTCGAGATCACGCTGCCGGAGCGGCCGACCCGTGGAGCCGACTCGGCGTTGTCGGCGCCCGCTCCCACCCTCAAGACCGCCGCCTTCGATGCGGCGCGGGTTCGCGTGATCGGCCCTACCAACAAGGAGATCATGCTCACCCAGGTGGGTGGCAATTGGGAAGGCACGGTCACCGATCTGGCGGTGGGCTTCTACAAGGTCGTGGTGGAGGGCCTGGTGAGCGGTGCCGTGGACTGGTACGGCGAGGCGACCAACGTGCAGGTGCGCGCCGGGCAGAACACGCCGGCGAATGTCACGTTTGCCTCGTTCCGGCCGGTGATCGCCGACTTCAGCCCGGCGACGATTACGCTGTTCCGCTTCACCGCGAGCGTGGTGCCGATGCAGTTCGGCGATCGCTACTGGTTCGAGTGGGACAGCGATCCCAACTTCACCAACCCCACCAACTCCGGCTGGACCACACAGACCAGCATCGAGATCGCGGTCGGCGCCACCGGCACGTACTACGTGCGCGCCAAGGCGCAGAACGACGAGGTGGCGGAAGGCCGGCTGGGCGATGCGAAGTCGATTCAGATCAGCGATGACATCACGCCCGCCGGTGATGACTCGTCGAATCCGGCGTATCTGGGCTTCGGTGTCGCGGCCAACCGCACGATCGACGAGGTCAACATCTACCCAGGGTGGGAGGAGGACTGGTTCTCGCTGGACGCGTGCGGCGGCGACACGCTCATCCTGGAGACCTGGGCGGAGCGCCACGGCGTCTATTCTGAGCTGGACACCTGGGTCGGCGTGTACGACCCGAATGGGGAGACGGTCGGCGAGGACGACGATAGCATGGGCCTCGACTCCTACCTCGAGCGTCAGCTACCGCTCGACGGCACCTACACACTCGTGGTGGGGAGCGCCGACGGATTCTCGGTGGGCCACTACCAGATGGACATCGAGGTGCGTCCGGGGCCGCGCAACACCGGCGGCACGTGTGTCTGGGCGCCCATTCCGACTTCCGGGCCGATCGTGTTCGAGAGCGACCGGGACGGCAACAGGGAGATCTACCTGCGCACCAGCGACGGCACGCTGTTCAACCTCACGAACGATCCGGCATCCGATCGGGCGCCTGCATTTTCGCCCGACGGCTCCAAGATCGCGTTCTCCAGCGATCGCGCCGGCACGTTCGATGTCTACGTCATGGACAGCGACGGCTCGAACCTGCAGCAGCTCACGAGCGAAGTCGTGGTAACGACCTTTCCGTTGTACTCCACCTGGTCTCACGACGGCTCGCAAATCGCCTTCCGCTCCGACCGCGACGGCAACGCCGAGATCTACGTCATGGACGCCGACGGCTCCAACGTCANNATGGACGCCGACGGGTTGAACCCGATCCGCGTGACGAACGACCCCGGCGTCGATACGCGTCCGGCCTGGTCGCCGGAGGGATCGCAGATCGCCTTCACCTCGAATCGCACCGGCGACTGGGACATTTACGTCGTCAACCCCGACGGCAGCGGTCTGCAGAACATCACCAACAGCCCCGGCACGACCGAGACGCATGCGGCATGGTCGCCCGACTGGTCACAGATCGCGTTCTCCAGCGATATGTGGCGGACTCCCGGCGACCGGCGGCTGTTCCTCATGGACATCGACGGGTCGAACGTGTATCAGCTGGGGGAGTTTTCAGGGGTGCAGTACCTGCCGACGTGGTCGCCCGACGGGCAGCAGATCTCGTTCGCGAGTGACGTGGACGGCGACTTCGACGTCTACGTCGTGGAGATCGACGGGTGGAATGCCACCAACATCACCGAGAGTAGCTCCAACGACAGGTATGCGCGGTGGCAGCCGGCGGGCGGCGAGCCGCCCCCGGTGGTGGTGAGTGTGTTGGTCACGCCGGAGGGCGCAACGCTGACGTCCGCCGGCGCCACCCAGGCCCTGGCGGCCGAGGCGCTGAACGCCTGGGGTATGCCGCTGGCGGGCAAGACCTTCAGCTGGACGAGCCTCAATACCGACATCGCGGACGTTGACGGCGGCGGCGTGGTGACGGCCGCCGCGAGCGGCCAGGTCACGATCGCGGCGGAGACCGACGGCGTGTACGGCTACGCCCTGGTCACCGTGGCGATCCCCGGTGCTACCACTGCGACGTCCTGGAGCGGCATGGCGAGCGGCTCGCTGGAAGATCTCACGGACGTATGGGGCAATTCGGGAAGCGACGTCTTCGCCGTCGGCGACAATGGCACGCTACTGCATTACGACGGCTCGGCGTGGAGCTCGATGACGAGCGGCACGAGCCAGATGCTGCTGGGTGTGTGGACCGCCTCGGCCACGGACGCCTTCGCGGTCGGCAACGGGGCGGCGATCCTGCGCTACGACGGGTCCAGCTGGAGCCAGATGACGCCCAGCACCGGGACGAATCTGCATGACGTCTGGGGTGCGTCGAGTCACGACGTATTCGCCGTGGGCTGGAATGGCGAGATCACCCACTTCGACGGCTCGGTGTGGAGCAACATGAGCAGCGGTACGACTGCCGCCCTGTGGGGTGTGTGGGGTGCCTCCCGGTCCGATGTCTTTGCCGTGGGGCAGGCCGGCACCATCCTGCACTACGACGGCACGGACTGGAGTGCCATGACCAGCGGCACCACGTCCGACCTGAACTCCGTGTGGGGCACCTCGGGAGCCGACGTCTACGCCGTGGGGAGCAACGGCACGATCCTGCACTACGACGGGTCGAGTTGGAGTTCCATGACGAGCGGCACGACGTTGCCGCTGTTCACCGTGTGGGGGTCCTCCAGCGGCGATGTGTACGCGGCCGGCGAGTCGGGCACCATCGTGTGGTACAACGGATTCAGCTGGAACCCCCTCACCAGCGGAACGACCCTCACCATCCTGGGGCTCTGGGGCGCGCCCAACCCCGGCCTGTTCACAGCCGGTGCGGGCGGCGAGATCCTGTTCGGCGACCGCGTGGGCTTCCCGGTGGCGACCGTGGAGGTCACGCCCGAGGGAGCATCGCTGGTCGGGATAGGTGCCACCCAGACGTTCACGGGCGTGGCGCGGGACGGGGTGGGCGACCCGATCCCCGACGTGCCGATCGTCTGGTCCAGTCTCAATCCGAACGTGGCGACCGTAGACCCGGTCACGGGTCAGGCGACAGCTGCAGCCCCCGGCCAGGTGACCATCGCGGCCGAGGCGGCGGGCGTGTACGGCTACGCGCTGCTGACGGTGGAGGCTCCGGGGTACCAGGAAGTGAACCTGTGGACTGTTGAGACCCAGGGGACGCCCACCACGCTCGACGCCGTGTGGGGCAGCTCCTCGACCGACGTGTTCGCCGTCGGCTCGGGAGGCGTGATCAGCCACTACGACGGCACCGCCTGGAGCACCATGGCCAGCGGCACGCCGGAGGACCTGCGCGCCGTGTGGGGCAGCTCCGGCTCCGACGTGTTCGCGGTCGGGCTGAACGGCGTGATCCTGCACTACGACGGCGCGGGCTGGAACCCCATGGCCAGCCCCTTCTCCGTGAACCTGGGGGTGTGGGGCGCCGCGCCGAACGACGTCTACGCCGTGGGCAACACGCGGATCCTGCACTACGACGGCACGGACTGGACCATCGTGCACACGCACGCGGGCGACCTGAACGATGTCTGGGGTTGCTCGCCGGATACTGTCTACGGCGTTGGCAGCGGCGGCCAGATCCTGCACTACGACGGCACTGCCTGGAGCGCGATCACGAGCCCGACGACCAACACACTGTGGGGCATCTGGGGCGCGTCGTGCTCGAACATCTACGCCGTGGGCGACAACGGCACCGTGGTCCGGTTCGACGGCACCGTCTGGTCGGCCCAGACGGACATGCACCCCCAGCCCTTCCGGGACGTGTGGGGGACGGCCAGCGACGACATCTACGTGGTCGGCGACGCCGGCATTCACGTCTGGTTCGAGGGCGCCGTCTGGGTCACCAAGAGCAGCGGCACGACCGACGACCTGCTCGGCGTGTGGGGTGGCGGCGGCCCGATGGTACACTACGTCGGGGCCGCCGAGACCGTGGGCTACGGCTTCCGCGACGCGACGGTTACCGTATTGCCCGATACCGACACCCTGACGGTGATCGGTGACACCGTGCGCTTCGCAGCCGACGTGCGCGATGCCGGCGCCAATCCGATCACCGACGCCGCGCTGCTGTGGGACAGCTTCGACGAGACGGTGGCCACGGTGGACGCCGACGGCCTCGTGACTGCCGTGGCCGAAGGCACGACCACCATCAGGGCGCGCTGGCCCGGCGGCGCCCAGGGCAGCGCGACGATCGTGGTGCTGCCGGTCGAGCCCGGGAACATCGCCGCGGGCTACGACCACTCGTGCGGCATCGACGCGTCGGGCAACGCCTACTGCTGGGGCTACAACAACTACGGGCAGTTGGGCACCGGTACCACCAACGGGAGCGCCTCGCCGGTCGCGGTCACCGGCGGTCACACCTTCGATCGGGTGGACGCCGGCGAGCGGTTCAGCTGCGGCGTGGCCAGCGATAGCACGGCGTACTGCTGGGGCCTGGGGAGCAACGGTCGGTTGGGGAACGGAACCATGGCCAACAGCCTCAGTCCGAGCACCGTCGTCGGCGGCCACAAGTTCGTCACCGTGGCCCCGGGGAACAACCATGCCTGCGGGGTCGCCAGCGACAGCACGGCGTATTGCTGGGGCTACAACGGGTGGGGCCAGGTGGGCAACGGCTCGACTACGGATGTCTCGGCACCGGCGGCCGTGCTGGGCGGGCTGGATTACGTGGACGTCGCGGCGGGGTACGCGCACAGCTGCGGCGTCACCGCCAGTGGTGACGCCTACTGTTGGGGCCGTAACAACTACGGAGAGCTGGGCGACGGGACTGCTGGAACTGCTGACAGCAGCCATACGGCGGTCCTGGTGCTGGGTGGCCAAACGTTCAGGCAGATCGACGTGGGGTGGTACCACTCGTGCGGCGTCACGGCGGACCGCGAGCTGTACTGCTGGGGGAACGGAAGCTACATCGGCACGGGCGGCGGCAGCAGCAGCATACCGGTCCAGGTCTCCATTCCCGACCCCGTCGAGTACGTGACCGCCCAGCAGTGGGCCAGCTGCGCGATCACCAGCGCCGGCACGGCGTACTGCTGGGGCTCGGGGAGCTACGGCCAAGGGGGCGACGGCACGACCTGGTTCCACAGCACCCCGGTCCAGGTATCGAGCGGTGCGTTCCTCCGCTCCATCAGCACCGGCGGCTATCACACGTGCGCCGGAACCGAAGCCGGAGAGGCGTATTGCTGGGGCCGCAACAGCAACGGACAGCTGGGCGACGCGAACCTGCCGCATGTGGTGCCTCTGGCGGTCGCCGGCGGTCTCACGCTGCAGTCGATCGAGAGCGGCGGATACCACACGTGCGGCCTCGACGCCTCCGGCAACGCCTACTGTTGGGGGGAGGGAGGCTGGGGGCAGCTCGGCAACGGGGTGTTCGGCCCATCCACGACGCCCGTCTCCGTGCTGGGCGCGCTCGCGTTGCAACAGGTGAGCGGGGGCGGTCGCCATACCTGCGCCGTGACCACCGGCCAGGCGGCGTACTGTTGGGGATACAACTTTCAAGGACAACTCGGAACCGGCAACACAGTGAACACGAGCGCGCCCGTGGCGGTGAGCGGCGGGCACTCCTTCGCCACGGTGAGCTCAGGGTATAGCCACACCTGCGGCGTGACGACGCCAGCCGGCAGCGTGTACTGCTGGGGTAGCAATTCCGATGGCCAGCTCGGCGACGGCACCACGAACAGCGACAGCACGCCGGTCGCCGTCTCCCTCCCGGAGACGATTCAAGCGGTGACCACCGGCACCTACCATAGCTGCGCGCTCGGCACATCCGGAACAGCCTACTGCTGGGGTCACGGCCTCAGCGGCGAGCTCGGGCATGGCGTGTGGGGCAGCAGCCTGATTCCGGTCACCGTGTCCGGAGGCCCCTTCCAGAGCATCGAGGCGGGCGACTATTACACCTGCGGCCTGGATCCCGTTGGCAACGCGTACTGTTGGGGCAGCGGCTGGTCCGGACAGATCGGCGATGGCACCACGACGAGCTACAACATCCCGACACTGGTGCCGGGGACAACGTACCAGTGGATCAGCGCCGGCGACGCGACTACTGGCGGGATCACCTCGGGAGGCGCGGCACAATGCTGGGGCCGCAACGACTACGGCCAGGTGGGGAACGGCACCCAGACCGACAGGGAGCTCTCGCCGCTCGCGGTGACCGGCGGCGCTGGCTATCAACAGGTCACGACCGATGCGTGGTCGTTCTCTTGCGGGCTCGACGCCAGCGGCGCGCCCTACTGTTGGGGCGATAATGCCGACGGGTACCTGGGCGTCGGATACCGCAGCATCGAGACCACGCCGGTGGGCGTGTCCGGTCTGACCCTCAAGGTGCCGCCCATGGCCGCGGCGCTCATGCCGCGGCGGTAAGGAAACCAGGCAGCGAGCACAACGAAGCGGCGGGAGCTCGAGAGCTCCCGCCGCCTGTCTTGTTCCTCAACGGTGCCGGCTAACGCTGTGGCGGCAGCCATTCGGTTGCCATCTCCGCATCCCCGCTGCTCATGGCCCGCGGCGGCTCCTGCCCCGCTCGATCCACCAAGTACACGCTTCCCGCGTCCTCCACCAGCCGGAACGCGATGTACTCGCCGTCCGGTGACCAGGTCGGGCTTCCACTGATGTGGCCGGCCACGGGCACGCGCGTCGGGCTGCTTCCGGGCAGGGCGTCCCCCAGCCGTAGCGCTTCCCCGCCCTCCGCCACGCACGCGAGCCGTGCCGCATCGCCGTGCCAGTCCACGGCAAAGGCACCCCGACACCAATCGATGCTTCCGATTGCAGCTTCGTCGACGGTGAGGAGCACCAGCTCCTCGCCGTCCGGCCCGGCGCGGCGCACCACCGCGCGGTCGCCGGCGGGCGAGATGGACGACGCCTCCGGTGCGGCGGAGCCAGCCGACTCACCAAAGGCCGCAACCCCTCGCGGTTCTGGTCCGCCGCCCCCCGAGCCGTTCCCTCTGGGCCAGAATGTCCACCCCAGGAGCACGACCGCGGCCGCTACTGCCACGCCGCCCGCCGGCGCGGCGTAGCGCCGCAGTGGCGGCCGCTTGCCCGTTCGTGCCTCGAGCCAGCGCCGTGCCGTCCATTTCCCCGACAACGCCGGCCGCAGCTCGCTCTCCAGCTCACGGCGCACGGGCTCCGGCATCGGATCGAGGATGCCCCGCAACGTCTCCTGCGCTGCCTCACGCCCGGCAGTCCGCTCGACTACGGCCGCGGCCCGAGCCGCGTTGAGCGCGGCGCGGGGGAAATCACCGCCCGATGCTGCGTGGTGTGCGGCGACCGACCATTCCGCCGGCCGCAGGCGCGCCGCCTCCTCCGCCAGCTCGGTCGCCCGGTGGTGGTAGCGGCTCACCAGGGCAGCCGGCACCGCCTGGATGGCGGCGGCGGCCAGCTCGTCGTGCAGCACCGCCGGCAGGCTGCTCCTGCGCCCGATGAGGCGGCGCCGCTGGAGCGCGCCCAGCGCACCGGTGACGGCCTCATCGTCGAATCCGGTGAGCGCGGCCAGGTCCTTGACCGACGCCTCCCGCTCCAGCACGGCCAGCGCCGCGAACACCTCGAGCGGCGTCTCGCCCAGGTTCTCCAGGCGCTTCGCCAGGATGGCCCCGCTCGTTTCGGGAATGGGCAGCGTTCGGCTCGGGTCGCGGATCGCCGGGCTGAACTGCCACACACCGTCCTCCACCGTCAGCTCGCCGGCGTCGTACAGCGCCTTGAGCAACTCGAGCACGTAGAACGGCACGCCGGCCGTCTGGGCAAGTACGCGCTCGGCGAGGCTCCACCCGGTGTCTTCGGCGGGGAGCTTGGCGATAGACCCGACGAAGTGCCACACGTCGGTGACGTCGAGGGGACTCAGCGGTACCTCCGCCACCACGCCGGTGCTGGTCAGGTCGCGCAGGGCCTGGCTGGTGTCGGGTACTCGGCCCACGTCGCGCGCCGTCATCAGCAGCGCCAGATGCGTGGACCGTGCCCGTCGGGCGAGCCGGTGCACGAACTCGATGGTGGGCGGCGTCGAGCGGTCCAGGTCCTCTACGATCAGGGCGAGCGGCAGCTCCTCGGCGATGGCGACATACGCATCGATCAGGGAGGCGGTCAGGGCCTCCCGTGGAATCGGTGCCGGGCGCGGGCGGATCGTGGTGCTGAACCGCGTGCCCACCTCGGGGATGAACGCCGCCAGTACCTCCAGCGAGGAGGGTGATGCGGCCGCCAATCCCGGAGCCCCGTGCGCCTCGCGCAGCATCTCCACGAACGGTCCCAGCGGGTCAGACTGCTCGATCGAGTAGCATGCCGACTGCAGCACCAGACAGGGATCGCGCTGGAACCGGCGTGCGAGGTCGCGGGTGAGCCTGGTCTTCCCGATGCCGGCCTCGCCCGAGATCAGCACCGCACCGCCCTCGCCGCCGAGCGCGCGCCTCCAACGGTCCACTACCGACCGGAACTCCGCCGCCCGGCCCACCAGCTCCGGGTGGCGCGGAAACCCCCGGGACTGGCGGCGGTCGGGGACCGCCGTGGGGGTAATCGCACGAGCCAGCGCCTCCTCCAGCACCTGGGGGATGCGCTCGCCGTGGATGTCTGCGGCCACGCGCCGGAACTCTTCCGCGACGGCCTGCGCCCGCACCTCGTCGCCCGAGAGAGCCAGCAGCTCCACCATCTTGAGCCGCGGCTCGAGATCGTAGGGATCGCGCTCAATCAGCCGGGCCGAGTACTGAGCGGCGTCCGACCAGTTGCCCGCGTCCACCGCGTGCGCAATGAGCGTACGCGCCAGCTGCCGCCACTCCGCGGCCAGCTGCTGCCGCATGCCCTCGGCCCACTGCTCGAACTCGCGTGCCCCGGAGAGGGCCACGTTGGCCAGGAAATCGGCCTCATACAGCTCGAACGCCTCGATCAGGCGGCCCTCCGCCAGCAGCTGCCGGAACGCCTCCACGTCGAACGCGAGCTCCGCCTTCTTGAGCACCAGGACCTCGTCGCCGCTCAGGAGATCCCGATCGGTGCCATGGCGGATCTGGTACACCACCTGGCGCAGGGCCTGGCGCGCATCGTGGGGTGACGATCCCTCCCACAGCAGGCCGATCAACTCCTCTCGTGTGGCCCTTGTCTGCGGGCGGGAAGCGAGGTAGATGAGTACTGCGAGCTGCTTGGAGAACCGCAGACACTCCTTCGCATCACCCCGCTCACCGACGGTGAGGTTGGGCGTCCGAGAGAGGGTATGGAGGTGGAATCGGGGCATGGGACGCAACTAGAGCCTGAACAGCACGTTAGCCGTAGACTGTGATGTAGCTCACGCTCTCCTCACAGGTCCATAGTAAAACAAGGTGCGCCCCAGGGGACCCCAGTCAAGTCACCCCAGATCTCGAGAAGGGGGCGACAGGGAGCGATGTACCGCAGTAGATGGGCCTGGGCGGGTGCTGTGTCGGTGCTAATCCTCATGGCAGCAGGCGGCTGCGCGAAGAACACGGGCCAGTTGGCGCACTGGGAACGCGCGGGCCGCCTGGACTGCCAACACGGAACCATGGAGGTGCAGGACACGGTGGTCGTCACTGGCGCGGACGGCAAGCGCTGGATGCTGGAGCGGAAGCGGCTCCAGTGCTCGCCTCCCAGTGAAGTGACTCCCTGAACGGGGCGTCAGTCTGAGGTGGGTGGCGGCACCCCGTGTGCGCCGCCGCCTGCCTCACATCCCCCTCCGGCATGTGAGACGGCGGCGGATCTCTTGGAGATCCGCCGCCGTCTGTATGCTGCCCTGGCCCGCCGCCCTAGGACGCAACCGCCTCCAACGGATAGACGCTCACCTTCAGGCGCTTCTTGTTGAGATGCTCGAACTTCACCACGCCGTCGACCAACGCGAACAGTGTGTCGTCCTTCGCGCGCCGCACGTTACTGCCGGGATGGAACTTGGTGCCGCGCTGGCGCACGAGGATGTTCCCGGCGACCACCCTCTGTCCACNNGCTTCACACCCAGGAACTTGGGCTGTGAGTCACGTCCGTTGCGGCTCGAGCCGACACCCTTTTTGTGAGCCATGATCCTAGCCGAGCTTGAGGTCGGTGACCTTGATTTCGGTGAACGGCTGGCGGTGCCCGGTCTTGCGCCGGTAGTTCTTGCGCCGCTTGAACCGGAACACGAAGAGCTTGTCGCCCCGGCCGTGACGCACGATCTGCCCCACGACCTTGGCGCCCTTCACCGTGGGTTGACCGGCCTTCACCTTCTTGCCGTCACTCGTGAGCAGGACCTCGTCGAAGGTGACCTTGGCACCGGGCTCCATATCCAGCTTGGGCACCTGCACCGTGTCCCCCTTCGTCGCGCGGAACTGTTGTCCGGCGGCCCTGAAAATTGCGTATGACATAGGCGCTAAGTGTACCCAGGGCAGGGGGTTGGGTCAAGTGTACCGGGAAGCGGGAAGGGGGAAGCGCTAGGGGGATGCGGGCGTTTCCCGCTTCCCGATCACGCCACCGCATACCTCTCCGTCACATCCCTCCCCGCTGGCTGCGCCACCAGACGGAACTCGTCAATCCGCGTGATGGGATCGTCCCTGAGCTCGAGGTCGAGCCTGGTGGCGCGGGACACGTCCTTCAGGAAGTTCGGCTCCTGCTCCATGAGGTAGAGGGCCACCTCGGGGTGGAGCCGTACTGTCATACGCTGCTCCCGCTTCTCGCTCGCCACCCGCGCGAGCGTGCGTTCTAGGCGCCGCACGACCACCTCGGGGCGGAACACCTTGCCGGTCCCGCCGCAGGAAGGGCAGTCTGACGCCATGCTGTCCCACAGGGAGGGCCGCACCCGCTGCCGTGTCATCTCGATGAGTCCCAGCTGGGAGACCTGGAAGGCCCGGGTCCGGGCCCGATCCCGACCGAGATGCGTGCGCAACTCGTGCAGCACCTTGTCCCGGTTCACCTGCGACTCCATGTCGATGAAGTCGATGACGATGATCCCGCCGAGGTCGCGCAGCCGCACCTGCCGCGCGATTTCCCGAGCGGCCTCCAGGTTGGTGCGCAGTATGGTCTTCTCGGGGTCTTGGCGGCCGGTGTAGCGCCCGGTGTTCACATCGATCGAGACCAAGGCCTCCGTGGGCTCGATGATGAGGTAACCGCCGGTGGGTAGCTCCACCCTCCGGTTGAACAGCTCCCGGATCTCGGTCTCCAGGTCGTACTCGTCGAACAGGGGCGTGGCCCGCTTGTACAGGCCCACGCGGTCCACCAGGTCGGGCTCCACGTCCCGCAGGTAGCGGCGTATCTCTCCGTGGACCTGCTTCGAGTCGACCACCACGCGGTCGACCTTGTCGCTGAACAGGTCGCGGATGATACCGCTCGCCAGCGACGTTTCCCGGTAGACCAGCGACGGTGGCTTGAGCCGCACGAAGTGGGCCTTGCGGTGGATCTTCTTCCACTGCGCGACCAGCGACTTGAGCTCCCGCTTGACCTGCGCCTCCGTCATGTCCTCGGCCACTGTGCGCACGATGACGCCGCCCCCGTTCTTGGGGAGCAGTCGGCCCAGCATCTGGCGCAGCCGGGCGCGCTCCTCCCGGGAGTCGATTTTGCGACTCACACCGACCTTCGAGGCGAACGGCATGTAGACCAGGAACCGGCCGGCGATGGAGATCTGGCGGGTCACGCGGGGGCCCTTCGTGCTGATCGGCTCCTTGGTGACCTGCACCAGGATCGACTGTCCGCGCTTGACGTGGTCGGCGATGTTGGGGAGCCCGCGATTGTTGCGGGTGGGGCGACCGTTGCCCGTGTCAAGCGAGTCCTCGTCTGGCTCGATCAGATCGGACGCGTGCAGGAACGCGCTCCGCTCGAGCCCGATGTCGATGAAGGCCGCTTGCATGCCCGGCAAGACCGCCTCGACCTTGCCGAGGTAGATGTTTCCTACGGTGCGCCGGATCTCCGGTCGATCGTGAAGGAGCTCAACGAGGCGGTCGTCCTCCAAGATCGCCACGCGGGTCTCGCGTGGGTTGGCATTGATGAGAATGTCGCGCTTCAACGTGTCCTGCCCTGGCTCCCGTGACAGTCGGCGACGGGCGAGCGCCCGCCCCGGCTGCCACGCCGAGCCGGTGAATGTTGGCGGGCGGCGCGCCGGCCCCGTTCGGCCCGGGTGCCGCCATCGAGATGTCGTCCGATCCTGCCGAATGCGGCTTCCCGGATGCCGACCTGAGCGCGCTGGTGCGCTCCCCGGCAGCCGGGCCCGCATAGACGCCATGGGCGATAACTTGCCACAGCATGGTGCGGTAAGTATAGACAGGATCGAGAGTTAGGTCAACGGTGGCAGGGTGACCCATCACCTCACCCGCTGCGCCAGCTCCAAGCGGGGCGATGCCCCCAAACAGAGCCGGCCCAGATCTGCGTGCGCATCTGGGCCGGCGCTTGGAAGAGGCTCCTGACCGGATCAATCACCGGTCACGCGGATCAGATCTCCCAATAGCTCGCGCGCGATCACGATCCGCAGTATCTCACTCGTGCCTTCCCCGATCTCTCCCACCTTCGCATCCCGGATCATACGCTCCACGGGATAATCGGTGGTGTAGCCGTAACCGCCGTGCAGCTGCACGGCCTTGGTGGTCGCGCGCATGGCCAGCTCCGAAGCGAACAGCTTGGCCATGGCCGCTTCCTTCTTGTACGGCTGCCCGTTCTGGCGCAGCCATGCCGCGTGGTACACCAGATGCCGCGCCGCCTCGATCTCCGTGGCCATGTCGGCGAGCTGGAAGTGCACCCCCTGGAACGTGGCAACCGCCCGGCCGAACTGCTTCCGCTCGGCCGTGTACTTGAGGCACTCATCGAGCGCACCCTCGGCGAGGCCGAGGGAGAGTGCCCCGACGCCGATCCGCCCGTCGTCGAGCGTCTTCAAGAAGTTGACGAAGCCCTTGCCGCGCTCGCCCAGCATGTTCTCCTTGGGGACGACGGCGTCCTCCAGAATCAGCTCGCGCGTGTCCGAGGCGCGCCAACCAAGCTTGTCCTCCTTCTTCCCGGCCTTCACGCCCGCGATCTTCGGGAGGTCAGGGGCGTGCCCCACTCCCAGTTCCTGACACCGGTCCAAGTCGACCGAGTCCTTCGTGACGATGAACGACGTGATTCCTGCGTTACGCTTCTTGGGATCGGGATCCGTCCGGGCGGTGATGGAGAAGATCTCCCCCACGCCGGCGTGCGTGATGAAGATCTTGGAGCCGTTGATCACGAAGTGGTCGTTGTGCTCCACGGCCGCCGTCTTGGTGCCGCCGGCGTCCGAGCCGGCCTCGGGCTCGGTGAGCCCGAACCCGCCCAACACCTGACCGCTCGCCAGCAGGGGCACGAAGCGCCGCTGCTGCTCCTCGGTGCCAAAGTTGACGATGGGCGAAGTCCCCAGCGTCGTGTGCGCCGATACCGTGATGGAGTGACTCGCGTCCACCCGCGCCAGCTCCTCTACGACGATTATGTAGGAGAGGTAGTCCATACCCGAGCCGCCCAACTCGGTGGACCACGGCGCCCCCATGAATCCCAGCTCCCCCATCTTCTTCACGGTTTCCCAGGGAAACTCCGCATCGAGATCGTGATCTCGGGCGATCGGGCGGACCTCGTTGGCAGCGAAGTCCTGCACGATCTCCCGCACCTGGTAATGCTCGTCGGTGAGAAACGGATTGCTGCTCATCTATTCCAGCGCCTTTGGCGGCGAGAAGATGGTCTTCCAGATGACCGCCTCGCGGGCGGTGCGTGGCGTCAAGCGGTGATAGCGGGAAGCCCTGCGCCGCGGCCCCTGCTCTGCTGCGGCATCGACGTAGCGCTCGTGGAACTCTGCGTGCTCCCGCTTCCTGCTCGGCTCGACAGTGTCGAGCCCACGCGCCTCGCGGGGGGGTCGTTCCAGCGAGACCGCTTCGCGCCGGTAGTCGTCGAGCGCGGCGGCCTCGCGACGCTGCGGGGCCGGGGGCGGCGCCACCTGCGGTGCGGCCTCCTCCTCCAGTTGCGCGCCGAGCAGCTGGAGGATCTCCTGCGCGACACTGTGGCGGGTGGGCTCCCCCGCCGCTGCCTTGGGCGCCGGCGTGAGCCTCGGCTCGGGCCGTGTCCGCTCGGGAGCGGGCTGTGGCCGGCGCACGGGCCTCGCCTGGGGCCGCTGGGGTGGTTGCCCCGGCCGCGATCGCTGTTGCGAGCGGCTGCGCTTCTTCCCGCCTGCGAGGAGCGAGATGAACACGACGGCGAGGAAGATGATCAGCTCGATGAAGTCGCCCACGTCACCCTCAGCTGGAGCGCTGCGGCTCGTCGCCCTTGGCGATGCTGCGGCGCATGTCGGTGTCGCTCTCGATGTTGCGGTAGCGCATGAAGTCCATGACTCCGAGGTTGCCGCCGCGGAACGCTTCGGCGATGGCTAGCGGGACCTGGGCTTCGGCCTCCACCACCCGGGCCTGCATCTCCTGCGTCTTGGCCTTCATCTCCTGCTCGGAGGCCACCGCCATGGCGCGCCGCTCCTCGGCCTTGGCTTGGGCGATTCGCTTGTCGGCTTCCGCCTGGTCGGTTTGCAGCTCGGCACCGATGTTCTTGCCCACGTCCACGTCGGCGATGTCAATGGACAGGATCTCGAACGCCGTGCCGCTGTCGAGGCCCTTGGCCAGCACCGTCTTCGAGATGTCATCCGGGTTCTCCAGCACCGCCTTGTGGGTAATCGCGGAGCCGATCGTGGAGACGATGCCCTCTCCCACACGGGCCAGGATCGTCTCCTCTCCCGCGCCACCTACCAGACGGTCGATGTTGGCACGCACGGTCACGCGTGACATCGCAATGAGCTGAATCCCGTCCTTTGCCATGGCGGCGACCTTGGGAGTCTGGATCACCTTGGGGTTCACCGACACCTGCACGGCTTCTTGCACGTCACGGCCCGCCAGGTCGATCGCCGCGGCCTTCTGGAACGAGAGCTCGATCCCGGCCTTGTCGGCCGAGATCAACGCCCGCACGACCCGATCGACATTGCCTCCCGCCAGGTAATGCGCCTCGAGGTCGTTGACCAGCAGGCTCAGCCCGGCCTTCGTGGCGGCGATCAGCGGACGCACCACCGCGGGGGGGCTCACCTTGCGCAGCCGCATCCCCACGAGCGTTCCCAACCCGATACGCACGCCCGAGAACCACGCCTCGATCCACAGGCGGACCGGGACGAAGTTGAACAACAGCCCCAGCAGGATGAACGCCACCACCACCAGCACGACGAATACCCACGACCCCAATTGCGCCAGTTCGTTCATCGAGCACTCCTTCCTTCGTTACGCGCTTGGCTCCTCGTCGATCGGCTCGACGACGTGCCGGTAGCTCTCCGACTGGATCACCCGAACCCGCTTCCCCTTGGCGACGAATCCCACGTCGGACACCACGTCGAGCCGCTCGTCGCCCACCTTGATCGTGCCTGATGGCCGCAGGTCGGTGAGGGCCACGCCCTCGAGGCCCACGAGATCGTCTCGCGTCGAGCCCGCGATGTAGCCGTGGGCCCGGTCGGTAGCGGCCTTGAGGAAGATCCCCCGCGACCGGCGGGCCGTGGGGAGATGCCGCACCAATACGTAGATCGCGGCAACGATGATCATCGCCGCGGTAAACAGAATGCCGCTGGCTCGAGCGACGTCGCTCCAGGTGGGCAGGTTGCCGATCAGGGCGAGGAATACCGCGGAGCCGATGCACAGGATGGCGATCGTCCCCGCTATCCCGAACCCCGGCACCACGAACACCTCTATCCCCAGTGCGACCACTCCGACGCCGAGGAGGATCACTTCCTCCCAGCCGGCGAGGCCCACGATCAGGTGGCTACCGAAGAAGGCTCCGAGGGAGAGCAGGCCGACCAGTCCGGCGATGCCAAAGGAGGGCGTCTTGATCTCGATGATGAGTCCCAGCGTGCCGATGGACAGGAGCAGCGGTGCCACGAACGGGTTGGAGAGGAACCGCACGAGCTGCTCCGCCCAGTTGATTCCCACGGACTCGACGGCGGCTGCCGCGAGCTGCTGCCGCTCGAGCAGCGCAGCGAGATCATCAACCTCGGTGACCGCGACTCCGAGCTCCACTGCCTCCATCGAGGTCAGAGTGAGGAGCTTTCCCTCCTCGATCACGCCCTCGATTGCGATTTCCTCATCTACCATCGCCTCTGCGATCTGTGGATCGAGCCCGCGCCGCTCCGCCAGCGCGCGCATCTCGCTGCGCATGGCGGACACGATCTTCTCCGGGGCTTTCTGCCCCCCGCCGGTGACCGGGGTGGCCGCGCCGATGGACGACGCCGGCGTCATGTAGATGGAGTCTGCCGCGAGCGCGATGATCGCCCCGGCGCTCCAGGCGTGAGTGTTCACCAGGGCGAAGACAGGCAGATCGCTGCCGGTTATCGCCTTGACGATCTGTTGCGCGGCGTCGATGCGGCCGCCCGGCGTGTCGATGTCCAAGACGATCGCTGTCGCCCGCTCCGTATGCGCCTCCTCGATCCCGCGAGCGATGTAGGGAGCCAGGCCGAGCTCGATGGTGCCCGTGACCGGTATGCGGTACACGAGCGCTTGCTGGGCCGGCGCCCGGGTGGGAAGGGCGACCGAGAGAGCGGTAACCAGCGCAAGGGGCCAACGAGACACTGCATCCCCCGCGTGAAGGGTCGGTGTGACGGGTCGTCATGGAAGTTAGGTGAGTGGAGAGAGTCGCGAAATGGTCTGCGGAAAGACGCTGCGGCCTGCTGAGCCCGGGCTTTGCGTGGTCCCGCTCGTCCCCTCCCGACGAGAACTTGCCTGGCGACAAGGCGCTCAGCAGACCGCAGTGTATTTCTGCAGCATTCCCATTGGAAAATCCGTGCCACCAGTCACAGGACTTGTAAGTGGTTAGCTGTCAACGTGTTAGCAAGATTGGAACTCGCGCTGCTGCTGCCAGGGTGACCCCCTCATTCGCCAGCCTGTTACCTGAAGGGGACAGATCATGCGCTGCGACGGCTGCCGCACCGGTCACACCCGCCGCACCGTGCCAGGCGCTCGCCCAGGTAACCCAGCAGCACGCGACGCCGGCATCCGCGGGTGCGCACGTAGCGGCGCATGGTGCTGAGAGCTGCCCGTCGCGCGTTGCGGTGCGTGGCTGAGCCGCGGCCTGCCTGGGGACCATTCAGGCCCGCGAGATGGCGTGCCAGGTCGAGGTCGGACGGGAGCCACAGCAGCTCGCAGTGTGCCGGCGCACCATCGCGTCCCGCGCGCCCCGCCTCCTGGAAGTAGGCTTCCGGCCGGGGCGGTACTCCCAGATGGGCGACCAGCCGCACGTCCGGCTTGTCGATGCCCATGCCGAACGCGTTGGTGGCCACCATGACACGCACCCTTCCCTCCAGGAACAGCTCCAGCAGCCTGCGGCGAGCCGCACCGGGAAGGCCCGCGTGGTACGGCAGCGCGGCGTAGCCCCAGCGCTTGAGCACGGCCGCGACGCCGTCGGTCTGATTGCGGGTTGGGACGTAGACCACGGCGCTGGCGGGACGGTGTCTGAGGAGCGCTGCAAGCGCCCGCAGTCGCCCGGGCTCGGTGTCGCACCGTCGCGCAGCGAAGTACAGGTTCGGCCGGTCAAACGAGCGCACGACGCGCACGGGCCGGCTGAGGCGCAGCACGCGCAGGATGTCGCTCCGTGTCGCGGGGGTGGCGGTCGCCGTGACGGCGATGGTCGGTGGGCGACCGAGGGCCACCCGGTGAGTGCCGAGGGCCCGGTAGTGGGGTCGGAAGTCGTGCCCCCACTCGCTGATGCAGTGAGCCTCGTCCACGGCGAGCAGAGAGACCGGGCGGTGCCGGGCTGCGACGAGCTGCGCCAGCCGCTCGGGTGCCACGTACAGCAGCTTCACTTTGCCCGAGCGCAGGGCCTCCCACACGGCCGCCTGGACGGCCCGTGGCTGGGTGCTGCTGAGGTAGGCGGCGGCGACGCCCCGTGACCGCAGGGCCGCGACCTGATCCTGCATGAGGGAGATCAGTGGCGAGACTACGACGGTGAGCCCCGGAAGCACCAAGCCCGGAACCTGATAACAGAGCGACTTCCCTCCCCCGGTCGGCAGCACGGCCAGGCAGTCGCGCCCACTGAGCGCCGCCAGGACAGCGCGCCGCTGGTGGTAGCGGAACTCTGCGTGGCCCCAGAACCGTTGCAGGACGCTGCGCGCCGCCGCCATCCGTGGTGGTTTCGTTCGTTGAGCCATTGTGCGGCTGGCGTTACCCGGGAGCGCTGTGTCCACGCAAGATGCCCCCTGATGGCAGGCGGCTGCGTGACCTTCCCGTGCGTACGGGTCCGGATTACTTCGTGCGCTTGGGCCGCTTCTTGCTAGCGGCCTTCTTCTTGGTGGCCTTCCGGGGGGACTTTCTCTTGGAGTTGCCTGAGGCCCGCGAGCTCTTCGCCCGCTTGGCCGCGGCCTTGCTCTGCGCCGGCCCGTTTTCCTCAGTGGTCACCTTGGGGAAGGACGGCGGGGTCAGCGGGGCGGCCAGGGTGGCGCGGAGCTGCTCGAGGGAATCACGGCGCTTCAGTGGGGCGGTGCGTCCCTTAGACCGCTTCGCTCCTTTGTGGTTCGAGCGGAGAGGGCGCAGCAGCTCTCTCGCCAGGTCATACTCCGGCAGCCTGGCTGCGGGCGTCGACTTCAGATCATCCAGCGCCTTGGCTACGCGGTCCAGATCCGGTCGCAGCGTCAGGAGCTCGGCCCGGGCCGTCTCGAGGTGCTCGCGGGCGCGAGGGGAGGACTGGGCGGATCGGCAGACCTGCAGGTAGAGGCGACTGACGAGCTGGCGTGCGGTCTGGATGGCCACGGCGCGCAGCAGCGCTTCCGGGGTCGGGTTGCGCCGGTCCAGGCCGCTGCGGCGGTCTCCGCCGGAGCGTCGGTCCGCGATGCGCCGCTCCCACCCCGTGCGCCGCTCTGGCATCCCAGGCGGTGGGCCCAGATCGGCCTTGCGCCTGTCCTCTCCCAGGCGGCGGTCGCTTCCCTCCCGCCGCTCAGCGAGCTTGCGCCGGTCCTCCTTGCGTCGCTCGGTCCCGTCTCGTCCGGACACAGATTACCCTCCAGCCTGCTTGCGGTTACCGCGGTGCGGGCGCACGGGACACCGATCTCTAAGATGCTACCCCGCAGATGGTTGCGCCACCGAACGATGGGTCTAACCTGTCCCCGCCCGCTGCGGCATGGATCACGGTTGCAGCGCCGAGCTGCGGAAACTGTCCGGCCATGGTGTGGGTATACGAGGTGAGGAGGTCAGCCTATGAAAATGCGATACGGAATACCGACTGCGATCGTCGTCATCGGGCTCACTCTGGCTTGCGCCAAGGCGAGCCGCATTGAAACACCGGCGCAGGAGCCGCCGCAGCGGGTCTCTTCGCCGCCCCTCGTATACCCCCCTGACCTCTACGCCAGCGGCGTCGAGGGCACGGTTGTGTTGCGGGCTTTCGTCGACACGGAGGGCCGTGTGGATCCCGCCACTATCCGTGTGCTGAGCTCCACGCAGGCGGCGTTCGAGGAACCCGCCATCGCGATGCTCAAGGGAACGCGGTTCGAGGCAGGCCGACTCGGGGGCGAGCCGATCCGCTCGCTGGTTGACGTGCCGGTTCGCTTCGAGATCGCGAGTCAGGCGGCCCTGAGCGAGTCCGACTCTCTGGCACTACAGGGCGCGCTCGAGCAGGGGGAGCGACTCGCCAGGCAGGGGCGCATGCCCGAGGCCCTAGACAGCTACGCCAGGGCTCAATCCATCGACTCGAGGCTCACCGGGTCGGCGGCCTTCTGGTCCGTCGTATGCTGGTACGGGAGCCTCGGCGACTGGGCGGCTGAGGTCCTGCCTGCGTGCGATCAGGCAGTGGCGCTGGCCCCCAACCGGGCGGAGCCCCGGGACGCCCGCGGACTGGCACGGGCGCTCACCGGCGATCTGGATGGGGCCGCGGAGGACTACACGATCTTCGTGACCCTGACCGAAGACGGAGAGGCCAAGGCGGAGCGCGCCGGATGGCTCAGCGAGCTGCGACGGGGCCAGAGTCCGTTCACCGCCGAGGTGCTGGAATCGCTGCGGCAGCGCAACAGGAGCGGCGTTATGTAGTTCCGGCGGACTACGTCGTCTTGGCGTAGAGGTACACGTCCTGCGGCTCGGAGCCGAGATTGGGGAAGCGCAGGTAGCGGCGCAGTAGGCCCTCTCGGGTCATGCCGGCCTTCTCTAGCACTCGGGCCGATGCGGTGTTGTCGACGTGGCAGGTGGCCTGCACCCGCCGCACACCTTCCAGGCCCAGGCCGAAGGTGGCCGCCGCGCGCACCGCTTCGGTGCCGTACCCTCGGCCCCAACGGTCACGCGCGATGTTGAAGCCGAGCTCGCAGCGGGGTCCGTCCACCCGGAGGTGCATGGCGCCAATGAGGGTGCCGGAGCCGGTGAGCACGATCACCCAGGGGTAGTCTCCCTCATTGCTGCCGTGGCCGATGAAGTGCCGCAGGAAGGCCTCGGTGTCCTCGATTCCCTGGTGCGGCGTCCACATGACGTAGCGCGCCACCTCGGGGTCCGTGGCGTAGCCGCTGAAAATGGCCCCCGCGTCGTCGAGTTGCGGNNNTGAGCGTGACCAGCGGCATGGCCCGGGGTGCCGCGGTCGGCGTCAGCGCGTCGTGGAGGGCACCGTGGGGACCTGACCGGCTACGGCGGTGAAGCTGCCGGTAAGTTGCACCGACTCCGCCGTCACGTTGCCGAACAGCAGGAACGCCGTGGCGGTGAAGTCGAACTCGCCCCGGAGGGTATCGGCGCTGGCCGCGGAGATCGTGAACGAGCCGCTCTCCGACAGATAGGTGCCCACGTCCACCTGGGTCTCCTGGTGCACGTAGGCTCCGGAGAAGTCGTCCTCGGTGCACGTTGGGCAGAGGCCCGGCTCGATGGGGAATGTCCCGGTGCCGGGGGCAGTGGGGTTGTCCCGGCCGATGAACACGATGTCCGAGTTGTCCTGCCCGAGCAACCCGTCCATGAGGGCGATGACGAAGCCCGTATCGCCCCCCTCCACCTGTGTGCCAAACACGGCCAGACCGCTGAGGCTCAGGCTGAGGTCTCCCGAGACGGTGGCCTGAAACGAGCCCTGCGCGGTGCTGTCGTCGCCGGGGCCCGTGCTCTCCCCGCACGCGGCCAATAGCACGATCACTGCGGTCGTGGTCGCACTCAGCAGTCGCTTCGCTCCATCAGATCTCATGATGTCGCTCGCTCATTTCTCGAGAAACTGTGCCACCGCCGCCCTGAAATCGGGCGTGGCGCGCGCCGTGGCGTTTACCTGAGCACCCAGAGCGATCGCCTCCTCGAAGCTCCGCCCATCGATCTCATAGAGCTGCCGCTTGATGAGCGCCAGGGCAGACCCGCTAGAGGCCGCCAGCTCCGTCAGCAGGCGCGCCACGTCCTCGTCGAAGCTGGCAGCCGGCAGCACCCGGGCCACCAGGCCCAAGGCCATGGCTTCCTGGGCCGATAGCAGATGTCCAGTCCCCACCAGGTCGAATGCCGTCTTTTCGCCCACGCCCCGTCGTAACATTGCCATGACCATGGCCGGGACGAAACCCCGTCGCACCTCCGGATAGCCGAAGCTGGCATCGGCGTGGGCGAAGATGAGGTCACAGGCCGTGGCCATGCCACACCCGCCGGCCAGTGCCCGCCCATGCACCACGGCGACCACCGGCTTGGGCAATCGCCGCATCGCGATGAAGACCTCTCCCAGCCGGCGCGCGCTCGCCTCGTTCTCCGCCGCCGGCTGATCAGCCGATGCCAGCAACTCCGCCAAATCGGCACCCGCGCAGAAGTCCTTCCCCGCACCCCGAACTGCCACCACGCCGACCTCGGCATCCAGATCGGCACGCTCCAGCTGCTGCAACAGCTGCTCTACCATCGGCGTGTCGATGGCGTTTCGCTTGTCAGGCCGGTTGAGGGTGAGGGTGAGCACCCGTTGCCTCAGCTCGGCCAGTACCCGGTCAGTGGACATTGAGACCTCGCGGTACCGGAATCTCCATCCGCAGCAGGGCGGTCGAGAACACCTTGCCCTGCGCGTCGGTCTTGAGGGAGAGCGTACCGCCCCCGCCCAGGGCGCCGTGCAGCAGAAAGTTCAGCGCTTTCAGGTTGGGCAGCTCGTAGCGCTCCACCCTTCCCTTGATGATGCCCCGGAAGTGCCGCGCCACGCGAGCCGGCGTGACCTCCCGCTCGAGGATGGGGTAGTACTCCGGCCGCAACGCGATGAGACCGATGTTCGCGGTATCTCCCTTGTCGCCGGAGCGGGCGTGGGCGAGCCGCAGCAGCGGGACGCGTCGCTCCCCGCGCCGCGCCCTGCCCTGCGTCTTCTTCGTACGGGTAGCCTTTCGCTTGGGCGCCATCGCTACGCCTCGAAGATCTCCACGTCGGCCTCGATCTCCGACTTGGGCACCAACGCCGGCCAATAGGCGACGATCTCTTCGACCTTGGGCCTGCCACCGGCGAAGCCCGTGACGCTGGGCGGGCCGTTGAGGATCAGCGGAGCGATCTCTCGGGTGAAGCGCCGCACCGGTGCCGCCTCACGGGCGCGTACGCCAATCCTCAGCTGCACCTCGGCGATGTCGGGGTCGGGCTCTCCGGCCAGCCGGCCGTGGGTGGCGTTCACGCCAACGTACTCGGTGAGAACCTCCTCGAACTCGAGGCCCAGTCGCTCGAGCCGCTCCCGCAGGATCCTGTCCGCCTTCCTGGCCTTCTTGTACGCGTCGGGCCAAGCGTATACCAGGGTCCCCACGGCCTTGTATCCGTAGAGGTAGGAGATCGAGACCTTGAGCGACTCCGTGGCGGGCTGGCCCCGCACTCCCGAGACTTGGACCCGGTTCTTGCCCTCCTGCTTCAGCTCGATGGTCGTGAAGTCGGCAATGCCGTCGGGGGTGATGTAGTTCTGCGGATCGCCCATCTCGTAGAGCAGCTGCTCGGTCACGCTCGCTACCGTAACCCAACCACCGGTCGCGTCGTGCTTCGTCACCACGAACGTGCCGTCCTGTGACGCCTCGACGATGGGATAGCCGGGGTCCGCCATGTCGGGGATCCGCTCCCACCCCACTAGACAGTTCCCGCCCGTGCATTGGGCGCCGCACTCGTTGATATGCCCCGCCACTGTCCCCGCGGCGATACGGTCCCAGTCGTCCTGCGCCCACCCGAACTCGTGGATCATCGGGGCAAGGGTGAGGCCAGTGTCCGTTACCCGTCCGGTGATGACGATGTTTGCACCGCGCTGCAACGCCTGTACCACGGGCCAGGCTCCGAGGTACACGTTGGCGCTCTGCACGCGGTCGCGCACCACCGACAGGGGCTCACCCGTGTCGAGGTTGGTGAGCGCGTGTCCCTGTGCGGTGAGGGCATCGAGGCGGTCGAGGATGTCGTCGCCGGTCACGACACCGACCCGGACCTTGCCCGCTAGCCCCACTGCCCGTGCACGCTCCACCACCTCCTCGGCGCAGGCGCAGGGATTCACCCCGCCGGCGTTGGACGTGACCCGGATGCCCCGTTCCACGAGGTCAGGTAGGAGCTGCTGCATGAGTGGCACGAAGTCCTTGGCGTACCCCACCGCCGGGTCCCGCGCCCGTTGCTTCTGCATGATGGACATCGTGACCTCGGCCAGGTAGTCCATCATGAGGTAGTCGATGGGGCCACCGCGCACCTGACGGGTGGGAGCCTCCAGCCAGTCTCCCCAGAAGCCCTGGCCCGAGGCGATCCGAATCGTGCGCATGCGGCGCCGGTGGCCGGACTAGTGGCCGACTGGCCCTCGCCGCACGGCGGCGGGTCCCGTGGCAGGGTCGCAGGTGACTTCGACCAGCGGTACGTAGCCCTCGGGGAGCTCGAACTCAGGGGGCACCGGCGTGAACTGGAGGCCTAGGCTGCGCGCCGGTGCCAACTCGATCACGGCCGGAGCGCTGTGCCCCAGGGCTGGGAGCACACGGGACTCAGGCGCCAGGTAACTGATGTGTACCTCCGCCGTCCACGCTGCGGGGGGCTCGAGCCGTGCGAAGGCTGGAAACAGCTCGATCGCCAGCGTACCGCCCACTTCCTCCTCGGTTAGCTCGAGCGTGTGGCGTCCGTATGCGTAGTCCAGGGGTGAATCGGAGCGACGCGCGCCCAACGAGTCGAACACCGTCACCCCGAAGTCGGTAACTGCGTGCCAACTCTCGATCGGCAGGGCTACGTCCAGTACCATCGTGGTGGCCCACGACGGCACCGTCGTCTCGATGATTAGCGGCTCGTCGCCCGTGCCCCGCAGCTTCTCCTGGCGCACCGCCCCCACGAGATCGGCGGTCACGGTGGCCGTCACCGGCTTTGGGCCCGGGTTGTGGAACGTCGCCGAGGGACCCGTCCCAATGCCCACCACACTCATGGCCGGAAGCGCCGCCGAGAACCGGTAGCTCGCCGGCGACAGCGGCGGGGCGACCACGACGGCCTCGTAGACGCCCGGCACGAGATCCCCGCCAGACACTGTGATTGCCACGACGGTGGTGTCCCCGCCGCCGGCCACCTGGCTGGCGCCGCCGCGGAACGGCTGACCCGTGGGCTCGAACAGGTAGAGCGTCGCCTCGTCTACCCGGTGCGGAACGGTGAGCTGCACGGTCAGCCCACCGCTCTCCTCGGGTACGGCGAGGAAGTAGCGCGCGGCAGCGCCCGGGGTCAGCATGCCGCGTGTCTTGAGGGGCTCCTTCAGCTTGTGCGGGACGACCACCGTGTTGCTGAGCCCAAAGGACGGACCGGCCGTGGTGTCCGTTGCCGGTCGCGCCCAGACGGTGCCCACGTAGAGACCCGGCTCCGCGAGCTGCGTGGGGTCATAGGTGAGCTGCACCGTTACCGGGCCCCCGCCGGGCTCGATCACCGGCGGCGCCGCGATCCATGGCGCGTCCGACTCGAGCAGCAGGCGGGCGGCCGGCTGTCCACCCACCGAGCTCACCACGAAGCGTTGTACGGTGTCTCCCGGTGCGATGAGGCCAGCGCGGCGGTAGGCGGCCGATCCCCGCGATGTGTTGCCGCCGTCGGCAAGCGCGTGGACTCGATAGATCCCCGTCTGGTGCGACGCGCGGAGCCAGCGATAGGCACCGCTCAAGTCGGGCACGCCGGCCCCCTCGTCGAGCACTGTGGTTCCGGCCAGCGGTCTGGCGGTTGCCTTGAGCGACTGTTTCAGGTCGATGGCACGCACCTCACCGTCGTTCTGGTGGATGCCGGAGAGCAGTAGCGCCGCCGCTCCGGCGAGCTGAGGCGCCGCCATCGAGGTTCCTCCCGAGATCTCCTCCCCGGTTTGCCACGCCGGCACGTTGGAGTACGCGACCCCGGGGGCGCATACGTCGGGCTTGGCGATCTCCCCGCCTCTGGCGCTCCACCAGCCGAGGATGTCGTCGGGCGGTGGCCTGCCTGGCCTGGGCGGGGCGAACACGCCGGGGAAGAGCGCGCAGACGGAGAGGGCGTACTCGGCCGAGCCCGGGAATCCGAGGGTCGAGAGACCCGGGCCGTCGTTGCCCGCGCTGATCACGAAGAGCACATCGGGGTGTTCGAGTGCGAATGCGTCGATCAGCGAATCGATCTGCGCCGCCCCCTCGATCTGGTTCCCCACGCCGAAGCTCAGATTGAGCACCAGGGGAAGACCGCGCTGGCTGGCGAAGTCGGCTGCGTAGCGCATGGCGCGGAGCATGCTCCCGGTCACTGAGATGCCGCCGCGGGCGTTGTTGGAGATCTTGAGGCCCAGGATCTGGGCGCCGGGCGCGACGCCGTTGAAGCCCTCTACGCCGAACATGTTGTGGCCTGCCGCGATCCCGGCCACGTGCGTGCCGTGTCCCGAGTTGTCCACGTACAGGTCGAGGACCGGCAGACCATCGGCTTCCGAGAAGTTCACCGCAAAGGTCGTTGGCCCGGCGTCACCCCACGGTGTGCGATAGGTGAAGGTCTCTGCTGCGATCGCGTAGTCGTGTACGGGCTGCTCGTCGTCGAGCCAGCCGTCACCGTCGGTGTCGGTCACGACCACCCACCCATCGCTGGCCCGGGCCACGACGAGAGGGAACTCGTTGGTGATGGACCCATCGGCGTTGACGTCTGCGGCCGGCGCGGCGCCCAGCACGATCTCCCGAAACAGCCCACCGTAGTACGGCGCGCTGGCGATGCGGGCCACCCTGCCGAACCCCTCCAAGCGGTGCCCCAGCACGTACACGCTGCCGTCGCGCGCCGGCGCGATGGCGGCGAGCGCCACCCGCCCCTCGCCCGAGAAGTCCCTCAGGTCGAGCACTTTGTGGCGGCCCGTGGTGGTCATCTGCAGTCCCGGCTGGCTGGGATCGAGGCCGCTGTCGAGGATGCCGATCAGCACGCCACGACCGTCATACGTGGGGTGCTCGAGCAGGAACCGATCCACCCCCAGGCTTCGCAGGGGCATGAGCCCGGCGAGCATCGCGAGCTGCGGCTGCAGCACCGGCTCGCGAGGCTCGCCTGCGTTCTGATCGACCGGGGCGGTGGCTTCAGCCGTAGGCGGCTGTTCCGCCGGTTGCGGGTCAGTCTGTGGCGCGGCCGTTCCCGCGCACCCGGTGCCCAGGATGACGGTGAACAACGCCTCCGTCGCCCGGCGCCAAGCCGTTAGTCGTGTCACGAGGTCACGTAGTCGATGGGTGGTAGGACGAATGCTCCGAGGTGAGGTCCTCGGTAATGCTGCGTAGCGCCCAGCGCGAAGGCCAGCATGGTGCGCGTCTCCTCGGGCGCCACGATGGCGTCCACGAAGCCGCGGGCCGCCGCGTACTTCGCGTCCAGATTGTGCTCGTAGTCGGCCCGCATCTTCTCCACGGCGTCGGCCACGTCGGGGTCGTCCACGCGGTCGCCGAACACCGCGTTCACCGCCGATTCCCCCTCCATGACGCCCATGCGTCCCGTGGGGAGGGAGAAGATGAAGTCTGGGTCGAAGCCCTGGCCCGCCATCGCGTAGTAGCCGGCGCCGGACGCATGGTTCACGGTGAGCACCAGCTTAGGCACCACCGCCGCAGCCATTGCCTCAACGAACATGGCGCCTGCGCGGATGATTCCCGAGTGCTCTGCCTCGGGGCCCACCATGAACCCACTCACGTCCTGCACGAACAGCAGCGGAATCCGCTCGCGGCTCGCCGTATCGATGAAGTAGGCAACCTTCTCCGCGCTCTCGGTGTACACGATCCCACCCACGCGGGGCGCCTCCCCGGGCTTGCGGATCAGGCCACGCTGGTTGGCGATCACCGCGACCCGGTACCCCTCCACGGCGCCGTGCCCGCAGAGCATCTCCTCGGCGATCTCGGGCTGAAACTCGTGGAACTCTCCATCATCCAGAATGCACTGCAGGACGTCGTGCATGTCGTACGCCATGCGGTGATCCGGGGGGAGCAGGTCGTACAGCTCGGCCGGAGGACGGGCCGAAGGACGCGGTGCGACGCGGTTCCCGCTGTCGGGCGGGTGCGGCGGGCCCGGCAGGCGCTCCACGTACTCCCTGATCTGGTTGATGCAGTCTGTGTCGTCCTTGGCGCGGTAGTGCGCCACGGCGCTGATCGTGGTGTGGGTAACCGCCCCGCCCAACATATCACCGTCCACCTTCTGCCCCGTCGCACCCTTCACCAGGTTGGGGGCGCCCAACCCCATGAACGAGGCGCCCTCCACCATGAAGATGACGTCGGACAACGCGGGGAGATACGCCCCGCCGGCCACGCACATGCCCATTACCGCGCTGATCTGGGGCACGTGCAGGTAGCGTCGCATGAGGGAGTTGTAGTAGAAGATGCGGGCCGCGCCGTACTGGCCGGGAAACACTCCCTCCTGGTACGGCAGGTTCACGCCAGCGGAGTCCACCAGGTATATGATCGGGATGCGCTCCCGCATGGCGACTTCCTGAGCCCGGAGCATCTTCCTGATAGTCTCGGGCCACCACGATCCGGCCTTCACCGTGGCGTCGTTGGCGACGATCACGACGTGCCGGCCCGCTACCACGCCGACCCCGGTGATGACCCCTGCCCCCGGAGCCTGACCGTCGTACCGGTCGTACGCCACGAGCAGCCCGATCTCCAGCCACGGGGTGTCGGGGTCGAGCAGCCGACCCACCCGCTCGCGGGCCGTCAGCTTGCCCTGGTCGTGCTGTTTCTGGATCCTCGCCGGCCCACCTCCCTGCTCGAGGCGAACGGCGAGTTCGCGATACTCGTCGGTGAGCTCGCGCAGACGGGAGTGGTGGGTAACCGACTCGCCGGTCGTCATGCGGCGCGACTCGCCGACCACGAGACGATGTAGTCGACGATCTCTTGGCTGGGGGTTCCCGGCCCGAACAGCTTCGCGACGCCCTGCTGCTCGAGCAGTTCGATCTCCTCCGGCGGGATGATGCCGCCACCGATCAGCAGTACGTCCTGTCGCCCGGCCTCGTCGAGCAGCGCGCGCACCCGGGGGAACAGCGTCATGTGCGCGCCGGAGAGAATCGACAGCCCAACGACGTCGACGTCCTCTTGTACGGCCGCCGTGGCGATCATCTCCGGGGTCTGGTGCAGACCCGTGTAGATCACCTCCATCCCCGCGTCGCGCAGGGCTGCCGCGACCACCTTGGCCCCCCGGTCGTGACCGTCCAGACCCGGCTTACCGACGAGCACGCGGATGGGACGAGCGGACTCCACATGTGAGGTCATGGTGCGCGCAACCTAGTTAGCCCGGAAACGCGAAACAAGCGGGAGCGGGTTCATCGACTCACCGCGTCTTGAAGCGCAGCACGGCCGCGAGCCCATCGACGCGCGTCCGTGCCTTTCCGTCTTCGACCACCTCGACGTTGCTGCCCTGCCGTAGCGCCTCCTCTATCGCCTCGTCCACGACGTCGGGCACCGCTTCGGGATCCCCCTCGGCGTCGCACGCCGCGGCCGACGTCGTGAGGCGGCCCGAGCTGTTGCACCGGAACCCGGCCTGTTCCACCGTGGGATCCACGAACAGAGTGCGCACCTGCCCCTGGGCCAGTGACCTGAGCACCGGCTCGATGCCGTTCACTGCCCAACCGGTGCCGAGCCGCTGGTGCAAGGCGTCGACGTATCCGGCCTCGAGGTGTCGCTCGGACTGCCGCCGCACGGCGAGCACCGCTTCCATGACCTCGGCAGGGGTGGCGGTCTTGCAGTTGAGCTTCGTCGCGCCCAACACCTGCGTGGCCAGGTACGGGTGCAAATGGGGCTCCACCGCATCGGCATGGGAACCGGTGCCTGCCAGTACGAGTCCCCGAATTGCCTGCTCCCGTGAAGCCTCGAACAGGCGCTGTGCGATGTTGGCGTAGTGGCGCTGCTTCTCCTCCCGGATGCGCTGGTGGTAGCGGTGCTCGCCGGCCGCACCGAGCCCCGGCCGGGACACACCGGCAGGGCCGTGGAACCGCCCGGCCCGGGTCGTGTCGCCGGGCGCGAGGCCGGGGAACTCTTCTACCCCGAACGCCGTCACCGCGAAGAATCGCGCGCTGGTCCGGTCGTACACCACGCACAGCACGCGCCCGAACTCGTCGTTCAGAGCCGCAGCCTCCCTGATGAGCGGCGAGTGGTCCACGGAGAGCCGCGAGCGGAACACCCAGGGGAGGGGAATGGCCTCAAACAGGTTCAGCGGCTCGCAGGCGAACAGCGCAATCCCCTGGCCCGCACCCAGGTTGCCGGGATGCTCCAGGTACTTCCGGACGCGGTCCAGGTCGCGCTCCACTGTTTCCCGCTCCTGCCGTGCCACGCCGCGCTGCTCCAGCCATTTGAGTTGCTCTTTGATGCGGTTCTTGAGCTTGATGAGATACTTCCCACGGCTGCGGTCGCGGGGCTCGAGCTTGAGATAGCACGACACCACCCAGTGCTCGGTGATCCCCAGATCCGCAAGCCAATCCACGATGGGCTGCAGCGTCGCGGCCTGGTCGCCGGCGCTCGCCGAGCGGCCGCCGCGAGACACGGTCAGACGCTTAGAAGAAGACGGGTTCGCGGTATGCACCGTAGACCTCCTCCAGGGCGTGGCGAATCTCGTAGAGGGTGCAGTACGCACGGGCGCATTCCAGCATGTACGGGATGACGTTGTCGTCCCGGGCGGCGGCCGACCGGAGCTCGGTAAGCGAGCGCTCCACCCGGCCCTCGTCGCGCCGGCTTCGCAGCTGGGCCAGACGTCGGCGCTGGAGATTACCGGGCTCCTCACTCACCTTGAGGATCTCCAGCTCCTCGCCGTCCTGATCCACGTAGTCGTTCACACCCACCACGATGCGCCGCTTCTGGTCCACTTCGTGCTGGAACCGCAGCGCGCTCTGGTGGATCCGACGCTGGAACCATCCGCCCTCGATACCCTTCACCACGNNGCGAACAATGCCTCCGCCTCACGCTCCATGCGATCGGTGAGCGCCTCGACGTAGTAGGATCCGGCCAGCGGATCTATCACGTTGGCGATTCCGGTCTCGAACGCGAGGATCTGTTGGGTACGGAGCGCGAGCTTCACCGCGTCCTCGGTCGGGAGAGCCAGAGTCTCATCCAAGGAGTTGGTGTGGAGCGACTGAGTGCCGCCCAGCGCCGCAGCCATACCCTGGTAGGCGACTCGCACCACGTTGTTCATCGGTTGCTGCGCTGTGAGCGACACGCCCGCGGTCTGGCAGTGGAAGCGCATCTTCCACGAGCGGGGGTCCTTCGCACCGTAGCGCTCCCGCATGTGCCGCGCCCAGATGCGCCGCGCTGCGCGCATCTTGGCGATCTCCTCGAAGAAATCGTTGTGGACGTCCCAGAAGAACGAGAGGCGCGGCGCGAACTCGTCTACGTCGAGTCCGCGGCTCATGCCTCGCTCAACGTACTCGAATCCGTTTGCCAGGGTGAACGCCATCTCCTGCACGGCCGTGGCCCCGGCCTCGCGGATGTGGTAGCCGCTGATCGANNCCACTCGAACATGTCCACGATGATCTTGAGAGCTGGCTCGACGGGATAGATCCACGCATGCTGCGCCATGTACTCCTTCAGCATGTCGTTCTGGACCGTGCCCCTCAGCTTGCTGATGTCGGCGCCCTGATTTTCCGCGGCGGCCACGTAGAAGCAGAACAGCATGGCCGCCGGGCCGTTGATCGTCATGGACGTCGAGACTCGCTCCATCGGAATCCCATCGAACAGGGTCTCCATGTCCGCCAAGGATGAGATCGCGACCCCGCACTTCCCCACCTCGCCCTCGGCCCGGGCGTGGTCGGAGTCGTAGCCCATCAGCGTCGGGAAGTCGAACGCGACGGAGAGCCCGGTCTGGCCCTGCTCGAGCAGGAACTTGTAGCGCCGGTTCGTGTCCTCGGCCGTCCCGAACCCCGAGAACTGACGCATGGTCCACAGGCGGCCGCGGTACATCGTGGGATGAATGCCGCGAGTGTACGGATAGCAGCCAGGGTAGCCGAGGTCCCGCTCGTACTCGGTATCA
>JABAOF010002422.1_pt5 | contig 34153 bp, 24 predicted proteins | sample 7062171 | NCBI WGS metagenome assembly JABAOF01 (sample SAMN14538628, study PRJNA623070) | marine sediment metagenome | biome: marine biome [ENVO:00000428]; feature: marine pelagic biome [ENVO:01000023]; material: deep marine sediment [ENVO:00002113] | place: India: Gulf of Khambhat ...
GGAAAGCTTCATCCTGTTCAACAGGCATTCATCGATAAGGATGCTTACCAGTGTGGATTCTGTATCCCTGGATTCATCATGACCTCTGTGGCTTACCTCAACACAAATAAAAATCCGAGCAGAGAAGACATCAAAAAAGCATTATCCGGTAACCTCTGCCGCTGTGGGAATTATGTCAAGATCTATGATGCTGTCTCTGCCGCTTCAAAAGATATGAGGAGGCCCTAAATGAGGAAAAAAGTATATTTTATTGAACCCGAAGACTCCACCCTCCTCTATCATGAAGAATACAGAGATAAAAAAACAATAAAGCCCGAAATAGCCCCGGAACCCAAAAAAGACAAATTCGAAATAATCGGTCAATCCACATCCAGAATCGATGGAAGAAGAATCGTGACCGGCCGAGCTCCGTTTACTCATGATGTTAAACTCAGAGGGATGCTCTGCGGAAAAATACTGAGGTCTCCACACGCCTGTGCGGATATCATCTCCATGAACTTGAGCAAGGCTCGAGACCTTCCAGGAGTTAAAGCCGTGCTTCAGCTCAAGGAAGGTCGAGTTAAGTACGCAGGAGAACAGGTTGCAGCCGTGGCTGCAAAGGATGAGAAAACAGCCACGGAAGCTTTAAAACTGATTGAAGTCGAGTACAAACCCCTCCCCTTCGTCGTCACCGTGGAAAAGGCCATGGAAGACGGCGCTCCTAAAGTCCACGGGGACAGAGACAGAGAGAATGTTCCCAGAAAGCCGTTCAATGATTACAACCGGGGCGATATTGAAAAAGGATTCAATGAAGCTGAAGTTGTCATCGAGCGAACCTATAAAACAGCCGTGGAGATCCACCACCCGGCTGAAACCCACGGTAGTGTGGCCAGATGGGAAGGAGACAGGCTCACAGTCTGGGATTCCACTCAGTCGATCTTCGGCGTGAGAGACGGACTCGCCTACTGGTTGAAAGTCCCAGCAAGCCGGATAAAGGTCATAAAAAAGTACATGGGCGGAGGATTCGGAAGCAAACTGGGAATCAATGATTACACGGTTGCCGCGGCCCTTTTGGCGCGGGAAGCCAAAAAACCCGTGAAGATCATCCTCTCCAGAGAGGAGAATTCTCTGTGTGTGGGAAACCGGCCCTCGAGCCTCCAGACTATAAAAGGAGGAGTCAAAAAGGATGGCACACTGACCGCTCTTCATCTGAAAAACTACACCTCAGGAGGAATCGGAAGAGGCGATAGATGCGCGGAGCCCATTATGGATGTCTACAAGTGTCCCAACTTAAAGGTCGAAGAATACACTGTCTACACCAACACAGGAGCGTCACGGCCCACGCGAGCTCCCGGCCATGTCCAGGGAACCTTTGCCCTTGAAGGATTCATGGAAGAGCTGGCGAACGAAATCAACATGGACCCGCTGGAACTGCGGAAGAAAAACTACGCCACTAAGAACCGGGGAGGCACCGGAATCCCCTATTCCTCAAAAGGATTGGATAAGTGCTACGAATTGGGGGCGGAAAAGATCGGCTGGAAGAGAAGAAACAAGAAGCCAGGACAGGGAAACAGGACTGTCAAACGAGGGCTCGGAATGGCCAGCCAGATATGGTGGGGAACGGGAAGGCCCGGGACATCAGCGGACATCAAACTCCATAGAGATGGAAGCGTCGAAGCGATATGCGGCACCCAGGACATCGGCTGTGGCACCAGAACCTATATGGCAACTGTTGCAGCTGAGACCTTGGGTCTGAAACCGGAACACATCACGGTCAAGCTCGGAAACACGGAGTATCCCTGGTGCGGCTCCTCGGGAGGAAGCACCACCACTCCTTCTGTTGCTCCAGCAGTCAGAGACGCTGCTCTGAAGGCTGCGGATTACCTCAAAAAGCTCGCCGCAAACGAGCTGAAGATCAACCCCGAGGAGGTCAGTCAAAAAGAGGGGAAATTTTTCGCCAGGAGTAATCCTAAAAAATCAATTCCCTTTAACGAACTCCTCGGAGAACTCCGCCGGGAAGCCGTCTTTCACGGAGAATGCAGCGGCCGTCCTTCCGAATACGCATACAATACCTTCTCAGCTCACTTCGTGGAGGTCGAAGTCGACACAGATACAGGCCAGATCAAAGTCCTCAGAGTCGTCGCCGCTCATGAGAGCGGAAGAATCCTCAATCCCCGGACAGCCGAAAGCCAGGTCGTCGGAGGAATCACCCAGGGAATCAGCACCGCTCTCTTAGAAGGACGTATTATGGATAACACAACCGGGAATGTCGTCAACCGGAACTTGAGAGATTACAAAATCGCCACAACACTCGATATGCCTGAAATCATTCCGATCTTCGTAGATTCGATTGATCCTTATATTAACAATCTCGGGACCAAAGGGCTCGGAGAACCACCGCGGATCCCGATATCCGGGGCCATAGCCAACGCAGTCTATAACGCAATCGGCATTCATCTAAGAGAAATCCCGATGACTCCTGATAAAGTGCTCGAAGCTCTGAAAACAGAAGGAGGTGCGGGATGATGAAACAATTCAAGATAGCCGAGCCCCAGACCTTAGAACAGGTGACATCCCTCTCTCCTGAAGAGAGGACGTATTGTCTGATGGCCGGGGGAACAGATCTCTTGGGAGAGCTCAAAGACAGGATCATTGAACCTGAAATCGTTGTCGACCTCAACGCTATCTCTGGCCTTTCTTACATCAAAAAAGACAGAAGCGGCGTCAGAATCGGAGCGCTCACACGTCTGGCTGAATTGGCTGAAAATCCCCAGATACAGAATGAGTATCCTGCGCTCCATGAAGCCGCCCTTTCAGTGGCGACTCCTCAACTCAGAAACGTAGGCACAGTGGGAGGGAACCTCTGTCAACGGCCTCGATGTTGGTACTACCGTGATGCTCAAATGAGATGCCGGAAAAAAGGAGGCAGCCGGTGTTTCGCCTCCAAAGGGAAGAATAAATACCACGCTATTCTGGGCGGAGGAACCTGTTACATCGTCCATCCCTCTGATTTAGCTCCGGCCCTTATCTGCCTGGATGCAAAAGTCACAATCAGCGCCCCGGAAAAGGATAAGACCATCCCTCTGGCTGATTTTTTCACCCTCCCCTCTGTCAACATACGCAAAGAAAACATTCTGGCTCCGAATGAAGTCGTGAAAGAAATCATGCTCCCTCCGGCCAAAAGAGGAGAGAAAAGCACTTACCTCAAGTTTAAGGAAAGAGGAACATGGGATTTTGCGCTTGTTTCGGTAGCAGTGAAAGGCACGGCTTCCGGAGGGATCTTCAGCACTATTAAGATCATGTTGGGAGGAGTGGCTCCAGTTCCCTGGAGGTTGGAAAAGGCTGAATCTTTGATCAGAGGGAGAAAGGTTAAACCCGATTCTGTGAAGCAAGCAGCCAGACGAGCCTTAGCCGACGCCCGGCCTTTAGCCGAGAACGGGTACAAATTGGAGATCGTTGAGGCAATTCTTTCCCGAGCTGCCTCTTCGCTGGTGTAAGTTTTATCGTCCAGAAGAATTGGAATACACAAGGGTTTGAAAATCAAACCTGATTGAAAATATTTAATTCAAGTACGACCCCAATAAATAAAAAGACAGGGGAAGCCAGATGACAGAAATCATTCAATTCAAACTCAACGAAAAGTCTGTCCGTTTGACCACGGATGGGGAGCGAATGCTCCTCTGGGCGATTCGCTCGGATTTGGGCCTGACAGGAGCCAAGTACGGATGTGGTGAGGGTTTTTGCGGTGCCTGCACTGTATTGGTCAACAAGGAGGCCGTGCGTTCCTGCCAGTTCCCTCTCAAAAACGTTAAAGGAAAAGAAGTCCTTACGATCGAAGGATTGGCCAAAAATGGAGACCTCCATCCCTTGCAAAAAGCATTCATCAAACATGGCGCTCTGCAGTGCGGATTCTGCACTCCAGGGATGATCCTCCAGGCGTACAGCTTGCTGCTCAAGAATACTCGTCCATCCCAAAAAGAAATCATACAGAGCATGGATGACAACCTGTGCCGCTGCGGGTCGCACACACGGATCGTTCAGGCCATCCAGACCGCTGCCAGAGAAATGAAAGGAGGAAAAAGATGAAAAAAGACGATCTTCTCGACCTTGATTTTAAAGACATCACCCCCTCCTTTCCGCTCGACCGACGGGAGTTCCTCAAGCTATTGAGTGGAGGGATCACTATCCTTTTCATCGTCGGAGACGCTGAAGCTTTCTTTCAAGAAGCCCGACGCAGAGGTTTCCGCCCCCAGCTGCCCGAAGATTTCAACGCCTTTCTCCGAATCAAAGAAGACGGGAGGGTCTCGTGCTTCACAGGAAAGATCGAACAGGGACAGGGCGTCATCACTTCTTTAGCCCAAACACTGGCGGATGAACTTGATGTGACTTTGGATTCAGTGGACATGGTCATGGGAGATACAGACCTCTGCCCATACGACATGGGAACTTTCGGGTCCATGACCACTCGCTTTTTCGGCCCTCCTCTCAGAGAAGCCGCTGCAGAAGCCAAGGCTGTCCTCAAAGAGCTGGCATCTGAACATCTCCAAATCCCTGTTATAAGGCTGGAAACAAAAGATGGAGTCATATTTGATAAGACTCAAAAGAAGAAGCAGGTGACTTATGCCCAGCTCACCAAAGGAAAAAAGATCGCCAGAAAATTAGAGAAAAAACCCACGCTAGAATCTGTATCAGAATTTACAATTGTGGGTAAGCCTGCCACACGGATCGATGCGCCGGAAAAAGTGACGGGCAAGGCCCTGTTCGCTGGAGATATCCGTTTACCCGGCATGATGTACGCAAAAATACTGAGACCTCCGGCACATGGAGCAAAATTGAAGAGTGTCGACACCTCCGCCGCCGAAAAAATAAAGGGTGTTCAGGTTGTCAAGGATGACGACCTGATCGCGATCCTTCATCAGGAGCCTGATGAGGCTGAAAAAGCAGCGGCTAAAATCAAAGCCCAGTATGAAATCCCTGAGGCCACGGTGGATGATAAGACTATTTTTGATCACCTGCTTAAAGTCGCCCTAGAAGCAGAAGCGGTCTCTGAAGGAGGAAACCTCAAGACAGGAGAAGAGCTCTCTGACGAAATATTCGAGGAAACCTACTTGAATAGCTATGTCGCCCATGCCCCGATAGAACCCCATACGGCCGTAGCCAACATAGAAGACGACAAAATCACTGAAAGGGCCAGCACTCAAACTCCCTTCTCTCTCCAGAGTCAGATATCTCGAGAGTTAGGCATTCCCTCAAAAAATGTCCGCATCATCCCACCTTTTGTGGGGGGAGGATTCGGTGGAAAAACGAGTAACCGGCAGGGTGTGGAAGCGGCCCGGCTCACCAAATTGACTGGAAAGCCTGTCCAGGTGGCCTGGAGCCGCGCGGAAGAATTCTTCTACGACACTTTTCGTCCGGCTGCTGTGGTGAAAATAAAATCCGGAATCAAAAATACAGGAAAAATCACACTCTGGAATTACACTGTTTATTTCGCCGGGGAAAGGGGTGCACAACACTTCTATGATATACCCCATCACCGAACAGCTTCAACCGGAGGAGGCTGGAGAGGGACTCCGGGTTCCCATCCCTTTGGCACAGGCGCCTGGAGAGCGCCGTCCAACAACACCAACACTTTTGCCAGAGAGACGCAGATAGACATCATGGCATCAAAAGCAGGGATAGACCCTCTGGAATTTCGCTTGAAAAATTTAACGGATAAAAAGATGCGAGGGGTACTTGTCGCCGCCGCAGAAAAATTCGGCTGGAAGCCGGCAAAATCACCCAGTGGCCGTGGATACGGGATTTCCTGCGGGATTGACGCGGGCACCTACGTGGCTCACATCGCCGAAGTCGATGTCGACAAGAATAAAGGATCCGTTCAAGTCAAACGAGTCGTTTGTGCTCAAGACATGGGCTTATCCATTAATCCGGATGGCGCGAAAATGCAGATGGAAGGCTGTATCACCATGGGATTGGGCTATGCTCTGACTGAAGAGGTCCATTTCAAAGGCGGACAAATCCTCGACCTCAATTTTGATACCTATGAGATCCCCCGCTTCTCCTGGCTGCCAAAGATCGAAACAGTCCTGATCGACGCCAAGGATTCCTCTCCTCAGGGAGGTGGGGAGCCTGCCATCATATGCATGGGCGGCGTGATCGCCAACGCGATTTTCGACGCTTGCGGGGCCAGACTATTCCAGCTCCCGATGACTCCTGAACGCGTTAAAGAGGCCATAAGCCGCAAATAAAGCCATCACAAGATAGCCTCCTCATCTCCACCATATGCCATGCATCCATAAGAAAAACCACAGCTTTAGAAAAACCTTTTAATTAAAAAAAGGATTTTCCCTTTATATAAAATCTGGCAGACCTCCCGCTGGTTATTCCTTGTTTTTTAACTCTCTCTTGTAATCTGCCTCATCATCGATGTCCTGGAGGATTTCGGGTGCATTCACATCCACTTCCAGTATATCCTCTGGATGGCTGTAGACAGTGCCGCGAAGCCCGATATCCGGGCTCAAACGTTCAACTTCATTTTTATACTTCATATCAAGGACCACAGGATGGCCCCGTTCCTTTTCATAGACCGGCAGGACAATGCCCTTTCCTGTTTTCTGATAAGCATCGACAATTTTGTCTATGACTTCTGTCGACACTGAAGGCTGGTCACCCAGGACGACCACCACGGCCTGAGTTTCTTCGGGCAGTGTTTTAAATCCGCACAGGACAGAAGAAAGCATTCCGCTTGGATAGTCAGGATTAAAGACCACTTTGACAGGGAAATTTTTGACCTTTTTTTCGACCTTCTCTCGTTCAGAGCCTAGAACCACAAGAGTGTTATTTACTTTGGAGGAGACGACTTTTTCAACAACGGTCTCGATTATGGTTTTTTCTCCAAAAGGAAGAAGGAGTTTGGGCTGACCCATTCTCCTAGATTCTCCTGCAGCCAATATTATTGCCCAGATCATTTTTTCTCCTTTCTTTTATCCTGGATTTGACTGCGCACCTGAACGAGCTGCGCAGCGATACTCACGGCAATCTCCTCCACTGTCTTGGAGTTGATATTGACTCCGATCGGAGCATGAACGTGGTTAAACTGTCGCAGCGTGGCCCACCCTTCTTCCAGGAATTTTTTCCGCATGAGCTCAATCTTGCGGATGCTCCCGATCATCCCGATGTATGCGGCATCAGAAGAGATACACTCCCGGAGAGCCTCTGCATCTTGCCGATGTCCTCGTGTCACAATCACCACGAATGTATCAAATGATAGGGGGAAATCCCGGATAGCCTGACCGATGTCTTTGACGACGATGTGGTCTGCATCAGGCAGCCTTTCCCTGTTCGCATATTCTGGCCGATCATCAATAACCGTCACCTCAAAACTCAAGAGGCCTCCCAAATGGGAGAGTGCCTGTCCGATGTGCCCTGCGCCGGCGATCACCAGTTGAGGCAAGGGGAAGACTGGGTCTAAAAAAAGAAAGTCATTCATGCCTTTCTTTGGGAAGACGCTTTCTTTTATTTTTAAGAGCTTGGGTTGACCTTTTAAAAATACGCCATCAATATCATCCTGGAAAAAAGAGAAATGCTTTTCCAATGCGGTGTCATATTTTTCTTTTTTCTCTATCCAGAATCTCAAAAGAGATGCTTTTCTCTCCGAAAGCTCACTGATGAATGTGGCCAGAATTCCAGGTTTCCGCTGTTCAAGGGATTGACTCAGCACATGGAAAGCCTCTCTGAATTTATCGGGAGCGGTATCGATGAGGATTTTGACGTCTCCTCCACAGATGGCCCCTTCTTCGGATATATCATCTCTCAAACTGAACTGAAAGAGTCCGGAAGTCTTTTCTTTGAGAGCCCGAAGAGCTTCCTTCTGTGCATCTGCCTCTAAAAGCCCTCCTCCCAACGTTCCCTCGAGTAATCCTTTGGACGAAAACAAGGCTGATGCACCTATCACCTGAGGAGTCGAGCCCTGAGTATCGACTATCGTTGCCAGAGCCAGAAGCGTCTTATTCTTCAGTTTCTCGGAAAGATGCACATAGATATTTTTCATTTTACCTGCATCTTAGATTGTTCAGATCATTTTTTCAAGAACAGGCCCGGTCTTTGAGGACAGGATTGGCCTTGAATGGCTAATAGGGGACCTTATAAGACTTGTCATCTATCAAGAGAGGGAATAAAATGAATTTCCACCATCCTGAATAAATTATATATAATTGATGCAAAAAGGAATAGCGCTATGAAAACAAGCAAGGCTCTCATCGGGTATTGTGGATTATACTGCGGAGATTGCCCCGGATACAAAGGCGAAATCCCTGATTTAGCCAGAGATTTAAGAAAAAAACTGAGAAACTCCAGAGTCGATCGGGCTGCACCTTTCCTGGCCAAAGTCCACAAAGGATACAAGAACTACGAACAATTTAATGAGGTTTTAGGTCTTTTGACGGAAATGCGATGCAAGAAGGTCTGCCGAGAAAGAGTCAAGGCTCCTGGCTGCGAAATAAGAAAATGCTGCCTGGAGAAAGGCTTCCAAGGCTGTTGGGAGTGTGAAGAATTCGAAACCTGTAAAAAGTCAGACTGGTTAAAGCCTGTCCATGACGACGCACACATCAAAAACCTGAGAAGAATCAAAAGACATGGAATGAACGGCTTTCTCAAGGGAAAAAGAGATTGGTAATGAGTGAGAATGGCTGAGAAAAAACAGCTAAAATATTAAATTTTTTATTTAAATTTAAGCAGTGCATGATTCCCCCCTCTTCCCGGGATTCATCCGGCCTCTGATTATGTGAGTGTGAATGTTCTGGATGAGAAAAGTGACTTGAATCAGATGGTTTTTGTGATTTCCTCTATCAACTGAGAGTATACATCCTTCTCTCCGACATCAAATACCTTTGTATCAGTCTCTCCCAAGATACTCAAAAAGTCTTTGAGGATGCTTTTTCTCACAGTAATAAGGAAAGGAATCAAAGTCGGGATAAGGATGGGTTTCAGAGCTGGCCAGATGCCATTTCCGGATAATTCCAGAGGTCCGACTTCATCCACCACACAGATATCGGAATTTTGGCTGCGCGAGATAATTCTCTGCGCTTCCTCAAGACCTGAAGGGACTAAAAAATTGGGACCAACTCTCTGCCAGTCCTTTTCTCCTGCTCTTCGGATGAAAGGAGTGGACTTTTTCCCTTTTAGATCAAACAAATCGTATCCGATCCGCTCCTGGCCTTTGAAGACCGCTTCATTCAGGAAGCCATCGACCGCTAATTTTTTCCGCTTAAATTCCTGGACGATTCTTTTCAGGAGAGTTGTTTTTCCGGAATGAACAGGACCGGTTAGAATAAAAATCATGGATTAAAGATATGAAATAACGCTACCTAAGTCAAAATTCTTTTTATTCTCAGGCACTAGCCCACGGGTGTTTTCTATTTGGAAGAGGGCTTAAAAATTGGGCAGATACCAGGCCTTGCCTGATGACAGCTTGACTTTATCTATGATGAAGGTGATTTATCAATTAAACCCATGAATTAATTCAAAAAACACTCATCATTCCCATTGAACACTGTAAACTTTTAAGATCTGAAATCCATCTTCATCCTCCTCAACCGCATACAGCTTCTTTCCCTTCCAGGCTCTCGGTTCTCCCTTAAAAGGGATCTTGGCAATGTATCTCCCCTCAACATCGAACACATCGAAGAAAAACTCTCCTTCTTCTTTCCCTTTCTCGAACGTTCTGACGAATAATCTCCACTCCTCATCTAAAGTAAAATTTTGATAAGCGGGATAAACTTTCGGGAACTCTATCCTGTCCTTAATAGGGCCAGCAAGCTCCGGGACTCTTTCTAGAAAGTCTTCTTTATCTTTTTCTGTCACTTCAACAGATTCATAGTCTTTTAAGATTCTTTTCATTAGTTTTCCTTCTGCAGTCAAGACCTTAATCTCATATTCATCCGGGTTGCTGAGGTAAATAGAATTGTCTTTTCCCAATTGATAAAAAAGAATGACTTGAAACGGATTGATCTTTCCTTGAATCATGTTCGTGTTGTCGATTGAAGCGATAGTGAAAAGTGTGTTCAACTCGCTGTCATATTTCCTGACTTCCCGCAAGAGTTGGCTCTCGGCCGTCACAATCTGCTGTCCAACGATATTTCCCTGAGTATCGATTATAGGAAGTGCCAAACCTAGGGCTTTTTTTGCCGCTGCAGATATCTCTCTCAGGAGCTCTCCTTCAAGAGAAAAAAACATTAATCTCTGATTGGCCGCATCCCCGATGACTAACTCATTGCTGTAAGTTACCTGAAGGGATAAAGGCAAGTAAAATTCTCCTGGCCCCTGGCCTTCCTGACCGAATTTCTTCACGAATTTCCCGGTGCTGTCAAAAATCTTTACCTTTTTGTCCTTGCGGTCCAGGATATATATGTTCCCATCGCTATCCACATCCAAGGAAGTCAACTCCGCAAACATATCCTCATCAAATTCACCTTCTCCGATAGAGAATTCCTCCTTGAGGGTCATCTTGCTCAGCGTGCCTTCAGGAGGGGTAAGTTTTTTTGGATTTTCTATGACTTGGACTCCACTGACGGTTTTAATTTTTGCCTGATCAGCCTTGACCTGGATGGATAGGCAGAAAACCAGCAGGAATGCCAGAAAGACTGAAAATTGTTTTTTCATCTGTATTCTCCTCTATTTTACCTGGATAAAACTTTCAATTTATTGTTTTCTCTCAATAAATACCTATTCAGCCACCTATCAGTCCCCATCATTTAAATAATACTCGAATCAGCTAAATTTGTTACATCAGTCAACACTTTTAAAATCAACATATATAATTTTACTCCAATTGAACGCGCTTCTCTAATTATCTGAAGTCAACACACCGGATAGCCAACCAGAAAGATAATCCAGTAATTCCTGGCTGACTCTCTGCTCTTCCATGGAGATCCTGGCATATTCGGCATAAGCGCCTGTCTCAGCAGGAATGAGCAAGTGATTCAAATCCGAAAATATTTTGAGGGTGGTCGTCTTTTTGAGTTTCTTCAGTCTCTTGTGGAGCATTTTGGCATGCTCAGGAAACACCTGTTTGTCTTTGCCTCCATTGATGATTAAAACAGCCGCTTCTATCTTATCGAGAACAGAAAGAGGGTCATGCTTGACAAAAGACTGCAGCCATTTCAACTGCGGTTCGATTTGAGGCTTGAGCTTCTCTTCAGCCTCTTTGTCCACAGGTTCCTCCTTGATGATTTTCATCATGTTTTCGTACCGTGCCAGAGCTTTCTCTCTCTTTTCTTCAGGGAATTCCATAGAATCCAGGACAAAATTAAACTGCTCTCTGAGGACTTCATCCCCGGTCTTGGCTGTCCCAGCCAGAAGCACTATGGCTCTTATGGTTGGGTCTTGGGCGGCTATTCGAGGAGCGATGATCGCTCCCTCGGAATGACCGACAAGAGCAATCCTGTCGGACAAAATATCATCCCGTGTCCGTAAATAGGAAACCGCAGCTGCGGCATCCTGGATAAGGTCTTCTTGAGAGGCCTCGACAAAGCTTCCCTGGCTTTCTCCAGTTCCTCGGTCGTCATACCTTAAGACCGCTATTCCGTTTTCGCTCAAAACATGCGCGACCTGCTTGAAAATTCCCAGCTTAAGTCCGCCAGGTCCGACTGTGTCCTCATTCCTGTCCTGGGGACCCGAGCCAGAAATCAGGACGGCAGCGGGATGCTTGTCCTGACCATTGTCAGGAATCGTCAGAGTTCCCGCCATCTGGATATCTCCAGAAGCATACGTCACATCCTCGGAGATGTACTTGTCAGAAGTGATAACAGGTGATGCGATTGTTTTTGTTTCCAGATTGACAAAATCCTGGTGATAGATATCCGTCGCATTAAACGGTAAAGAAATTTTTATGATTTTGTCCTTATCCGCCCAGATATATCCTCCATTCGTGCCAGCCAAATTGACAAAGTATTTTTCGGTTTTTAATTCTTTTCCCTCCCACTCGAGAATTTCTTCTCCATCATTATACAGGTGCGCAGGCATTAAAAGAGGCTCCTCAAAATAATACGCTCCCCAGGCCATCGCAAGAGTATAAATCTTTCTTCTGGGCTGATTGTGTCCTTTTTTGATCAAAAGGAGATTATCCACGAACGGATTTTCAGTGGCAAAAACAATATCAGAGCTGAAAGGAAACTGTGTTTCTGATATCTTATCTCCGTCTCTGAGATAAACATCTATCATCTTGCCCGCCACTTTTGCCTTCAATTCGACTTCCTCGTTGTTCACTTTTCCTTTCAAGGCAGCTTCTTCTAAATCCCAATCCTGTGATAACTTCTCCTCGAATTGGAATTGGAGGCTTGTCTGACCTAAAGTCTGCTGCGTTTCCCCCTGAATCAATATAGCTTTTCCATCCTGGACGATAGTGTAAAAGCCTTTTCCCGATTTTCTTCCTTGAACGTACCACTCTTGTTTTATCCCTTCTTCTTCCTCGGCTGGCTCTTCCTCTTTAATCTTATCCACACGAGCCTCCATCATCCGCGAAGGGATGGAAAGCAAAGTGACATATCCTTCATCATCAGTCATCAACTCCATCTTGACTCCGACAAAGTTGATGTGGAAAAGATTAGCGTTCTCGCTGTCCGGCTCGACGTTTATATTCAATTCCATTTGAGGCACAACATAGGCCTTAAATGTCTTTTTTTCTTTCAATCCCCTTATTTTTTTCGCTAAAACCATGTACGGAGAAAAAAAGCTGTTCGGCAGGATAAGGGCATCGGAAGAAATCTTGGATGTCGTTTCCAGCGTCTGTTCCCCGGCTCGACCTGTGTTCTTCACCATCCCCTCACTCACTGTGCTCTCAATTTCTTGAACCATGCCCTGCACATTTCCCTTAAAAACAAAACGCAGAGGCCTGAATTCTTTGTCGACTTCGATCATCATCAGTTCAGTAATGAGTGAAACCGGCTTGGTCATTTCACCTTTCGCACGAAGGACATATTTATCTTCATACTCGATCCATTCATATTCTTCATAGCCGGCTTCTTCTCCCATGAAATAGAGGTGCAATTTTTTTGCACTTTCTGTTTGAGACTGATTATCTGGTTCTTGACAGAGAAGGAAAGTGAAGAGGAGAAAAAAAACAACGAGAATCAGGATGATTTTTTTACACACTTTATCCTCCAGTATTAAGTGTTTAACATGCTCCATCAATCTATACTTCCTCCTTTTCAAATTTATTCAAAATTAATTATGACAATTCACACATAGGCGCATTACAGATTATTATACTGTTTTGTGAGTCCAAAGATACAACTCTGTCCTTTTATGGCGAGGGAGAGCAAAAATTATAAAAAAAATGGGTCATATACCTTTAGAATAAGTATCGATTAATTATTTTTATATTTTCGTTGACAACACAACGGTTTCATGATTATAATCCCTCCAATGTTTGAAACAGAGAAAAGAATAATCAGCCTTTCGGCTTCCTTATCCCTCCTTCTCTGGTGGGCGGGCCCTTCCGCCCAGTAATCTATCTACATTTCTATTTTCTATCCTCTAATCCTAATTAAAGATCTTTATAAGGAGATATCCCAATGAAAAGATATGCATCTCGAAATTCAAATTTTTTACCTTCGAGTTTCTACAACATTAAGGCTGACCTAAAGGAGCTTCCTAAACCTCCGTTGAACCCAGGAACTCAAGAGCCTCTCAAGCCAGAAGAGCTTGCCCCCATTTTTCCTCAGGGCTTGATCAAACAGGAAGGAATCGTTGACAGCACTATCCCTATCCCGGAGGAAATCCTGGATGCCTTTTCTGTTTACAGACCGACTCCGCTCATCTATGCTTCGGCTCTCAGAGAAAACCTCCAGACTCCTGCACACATCTTCTACAAATATGAAGGTGTCGGACCAACTGGAAGTCATAAAAGCAACACAGCTCTCGTCCAGGCTTACTTGGCAGCCAAAGAAGGTATCCGGACCCTGGTCACTGAAACCGGAGCCGGCCAATGGGGTTCAGCACTCGCCCACGCCGGGCAAGCTTTTGGTGTGGATGTTAAAGTTTTCATGGTCAGGATCAGTTACAGGCAAAAACCGGGACGAAAGATAATGATGGAGCTTTTCGGAGCCTCTGTGGAAGAAAGCCCCAGCCATTTGACTGAGGCCGGAAAAAAATTCTATTCGCAAAATCCCGACCATCCGGGCAGCCTCGGGATAGCTATTTCCGAAGCAGTGGAAATGGCCGTGCAAAATGGCACGTCCAAATACTCTTTAGGTTCAGTACTGGACAGCGTTTTGATGCATCAAACTGTTATCGGGCTCGAGGCGGACAAACAAGCTCAGGAATTGGGAGCTGAGCCGGATATAGTCATCGGGTGTGTTGGAGGAGGTTCCAATTTTGCTGGATTGGCTTTTCCATTTTTAAAGAAAAACTTAACAGAAAACCAAAATATCCGCTTTATTGCTGTCGAACCTAAAGCCTGCCCGACTCTCACCAACGGAAAACTCAAATACGATCATGGCGATAGCGTGGGGATGACTCCTCTCTTATTCATGCACACCCTTGGAATGGACTTTATCCCCCCTCCAATCCATGCCGGTGGACTCAGGTATCATGGGATGGCTCCACTCGTCAGCCATCTTGTGAACACAGGAATAATTGAACCCAGGGCTTACTCTCAAGATATCATTTTCGATGCGGCAAAGCTCTTCCTCAGAACAGAAGGAATCCTCGCTGCTCCTGAATCTGCACACGCCATCGCTGCAGTCATTGATGAGGCAGTGAAGGCCAAAGAAGAAAAAAAAGAAAAAGTGATACTGTTCAATCTCTCGGGCCATGGCTTTCTGGATATATCTGCCTTTGAGGGAAATTCACGAAAATAAGAAATCAAAGAAATTCTTCGGGGACGACAAGCTGAAGAAACGACGATGAACGCTCATCTTCTCAAGACAGATCATCATTTTCAATTTCTTTGTCCGGAAAATATCAAGAATAGTGAAAAAAGGATGGAATCACAAACGCTCTAATGGGATGAGTTGATTTCGATGATCCTTCCTTCGATTTTGTAATCGAGGAGTTTGTGTTTTTCGAGCCATTCCATCATGGCTTTATCCAAAGGCTGCCCTGTATTGTGTGAGCCATTCACGGCGAAACCGAAGTATTTGTCCTTCGCGTGTCCAACCAGATAATCGTTGCTGACAACGGAATAAACTTTTTCCGGCTCATGGACTTTACCGTCTTTCTGTATAGCTTCTCCGTCGATTTCTAAGTAGACAACTCTCTCTCCAAAAGGCCGGACATCTTTTGGATAATATTTATACTTTATTCCCGAAACTTGAAGTCTATCCCATCCTCGCTCCACATCATACTCGAGTGCATCTTTAATCTGTTGAGCCGTGAGCTTGAACACGACAAGAGTATTCCGAAAAGGAGACACATCAAAGATGTCCCCCTTGGTGACATGTCCAGCTTTTATATCTGCTCTGATTGCACCGCTGTTGTGCAGTCCGACCTGAGCCCCGGTCCTCCATCTCATGACATCAGTGATCCAGTTTCCCAGAGCGCTTTCTGGTTGTGAGTTTTCTCTTGGATAATACCTAAAGCTCAAATCGACTTTGGCTTCTCCTATCACTTTTTCGTATTCTTTTCCGATTGATGCTTCGACTTCTCTGACCAAAGCCGAAACCTGAGCGGATGGCTTCAAGTCCACATCTGCCAACAGCCTAATCAATTTCTGTTCGTAGCTCACGATTCTATCGTTTTTCACCTCCGCTTTGATATACCCAAGTGTTTTCAGATGTCCCTTAATCGACTGGACCAAGACTCCATTGACATCCTCAAATTTTCCATCTTCCGCGGCCACTAAAACGATGTCGATGCCCGGAACATTTCTGGCTATTCTCACTCCTTCTTCAAACCAGCCGTGAGATATAACGACAATTAAATCGGTTTGTTTGTCCAATTCGGGGATATAAGAGTTGAGAGTCGAAACAATTGGCAGCACATCCAGCTCTTTAACTCTATCTTTTTCAACTTCTGTTAAAAAATTCTCCTCCATAACAGCTATGACACCAATGCTTAATCTCCCTCTTCTAAAGATGTGATAAGGCTTGACCGGAAAAGGCTCACCGCTTTCTTTATAAACAATATTGGCCATAACTGTGGGAAAATTGGCCATTTGAGAAAGGGATAGAGCATTCTTCTGCCCTTTATCAAAATCGTGATTCCCAAAACTCCATATATCGTAATCCAATCTGTTCAAAAACTCCATCATCATTCCGCCGACTGCACCTTTATACTCCACTTCTGCGGCTAGAGTTCCTGTCAACAGGTCTCCCTTTTCGATGAGGAGAACATTTTTCTCTTCGGTTTTGATCTTGTTTAGGTAGTGACTGGCTGCCTCCATTCCTCCCACTAATCTGTCTTCGCCGTTTATGTTAAATTCATAAGGCTTAAAAATACCGTGAGTATCGTTGGAGTGAATCAGAACTATTTTTTCTGATGACGCTATTTTCTCTGATGACGACTGACAAGCTGCACTCCACGCAAAAGCGAAGATCAAAACAAGAGGAAAAAATTTTTTTATTGAAAATGAATTCATTAATCTCTTACACATCTTCTCACATTCAAGAATAATTTTATAAGTCAAACACCCTCCCGATGATTATCTTCTTATCAGCGAAAGTGATGCAGGATGAAAATTCCTCAGTTGTGCTTCGTGCTTAAGCGGAACACTCATTCTTTCTGCTAAAAAAAGCTTATAGCACAGCAAATCGCTATTGTCAAAAAATATGCGTCAGGGATCTTGAACTAAGGCAGAATGGCGAAAACTCGAGCTGGTGCGCCTGTGCCATTTTTTATCATCATAGGGATGACATAAAGTATTGCCCCGGAAGCAGGCAGCTTGTCCAAATTGGCGATATTCTCTAAAGCCAGTTTATCCGCTGAACAAAGAATCTGATGGGCTTTGAAATCTTTTGACTTTCCTGTATCTACACTGGGAGTATCGATGGCAATCCCTGTGATATCTCTCTCCTTGATTAAATATTCAACGGACTCCGGAGAAAAGCCCGGAAAGCTCAATTCAGGAAGAGCTTCATTCCCTTCTTTATCCGTCCCGAGAACTTTTTTCTTATCCGGGTAATATTGGGTATCGATTCCGGTGTACATGATGACCCAAGCCCCATCAGGAATTCTTCCGTGCTGCTTCTCCCAATTTTGGATATCCTCCACAGCAAGGAGGTAGTCCCGATTCTCCTCGCACTTCTCTGTCACGTCTATTTTAGCGGCTGCTCCGATCCATTCTTCAAGTGGAATCTGATCCATGGTGCGGCCGTTCTCTGCAAAATGAATGGGCGCATCCGCGTGAGTACCGCCATGTTCCGATGCACTGAAATTATTGGACGCGTACCACCATCCTCCTTCAGTCATTCCCCAAGAGATTTTTTCAAGCTTAAAAGGCTCGGCAGTCGGCCAATAAATCGTGTTTTCACCATAGGGATACGTCATATCCAGCAGCTTTCCTTCGGACTGACACGCAGAGAAAAATGTGACAATGACAGAGCTAATCGAAAAGATGATTATCCATTTTTTTAAAATTTTGTTCCCCCTCTTCATTCTAAACTCTCCTTTTCAATCCCTTCACAGAAATCAGGGAGTGTAATCTCTCTTTTAGCCTAATTCTCACTCTTTTTTAAGTCAAGGCGTATCCCTTTATTTTCAATCCGTAAATTTGCTATAATAGCCGAACAAAAATGCAAAGCGAAGGGCGGAAAGAGAGGATTCATGGCAAACCATAATATCGCAATCATCGGAGCTGGTCCGATAGGAAGCATAATGGCTGCCTATCTTTCAAGGAATAAAGAGAATGTTTTTCTTATTGATATAAATGAAGAGCTGATATCAGCCATAGAGAAGAACGGAATCACGATCACAGGTGTGGGGGATAACTTCACTACTCCAGTCAAGGGAACAGGATATTCCACAGCCAGTCTTACCCAGATTGACGTGGATCTTATCTTTATCGCTGTTAAACTGAATTATCTTGACTCTCTCATGGAAGAAATCAAACCGATATTTAAGGTTGGTCAAAAAATCCTTCTGATTCAGAATGGAATCGATAACGAAGACAGAGCTGCTGAAAAGCTCAGTCCAGATGATATTCTCAGGTTTGTCATCAACTATGCGGGAATGACCGAAAAACCAGGCATTTTTAAAATGTCCTTTTTCAATCCCCCCAATTACATAGGTGCTCTTTTCCCAGAAAATGAACCCCCTGCCAAAGAGATTGCTGACTTCATCACCGAATCCGGCCTGGAGACTCAATTTGTCTCGGATATAAAGAAATTTGAATGGAAGAAGACGATTCTCAACGCTTCTCTCATGCCCGTCTGCGCCACCACAGGCACTACGATGAAAGAAGCCATGGACGGAGAAGAGACTCGGTTCCTCTGTGAACAGATCCTTAAGGAATGTATCCAAGTGGCCAAACAAGTGGGATACGATTTTGGAGAGGATTTTTTTGAGAAAGGCGTATCCTATCTATCCAATGCGGGCGACCATAAGCCTTCGACTTCAATGGACCTGGAAGCGGGAAATCCTATCGAATACGTCTTCCAGCCCATCATCGATTACGGGAAAAAAACAGGCATTCCCACTCCCCATCTGGATTCACTCACAAAAGTCATGCACACACTGGAGAAGAAAAAGAGAGAAATGAAATCCTAAGAAGGCTTTATTTTTTTATCAACCTGGAGACAATCCCCTGAATCACTTCCGCATCAGTGATTGAAGTTTCATACTCTGAAATCTCCAAGGGCGCTCCCATCAAAGTCTCCTGATTCCTGAATTTCATCGGGCTTTCAACGCGTTTCATGGCGAAGACATGGAATTCTTTGGCTCCAGTCTCTCCGGCCAATCTTTCTATGTTCTCTGGAGTGATGCCGCAGCCGGGCATAATAGTCACCCTGTCTCCTGCCTCTTTGACCAACGCAGAGATAAGCTCGACGCCTTCCACGGCGGTATTCTTCTGGCCGGATGTGAGTATTCGGTTGACTTTTAATTCGATGAGGTCGTGGAGAGCTTGAAAAGGATCGGATGTCATATCAAAAGCCCTGTGGAAAGTGACACTCAGAGGTTGGGCCAAATCAATCAGTTCCTGGGTTCTTTTTTTGTCGACTCGTCCATCCACGTCCAGTATGCCGATCACCACACCATCCGCGCCCAGTTCCTTGGCGGCTAAGATATCGCTTTTCATGATCTCAAACTCCACATCGGAATAGCAAAAATCCCCTCCTCGTGGTCGGATGATCACATTCAAACCGACAGACAGACACTGACTGGCCAGTTGAATACTGGCTGCACTGGGAGTCGTTCCCCCCTCCAGCAGGTTATCACACAGTTCCACCCTGTGGGCTCTTCCTTTTTCGGCCTCAAGAGCTGACACCACAGAATTCACACAGGCTTCGATTATAAAATCTTTATTTCCCATCGGTTTTCACTCCAATTGTACCAACCGGCCTCAAGATTCTCAAACTCTATTCATCATTCAAGTTGGAAAAAGGAAAAAGGGGACAGGCCCCTTTTTCAGGGACTGTCCCTTTCAGTCCTTATATTACAGAAAGAGAGGGACTGTCCCCCTTCTTGAAAAAAAAGGGGCCTGTCCCCTTTTTCCTGCTGGTTTGACCCCTTACCGCTCAAGGTGTTAAAATTTTAATATGAGAAGAAAATCAATCCGAATCTCGCTTCTGGCCGTTCTTGTACTGTTCTCCCAAGCGTACATTGTCGCTCGTTCCTCGCAAGACATCCAAAAAGGTGAAATAATCGATAAGATCATCTGCCAGGACAAGCCGGAGCAAAGCTATGCCCTCTATCTTCCTCCTGACTATACGCCAGAAAAGACATGGCCAATACTGGTTGCCTTTGATCCAGGAGCGCAAGGCAGGAATCCACTTGACCACTTTAAAGAAGCGGCACAAAAATACGGTTATATCGTTGTGGGTTCAAACAATTCAAAGAACGGCCCCTGGCTGCCTGTGATGGAAGCAGCGATGGCAGTCTGGGCTGATACCAATAAACGATTCTCTATAGACAAAAAAAGAGTGTATGCCACGGGCTTCTCCGGAGGTTCACGTGCCGCGGCTGTTTTCTCAAAATTCGTCAATCATCCTGTCGAAGGAGTCATAGGCATCGGTGCGGGACTCCCCCAGCAGTTGAAACCCGCACAAATCCAGCCATCTGCCTATTTTGGAATCATTGGTATCGGAGATTTCAATTATCAGCCGATGATGAGACTCGATAACGATTTTGATAAGTGGAATGTTCTGCACAGGTTCCTTGTTTATGATGGAGAGCATAACTGGCCTCCTCAAGAAATCTGCACCCGGGCCGTCGAATGGATGGAAGTTTTGGCGATGAAAGAAAAGTTGAGACCTATAGATATCAGCTTGATCGAAAAAATATACACAGAGGAACTGGAAAAAGCACAACAACTGGAAGAGGAAGGTCAAGTTTACCGAGCTGTCTTTGAGTATGAAGCGATCGTTTTAACTTTTCAGGAATGGAAGGATACCAAAGAAATCGAAGATAGAATAAGCCATCTCAAGCAGAGCGAAGAATACAGGCAATTCATGAACGCTGAAAAGGCAATAAATGAACGAGAAGATCTCCATCGCCAAAGGTTTATTCAAACGTTTGCCCGAATAATGAAATACCCGGAAGCGGTTATGAATCTCGCCGACATATACTCTGAGCTTGGGATCAGCCAATTAATGTATAAAATCAAAAACAAAAAGAATATCCTCGAACACTCCCTCGCATCCCGCCTGCTCACAGAATTATTTGTTCATTCTGTCGAAGAAGGAGGGAGGTATTACGAAAAAGGGAATTATGAAATGGCCATTGTGTTCTACGAAATCGCAGCCAAAGCCAGCGAACATAAGCCTTTCCGTCTTTCGTACGTCCATTATACACTGGCCCGTTTTTATGCCTTGAATAACCAGAAGAAGAAGGCGTTAAAAATGCTCGATCGCGCTGTTGAGAACGGCTTTGACGATATCGAAGCCATAGAAAATCAGGAGGACTTGAAAAACATCAAAAATTCCGGCGAGTATAAAAAAATCATCAGAGGATTAAAGAAAAAAAAGTCAGAAAATCTTAGTTAAAACAATTTATTACTGAGACTTTACCTATAATACCTCTAATACCTCGAAATCAAATTTATAAGCGACAATGAAACATTCAACTGCGGTTATTCGTACAATATATAAACAGAGATATCTTCAGGATGAAAGAAGGTTAGACTGACAAGATAAGGGTAGTCCAATGAATGTACAATTAAAAAAAATAATTATTTTTCTCGTCATTGCTGCAGCCACAATTCTGTTTACCAGCTGCGGCAACTCACCTAATTCCCAGGCAAATAATGAACAAGAAGAAGACCCTGGCGTCCCTGTTGAAACAGCAAAAGTGACTCAGGGATCAATATCGGCAACCTATACGGGGTCTGCGAGTTTAGAAGCCGAAGCTGAAGCAGAGGTCGTTGCCAAAGTCAGTGGTGTGGTGAAAGAAATCTTCGTCGAAGAAGGCCATTTAGTCAAAGCCGATCAAGTGCTGGCAAAGTTGGACGATGAGCAGTTCATACTCGAGTTCAATCAAGCCAAAGCGAGACTGGAACAATTGGCCAAAGAGTTTGAGCGTAATGAAAACCTGTTGAAAAGTAAGATTGCCAGCCAGGAAACATACGAGAAGACAAAGTCAGAGTACCACTCCCAAAAAGCCGCTTGTGATTTAGCCCAGCTGAGGCTCGACTACACTGAAATAAGGGCCCCCATAAGAGGCATTATCTCTCTCCGTCATATCAAAGTCGGAAACATGGTGAATATAAACCAGCCGACCTTCCATATCGCAGATTTTGACCCTTTACTGGCTGTTTTACATATTCCAGAAAAAGAAATGAGAAAATTACAAATTGGATATCCTGCAAATCTGTCTGCTGATGCGCTCCCTGGTGTCGAATTCAACGGGGAAATTCTGCGAATCAGCCCGGTTGTGAATGCCAGCACAGGAACTGTTAAAGTAACGGTTGTCGTAGATGATAGAACTCGCCAACTGAAACCGGGTATGTTCACCAGAGTCCAAATCATATACGACACACGTGAAAATACATTGCTTGTCCCCAAAAATGCCGTTATCACAGAAGACTCAGAATCCTCAGTTTTTGTGGTCAATGAAGATACCGTGTCCAAGAGAATTGTTGAAATTGGGTATAATAATGCGACACACACCGAAATCCTTTCCGGTCTGAATGTGGGGGATACAATCGTTTCGACCGGACTCAGCAGTCTGAAAGACGGCTCAAAAGTCAACGTAGTCAGCCAGTGAAAAAAGTCATCCATACTTCCATCAAACGCCGAGTCACAGTGGCAATGTTTACCATTGCCGTCTTGCTTTTCGGGTTTGTCTCTTTAACCAGGCTGAAAATCAATTTACTCCCTGAGCTATCCTATCCCACAATCACTATCCGGACAGAGTATGAGGGGACTGCCCCCGTAGAAATTGAGAATTTGATCACAAAACCCATCGAAGAAGTCGTCGGAGTGGTTAAAAACGTCCAGAAGATCAGCTCCATCTCTCGTTCTGGTCAATCCGATGTTATCCTCGAGTTTGCCTGGGGAACAGATATGGACTACGCCATCCTTGAAGTGAGAGAAAAGATGGATGCGCTCGAGCTCCCCCTGGAAGTGACCAAGCCCGTCATCCTGCGTTTTGATCCTTCTTTGGACCCTATCATGCGCTTCGGCTTTTATAAGAAGTCTGAAGGGGATACAGAAGAAGTCCTGAAAACATTTGATGAAGAAAAACTGAAATCCTTGAGGCGTTTCGCCGATGAACAGATCAAAAAGGAGCTGGAATCAGCACTGGGTGTGGCCGCTGTCAAAGTCAGCGGCGGGCTGGAAGATGAAATCCAGATTTTAATCGACCAGATGAAGCTGGTCCAGCTCAATCTGCCGATTGAAACCATCACACGCATTCTCAGGGCTGAGAATGTCAATCTTTCCGGTGGCCGCCTAGAAGAAGGAACGCATCAGTTTCTAATCAGAACTCTCAACCAGTTCCGATCTATCGATGAGATAGGTAATGTGATCGTGGACTATAAAAATGGTATTCCGATATACCTGAAGGATATTGCCGCGGTTCATCACGGGTATAAAGAACGAAAAGCCATCACGCGAATGAATGGCATGGAAGCTGTCGAAATCGCCATTTACAAGGAAGGAGATGCCAACACGGTTTCTGTCGCCAGAGAGGTTGAAGACCGTCTCTTGAGAGTCAGAGAGATCCTTCCTCCAGAGCTCAAAATTGTTAAAGTCTACGACCAGGCCGTATTTATTCAACATGCTGTGAATGAAGTCATTTATGCTGGCCTGATAGGCGGATTATTAGCCATTATTATCCTTTACTTCTTCCTCCGTAACTTCTGGACAACAGTGATTATTTCTCTCTCCATACCAGTCTCGGTTATTGCCACATTCTGTTTAATGTATGCGGCCGACCTTTCCCTGAACATCATGTCCCTGGGAGGAATCGCTTTGGGCATAGGCATGCTGCTGGATAATTCCATTGTCGTCCTGGAGAATATTTCCCGTCACCGTGAGGAAGGTAAGGACATTATTACTGCCGCACGCGACGGCGCCAGTGAAGTCGGAAGGGCTGTCACCGCCTCGACATTGACCACAATCGCAGTCTTTTTTCCATTAGTCTTTGTCAAAGGGATCGCAGGCCAGCTTTTTCGTGACCAGGCGTTAACCATTACTTTTGCCTTATTAGTCTCGCTGATGGTGGCTTTAACACTCATTCCCATGCTGGCTTCTACGAAAAGACAAAAACGTCTTACCGAAAAAGAATCCCAGCGCTCAGAACCGCGCACTCGTTTTGGAAAAGGGATAAGAACCATTCGTCATTTTATTTTTACAGCTATCCCTGTCTTTATCTTGAAAATTCTATTCGTGATAATCCGAACCTTTTCCAGAGGGATCCGGTTTGTCATAAAGCCGGCACTAAAGGCATTCACCTGGTGCTATTCAAAAGTTGAAAAATCATATCCTCCCTTTCTGCACTGGGCATTAATCCATAAAGGAACAGTTTTATCCGTAGCTGTTGTCCTCTTCCTGATATCAGTCTTTCTGATTTCTCAGCTGGGAATAGAATTGATTCCCCAGCTTTCTCAGGGAGAATTCCGGATAGAGTTTCGACTGCCTCCGGGGGCACCTCTGAACCAGACCGATCAAATCATGGCTGCCATGCAAAACTCTGCTGAAGAGATCAGCAATATTCAAACCACATTTTCGGTCGCTGGAACAGGGAATCGTTTTGATGCGAATCCAGAGCAAGGCGGCGAAAATTGGGGAGAGTTGAGTGTGGCCATGACACCCGATTCAAAAAGAGTGCATGAAGAAGAAACGATTGCCAGGCTACGCCAAGATATTGAAGATTTGCCAGGAGTGCAGTACAAATTTTACCGGCCTACCCTGTTCACCTTTAAAACGCCCGTTGAAGTTGAAATTGCCGGTTTTGATCTCAAGAAACTCAAGGAAGTCAGCAGCGACATCGCTCAAAAAATGGAGGAATCGGGAAGGTTTGCAGATATCAAATCAACTATGGAAGCAGGCCATCCGGAGATCCAGATTCACTTCGATCGTGAACGTGCGGCTTCATTGGGATTGAACGTTTACGAGATTGCTGACCGAGTGGTCAAAAAAATTCGGGGCGAAGTGGCGACGCGCTATTCCTGGCACGACCGAAAAATCGATGTCCTGGTCCGTGCTCGAGAAGAAGACCGCACCTCCATCGAAGATATCCGTCAATTGATCATTAATCCAGAAAGTGAACGCCCTGTGCCTCTCGAAGGAGTGGCTGATATTGTGGTCGGAATCGGCCCGAGTGAGATTCGCCGGGTCAACCAGGAAAGAGTGGCTCTGATCACCTCCAACCTGAGATACGGTGATCTGGGAGGAGCGGCAGAAGAACTGATTTCCATAATCAACGATTTGAATATTCCCGATGAATTAACTGCCCAGATTTCCGGACAGAACGAGGAGATGAACCTTTCTTTTCGTTCCTTGAGATTTGCGTTGCTTCTGGCAATATTCCTGGTCTATCTAGTCATGGCTTCCCAGTTTGAATCCTTCATCCATCCCTTTGTGATCATATTCACCATTCCGCTGGCCATCATAGGGGCCGTGTTCGCTCTCTGGATAACAAGCTCAAAAATCAGTGTCGTGGTCTTCATCGGTTCTATACTTCTTGCCGGCATCGTGGTCAACAACGCCATCGTTCTGATCGACCGGATCAATCAGATGCGAGCCAAGGGAGAGGAAAAAATAAAAGCCATCATTGAATCCGGAAAATCTCGGTTGCGTCCGATTATCATGACCATGCTGACCACAACACTCGGACTTTTGCCTCTGGCAATCGGCATGGGAGAAGGAGTGGAGGTCAGAGCGCCGATGGCCATCACAGTCATCGGAGGATTAACCATATCCACTCTACTGACCCTGATTGTCATTCCTGTTGTTTACTGTCTGGTGGACAGAAAAAAATGAAAATCACAGAATCTTCGCTCCGACGTCCTGTCACTACTCTGACGATTTTCGCTTCATTTATTGTCATCGGTTGGATAGCTTCCCGAATGCTTCCTTTAGAATTTTTCCCGACTTTCGAATATCCCTATGTCAATATAAACATCCCCTACCCCAATTCCACCCCTGAAGAAACTGAACGCCAGATCACCCGGCCTGTCGAGGAAATCCTAGCCACCATCGGCGGGATCAAACGGATGGTCTCCAACTCCGGTGAAAACAACTCCTCGATCTATCTTGAATTTGATTGGGGAGTGGATTCGAACGTTAAAGCCATCGAAGCCAGAGAAAAAATCGACAGTATTCGCGACCAGCTGCCGGGCGATCTTGAACGTTTCACCGTCAGCCGCGTCTCCATGTCTGACATTGAAGTCCTGATAGTGCGCATCTCCAGCAACCGGGATCTCTCCAATTCCTATGATCTGCTCGACCGTCACCTCAAGCGCAGGGTTGAAAGGATCGACGGAGTGTCTAGCGTCAGACTGTATGGAGTTGAAAAAAGGGAGATTCGTATCCAGCTCCTGGCCAACCGAATAATCGCCCATCAGGTCAACCTGAATCGTCTATCCCAGGTATTGGGAACGAGTAATTTCACAGTCACCGCCGGTCGAATCACGGATGCCGATCAACGATTCACGGTTCGCCCTATCGGAGAGATTAAAACAGCCGAAGAGATCGGAAATTTGATCGTCGGTGACCACAACCTCAAGCTGCGGGATATCGCCAAGATCAACTATGACCATCCGGAACTGGAATACGGAAGGCATCTCAACAAAAAATATGCCATCGGTCTGGATGTGTTCAAAGAGTCCGGGGCCAATATTGTTGACGTCGCCAATCGTGTGAAAGCCGAGATCGAAGAAATCAGCAAGGACCCTAAAATGGAAGGGATCAATCTTTATGTCATGCATGATCTAGGCGAAGCCGTCGTCAGCTCTCTCAATGAACTTCTCAAGGCAGGTTTAATCGGGGCCACACTGGCCATCTTCATTCTTTTTATTTTCCTGCGCCAGTGGGTAACGACTTTTATTGTGGCCATGGCTGTTCCTATTTCCCTCCTCGTCACCCTGGCATTCATGTATTTTTTAAACATGTCTTTGAACATCCTTTCCATGGTGGGCCTGATGTTAGCCGTCGGGATGCTGGTCGATAATGCCGTGGTGGTGAGTGAAAATATCTATCGTCATCAGAGATATATCCCCAACAAAAATCAGGCAACCATAACCGCTACCAATGAAGTGGCTCTGGCTATTACAGCGGGGACTTCGACAACGGCCATCGTTTTTCTCCCGAATGTTCTCAACCAGCAGGGGGAGATTTCACTCCAGATCAAACATGTGGCCATCGCATTCTGTATAGCGCTCGCCTGTTCTTTGATTCTGGCGCAAACCGTTGTTCCCCTTCTCGCATCAAAAATCAAATCCCCCCCAAATGACAGGAAATTTACGGTGATTGACCGCTTAATCAACCGCTATAAGCGGGTACTCAACTGGCTCCTGCTTCACCGCAAAACCTCTGTGGGAATTATTCTTCTTGTCCTGTTCAGTGTCGCCATCCCCGTTTCAATCGTAAGGAAGGATATGTTTCCCGAAATGGAGAATCGCGAGCTAAGCCTTTATTACAACATAAATGACAGCTATACAGTGGAACGGGTGGAAGCGACAGTTGACAAAGTCGAGGAATTTCTGTTTGCCAACCTGGAAAAATTAAAAATCGATTCGGTTTATACCTATTACACGGGTAACTATGCGGAATCCACGATAATCTTGTTAAAAGGAGCCATCAAAGATAAGGAGCGCATTAAAAATGAAATCAGAGACGGGCTCCCAAAGCTTTCCATAGCCAGGCCCAGCTTCGAAAGAAGAGGCTTCGGCGGAGGCGGAGACGCTCTGAGAATTCGGCTCACCGGGCCCTCGACCGAACGGCTGATAGAGCTTTCCCATGAGGTGGCATGGGTATTGGGGAAAATTCCTGGGTTTAAAGATGTCCGCTCTCAAGCGGCCGTGGGCAGAAGAGAAGTCCATGTTATCGTTGACCGTGAGCGGGCGAAAAAATATGATTTTAGTCCCCAGGAAATCGCCCGTAACATCTCAGTTGCCATGCGCGGCGTTAATCTGCGCCGCATTCAAGCCGAAGACGGAGAAATTTTAGTGCGTGTCGAGTTTCAGGAGGAGGATAAAAGAAACCTTGAGCAACTCCGGGACCTGACTCTTTTTAAAGATGCCAGCCAGCCTATCAAACTCGCGGCTTTAGCAGATTTCGAGCTGACCCACAGCCCAAACACCATTTATCGCGAGAACCGGATCACTTCACTCGGGATTTCCATCGACTTAAAAGACCTGACCCTTAATGAGGCAAGGACAGAAATCAGCCGGGTTATGAAAAATTTCCAATTCCCCGAGGGATACACATGGACCTTCGGACGGAGTTTTAGTTTCGAAGATGAAACCATACGAATGATGATGGTCAACACGCTCCTGGCGCTGGCGTTGATTTATATTGTCATGGCCTCATTATTCGAATCCTTGATTTTTCCAGCAGCCATATGGACATCTATAATCTTTGCCATCATCGGGGTGTGGTGGTTTTTCCTGATGACCGGGACCACTTTTGACTTGATGGCCTGGTTCGGGGTTCTCATCTTGATAGGAGTTGTTGTCAACAACGGAATTGTGCTGATAGATTATATCAACCAGCTCAGAGGCAGAGGCCTCTCGCGCCATGAGGCGATGGTTAAAGCCGGAGGTGACCGGCTCCGTCCGATTCTCATGACAGCGGCCACCACTGTGTTCAGTCTTTTGCCGTTGTGTATAACTCGAACTCAGATCGGGGGAGACGGCCCACCGTACTTCCCGATGGCGCGTGCCATCGTTGGAGGATTAGTCCTTTCTACTCTGGTGACACTTATCATTCTGCCGACGATTTATATTCTGCTGGATGATTTAAGAAACTGGTCGCGAAGAGTGATCGGCCAGGTTAGAAGCTAAGACGACCAAAAAAGTAAAATACTCCGGATAAGCTTTATGAATCCGCTTTTCTCCATGATAACAGGAATCGGCTGGGCGAATATCTTTCTATACTTAATGGCTGTATGCAAAGCCGTCAATCACCAGGAATGGGAAATGGCATCTGGACTACAGGCTTCCATGCACGGCAGCGGTTTCCTCCCGGATGCTGGTTTGCAGGGTGCACAACTGTATTTGACCTTCTTTCGGTGCTCTTCGGTCACTCTGGCGACAGGCTCTTCCCGGAAAGGGTCATTCTCATCCTTTCCGACTTCAAGGACACCATACGGACAGGCCGTCACGCAGTCTTCACAGCCATCGCATTTATCTGTGTCGATGACGATGAAGTACTCGCCTGAGCCGTCTTTATAACCGTAATGGGCAAGCATTTTATCTCAGTCCTCTTTCTTTTTCGACCAGCGCCTTGGCGAACAGAGCGCCCCCTAAGGCTCCTGCGATCTGCGTGTCATGCTTGGGTTCGAGCGCCTCTATCTTTAACTCGGCTTCGATCCTCTTCACGACTCCCTCATTCTTGGCGATCCCCCCGGTGATGGCAAAATCTTTTTCAACTTTTATCCTCTCCAGAAGCTTCGAAACACGACGGGCCATTGCCGAGGAATAGGCAGCCAAAACCTTCTCTTTGGGCCAACCTTTGCGCAAAAGCCCCACAGCTTCAGATTTGGCAAAAATGACACAGGTGGAGCTTACAGGCTCTGGCTCTTTATCGACCTCAAAAGAGAGCCGCCCCAAATCCTCGATGGGAACCGAAAGAAGGTCAGCAAAGACCTCCATGCCGCGACCTGTGCCCGCCGCGCATTTATCATTCATCAAAAAATTCGTGACTTTGCCTTCAGTATCACAGCGGATGGCCTTGCAATCCTGGCCTCCCATATCCAGGATGGTCCTCACTGTGGGCCCGTACATAAAATTGGCTCCCAGAGCATGGCAGGAGATCTCAGTGATGGTGCGCTGGGCAAAAGGGACATTGACTCTTCCATAGCCGGTTCCGACAATGTAATGGATCTTATCCAAGGTCAGGCCGGTCTCCTCCAGCGCCTTGTCCATGACTTTCTGAGCGCTCTCCGGGCTGCCTGAGCCTGTGCGAAAATTACTGTAGGCGTAAAGGTTTCCATCCACAAGAACCACAGCCTGTGAACTCACTGAACCGACATCCACCCCAGCTGAAATGATATCCCCCTCTTTCCAATCGACATCAGGGGACGTCCAACTTGACTCTGGCCATCTCCAGTATTCTTTTTCCACTTTAGCTTCCTTTTACCTTTTCCGCGGCTGCAAAAGCAGCTCCCAAAGCACACGAATATTCCGGATCTTCAGGAATCAGCAATTCCTGCTTCAGGTCTCGTTTCAATGAATCCACAAAACCAATATTCCGGGCCAATCCACCCACGAGGGCCACATCCTTTTCAATCCCGACACTCCGTGTCATTGAAGCGATGCGGTCGGCAATCGCATCATGAACAGCCCGGGCGATATCTTCCTTGGCATGTTTAGCATGAATAAGACTGACCACCTCCGACTCTGCAAAAACCACACACTGGGCATTCATCGGAACAGATTTTTGAGACTTTAAAGAAAGGGCTCCCATCTCTTCTAGTTTGACTTCAAGAGCACGGGCCATGGTCTCAGTGAACATCCCGGCTCCAGCCGCGCACTTATCATTGATGGCAAAATCTATGACCTTCCCGCCTTCGTTGACTTTTATCGCCCTGCCCTCTTCAGCTCCGACGTCGATTACAGTCCGGACAGAGGGATAAAGAAAATTCACAGCTTTCGCGTCTGCTCCGACTTCGGTAATCGTGCTCTTGGCAAAAGTGACTTCCTCTTTTCCCGTTCCAGTGGCTGTAATATAGGCAAGATCATCTTTCTTCAACCCGGCCTGCTCCAGAGCTTTATCCAGGGCTTCCTGGGCGGCAGCTTTCTGGTCAAAGCCGCTGAGAACCGAGATTTTGGCTTTGATTTTATCGTCTTCCAGAACCAGGGCTTTGACATTTTTCGCTCCACAGTCAATACCGGCGACATTCATGTACTCCTCCCATCATTATTTATCACATACTTTGACTTCCAGGCTAATTTATTTCAGTCTTTCAATTTTCAACTCCTAGGCTTTCCAAAAACGCATCAATCCGAAAGTATACCAGGAGCTGACCAAGACACAACCAGACTTTTCCAGGTAACTGAACACTTTCAAAAATGCCCAGCGCGGCTGAGTATCTGACATCATTCGGCATTTCTGGTTTCTTAATATCTCAGTGTTGGTCGTGAAGCGGCTCTTTTTAAATGCAAGTTTCTAGCATAGAAGAAACCGCTCCATGTGTAAATAATGTTTGTCAGTTTTAGGCTTGTTCTTTTTTCTAATGACTAAAAAGATAAGGAAATTCCGATGTATCCGGTGACAATGTCGGTGGCAGACCTGTAAACATCATAGACCACTCGGTCATCCTCCAAGCGAACGGAATCTTCAATCAAGTATTCGGCTCTCCCTCCTTTCAAATAGCGAACGGCCAGATCCAGATACATGGCAAAGGAACCGCTTTTTCGGCTCCGTTGTCGTGAGAACAATTGAATCATCAGGCCGCTTCCGGCTCCATAGCTCAGCGCGAGGTCATTATAAATATTAGAGCTGGCAATCGTCTCATATCCAATGTCGCTTCTCCCTTTAACACTTGTATCGGTGTAGAGATAATTGAATCCGACCAATCCATCCAGATAAGGACGAATCATCCCTTTCTGCGGCTGGACGCGCAGTAGAAAATGGCAGAGGAATATGTTATTCGTAGTCGTCACATTGACCATCACATCCGGAACCATCAGGCTGAGAGGTTCCGTCCGCGTCTCGCTTCCATAGACAAGAATCCCGAGAGACAGTCCCACCAGGAAAGGAGAATTGTGGAAATTATAAGCAAAATGCCCAACACCGCTGTATCCGATTCGATCGACAACATCTCTGAATTCGCTCTGAGGAAATCCAAGACTAAAATAGGCACTGGCTTGAAACGGTTGTTGAGCATATCCTAAAGAGACAGCTAAAGAGATAACCATTATGAAAGATGCGATTAATTTAATTTTTTGCATGCGGTCTTCCCTCCTCATTTTAGTATTACTAGATTTTCCTCCGACCTCTGTTCAAAAATGAACTCTGTTGTGTTTTCTAGATAAATACAATTGCAAGCGGCATGCCAACTTATTCCAGGCAAAAAAAGAAGATTTTATGTTGTTTTCTGTCCTCTCTACTGGTCAGATGTAACATTATTGAATCATAAGGATATCATCTCCGGTTTCTCATTTTTTTAACTTTTCCAACTTCAAAATCCCGACACATCGAAAAAGTGAAAAAAATAGGACGATTCGCGAGTATTGACCTCTATTATTCCCTGTGATAAAAGCAACAAAAAAGATTGATTGATAAAGATCACGCAAATAAAGAAAATCCTGTTAGTAAAAAACACATTTTTTCCATTTTTTCAAAAAGGAGATAAGTCATGCTGGAAGTTATAACAGCGATTTTTGGGATAGGAAAAGATATAAAAAGTATTATAGAGGATTTTCAGAAAAAGAAGAAAAAGACCAGAGGCAAGATAAACGGTATTCTCTATGAGGTACTGTATAATATGAGTCTGATTTTTGAAGACTACTTGGAAGCCGGGGATGATCCTAAAAATATCGCGAAAGATTTGAAAATCGATAAGCTCGCCCAGGCAATCGATGACGGATTTGAATTCAAACAAATAAAAAAAGGGGAAATATCAAAAAAAATGGTAGGAAATATTGGATTTTTAAAGCCATACGTCGGTTATGACTGCGAACGCTTTCTCATAAATATCAGATTTCACATCGATAAGCTGAGACGAATACCGACCATGAAGACTCGAAAAAAAGCAAAAACGATTGATATCAAAAGAAGGCTTGAAAATCTAGGAAAACGATATCTCTTATTTACCAAATTTTTGCTTTCACCCTAGTCCATTCCAACACAAACAATCCTCTCCTCACTCAGCTTTGAAAATGAGGATCTGTTATTTTATTTATAAAAGATAAGAAATATCCTATCTAATCCTTCTTGATGGTGATATTTCCACTTGTTTGCAGACGAACCACAGTCTGTCCTCCACCGAGTTCGATCCGTATTCTATTCTTATCTTCCTCATCGAGGAAAACGGGGAAATCCGAGCTAATCTTTCCGTAACGAGTGTAAGCGGATATCTTGACATTCGGATTTTTTGGAACATAAAGCAGAATCGGTTTGTAAGTCGTGATGAGCTCCAGCTGTCCATCTGACGGTAAATTTCTGATTTGAGAAACTTCGATCGGACTGCTGCTGCCTTGGACGACAATAGAACCGGATGTGCGTTTCAGGATGACATACTTGTACGAGTTCTTTATGTTCACATCTCCTGCGACATCATCAGCCGTCACACTGCAAGAGCTTCCATCCACTTCTAATTTCCCACCGACATGCTTGACCTGAATAGGCCTGTATGAGGAACGGATAGTCACGTCTTTTCCAACCTGATCAACCGTCACAGTGCCTGAATGGGCGCGGATTTCCAATTCTCCGTCGACTCTCTCGACAATAATATCCTTGTATGAGGAAAGGATGATTGCATTTCCTTTCACATCTCGTACTGTCACGGGGCAGGACGAACCATCCACATCGACCGACCCTCCAACACGGTCGACAGTGATCTCTCTGTAGGAGCTTCTAATGGAGGCGTCTTTCGCCACATTCAGCACTGTTACTGAGCTGGACTGCCCATAGAATCGTAAAGAACCGCCAACATCACTGATTCTCACAGGTTTATAGCTACTCTCGATCTCGGTATCCTTCTCCACCCTATCAACGGAAATCGTGCAGCTCGATCCCTTGATCTTTAAGGTCCCCTGAATTCCACCCACTTTGATTTCTCGATAAGAGGTAGTGATATCACAATCGCCCTTGACATCACTCCCGATCACATCACTGCTGTGAGATTTAATGGTCAGGGAACCGCCTATCTGCTCGAAATTCACAGATTTATAGCTGTTCTGAAGTTCGACGTCACCGTTGATTTCACTCAACGCAACGTCTCCACTGCTGTTCTTGATATCAACAGGGCCGTTAAAATCGATGATTTCGACCAGGGCATAACTGTTCTGGAGGTCCAATTCTCCACCACAATTTTTTATCCTCACCTCTCCGGAACGATTCTCCACGACCAATGTCCCGCTGACATCGTTGATATCAATATCACCGTAGGCGTTTTTGACGTCGAGAGATTGTTTGGAGGGAACGTGGATCTCTATCTCAGACGAAAGTGAGAACCGATACCTTCCACTTCTGAATATCTTCCGCAGAAACCTGGCAAAATCACTCTGCTCTTTTTTATACATTTCTTCTCTTGGAGTCACCAGTGCCAGTCGAAATCCCTGCCGGTACGGCTCCAGAATCAACTCTGACCGGTCCAGGAATTCTTTTAAGAATTCTTCATCCGTATCCCCCACTTCCACGATGGCCTTGACGGAAATTTCGTTTTGATCTGTGCCGATAATGGAGAGATCCCC
>JABAOF010003877.1_pt5 | contig 34005 bp, 25 predicted proteins | sample 7062171 | NCBI WGS metagenome assembly JABAOF01 (sample SAMN14538628, study PRJNA623070) | marine sediment metagenome | biome: marine biome [ENVO:00000428]; feature: marine pelagic biome [ENVO:01000023]; material: deep marine sediment [ENVO:00002113] | place: India: Gulf of Khambhat ...
ACTTTTCCTATCGGGTCCTCGTTCCCGAAATACCTGGCAGCCGCCCGTTTGGTCAAAACCACAGAGTTGAGATTCTCAAAGGCATATTCGGGATTGCCCTTGACAAAGGTGAAGGTGAACATATCCAGAAATTCGTCTCCAACCAAGGCTGCGTCTTCAAAAAAAATCTTGTGTTCATATCTTGCGAGGAGAGGAATCACGCCATACCAGCTTCCCTTCAAAATCTCGGGAAAATCATTCTTCAGTGTGGGAACAAGGGCCCAGGGGCTGGACGTCCAGGTTCCGTGTTCACCGAATACGGTTATGAGATAGAGGTCATCAGCCTTCTCATGAAATTTGTCATAACTCAGCTCATGCTGCACCCAGATAAAAATCAGGATGCAGCAGGCCATACCGATAGCCAATCCCAGGATATTTATCAAAGAATATGCCCAGTGCCTTCTCATATGCCTGATCGCCAATTTAAGATAATTAGTAAACATACAAATCCTCCAATAAATTAAATTGTACAGGAAGGGACGGATAGAGCGTATGATCTGTCCCCAATACCAGATTTTTGCCTTCAGATTGCCGGATGAGTACCGCACTTGTCGGTATATTTCTCTCAAGTCTCCTATAATGAATTCCCGTTCTTCCTTTTCAAGGAGGTGATACAGGATCCATTCGGAAAATCTCGGCGGATTTCTCATCTTATCCTTTATCCGTCAGCGCGGCCATGTCCATAGCCGACAGACGCGACCACATGGAATCGTTAATCCGTTTTGTATAGGCCAGGGCTTTCATCCCCCTATGTGTCAGGCTGTAGAATTTCTTCCGTTTTCCCCCTCTCTCAGGTGTAGGTTCTCCGATTGTTGTCTCCAGGAATCCATCTCTGGCAAGACGGTTCAAGGGGACGTAGACGGCACCGATAGTCCAGTCCACACCGGTTTTATCAATGATATGTTTTCTGATGGAGACACCATAGGCATTGTCCTTTAAGCTGAAGACAGCCAGGAGAATCAGCTCTTCAGGTTTGGATAATATCTTCATTTCATCCTCATATTCAATTTTAAAATCTTATTACGGTATTTTTTCTCGTTTGAGAATAAACTTCATATATGTATACGTAAATATACTCATTATGTTTCACTTTTTTTTAAAAAAATTAAAAAGACAGGAAAAGCCAATTTCTTGAGTCCTATTTTTTTGAGGATGGCCTGGCTTCTTGAATGGGAACGAAGGGGTTTCCACTCCTGAGCCCCATCCAAAACATGGATGATGGCTACATTATGCTTGTGGAAGACATCTTGGGATCTATCGAGGTCGGGAAACTTGCTGATTTTGTGGTCATTCCTGTTGACTACATGACAATCCCGGCTGAGGACATCTGGAAGATCGAACCGGAAATGACAATTATTAGGGGTGAAATAGTCTACACAAAGCCAGTTCAAGCGAAAAAATGACCCGCCCCCTGTCAATGTCCTACACGCAAAGTTAGATTTTAACCTCTGGAACAGGTAGTCTGTATTCCAAACACCTGAATCTCGACAGCTTACCGCGTAAATCTCCTATTCTTTCGCTCGTTTCCTCTTTTTGTGCCTTTTACACGCAGGAGAAATTGCAGGTTCAAATCCTGTCTCGCTCACCACATTATTTTCAATAACTCAATCATTCATTCAAATCAATTTTTCTAATTTTTGAGGTGTCTCTCGAAAAAATCGATCATTTTTCTGAAGGCAAACAGGGTTTGGTACGAAGGGCCCATGTCCCAGGCATGGGAAGCATCTGGTAAGACAACGAACTCGAAATCCTTTCCCTCTTTAACCATTTTTTTTACTAGGCTCACCGAATCCATGAAAAGCACGACCGTGTCTCTGATTCCGTGGATAATCATGGCCGGTTCTTCCAATCCCTGCGGCCAGAAATATGCGGAAGAATTCTTGTAAGCCTCTTTGTCCTCTGTGGACTTCATGACTTCCATCTGGCCTGGAAAAGCATGGTAGACGTTGGTGGCCGGAGCTCCAGCTATCCCGCAGGCAAAAAGTCCTGGATTTTTAAATAAGCACATCAAGGTCAGAAGCCCGCCGTAACTGGATCCCCAAATTCCGATTTTGTCCTCCTCGATATATGGCAGCGATTTTAAATAAAGGGCAGCTGCTGCGATATCTTTTATATCGACTGTACCGTATCCCTTCAGCATATCTTCCCGGAATTTTCGTCCGTATCCAAGGCTTCCCCTAAAATCCAGGTTCAACAGGATATAATTCTCCACCTGAACCAGATACTGATCCAGCCCCCAAGTCGGATGCGCATCACGACCTCCCCACTGGTTTAGAACTGCATTGGAGTAAACCGAACCGATAATGGCCGGGTATTTTTTCCCTGAGTCGAAATCAGGAGGAATCATCATCTTGGCTCTTATTTTAACGCCCTTCTCTCCTCCCGGGATATCCAGATACTGCGTTTTTACCCATAAGAATTTCTTAAACTCAGGGAGAGGTGAGTCGGTTATTCTGTGCAGTTTTTTGTCCTTTATATGATAGAGGTCAAAAGGCGTCATGTCATCCGAAAAAAGGGCACACATGTTTTTCCCTGACTTTGAAAAATAGGGTCTATACACCCCATCCCTGTTGACAGCTCTTTGTATGTTTCCGCGGTCTACATGAACCTTGTACAGAACCCTGTTCTCAGGGCGTGTTTTATTGGCTATAAAATAAAGGAACTTTCCTTTGACAGGAAACATTTCCAGGATCTCCCAATTCCCTGAAGTGAGCTGTTTTGATTGCTTATTTTTCAGATTCAGAGAGTACAGATGGCAAAAGCCCGAATTGTCCGATGTCAGAGAGATCTGGTTGTCGCTTATCCATTGAGAACTCCAGATCCAGGAAAACGTGAAAAGAGGACTTTCTTCCAGAAAGGCAATTTCTGTGCTCAGGTCTTCCACATCACAAATGTAAATACTCCTTTTGTTGGCATACTCGGCAGATTCCTCCACTAAAAGCTTTTTTCCTGAAGGCGACCACGATAAAGAGAGAAGGGTATCCAATTCCAGCGGAACCCACCTGACTTTTTTCTGGGGGATGTCAAAAACTCCGATTTTCCTCGTGTTGTTTGGATCTCCAGGAAAGGGCCTAGGAACTTTTTGAAGGCTGACCTTCTCTCTGTCAAACCGCGGGATATCCACGTGTCTGATTCCGGTATAATCCTGGTAAAAAAATGCTATTCGCTGGGAATCAGGGGACCAGGAATATCTGCTTATTCTTTCGTTCTTGGCATCGAAGTGAGTCACCTGAGAACAGGTTTCCTCTTCAAAATCATACATCCAGATGTTTCCGTCTTGAAGATAGCATAAAAAAGAACCATCTGGGGAAAGGGTAGGAGCCCTCATTCTCTTCTTGCTTTTGTGAATCTCCTTTGCTGATAAATCATTGATATCGAATACAAAGATGGTCGTTCCCCTAAGATAGATAATCTCGTTGCGTGTGCGCCCCCAACAAAATCCTGATATTCCCTGTTTGTTGAATGACGTCAATTTCTGTGGCTTTAATCCGGAATCCGGTTCATAACAGTACAGGTTCCTTATCCTGCCTGAATCTTCATTCCAAAGGAAAGCACACTGGCTCTCATCCGGTGACCACAAAATTTCCCGAGGTGGAACGCCAATCATAGGTATATCCGAGTAGAGTTTTTCCAGTGTAAGCTCTTCTCCCCCAAGAAAACTCAAGTTGAAAATGAATACAACCAAAAGAAAAAGGGTTTTTCTCACTGTCGCCTCCTGATACTCGCTATTGCCAGAGTTTTTTCGCCTCATCATCAAGACCCGTCATTTCCCACCGGATTAGAGATATCGGGATCGGTCCGGAAGCCAGAAACTCGTCATGAAACTTACCCAGATCGAAGTTATCTCCCAATTGGCGGGCCCGGTCTGCGAGAAGCTTTTCCATCTGCACTTTTCCTGTTAGATAGGTCATCCCGTATGCTGGTCGGCGAAGATAGATTTGAAGGTCATACCTGGCGAGGTTCTCATCCATCAGAGGAACTTCGTCCATCAGGAATTGGATGGCCTGTTCGAGTGTGAACTTTCCTGACTGCATATTGAGCTCGGCAGGTATCCTGAGCACGCGTTTCAGTTGCGCGATGTAAAAGAGTTCCCTGGTGCGTGGACGCTTGTCGAGCAGTCCGGCTTGGAGGAACATCTCCTCGATGTAGAAGGTCCATCCCTCGGCTCTTCCACCATCCCCATGTCTCCGGCGAATCGGATTTTTGTGACGTCGCTGAATGAGCCCGTCGAAACGATGCCCAGGAATCGAGGCGTGAATGTGGTTGTTCAGCGGATCACGATAGGTGATCTCTTCCCAGAAGTGGCGCTTCCCGCCTGGACGCACGATCCAGAATGCATCTGTCTCAAACTCGGAAGGCATGTAGTCGGGGATCGTCATCATGTTATGTTCTTTGATGAATGACCGGATTAGAGTTTCAGCCTCTCGGACTCGTCTCTCATGTTCCTCTGCCGTTGTGGCGGGCTCGAGCGGGGGGAGTTTGAGGTTTTTGTGCAACTCAATGTTCAGGAAAGCCAAAGTGCGGTACAATTCCACCTCCGCAATCCTGACGATATCCTCGACAGTGTAGGGCATCATTCGGACGTTCTTCAGATACCAATCATAGTGATCGAGTCCGATAAAACCCGGTGCTGTCATCCGGCTCTTATTCTCTTTGAGCCAGTCTCGGTAGTTTTTCACTGATGAAAGAGCCTGCTCAGCATCGGGAAGAAGCACGGGATGATGTGTCGACAGCCGCCCGATGAGGTCCTCGTACCAGCCTATCGTTCCCTCTGGAGGCACCTTCCGCCTCGGCTCTCCCTGGTTGACTCCATCAGAATTCTCGAGGCTTCGGATTGCGATTTCAGCCAATACCCTGGGAACTCCAGTCAGGTTTTTCTTCCCCAGTTCCAGGATTTTGGGTACAGTCTTCAAACGTTCTGCTAGTCTTGCCTGTGCTTCTTTGGAAAGAGGGGTATCCGCATAGGGAATCCTGGCGACCCTATCCACGTAGGTGCTTGGATCGCGGTTCCAAGGCCGCGTAACCCGGAGCTGGAAATCTAGCTCATTGAACTTGGCCTGCATCAGGAGGTAATCGATTTTCTGAGAGATGGTCCAGTCCTCGGGATTGATTTCCTCCAGCCGATGACGGAAAGCTTTCAAGCCTTTTTCCTTAGATTTCGTCGCAGCTCGACTGTAATCCGGTATTCCGTCGACAATCACAGGACGACGAAATTTCGAAAACTCCTCATGCAGGTCAAGAAGAGTTTGATAGCTGGTTTTGGGTTTCTGGTCTGTTGCCGGAATATAAACGAAGATACTTAAACATACGGATAAAAAAACAAACATACGCCACCGATTCATTTGTTTCACCCTCCTTGTTGATTTCTGATGCCCTTACCTTTCACAAGGCAAGTGATGTCCTTCTAAGGGGATGCATTCCAAAACTCTTTTGTATGCTTCGGCTTTCCATATCCCAGAAGATCATCAGTTTTTGCGATCATACGGTTCAAAACCGGCACTGTCCTGATCACAGTCCGCACGCTGTCATGCAGCATTCCCTGAGGTTTATTAAAAGGACAGACACTCACACAGGTCGTACAATCCATTCTGTTCTCTGCCCAAAAGCGATAACATTTTTCAGGATTGGTATACCATTTCAGCACACCGGAATGATTTGATACACATACTCCCTGCGTTGTCGGAGCATCATAACTGATGGCTCTTGAAGGGCAGTGTTGAGCGCATTTCAAGCAGACATCACAAAATTTCTTAACACCAAACGGTCGAAAGGTATCATGGGTAAGCGGCATGTTCGTAAAGACTTTGCAGAGCCGGACTCTCGGTCCGTATTGAGGTGTTATAAGAAGTCCCATTCGTCCCGGCTCCCCAAGACCGGCAGCCATGGCTAGCGGAATAGAGAGGGCCGTATCATTCCCTGAAGGTGCCGCATCATAGCCCATACTTCGAATAAAAATGGCCACTGAGTTCGCCACAAATGCCATCTTTGAATAGCCCAAACCGGTGGCTGCACTGGCGATTGCATTCGGAGAAAAACGAATCGCCCGGTAGTCCATCTCTACGGCTATAACAATGGCGTTGGTATGGTCTTCAGGGAGTTGGAGAGGATAGTGCTCTTTAGTAAAAACATTGTATTCATGAGAGTAAATGAGATGGGGATGTACGCCACAGACACCTACTATGGTGGCTCCCAAAAACCGTGCGGCCTGTTTAATAATCTTGCTGTTCCCCTGGGGAGAACCAGCCATTCTGTCCCCTGCTTCAACATAGGGCCTCAATTTCTCTGATACGCGGGACCATGAATAGAGCTTCGAATTACTCTGCGAATTTCCACAGGCCATATCATGCTCAAGATTCCAGGCACCCATCCTAAGGGCACACTCATGACGGCGATATCCCGACCGGTTTTCATATTTCACGTTTTCGAGAAACGGACGGGCCCAGGAGATGATTTCTTGATCCCATCGTGCTCGTTTGAACACTTCGTTTTTTTGATCAAACTGGTCGGGAGGGATTGGAATCGGATATTCATGTTCGAACTTTTTAGCCATTCACATGCCCCTTTATTCGGTCACATGCCGGAGAAAAATCTTCTTCAACTTCACACTCTACTGTTGTTTTCCTTTAAAGAGTTGTACTCCTCGAGTCAGGAAAGACCATGGAATTAATGCAGTGGGCATCTTATCTGAGTCCTATCCAAATGACAAGGCAATTTTTTTTGATCTGTTCAAAAAATGAGGATAGGTACAAAAATAAAGAATATCATTGTGGTTTTTTGTATAATAATGCTCCTTGTGGGGCTCACCTGTCTTCATCTGACAATCCCGTAAGGGCAGGCATCATGAATCAGCACGCCAAGAATGGTTTTAAACAAAAGGTTGATCATCCTGGACTGGTGCGCGAAATGGGCATATTGGGCCTGGCTGCTACCGGCATCTGTTCTATGCTGGGCGCGGGGATTAACGTACTTCCATTCATGATCCAGAGGAATGTGCCTGGCATTGGACCTAACGTCCTCCCAGCTTATCTTTTTGCCGCTCTTCCTGCGATACTGGCAGCTTTGGCCTATGCCATTCTTGCCTCTGCCATGCCCCGGGCAGGTGGTAGCTATGTATTTGCCAGCAGATCGCTCAATCCATACCTTGGCTTTGTTGCCAGCTTCTCACAGTGGTTCGGGCTCTCTATCGGCATTGGGGTTGTATCATACATTTTGATACCCTTTCTCCGGGATATCTCTGCAGCTCTCGGCTGGCTCTCTTTGGCCGATATTCTGAATTCAGGCGCCGTGCGCGTTACCCTGGCATTGGCGTTTCTGTGGACCTTCGTGGGGATTAATTTACGAGGTGTAAGATTGTATCAACGGACGATTGTTCCTCTCATGTTCCTGATGTTCATACTTGGCGCCATAGTCATTGTGGCAGGTTTTGCCTTTAGCCAACACAATTTTGCCGATGCTCTACTTGCCAAGGAAGGCCGCACGATCCTCATGGCTGAAGCACCTCCGCTTAACCTAGGCGTCTTTCTTGCTGCCTCAGCGTTGCTCTTTGCCAGCTTTATCGGGTTCGACTCCATCGCTCAGGCCGGCGGTGAAGCACGAAAACCGAGCCGGTCTCTGCCGCTTGCCATTGGCATCTCAATTTTGACAGTGGGGATATTCTATATGTTGTTCACGGCAGCTGTCTATCACGCTGTCCCGTGGTCGTTTATAGCAAAGGAAGCCATGACTAAGGATCTCACAGCACCCGGACTGCTGGGATACCTGCTTCCGGCCGGCTGGACAGTGGCCATAGTTGCAGGAGCTGCCGTAGCCTTGATCAACGACCTTCCAGCGATGCTTCTTGCTGTTTCCCGATTGATGTTCGCCTGGGGGGAAGATGGCATTTTTCCACGGCAGGTGGCTAAAATTCACCCGAGATGGCACACCCCTCATATCGCTCTTGTAGTCAGCGGACTTATGGCTTCGGTCGGAATATTAGGATGTCATCTCGCCGGCGATTTTTTTCTAGGGGTGGACCTCTTGGTCACATCCATGTTGGTGAACTTTCTGCTCATGTGTCTTTCTGTGCTTTTGCTCCCCCGGACAAATCCTGAGATTGCTCAGAAGGTCAGTGTCTTATCCGCACGAAAAGTCCAGGCAGCAACAGCTCTGTTCGGGACCATCCTGCTCAGCGGCTTTCTCACAGTCCACATTTGGAAAGATCTTTCCTCATCTGTTAGCGCATGGTATTTTCATTCAACGCCAGCATGGCTGGCTGTGATGATGATTGCAACTGCAGTATACATTCATGAACTGCGAAGTTTGCGGCGAAAGGGCATTGATGTGGACACGATTTTCTCAAAACTACCCAAGGAATAATTTATTATGAGGAATAGCATAGAGCGTTGTGAGTTGGCTCCAGGTTTCAGTATATCCCGAGTCCTGACAGGATTATGGCAGATTGCCGACATGGAACGAGAAGGCCGCAAAGTGGATCTCAATCAAGCGGCATTGGCCATGGTGTCTTATGCGGATGCCGGCTTCACTACCTTTGATATGGCAGATCATTATGGCTCAGCAGAAGAAATTGCCGGCCGGTTCTTGCAACAACAGGGTCCCAGCCTACAACTTCTCACCAAATGGGTACCAAAGCCTGGTCCTGTGACCAAGGATGATGCGCGGGCGGCAGTACAGCGCTCACTCGATCGCATGATGACTGATCGACTGGACCTCTTGCAGTTTCATACCTGGAACTATGCCGATCCCAACTGGATGGATTGCCTGCTTTGGTTGCAAGATTTTAGGGAAGAAGGACTTATACGTCATCTTGGCTTGACCAACTTCGATACTGAGCACCTGCGCAAAGTGATAAACAGTGGAATAAAGATCGTTTCCAATCAGGTATGCTTTTCACTTCTTGATCAACGCGCTAAGGAGAGCATGATCCGACTCTGCCAACAGTACGGGATCAAGCTACTGGCTTTTGGCACAGTTGCGGGTGGCTTCCTAACAGAACGATGGCTTGGAAAACCTGAACCGGAATGGGAAGAGTTGAAATCCTGGTCGCAGATGAAGTACAAACGATTCATTGATACGGCGGGCGGTTGGGAAGCTTTCCAGAATCTCTTGTTGGTCGTCGATTGTGTCGCCAAAAGACAAAGTGTATCTGTGGCTAATGTGGCTTGCCGCTATATTCTTGAACAACGCATGGTGGGGGGAGTTATCATCGGCGCGCGACTCGGAGAAAGCGAGCATATACAAGACAACTTGCGCTTGTTCCAATTCTCTCTTGATGATAGGAGTTTGTCCGAAATTGGTGGCGCTCTGGCAAAACTGCAGCCAATCCCTGGAGACTGCGGTGATGAATATCGCAAGCCGCCATTCCTCACTGCCTCGGGAGACCTGAGCCATCATGTTTAAACACTCTCTCCTCTGTAAACAGTTTACTATGAGTCAGATGGTGGAATAAGAGCATTCATTTTCTGTATAAGGAGCTCGTCGATAATTAAAAAATTCATCGCGGCTTTCTGATTATTGCTTAAGCTTGTTTTTTTTATCTTTCACCCGAAAGAGGCATGATATAGAGGCTACAATGGCCAGCATGAATGAGCCCAGAAATCAGCTCATTCCCATCTTGAATTGATATAATATTAATGTTAAAGTCGGAACATTCCTGAATCAACGTCTCGGCCCTAAGCGGTGTTTTGGCTTTAACTTATGAGTAAATAACAACTCGGAGGTACCGATGAAGATTAAGTTAAATAGTGTCTTTGTGGAAGATCAAGACAAGGCCCTCAAGTTCTATACAGAGGTTTTAGGCTTTGTCAAAAAAACAGAGATACCCTTAGGGGAATTCAAATGGCTAACAGTCGTCTCGCCCGAGGAGCCTGATGGTACTGAGCTCGTTCTTGAGCCAAACAGCAATCCAGCGGCCAAGGCATTCCAATCCGCTCTTGTTAAGCAAGGCATCCCTTTAACGGCATTTGCTGTGGAGGATGTACAAAAAGAGTACGAAAGAATGAAAAAGTTGGGTGTGGAGTTCACGATGGAACCCACACAGACAGGACCGACAACCATTGCAGTATTTGATGATACTTGCGGTAACCTCATACAGCTCTATCAAGTCGTTAGTGCTTAGAAAATGATTGGATCAACGATAAATTCTCGGTTATTCTTAAATGCAATAAGTGTCCCTCTCAAAAAAGGGGCTGCTTCACCAGCCGTCTTTATTCTGATATTCTGTCAAATTCAAAACGAAATAAAAGCATATTGATCTATCGAGACAGGAACAAAAATCTTTAAAGCATTAACTCACTCAAGGAGGATTGGATGAGCGATTCAAAGAAAAATCTCTGTACTGCTGGGCCAACACTGATTTTCGCTTGTTCAGGAGCGGCTGACGTGGGAGCTATCTCGGATTTGGCCGCAAGACAACTGACTTCAGAAGGAGCGGGGAAGATGTTCTGCCTTGCCGGTATCGGAGGACGAGTGAGCGGAATCATGAAATCCACTAGAGATGCGGCTAAAATCCTGGCTATAGATGGGTGTCCGCTTGATTGCACTAAACTCTGCCTTGAAGAGGCCGGTTTTACTGAATTTGAGCATATGAAAGTGACAGAACTTGGTTTGGAAAAAGGCAAATCTCCTGCAACAGATGAAAATATCGCAACAGTGGTCAGGGCCGCACTGGACAAGCTGGGATCGTGATGCCCCGCTCGTTATAACGATTCTTCAAAAAAAACTTCAAATTCAGATCAGTTTTTCTCTTCTACACAGTAAAGATTTTTATACCCGCGCAAGTAAAGCGTATTGCCCACGACCGCAGGTGAGGCACTAAAATTATCATCCAGTGTGTTCTTGGCAAGAATTTCAAACTCAGGACCGTGCTTAATCACATACATGGTGCCTTTTTGGCCAACGACATACACTCGGTCTTGAGCACCGACTGGTGAAGCAAATACATTTCCCATTCCTTCGAGTCTCTGGCCGCTGTAGTATTCCTTCCCATCCTTCGCATCAAAACAGGAAAGGATCCCATTGTTGCTCCGGAGAAAATACAATTTATCATCAAAAAGCAGTCCTGAAGGTGCATAAGGTGTATCCTTGGAATGCCTCCAAACAATTGCCTCAGTATCGGTTATATTACCTTTAGCGTCTGCCAACCGAATAGCGAGCAGGGCATTCCCCCGAAAGCCGCTCATGACATAGAGCATTCCATCAGCCGCCAAGGGCGACGGGATGGCATTCTGAGTCATTCCACTGCATTCCCAGAGCAATCTTCCCGTGTTAAAGTCATAACTCCGTACAAGCTTAGTGGCGCTGGTGACGACCTGGAGCTTCCCGTCATTCTCGACAACAAGAGGCGTGGCCCACGAAGTTCCTTCATCTCGATCGACTTTCCAGATATCTTTGCCTGTTTTTTTATCCAGAGCGATAATAAACGATTGCCCTTCATGATCCCAGTTGACAATGATTCTATCCTCATACAGTGCGGGCGAGCTTCCTTCACCAAAATTCATCCTTTTATTCAGTTGGCCAAAATCCCGCTCCCATATGAGGGTTCCTTGCATATCAAAACAAAACAAACCTCGAGAACCAAAGTAGGCATAGACATGCTCCCCATCCGTCACCGGTGAATGCGAAGCCCAACTGCCCATTTCATGTGTCCCCTCTTGAGGGGCCTCTTCTTTGACTGTCCGCTGCCAGAGAATTTTTCCGTCATGCCGGTTGATCGCAAAAATGACAAATTTATGCACCTTTGTGGTTCTGTTAACGGGCATGCCGCGATGAGCCTGCTGGGGAGGCTCACTTTCTTCAACTTCTTGAGTATCTTTATCGGTCTCAATGGCTGTCAATATGAATATTTGGTCTCCCCAGATGACAGGAGAGGCATGGCCCTTTCCGGGAATGGAGATTTTCCATTTTAAGTTCTTCGTCTCACTCCACTCGAGGGGAGGATTCCCATTGGGTGATACACCCGTCATGTAAGGCCCGCGCCATTGGTGCCAGTATTTCTCATAATCCGCAAATTTTCCTGCTGCAAAAAACAGACTCGTAAAGACAAACGCAAATGCCACCAAAACTGCAATTTTTTTCATCCCTTTTTTACTCCTTTTCATTTTCAATCGAATTTTATCCAGTTATTTCACATGAAACAGGACTTTACCTTCCCGTAGAAAAAGCTGGTGCGATTTTGTCAGACTATTTAGGCTTTTCTTCGATGCAATACAAGTGTGTCGAAGTCCGGATAAAGAGCTGGGATCCGGAAACAGCGGGTGACGCGAGTGTGTACGTTCCGTCCAGCTCATTTGTCTCCAGCAGTTTGAATTCCAATCCCACAGAAACGATCGAAGTCACAGCTTTTTCGTTCAAGATATAAAGCTTACCTTCAGAGAGAACCGGAGACGCGCTCACGATACCTTCGGTTGTTGCCTCAGGTCCCCAGATCACTGTTCCTGTCTTTGCGTCCAAACATGTCACCAATCCACGATCATCAACCATGTAAAAATATTTTCCGTCACTTATTGGAGAAGGAACATCCGGAGCCCCTGATCCCTCATACTTCCAGACTAGATGGCTTTCTGTGATATCGCCCGTCCCGCCGACTTTCAGCGCCAAAAGAGGATTTTTTCGGGTTGGGGCGTAGATCAACCCATCAACGATGATGGGAGTGGGGACAACACGATAATTGGATCGCTTCAAAGGATTCAAACCGGCTGCCCGCCAAATCTCTTTTCCCGTTTTAAAGTCATGTCCTGTGACGTAGTCCCCTCCTGAAATAACGATCAGGGTTTTACCCTTATGTTGAAGAAGAACCGGTGTTGTGTACGCATCCGGGGATTCCCTCTGTGCATCTGTTGGCCGTTCCTGCCTCCATTGAACCTTACCTGTCCTTGCATGGAAAGAAACAATATAAGAGGGGTCGTCTGTTCGCATGCCATGCAGGACTTCAACGATCAGACTGCCGTCATGCAACAAGGGTGAAGAACCATAACCCCAATTATGACCGAACGGACCGTACTCCTGCTGAATATCCTTCTTCCAGATTTGCTTGCCCTTCATGTCGAATGCGGTGATTTTACCCGTACCCGTGACCACCCAGACATGCTTCCCGTCAGTGACGGGTGAAGGTGTGGCATCGTTTTGCTTGCGGTGAATCTGATTTTTATCGTCCAGCTCACGCTGCCAGAGAATCTGGCCATCTTTTTTAGAAATGCAGAACAGGAACAGCTTCGGACCTCCAGGATCAAGGCTGGGTCTCCTGCGTCTTCTCTGTTCTTGCTTCTGTTCTGGTTGTTTCTGATCTGGAGGCTCGGGTTTCGGCTCAGGTTTGGAGGGAGAGGTGATGAATATGCGGTCACCCCAAATGATCGGAGTGGCGGCACTCCATGACGGCAAAGGTGTCTTCCAGACTATGTTCTCCGTCAGGCTCCACTTCATGGGAAGGCCGGTGGAATCACTGATTCCGTTGTGAAGAGGACCTCGCCAGTGAGGCCAGTTCTCCTGTGCCTGGACAAAACCAGCAGTCAGCCAAACAGCTAGCATCAAGGCAGAGTAGATGACCTTTCTCTTCATGATGTTCCTCCATGTTGCGTTTTATTCATTTCACACATTCTCTTTAGACTTTTAAAATGACTATTCCTTCCTTAGAGCCGGGAGAAGGTCCTCTTTTGTCGCAAAATACGCCGCCGAGTACGTCCAAATGACTCCGTTCAGCCCGACAATTATTAATATTATAAGTATAGTAGGATACGGGATTTCCGCTCCGGGAGTCAAGAGGGATGGGAGAGTCGCCAACAATGCAGCGAGAATTCCGTAAAAAATGCCTGCGATCAAAAGGGCTAGGTGTTCGGATAAGATAATGGCTTGAATGGATTTCTTGGTGAAACCAACAGCCCGGAGCAACGCCAATTCTCCCTGACGTTCCTTGACGTTTCGCCAAACGACTATCCCCAATCCCACACTCCCCAGCAATAAACCAAAACTGCCAAGGATGAGGAAAATGGATAGATAGGTGTTCTGAACCGTGTTGAACTCTGCCAGACGGGTGGAGGCAGGCATCAAATCCATACCTAGATCCTGCATGGTCCAAGACAGGCTTTCTCGAATGTCATCTATCCTTTCTAAAGGGGCATCCACGAGAAAGAGCCGGTACCCACTTATGGAGGGAAATTTACGAATGAGAGCGCTTTCGGATATGATGATCTTTCCTTGAAATACCGAATTGGCCAATCCCCCGACGAGTCTGAGTTGAAAGGCCTCTCCTTTTTCATCCAGATATGTTAGGGAATCACCCACAGCCATACCCAGCCCCCAGACGATGACGGATTGATCAGCGACCGCAGGAATTAACTCGTCCGATACATTTTGTTCGAGGACTGACCAGGGATTTTCCGGATTCACCTCATCGGTTATCTGCGCAAATGTGAAGGCTTTTCTCCTGGCGAGCTCCTCAGGATTGACACCGATCAATTGAGGGGCAGACACGCGATTGAGGTTCAAACAGCTCGCATCATCCCCTTCTTTCAGGCGGAACTGGACAATACTCACATCTTCAGTGCCTGGGCGTTCCAATCCATAGAACTGTTTTCCCTTTGGGCTGTTGAGGTCATAAAGAACAGGAATAGGGCTTTCTCCATAGAGTGCGAATCCACCCGTACCTGAATCCCTTCTCCCTGCATCTTTCAGGGCATTGATACGGTTGGCGCCGACAGTGAAAACGATGAATAAACCGCAAGCCAGAAGTCCTATCAGAGTGATGCTTCGCATCCGCTTTCTTGCGTTATTGCGAATCCCGAGGTGAAAAGGACTCAGGGAGGTTCGGCCTTTGCCTCTCCCCAACCTGTAAAGGATGACATTCATCAACGCCATTCCTCCAACGAGAAGCAATGTTCCAGCCGTGAAGAAAAAAGCAAAAGCTTCTTCCCCTCTGCCAAAATCCGTAGCGACCAGGATGAACAGGACTGCAATCACGGATGAAAGGCCGACAAACAGACTTGCCCGAGGCCTTTTCTTCTGCACTGTCTCTATCTCCCCCAGCCCTTTTTGTAAACCGGAAATGGACTGACTGATCTGTCTTCTGGTCACTAACCATATTGTGAAGAATGCAACACCCATACCCGCCGCTACACCGAGAAGGATGGAGGATAACTTAAAATGCATCTGGAGTGCTGAGAAGCCCACCGCCCCACGCCAGACTGTTTCTAACGCCTTGAGGATGAAGAGGTTATACAGAATCCCCACAAAACTCCCCAGCAAACTGCCAATCACCACGAGCACCGCACCTTCTCGCAGAACCAGCCGCTTCACGGTTTTCGTGGAGAATCCCAATGCGAGGAACAATCCGTTTTCTTCGGATCGATTTTCGGTGTTAAACACAAACAGCAAACTTGTCAATAACAAAGCCGCGATGATAATGAAGAAACTTAGCCCGAGGAAAAGCTGGGCAAAGTTAACGGATTGTGAACTCGCCCGCACTCCTTCGTTTTTGACTTCCCGGAAGATAAATCCGAGGCTGGCCGGGTCTATGGCCTGCTTAAGATTCTTCTCCACATCATTCTTTTTCACGCCTGAAAACCGCACAGCGGTCACATCCCCGAACCGGTTGGCCCACATCCCCTGAGCCGCGCCAAGAGTCACGAATGCCTTGGGAGTCCCTCTGTAATCGTCCCAATAATCCTCATCCTTATCCCTGATTTTATTCAAATCGATAGGCACTCCGGGATTCCAATCGCGGCAGTCTTCCTCCTCGGATAAACCGGGAAAATCAGGCAATAAATCTTCATCCGCATAAACGCCACTTAGCGGCACAACATCTTTCACCCGGAAACCAGAACTCAACTCTTCCAAATCCCGTCTGGGGCCGAGAACATAGTAGGTCAAGTGGATCTGGTCACCCTTTCCTGCCCGTAAATCCCTGGCAAGCCATTCATTGATGATGATCTCATCATCTTTCATCTCAAGGGGAACGATGGGAGTTCCGGGGGCAGAGACAAAGGAATACGGCGTTGACCTGTCTCCTCGGCGCAGTTCGTTTATAAAATATGTCAGTATCGGCTGAGCAGACCCGCTCAGATTCAATGCCGCTTCAACAACAGAAGGGGCCAGGAAGACTCGGCTCGATTTGAGTTCAATAAGGCTCCTGCCGAGAATTTCCTTTAATTCAAGACCGGCATCGGCCAATGTCCAAGCATCTTGAAACGCTTCATTCACTACCTCGATGTCCAGCGGATTTCCTGGTCTCTCTGAAACCAGCAGAACATTTGCTCTGTGTTCAAAGCCCATTTCTTGCGACAAAACAGACAGAGAGACACACGCGGTGCTGGGTGTGACTTGGTCGGCCTTGAGATTAAACCTCCCGAATTCAGAATCCGAGGCAATGCCTCTCACACGAAAACGTCTGGCGACCGTGGATTCAGAATCCAAAGACAGGAGGGCATCCTTGGGCATAACATCCAGCTTCTGAAATCGGAGCAATATCTCATCGTTTTCTTCTATCCCCAACCTCTCGGCTAGCTGACGATTGACGATGGTTTCACCGGGAGCCATCTGACTGTAAAAATCTCTGGCACCGCCAATCTCACCAAAACGAGAATCCACACCAACCACCTGAATGTTGTTGACTCTTCGCTGCCCACCCTCGGCTATGGCAATCCCTCTTGTCTGCAGAAGAGGCACAGCAATGGTTCCCAGGGAATGCGAAAGGTCATCTGCCATTCGTGCTTCGAAGAAACGATCCCCTGAAGACAAGGCAAACTCTGTCGCTCCGAGCCTGTCAAACACAATCTGTTGAAGGCTGTGGCGAACAGAATCGCCGATGACCAGGGCCCCGACCAGAATGGCCGTGCTGACCATCGTGCCGAGGACGACCCAGAGATGGGTTTTGCGATAATAGGCAAGACTGCGGAAGAGTAGTTTCCAGAGATTCATTCGATCGGGTAATTCTCCAGCATTCCGTCCTGGAGCCTGTACACCTTTTCCATGAGCCGGGCAATCTCGATCGAGTGAGTGACAGTAATTAAGGTTGTCTTCTCTTCCTTATTCATCTTAACCAGAAGCTGACCCAGATTCTCAGAGGATTCTCTGTCGAGAGAACCCGTCGGTTCGTCTGCCAGGACCAGGGTCGGCTTGTTTATGAGGGCCCTGACCACTGCCACACGCTGCATTTCACCTCCAGACAGTTGGGCCGGGAAGTAATCCTTGTGTTTTTCTAGGCCAACTCTTTCCAATAAATTTTTGGCTCTTTCCTGAACATCCTCATCTTTTCTTTCCATCCCAAGAGGGATCGTCGGAATCAAGACATTCTCAAAAACCGTACACTGAGGAAGCAGATGATGGAGTTGAAAAACAAAACCGATCTCCTGGTTTCTGATCCGAGAGAGGGCCGAATCATCTAGCTCAGCCAGATTTTTTCCCGCAAATGTCACCACTCCCGAGGTCGGCTTATCCAGCGCACCGATGATATTCAAAAGAGTGCTTTTCCCGGATCCAGATGGGCCCACAACAGACACCGATTCACCCTGAGTGATCTGGAGAGAAACATCTCTGAGGACGGTCGTCTGCCCTTGGCCGGACGGAATGTCATATTTTTTTGAGATATTTTTAAGTTCTAGCCACATCGTTATAAATCCCCTCAATATTTTTTGCCATCTGGCCCATGGAAAACCGTTCCAAAACGACCTTTCTTCCCTGTTCGCCCATCTTCCTCACCTTTTCCTGGTCAGAAAGAAGGGAAGCGATGGCAGCCGCCAATTTTTCTCCTGTATTTGGCTCATAGATAATACCGCCTTGAGTCACCTCGATAAATTCTGGATAACAGCCCACGTTCGGCTGGACGATCGGAACCCCGGCTGCCAAAGCTTCGACTTGATAAGCACCGAACGCTTCTCCGCTGGGGACAGGCACAGAGAGCAGTGTCAATGACTGGAGAAATTTGATCCGGCTTTCCTTGCAGAAGTCCTTGAACACTCTGACATCTTGAGCAAAACCATGATCAGATATTTTTTCCATTTGTCGTTTTATAAAATGTTTATCTTCGCCCGAATAGCCGCCGGTCAGGTGCAATTTAATTTCCTTAAACCGGCTCTCCCTTTTCAATTCTAAAAAAGCATCCACGAGTATCCCCAGTCCGAAGTATTCAGACATCCTGCACAAATAACCGATGACTGGAGGCTCGAAGGGAAGGGGTGATCTTTCGTACCCGGTAAAATCAATCCCGCCATATATCACTTTTATCTTATCCGCGGGTATCTTCAACTGCTTCTGAGATTGACTGGAATAGAACTGGCTGGCCGTCACGAAGAGGTCGACATCAACCGCTTTTTCAGCCATCAAATTCCAGACCTGACTCTGGTAATGTTCATCCATCAAGTCAACCCATTCATTCTCATCCTGGAGTGAACACACCACACCTGCTCCCAGATCATTTTTAAGCCTGTGGGCCAGCCCGAGTAACAGGGAATTGGAGAGATGGACGACATCCGGAGCGATCTTATTCTTGAGGTGTTGGATGAGATGGTCCAACTCTGAGGCCTGATGCCCCTTTTCCCCCTGAAGCATGGATAGCGTCATTTCTTCGAGTCCGGTGGGGCGCGTTGATCCCGATTTTTTTGCCGCTAAACTCAGTAAAAGAGGGGAATCCAGAAGTCGTTCCATCCATTCAGGCGCATGCCTGTAAAAAGGCAATTTCTCTTTGAGAAAGACATTGATGGCTCCATAAAATACCGGACTATCCACAACATTCTCACCACTGTCCAGACCTGAAGGGAGGTACATCGGTATCTTGACCACATCATGCCCAAGACTAGCCAGGGAGTGGAGTAAAGCGGTATCCCGGAAACAGTTCTGACAGTAGAATTTCATGCCGGATCCGGGGGTCACATAGACCACTTTCACGGTTTTTCTCCGAAGGCATACACTCGTCCGTCGTCGGCCCCGATAATGATGAGTCCCCCGGCCACGGCTGGACAGCCGAAGATGGCGGCTCCGATCTCATAAGACCAGATTTCCTTCCCGTTTTTTAAGTCAACCACATAAAGTCTCCCATCCATCGACCCAAAAACAACTTTATTTCCAGAGATAACCGGTGAACTGTCTACATCATCGCGACTCTGGAAGGCCCAAATTTTTTCACCGTTGTTCCGGTCCACACAATGCAGGTATCCATCCCGTGAACCGATGAGAACACGGTCATTTCCCACGGCTGGAGATGAAAAAAAGGCATCTGGATGATCTTCATCCTCATACTCCCAGACTATTTTTTTCTCATCCGTGTCAATACACACTAATTTATTTCCATAATGTCCAAGGTAAGCTCTATTTTCCACAAGGGCCGCCGAGCCCGGAATGTAAGAGCCTGCCCAAACCTCTCCCATCTTTTTTCCATCAAGGACAGATAAAATGTGGAGCAATTCATCACAGCCGCCGAAGACAACATGAACACCGTCTGTGGCCGGAGCTCCATTGATATAGTTATCGGTCTCGTACGACCAATTCAGTTTTCCTGTGGCCGCATCCAAGCAGTATATTCTGTTGTCATAGCTTCCAACCAATATCAATGTCTTTTGATCTTTCGAGCTTCTCACCCAATTGGCTGAGCCGTAGATAGAGTTAGTGCATTTGTATTTCCATCGAACCTGTCCTGAATGCGCATCCAAGGAAAAGAATTCTCCGCTCAGATTTCCCACATAAATGGCTTCATCCAGGAGCAGGGGTGAGGCTTCTATGTCATCTCCTGTATCGAATTCCCAGACTTTAGCCCCATCTGTCAGGTTTATCGAATACAGTCTTCCGTCGCTCGAACCGATGTAGACTCGTCCAAAACCCAAAACCGGAGACGAGATTATCCATGACTCAGTCTGGAACGACCACAATAAACTCAGCTCATCAGGGAGCTCATCTTTCGCCATTCCAGACAACCTGGAATCTCCTCGATAAATGGGCCAGCTCACTGCCTCAACATCCAGGATCCTTTCTTGGCTTTCTTTCTTCGAGCAAGCGGCCAGCATAACTGGGAGTAAAATCAGGAGTACGATATATCTATATTTTCTCATGTTTCATTCCTCAATTGGTCGCATCTTCAGTCTTTCTCCTATCCCGCCAGGATAGCGCCCCCGTGGGACAGGCCGAGATGCAGTCTCCGGCAACTTTTTTCAGCCCCTGGCTGAGCGGCTCTCCAAACGGTGTCTCGACACGAACATCGAATCCACGCCCCACAAAAGTCAAACCAAGTTTCTCACCTTTCTTTTTTGTGATTTGCACACACAATCCGCATTTAATGCATTTTCCGGGTTCATAAATGACAAGTTCATGCTGGATGTTCCTCTGAAACCTCTTCCTTTCCACGTAGGTAAAACGGCGTTGATTGGCCTGGTATACTTCTGAATACTGCCGCAATTTGCAGGAATCTGGCTTTCGGCAGTCACAGCCAAAGCAGCGTCGCGATTCCCTGATAGCCTCTTCATCTCTGTAGCCATCCTTGAAACCGCCCTGAGGTACTATTCTTTCGTGCTCTTCCGCTTCTTTCATGAATTCGCCGACCTCTTCTTCACGAATCTTTCCCTGCATGGATTGGAATCGCCGTGAAGGGCCGGTCACAGACTTCTTTTCTAAAAACTGGTTCACAGAATAGGCCAGGTTCTTTCCGTGCGCAGATGCCCGGATGGCCATGCGCGCTTCTGAAACGGCATTCCCGCCAGCGAAAACGCCCGGAACACTCGTTTCAAAAGTCTGGGTGTTGATCTTAATGCCCCGGGAGGAGAGCTCGAGTCCTGAAGTCTCAAACACCTTGGGATTTATTTGACCGACAGCCAGTATGATTGCATCGTTGGCCTTTTTCAAATCATTCCATTCCAATTCCTTACCCAGAGAGTGTTCCATCGAGAACTCAACTCCCAACTCTGCGATACGCTCGATCTCCGCATCGAGGACAGATTTGGGCAGGTCCTTATCCGCAATACCATAGCGAAGCATGCCGCCCGGTTGGGTGTTCTTGTCGAACACATGACAGGCATGGCCGTCCTGACGAAGGTAATAGGCTGCAGAGAGGCCTGTCGGCCCTGCTCCGATGATGGCGACTTTTTTCCCGGAATTGGCTTTGGATGCGGGATAGAAGGGGGATTTTTGAGCCAGGTCCACATCCGCCACATACCCTTTTAAAGAACAGATCGAAAGAGCACTGTCATACGACTTTCGATGACACCCATTCTCACAGGGAGCCGGACAGATGCGTCCCAAAACTGCAGGCAGGGCGATATCTTTCTTCACCGTTCTGATCGCCTCCTCAAGCTGTCCCTCCTCTATCTGCCTGATCATCAGCGGAATGTTCATATGGGCTGGACAGGCGCGAAGGCACGGCGCGTCACAATCACCAACATGTTCACTCAATAAGAAATCCAAGGCATCCTTCCGAGCCCCCCTGACTTTTTCATTTTCGGTCTCGACCTGCATCCCCTCGGCAACAGGGGCTGAACATGAAGGGAGCAGTCGATCTGTGTTGACCTCATGGACGACACAGATCATACAGGACGTAAACCTTTCGTATCCGTTTAAATAACACAGGGTGGGTATGTCAATACTCAATTCCCTGGCAGCATCCAGGATCGAGCTGTCTGCAGGAACAGTAACCTTCTGATTGTTGATGGTTATTTGGATGGACTTCATGTGACGTTCACCGATTCAGTCGGGCACACCTGTTGGCAGGTCCCGCATTTTGTGCATTTTGTCTGGTCGATCATGTGTCTTTGATAAGGTGTGGCCGAGATCGCCCCGGTCGGACACTTCTGGGCACAGACTGTACAGCCGATGCATGTCTCATCGACGGTATAGGTGATGAGTGCCTTGCACCTCTTGGCCGGGCATGTTCCGTTCAAATGGGCCTCATACTCTTCTCTAAAATAATTCAAGGTCGTTAAAACAGGATTCGGGGCTGTTTTCCCCAGGCCGCAGAGACTGCCTTGTTTTGTTTTATGTGCGATTTCCTCCAGCTTCATCAAATCTTCCTCTGTTCCCTTGCCGGCACACAGGTCCTCAAGAATGCGAAGCATGTGTCGTGTGCCTATTCTGCAAAACGTGCATTTCCCGCAGGACTGGTTTTGAGTAAAAGAGAGAAAATACCGAGAGATATCCACCATACAGTCCGAATCATCCATGACCAATAATCCACCCGAGCCCATCATTGCTCCGACCTTGGTCAGGTCTTCGAAGTCGACTCTGGTGTGTGCCAGTTCAGCCGGAATGCAGCCGCCGGACGGCCCGCCGATCTGGACGGCTTTGAATGGCCTCTCATTTTCGATGCCGCCACCGATGTTCTCGACAATCTCTTGAATCGTGATCCCCATCGGGACTTCGATAAGCCCTCCGCGGGCAATTTTTCCGGCCAAGGAAAAGACTTTGGTTCCTTTACTGCGCTTTGTGCCCAACTGGGCAAAGGCATCCGCCCCGTTTCGGATGATCCAGGGCACTGTGGCAAACGTCTCACAATTGCTCACCAATGTCGAATGATCCCAGAGTCCTTTATCCGAAGGATAGGGCGGCCGATAGCGGGGATTGCCCCGCTGTCCTTCTATGGAGGCGATCAGCGCGGTTTCTTCCCCACAGACAAAGGCACCGGCCCCTTCAAGCATGTTCAGCTTCAAGGAAAAACCTTTTCCCAGTATGTTATCTCCCAAAAGGCCTGTTTCCTGGCACTGTCTGATGGCGTCCTTAACCCGTTGGACAGCGAGCGGATACTCCGCCCGAATGTAGAAATACCCCTCATTGGCACCCACGGCAAAAGCGGAGATGATCATTCCCTCGATAACGCGGAACGGATAGGATTCCAGGATCATCCGGTCCATAAAAGCTCCCGGGTCTCCTTCGTCTCCGTTGCAGATGATATACTTTGTGGCATCATTCGCTTGACGAACGATCTGCCACTTCTCTCCTGCTGGGTATCCGGCTCCTCCTCTTCCCCTCAGTCCACTGGCCTTGATTTGACCGATGACATCATCAGGAGAAAACTCCGAAAGAGAGCGCTCTAAGGCTTTAAACCCATCCTTCAAGCAGTATTCTTGAAGGCCGAGCGGGTCGATTTGACCGGAATGCTCGGTGGCAATATGTTTCTGTTGTCCCAGAAAAGCCTGAATACTCGAATCACGCACATGGATAGGATGACGTGTGAATCCGTTGGACTGCGGCTCATCGAGGATCCTTTCAACAAGACTGAAGGCCGCGTTTTTGATCCGTTGACGCCAGGCTTTGGGCCTGTAGTGCTTGAGGATGATGCGTCTCACATCTTCCGGCTGCACGCTGTCATAAAGGACCGGGTCTTTGTCCGGGACACTCACTTCTAAGAGCGGCGTCCGATGACACATCCCCACACACCCGACCCGCTTCACTTGAGTGTGGACGCCGGTGTCCTCCAAGCATTCTTCCAGAGCCTGCCGCACTCGGCGGCTGCCGCTGGCGACACAGCAGGAACCCAGTCCGATCTTGATCTCTCCGGCATCTTTGGCTTGTGCTTCACGCTCGCGGGATTCAACTTTTGCCTGGCTCTTGTGATGGAGAAAATCCTTTAGAATATTGGCCACACCCTCTATTTTCACATGCCCGTAGGTCACGTCGTCGATCTGAACGACCGGAGCGATCGTGCAGCAGCCAAGACAGGCAATCTTCTGAACGGTGAATTGACCTTCCGGGTCTGTATCCTGACCGTCCCCAATATGCAGTTCACGGCAGAAGGCCTCATGCACCAATTCAGAACCCTTGACGTGACAGGCTGTGCCGGTGCAGACCCGGATGATGTGCTGCCCGATCGGGGTGTGCCGGAACTGCGAATAGAAAGTCGATACGCCTGTAATTGCCGCTGGAGTGATATCCGTAATCTCACAAACCCTCCTCAGGGCCGATTCCGGAAGATAGTTATATTTATTCTGGATGGCATGCAGAATGGGAATAACAGCGCCGGCTTGAGTGCCGATTTCATCGACGATCTGGTCGACAAAAGATTGGATGCTGTCCGTTTCCAGTTTCATGCCGTCCTAATCTCCGATGCAAAACAAATTTTTCTCTCCACGGATATAGATCCGATTGTGCATGAAGGCGGGGATGGTCATGGCGTCCTCCCCCAGTTCATTTTGGCTTATGAGACGGAATTCCCTCTCTGCTTTAAAGACATAGACAACTCCTGAAAAATCCATGAGATAAACAAAGTCCCCGACTAGGATCGGAGACGAATAGAATCCTTCATTGAACTCCTGGACCCACAATCTCTCGCCGGTCTTGCTCTCAAAACATGTCACTGTTCCGTAACTGGCAGCCATGATCACCAATTCTTTTGTGGCCAAAGGACTGGACACTTCGGAGAGGTCATCGAGGTATTCCCAGGCTACATCCGGCGTCTCGCCGAGAGTTATCGCGGCCAGACGGGCATAGTCATTAACCACATAGACCATATTGTCGGCATAGGCAGGAGAGGGGGCAATTTCCCCCAGCATGCATCTCACCCGCCATAACTCTTGTCCGGTTTGCGGGTCGTGAGACATCACGAACGGGTTGGAATTGAGAATGAGCTCTGTCCGGCCTCCTGTATTCACCAGTATGGGAGAGGCCCACGAAATCTCCACTTCCCGGGGCTGGTCGTACACCAAGTCCCCGGTGAGGGTTTTCAAAGCCAGCAGTCGCCCGCCTGTGTTCTGGTCAAGCTGGACAAGCAGCCGGTCTCGATAGGTAATCAGAGACGACGCATGCCCGTAATGGTTATCCGGCATTCCCAGGTTCTTGGCCCAGATCCGATTCCCATCAAAATCAAGGCAGGCAATATCGCCGGTCGCAAACAGAGCGAACACCCTCTGTCCGTCGGTCGTCATCGTGGGTGCGGCATACCCCGTATCCTCCGTGACCTGGGGCCGCCGCTCAGGAGACCCAGGAATGTCGTTCAACTCCATTTGCCAGAGAATTTCCCCTGAATCGGCATCAACACAGTAGACAACCTGAGTTCGTCTGTCGGCTCCGGAGAGAAAGATCTTTTTTCCCCAAATGATGGGTGAATTATAGCCTGGATGCAAAATCGGTGTTTTCCACAGAATGTTTTGGCCCGACGGACCATCCCACTCTGTGGGCACGTCTGTGTGATAGGCCTTCCCGATTCCTTCCGGACCGCGGAATCCGGGCCAGTTATCCTTTATCTCTTCGATGCCCGGAAAAGCATCTGCCTTCTGACTTCCTTCGGCTCTGACAATACCTATGTTTTTCAATTCAGTCTGGGAGAGGATTCCGAGAATAAAGGCCAGGATAAATAGACCCAGTCCAGCATAGAGGATGGTTCTTCGAGAGAGCAGTTTGCTCTCCCAGGTCTCATCCGGCTTAGGGCTCTTGCTTAAATCGGGCAACCGGGGCTGAAGAGAACTCATGTATTTCATTGCCAGTAGAAGAACAAGGACAAACGAAAAGAGCAGATAACTTCCTGTCCGTATCTGCCACTGGTGAGTAAAATAAGCTTTCCTGGCCAGCAGATCGAGCGCCCGAATCTGCTCTTTTAAGGCCGTATCCTCCGGATTCTCTTGGAGTCGTGTCATCAACTGAGAGATAGCCTGGCTGTTGAGGGGATCGACAGCCTTGGTTTGGATGTAATTGACTATCATCAAGACACTGAGTATCCCAGCCAACACGGCCGAAACGATAGCGATTCTCTTGGCGATGTTGTGTAGAAGTTTCGCCCTGTCTTCTCTTTTATTATCTTGAGTTTGTAGTTCCATTATCTCAGGCTCTAAACTGTTTTATCCTCACTTCTTTGGCTCCCATTTTTTCGGCTTCTTCTGGCGTAATAAGGCCCAAGCGGACCTGTTCAAACGGACAGTAGGCAAAACAACGCCCACAGCTGAGGCAGGTGCCTCTATCGACATCATATTCCAGTTGCCTCCTCCGCATGAAGAAGCTGATGAGCTTCAGGCAGAGGACCAATCCTATAAATCCACCCAGGATCCATCCTCCCACTTTGAATTGATTTTGAATGGTTCGGGCTTCTTTGAATAATTCCTCTGTCGGTTTTCCCGATGCCCGAAACGCTCTTGTGCTATCTGTCATCTCTGTCCTTTGGCCAGAGTTTTCCAGCAGAATTTCCTCGGCCAGAGAGACGGTCGAATGCAGGCGGGAGAGCGGAATGTCCAGTCGAGATCCGACCCAGCCGCTGCCGAACACAACGACAGGAAGCAGGATGAGGAGGAATGCCAGTTTTTTAACCTCCGCCTCTTTGCTGACTGGCGGTGCGGCCTCGTCCGGTTTTTTTATCGCCCCGAACGGACAGGATTCCTCACACAGCCGGCAATTGTTGCATTCATCCGGTGTGATCCCGACATGTCTCTTGGACAGTCGAGACATCCAGTTCAGCAGTACGCCGTAGGGACAAAGAAAGCGGCAGTAGGGACGGGCCACAACCGTTCCCAGCAGGAGCATGGACATGCCGAAAATGACCATGTTAAAATCCGCGCCAAAGCGGAAAAAACCGATGAATGGGTCGTATTGACAGATAACAAACCCTGCTCCGGTGGCAGCGAGCAAGATGGCCAGCCCCAAATAAATGTAAGGAAAAACACCCAAGACGCTGGCCAGCCATCCGGGGACATTTGTGGGCTTAAAAACCACAGCATCCTGAATCGCTCCAAGAGGACAGATAGCGGCACAGAAAGTGCGGCCATAGAACAAGGCCAAAACAAGGGGAAGAACAAAAAATACGATGACGAACACAGGAATGGCGTAGGCCGGGTTGAACAGCGCTAGGCTGACGTTCTGGACAGCGCCGATCGAACAGACGCATCCCTTTCTGTAAAACCCGAAATAGGCAAGAGAAAACACCATCAAGAGGAAGATATTCCGCCGCGATCGCTGCTTGTGGGCAAGATAGGTGGCCAGAGAGAGAGCCACAACGAGAACTCCGACATCGATGTACTCCAATGCATTGGCCCGGGGTGTTGGGGTGAGTAAATCGGGCCGAGTATAATCTGTTTGAAAATCGGGCTTGGGGAAGCGTTCCGGGACTTGAGATAGGCTCAGCAGCGGGAAGAGAAAAAACAAGGCTACGATGAAAATCTTTGATCGTCTCAACATGTCTCTCATTCGAATGACTCTTCAGTCAGGGTATCTTCGCCTTTTCCGCTCCTTTTTTCTCATCCTGACATGGGCGGCATCCCTCAAAAGCCTAGCTTTTCAGGAATCTTTGACTCTCGTCTCCTTTGATAATGTAAGGTTGGCTGGCTGGCACACGCTTCCAGGCCCGGGAGGGGCACCGTCTGGCAATGGAGCATTGATTGCAGTTCAAACAGCGGTCATGTCGTGCCTGTAAATACAACGAGCCGTTTCCGAAAGAGTTACAGCCCTTCACACATTTGCCGCATCCGACGCACAACTCCTCATCGATCGTGTATTCAAAATAAGGGTCTTCAACATAGGTCCGCTTAATCGCGCCGGAGGGACAGAGCTGGCTTTCCGCTCCTGTATCTCTCGATTTCGTCCCGGGCTGAAGATACCCGCTGCACAAGTCACAATAGCCGCACATCGAATAGGAATGAACACATTTCACCGCGGAGTGAGGCAGAACACAGTTGACCGAGCATTTTTCACACTGGATACAGATATTGGGATCCAGCTGCCAGACCATTTCTTCTGAGGAAGACTTACTGAACAGAATCCCAGCCAGTCCTCCGGCCGTCAGACCGGCCACAGCGTGGAGACTTTTCCGGATGAAATCCCGTCGTTTTATCGGCTTTTTTGCTATTTTATCTGTCATCCTGAACCCCTTTATTTATCTTTGAAGACTGAAATCGGGAATTATCTGGCTTCTGCCTGGCATCGATGGCTCTGGGCTCCGGGCAGCCGGGCAGTTTTGAACAGCTTCGACAGGGCAGGTCGATCAAACAGGGTGATTCCTTATCCGCACGAGAGTATCCCCTCCATCCGAGGAAGAGGCCCGTGAACGCGAGCCCACCAAACAAGACGGCCCGCAAGCCATCCTTCAAGAACTCGCGTCTGTTTTTTGTTATCTCTAAACTTTGTCTCATGATGTTCTCCCGGCTCAATTCTTTTTCTTCTCAAAGATCCGGACAAGCTTTTGCAGCGGGTCCAGAACGAAAATTCTCAGTGACGAATCCACGGCTAGATCCAGGCCGACCGTCCCCTCGATGAACTGATCCGGAGGAGCAACCACGGAAACAAGATTCCCGATCCGGTTGTAGACTTTAACTCTGGCTATGCCCTTTTCACTGGTCACAAAGGAACCGTCCTCCAGAATGATGAAGTGTGAGGGATTACAGCATCCGCTAAACCCTTCGATCTCCATCGAAAACTCACCCCAAGAGGTCCTGAAGTCTCCATCCGGGGTGTAATTTTCGAGCGAATGGCGTCCGGTGTTAGCAACCCAGAGAAATCCATCCGGGTCAATAGCCACATCGAAAAAGGGGCTGGGTATGATGAATCCGGGGATATCCCTGGCTTCATCTTTCTCGCCGATTCTTTTCAGACGGTTCCCGGATTTATTGAATTTCCAGACAATGAGATTCCCGGCATCAGCCACAAAGACAGATTCTTTGGCCACGGCAATCGAAGTGATTATGGTTTCCTCTCCCAATGACTCCCAGCTGGCTTTCCTCTTGCCATTCTGATCATAGACTTCAACATGGTCCGACATTCCGAGATACAAATCGTGGTTCCTGTCAACAGAAAGACAAAAGACCGGGTCCTTCATGGATATTTCAGAATGAAGGATTCCCTCTTTTTCAAAAATGAGTATGGAGTTATCTCCGGACACATAGATCCTGTCATCCGGCCCGATAGAGACTCCGAAGACATTCTTCAACTCTAAAGGAATGCGACCGACCTCAGTGTAGTGAACCAAATCCGCATCACTTTGTTTAAAGCGTTCTATATCGTATTCGAAGGGATTCTCCTGATTCCGTGCCGAATTGTCTCGGATGGCCCTGTAGCCAAAATAGAGAATCCCTGCCACTGAGATAACGATGACGGCGACAGTGAGCAAGCGTTCTTTTTTTACTTTGAAAGAAAGCATATCACAGCCTCCAGATTAATAACGGCCCCTTAAGTCAACGCAGACCATTCGGCGTGAATCCCGGGCCAGCAGTCTGCCGTTCACCAGAGCGAGCGGCCCCCAGGCGTCGACTCCATCCAGAATCTTGGCCTGGGCGAGCGGACTGTATTCCCCCGGACTTGCCTTCAACACGGTCAACACCCCGTCATCACTCAGTATATAGAATTTGTCATCAGCCACGATGTATGGTCCCAAGCCAAATCGGTTCGTCTTTCCGCTGGACCAGACAATCTGACTGCAGTCATCCGGATGGCAGCAGACGAACTGATTCCTCAGAGGCCCGGCGTCCTTGGGTAAAATAGAAAAGAGATGCCCTTTGTAAAATACCGGAGTCTGCTGTTCCGACGCCAGTCCTTCCTCCGGTTTTAGTGCTTGAAGGGATTCGACTGAAAAAACACCGTTTCCTTCCTTTATTCTCAGCATCAGGCTTCCGGCACCATATCCAGCCGTGAGAAAGATTCTCCCGTCACCCAAATAAACGGGAGAAGGGGCGATGACATTGTGATTCCACAGCGTGGATTCAAAGAGCACCTGGCCAGCATCCTCTCCCTCTGCGGATATGCCCAGTATCCCTCCGATGGCGCAGTAGACGTACATCTTTTTTCCGTGAACAAAAAAGGGCATGACTGAGGAATGCGACATTTTCCAGTTGTGGGGATTGGGCGTTTCCCAAACGACCTCACCGGTCTCGCAATCAACAGCAATGACCAATGACCTCCCCCCGACCGCAATAACAGCCTGGGAACCATCAATGAGCGGACATTGTCCGGTGTACCACAGAGGCACTTCCGCTCCGTATTCCCTTTCAAGGTCGATCCCCCACTTGAAATCACCGGAAACAGCATCCACACACATCACATGGCATTTCGGCCCGATGGTCACCACATATTTATCCGTGGCCGCCGGGACTGTCCGCGACATTCCGTGATTCCTTTTGACGTACAGTTCATATCCCCTCCTCCAAATCTCTGTCCCATCATCCAAAGAAAAACAGCGCAAAACATCCGCTCTCTCCACTTCGTCATGGTCCAAGAGATAAACCCTTCCATTAGCGACAACCGGACCGGCATGACCTTCCCCCAGGTCAATGGACCAGAGAATATCCGGCCCCGCCGCATCCCAACTGTCGGCGAGCCTGATGTTCTCTTTGCTGATATTGTCGAAATCGATTCCTCTGAATCTCGGCCAGCTTCCCCGAATCTTAGAAGAAATTCCGTCAAAACTGGCAAAATAGGCCCCAATATCCACAGCTTGGATCTGGCTCGTGAATCCCGGAGGCCGGTTATCCCTACCCGGAACGCTCTCCACAAAATCCTTGACCGGATTATGGAGGAGCCACCACGTCAAAAAGACCAATCCGACAAAAGCGGCCCCGACAATGGTGACGAGGTTGGCTACTTTTTCATTCATTTATTTGGCTATATCATAAACCATTAAGGCATCGCCGTGCCGTATGTAAAGGCGACCGTCCTTGATAACAGGATGAGCCCAGTGTTCGCCAGTCCCTTCTCTGATCCGAAAAGAACTCACTACCTCAAACTCTCGAGGATTAGGCTTGACTAAAGCCACGTCTCCTCTTTCACTGTAGCAGTACATCATTCCGCCCGAGAAGATGATCGCTCCTTTATTCCCGATTTCTCTTGCCGAGTACTGGACTTTCCCGGTCTTCCAGTCCAAACAGTGCCATCCTCTGCTTGAATGGCCGGAGCCGTAAATATACCCATCGACCAACACAGCGGCACCCATCTGACTGTCAAGAGTGTTTTGCGCCCAGACTCGTTGAATACTCTTCCCATCTTTAGAAAGCTTGAACATCTGGCCGCCGGTAGAGTATCCACTCACAGTGTACAGATATCCTTCATGGTATAGAGGAGTGTTCGCATTGACATCATAATCTGTGACATGAGAGTGACGCCATAAATACTCTCCTGTATCTGCATCGATACCGACGACATAGTTGGCTGTCATGGTTAGAAGCAAACGACTTTCACTGTGTTTGACGAGACAGGGGGAACAGTATCCGGATGTCTGTCCGTTTCCCTTGATTTTCCAGATTGTTTTTCCAGAATGCCTATCCAAGGCGACGACCATGACACCACGTCCGCCTGGAGTGTAAAAAACACGATCCCCATCCACAAGAGGGGATTCCGTCATTCCCCATTGGAGATTCCTCGCGCCGAATTCCTCGATGAGATCCACTGACCATATCTTTTTCCCAGCCGTGCTGAAACAGACGGCCTGTCCCTCTGTGCTCATCAGATAAATTCTGTTGCCGACCACGGTTGGAGACGTCCGGGCTCCAGGTCGACTCCCATCCCATTCAGGACCGTAGGAAGCCTTCCAAACCATTTTCCCGTTCTTATCAAAGGCGGACAGAAATCCTTCTCCGCGGATCATCCCTGTCAGATATACATGGCCTGATGTCACGGCCGGAGAAGAATAGCCTGCACCTAAGCCTTCAACAGACCAGAGGAGTTTCGGCCCCTCAACAGGCCATTCCTTCAAAAGATTTTCGTTGGGATAAACTCCATCCCGATTGGGTCCCCGCCATTGGGATTCAATCTGTCCAAAAGCTGCCGAAAAACCCAGACAGAAAAGCATCAAAAAGATCATCATCAATATTTTCTTCATCTAACACCTCTTTTCATTCTGCTCGATTGTACTAATTTTTTGAATAAATGCTCTCATTGACAAGTCGATTACGGGTAAAAAAAAACAGGATTTTATCCTCCTGAAATATATATTCTAAGACACTTTTGGCTTTTTTTACAGCCAACATATGAACAAACCACGATATTATACTTATCCTATTGAATTAGTATCATTTTACACCAGCGTTACCTCTACGTCAATGAAGACGCAGGTTTGGGTCAGAAGAGAATTCTATTTTTGAGTAAACTAGTATAAGACTGAAATTTTATTTATAGGAAACAGCGACAAGATAATGATGCGTCCGGAAATACAGCGTTCCCTCTGATATGGCTGGTGTGGCCATGCACTCATCTTTCATTGAATTCGTCGCCAAAATTTCAAAATCAGGTCCGGCCTTGATAACGAATATATCGCCCTCTTCACTGGAAAAGTACAATTTTCCGTCAGAGGCGACGCCTGACGCCGAGAAACCGGTCATCTTCCCCAGCTGTTCTCTGTAGATAAGCTCGCCAGTTTGGGCACGAAAACAGCTCAATAAGCCGTTCCACTGCAGGTTGTAAAGATAATCACCGTAAATAAGAGGTGTCTGCATGTAGGCGCCTCCACGGCTGACGCTCCAGACGACGGATTCGTTGGACGTCTTCCCTTCCGCCAAAGAGATGTCCCCTTCCGAGTTCAGTTTGATGGCATAAATGGGGGATAACCGGCCGTGGGCACCGTTGATGAACACCAGACCGTGAGCCACTACGGGCGTGGGAACCGGTATATCCCCACCTCCCGATATTTTCCACAATTCTTTGCCTGTCTTAAAATCATAACCACCAATATGTTTAAATCCGTTGACGATAATTTGCGTTCTCTTGGCGCCGACATGAACAGTCGGTGTGCTCCAGGTGGGAACATCCTCCCGGCGTGTGCGCCAGATTTCTTTTCCTGTCTTGATATCCAGGGCAGCCAGGAACGCTGTGTTGAGAGCATCACACTGGACGACAACGACACCCTCATGGATAACCGGAGAGCTGGCAAATCCCCACTGGGCTGAAGGCGCGACAAAAAAAGCCGAGTCGAGAAGGCCGAAATCTTCCTTCCAGATCAACTTGCCGTTCATATCGTAGCAGTAAAGCCCTTCGGAACCGAAGAAGGCAACAACATGTTCCCCGTCTGTGGCAGGTGAGGAATTGGCGTGTGTAGCTTTAGGATGGCGTTTGACCTGAGGAACCCCCTTGTGCGCCGTTTGTTCCCACACTATCTTACCAGTTTTCTTATCCAGACAGTACACTTTCCACTGGTGAACCGATTCATCATCCACTGGTTGAATACCGCCATAGAGCCCTACTTTCAGTTCCGGGTTGTCTTTCTCACTGAGAGCTGTCGTGACAAACACTCGGTTCTCCCAAATTACGGGACTGGAGTGAGCCAGTCCAGGGATCGGTGTCTTCCACTTGATATTTTTTGATGCATCAACATCCCAGGTTAGAGGAGTTGAATAATTTTCACCAATTCCTCTCGCATACGGCCCACGGAAACTCGGCCAGTTCACTCCCTTTTTTTCTTTTTGCCCCTGCACAGCTGAGATTGAACCGAACAAAATGAAGAGGGCTAACAAACCTCGTCCTAATTTTGACAGCATGGAAAATCTCCTTTGTCTTGAAATGGATTCGGATTTCACCTCGTTCATTCCCATTTTTAACTTTGAATATAAATAGTAGCAAAACCTGAACGAAAGGACAAATCTAGTGGCATCCATCCCACTCGACTCATTGGCGTTGACTTTTCAGCCGATATTCATAAAAATTCAAGAGCGTTCATTTTCTACTGAAGGAGTTCTCGATGATTAGAAAATTCATCACCTGTTTATTGATCATGGATTTAACCTTGCTTGTTTTTTTATCGTGCAGCCAAAAAACGCATGATATAGAGGCTGCCTTGGCCAGCTTGAATACAGACGAACTTGCCAAGGATGTGAAGATTCTCAGTTCGGATGATTTTGAAGGTCGCTTTCCTGCTTCCCCAGGCGAAGAGAAAACCATTCAGTTTTTAAAGAAAGAGTTTGAAAAAGTGGGGCTCAAACCTGGAAATGGCGAAAATTTTTTCCAAGAAGTTCCTCTAGTTGAGATCACTGCTAGCCCTCAGACAAAGCTTGTGATCACTGGAGGGAAAAAGCCTCTCGAGTTTACCTATGGAGATGATTTCGTGGGTGTGACCTTGCGGGTTCAGGAAAAAGTGGCGGTTGAGAATTCCGATATGATATTCGTCGGCTACGG
>JABAOF010004363.1_pt1 | contig 33992 bp, 29 predicted proteins | sample 7062171 | NCBI WGS metagenome assembly JABAOF01 (sample SAMN14538628, study PRJNA623070) | marine sediment metagenome | biome: marine biome [ENVO:00000428]; feature: marine pelagic biome [ENVO:01000023]; material: deep marine sediment [ENVO:00002113] | place: India: Gulf of Khambhat ...
AAATAAGGAGATCATGTTGGGTCTCAACCCAATTAAAATTCAAGCTTTATTTGCTTCCTTTGTCTTTCGGATGCCTTTTTTCGAGCCAACTTTTCAATATTGACCATCTGAGCGGAAACCTCCATCATGTAAGCAAGCTCAGAATAAAACCCAAACGTAATCATTTCCTCGATTACGCGGCGGTATTCACTCATTCTCCTTTTATCAATTTCTCTGCCATATTTAGATTGACCCCATTTCTTCAATATAAACATGGGCGAAACCTGCATAGCGGCACACCAATCTGCTAAATGCCCTATGCGAATACGTCTACCGCTCCTTTCCAGCTTTGAATAATAAGAAGGAGAAATCCCCATCATCCTTGCAAGTTGCTCTTGGGAGAAGCCTCTCCTTTCACGCGCTTTCCTCAGAATACGTCCGAATTCCCTGGCAAGTTCATCAGCAAGTTGATCCGTATTTCCTTTCTGTCTTTTCATCGTATACTCCTTTACTCCTTCCCGAAAAAAGGGTCGGCTCACCAAGCTAGTATACGGAAGATAGACTCACTGTCACGCACCTCTCCCGCCTTATGAAGGTATCGGCGGCAAGAGAAAATTGAGCAAACGATAGGAATAAAAGGACCAAAAGGAGGTGAAAAGCCCTTTGATTAGGCCACTTCATAGGCCCATGGTATCAGAGTAAAACCCTGTTTACAAGAAAAAAGACCTTCATGTAAGCAGAGTATGTTGGTTCTGAAACAACCTTACGAATACCGATTGATTCCGTGAGTGGTTTCAAGCCGGAATCCTTACCTTGAAGGGGCTCATTTTACCGATCTCGCATTCTCCAACTTTGTCCTCGAACAAAGCTGAAATCCCTATGCAGCAGCGTCAGCCCAAATGCCTCGAATGGGATATCCACAGGAGGGACATTTCCCCTCCTTTACCTCATTGGCCAGAACAGCAAAATGGACCCGGTGGATCAGTTTCTTGTGGCACTGTGGACAGAAGGTATTGTTCCCCTCATGCCCTGGAACATTGCCGATATAAACATATTCCAAGCCCTCTTCTTGGGCGATCTTCCGTGCCCTTTCCAAGGTTTCGATGGGGGTGGGAGGAAGGTGGGTCAGTTTGTAGGCGGGAGAGAATCGGGTGAAGTGAAGCGGGATGTCCTTTCCCAGGTTTTCCGTTATCCAGACGCACATCTCCCTGATTTTGACCATATCGTCATTTAACGTGGGGATAACCAAGTTTACCACTTCCAAATGCCTTCTCGATTCCCTTATGTGCCTCAACGTTCGGAGTACTGGTGCCAGCTCCGAGGAAGAGGCCTCACGATAAAAAGTCTCGGTGAATCCCTTTAAATCCACTGTGACCCCGTCCATGTGCTGCAAGAGCGCGGATAGGGGTTCCGGATTCATCGACCCATTGGTATGGAAGAGGATCTTTAACCCTTTTTCTTTCCCCAGCTTGGCGATGTCATACATGTACTCATAGAACACCGTGGGCTCGGAATAGGTGAAGGAGAGGGACTCGCAGTTCTGCTCTGATGCCAACCCTACAATTCGAACGGGGCTGAGATCAAAGTTGATGGTCTCCTCCACACTCCTCTGGGAGATGTGCCAGTTGTGACAGAACTTGCATCGGTTGTTGCAGCTCGCCGTGGCCGTACAGAACATGAAGGAACCCGGTAACATGTGGTAGGAGGGTTCCTTTTCGATGGGATCTATTTGGATAGCGCAGGGAAGGCCGTAGACTAAAGTGTAATAGGTTCCCCCGTGATTCTCCCTGTTACGACAAAAACCCCTGTCTCCATCCGCTACTAAGCACTGCCTGAAGCACAGGCGACATCTCACCATCCCTCCTTTCTGCTTCTCATAATACCGTGCCTCTTGGAGGATACGACCGCTTTTACTGACGTGCTTTTCGTTTGGTTTCGACGAACAACCCGGAATGCCACCTAGAATCCCGAGGCCCAAACAGAGAAGGCTTCCCTTGCTGAGGAAATCCCTTCGGCTCAGACTCATCGGTAATCCTCACATCACATCCATAGTAACCTTTCAGAATCATGATAAGGGGGAGTAACGATTTGTCAAGGGTCTCACCACACGCTAAGGGTATTCCTCAAAGCAGGGGAAGACGGCGGAGCAAGGACCTAAGAAAGTCCAGGCTCAGCTAGATGGACAAACCAGGGGTTGCCCATTTTTCCATTTTTCATTTTTCCAGCCCATCTTCACCCGTTTGCTAGGCACCCTTGCCTCCGAATAGCTTGTCAAGCTTTCGCTCTACCTCCCGAAACAACACTTGAACAAAGCGATCTCGCTGGTTTCCGGTACATTCACCGTATGACTTAGGGGATTTGACCCGCTCATCCTCAAGGCGGAATATCTGGCGCCTTTTGAGACCCTTGAGATCGTAACGCTCGAAATCTTTGGGCTGCAACATGATCGGTATCAATGGCTTAGCACTGTTTCCAACAAACTTTGGCAACTCGTGTTTCGATATGTATTTTGATCCCAGAAAGGCTGGACTGATAAGGAGCAAGCCTACGGTGCATCTTCCAAGAGCCTCACAAATCGCTTCATGCCATTCTTCTCCAACCAAAGTTTTTGAGTCTTGCCAAAAGATGTATTCATACCTTCTGGAGGGAGCTACATATTCTTTAAATCTATCCAAAAAGTTTCTTGCGAGATTCTTGTTGGAACGAGCATAAGAAACGAATAGTTCGACTTTTCTCTTGCTTTTCATTCTCCACTTCCCCTTCACTCATAAGTGCCTCAGTGCCTCAACGATCGAGCTCTGCCTCCCCGAGCTTGTCGAGGGGAAGGCTGCAGCGAATGGTTAGCTGTTTCCTATTTTTTCATCAATGATCCTTTCAATCGATTCTGAATCACGCCTAATTCGTTCCAGGATACTCCGACGTTTTTCTCTGTCTTGATTCTCACAGGCAACGTCAAACTCATGTAATAGGTCGAGAGCAGGCAGCCCCTCACTCACAATCATTCCGTTCATCCCGAAATCCCCATACTCTTCTCGAAACTCGCCCCAGTTCTCCAGGGCCTGCTCAAACGCCTCAGGTTCAATGAGCCGTGTATTCCCAAATAGGCGTTCAATTGTGGTTAGATCTTTTCAGATCTTTAAGGATATCTTCACCAAGAACCGCGCGAGCCAAAAGCAGAGCAAGAGCGGCAAGGTAATCGGAAACAATCTTTCTATCTTCGGGACTGTTGCTCTTTTCTATACCAATAGATAGAGCACAAATACATTTGGCAAGTTCCCGATACATTTACTTCAGCCAATGGCGAGGGAAACCCCGCCATGCGGTGCCGTCCAGGTACAGGGCCTTGCCACGCCACCACGCGCGTTTATTTACTTTGGCTTTTTCGTCCATTCAGCAGCGGATAGAGCCAATTCATCTAACGGTTTACCGTGAAGGGTCATAGTCCATTCTTCTGCTTTGCGAGCGCCGAAACCCTTATAAAACCGCTGAAGGTTTCCATCATCGGCGGGGACATTCCACACGATACGGTTGCAACCGCGATCCTTTGCCACCGTGGCGAGTTTCGCCATCAGTTGTTTGCCAAGGCCACTTCTTTGGAACGAATCTCGAACGAAGAGGTCTTCGAGGAATATGCCGAGTTGGCCACGATACGTGGAAAAGCTGGTGTGAAACGTACAGAATCCGGCAGGATGCCCCTCGACTTCGAGGATTAACGCTTCAAAGAGCGGTTGATCTGCGAAGAGAGCATCACGCAACCGTTCAAGGCGCAAATCGCGATTGGGAATATCTTCGTGCGCGATCCACAAACGGTCCTCCATGGAGATGAATCGGGACATTTCCATAACCATTTCCACGAGGAAATCGAAATCGCCGGGTTCGACTTCGCGGATGAGTAGTCTATCGGGGTGAAGTTTTGTTGTTGGCATCGTTAGGTAGAAACATAGTGTGGATTTGGTGGCCTGATGATCGAAATCAGCGCTGGGGTTTACTGCGTGGGCTGCAGCAACAAGTTAGCTGCGTAAATGGTCAATCAAGAGTAGTATTCGTTTATACAAATTGATAATTCTTCTTCGCCAATGGATCTTCGGATTATCACTGTCAATGCGATGTCTTCTTATTAGCTCCTTGATTTTATCGTAAATATCTTCAATCAAGCGATCGGTACCCATACCAATAAAAGATGATAAATCGCTTCCCTCTAGCTTTGGATTATGTTGGATTTCTTCTTTCTTGAAAGAATTGAAGTTAAAACCTTCTTGTAATAGGGCATCATACTGATTAGTTCTTAGTTCAGGTATTATCCTCATTGGGTCAGTCCCATCTTCCAAAACCATCACGCAAAGGTCTTGATTTCCTTTCAATTCTTCCAGAAGAAGCCTGGACCTACCTCTCCTCCGTCGAAGTAGACGTTCAATTTCCTGAACGACCTTGGATCCTGAAGAGGCAAACTCGAAAAGATCGCGTATGCTTGCAAGCATGTCAGTTTCAATCTTGTGTTATCTTCGAACATTCAACAGCTAACGTGCCGGATACGCTGTAAACCCGTCAGCCTTCATCCGGTAGTTAGACAAAAAACATGTCCAGTGTCAAGGGTTGATCCCTTTTCCCTTTTTGCCAATACTTAATATTTATAGATGACCCTATTCTCTACTCTCTATTTTATCAATGGCAATTCGCGGGTTCTGTAAATAAAATAATTCCGCCCGGGTTCCACAAGGTGACAAAATTCCTTAGACTTAAACAAGCCGCTGGATGATCGAAGCTCCAATAGGAGAGGGATAAGCCTTCGAGCGGGCTGACTCAGGTTAACAATGAGATTCTCTGGATTAAGAACATATTTTTCCTGGCTTTCCATCACAGAGTATTTTGGGCAACCTTTTTCGGCATCCATCTCTTCATCTTTTCGACTCAAAACATGTTGGATCTCGACGACCAGGTCGCTGCGGTGGTTCATAGTCTCGAGGGTGATGTGATGCCTGGCAAGAATGTCTTGAACTATCTCCTGCTGAGCTGTAATAACATAGAAGATGGGCAAGATGAAAGGAGAATGATACTCGACGGAACCACGGTAACTGAAAATGTGCTTGATCAATTCCCCAGTGTCGATTTTTCTCAGCGGCAGTGTAATCTCCGGTTGACTTGGATCTGCAACGTAGCTGAAAGCCAGGTAAAGAGGTGCTTCATCTTGAGGATTTTTCCATTTCATCCGTGCATTTCGTGAAAGGGTTGCCATTTCAGAACGATGGGTGCGACACGATTCAAGAAACGACGTGATGGAGAGATACTGTTTGGATACTCGAGCACGGATATTCCGTGGTGTCGGATAGGTGCCTGTTGACGAGTCCAGTCTGTTTTCCAGAAGAAATGAAAAAGCACCCAGCATCCCAGCCATATTACGCAGGTTTCTTAGCGAAAGACCGCCATGGGTAATGGGCTGGTGAATGCTGGTAATTTCTCCGATGTAGCGCTGTGCAGGGAGACCCTGTGAACGAACAAGTGACATGATTTCGGGAAGCAGGCGGTTAAAACTGAAATCGCGGATTCCTCTGTCCACATTTGGATTGTTTGCCGCCTCGAACTGCGCCTCAAAATCTGTAAGGTATCCCTGCCTCGCCAACGACTTTTTCTTAAGCACCGCCGACTCATGAACATCCAGTACAACCTCCGGCCTCCATCGGTGCATTGCATTGATGATTCCTCTGGATTCCGGCTCGGAGAGAACAACAAAGTTGGTGCTCAGGTTGACCCCGTTGCCGTTGACCCTGCGTTTCAAATTCCTCCCGTCCGGATTGCTATTGGGAATGAAGATAAAATTCATGTCCTCAAGATATGAGCCGAGCTTCGCCTCCAGCACATCCCGTGCCACAAGCAGGAGGGCTTCTGCACCTGAGGTTTCCGTACCATGCTGAGATCCCACGAGCATGACGGTCAACTTGTTCTCGTTTAACCCCCCCTCTTTGAACCGAGCCATATCCGAGGAGATCAACAGCACGTCAACGGGACTACCGAGCGCGGATGTGGCAATGGTTACCCTCTCGGCTGAAGCGTACCTACTGGAAAGTTCAGCGAGAAACCCTGATACTTCAGATGAGCTGGTAATCCGTGTGTATCCGCTCCGTTCAAGCGCTGTCAAAAGCGGTGCGCTTTCACAGACACCTCCTAATCCTAATAGAATGAACCAGAACAACAGAATGTCTGCGATTCTTTTAGATAGCTTCATTAAAAAGGAAACGCTTCGGAATAGGTGCCTTTTATTTTGAGAGGTATAAACGCGGAAAATACTTGGCCTCCCGCTCCGATGCAACAGAGCCGAAAAGCAAGTAGGGTTTTTTCGAGACAAATATATGATACACGTTCGGCTTTATGATCACTTATGAGCCAATTATTCACGCCCTAGATGGGGCGGCCATGGAATTGGATGGAGCTTTTTAAAAGCGGAAATGTAAAAAGATTTGCTATTGATAATTTATGAAGAAATCATTTCCTTTTTCCACAAGGGGAAGGTATTCGTCGGCGTTAAAGATGCTGCTGAATGATTCAATCTCCAACAAAAGAGCAATGAGCCTTCGTGCAGGTTGATTCAGGTTGACAACTAGGTCCCCGGGGGGAACCAGGTATTTTGCCGTGCGCTCTATAACCGAGTAATGAGCCTGATGTTGGCCTGTACTCATCACTTCGACCTTGCGATCTTTGATACGTTTTATCTTAACAAATGTCTCTGCGGCTTTTTCCACTACCTGATAATGAATATGGTTCCTAGAAAGAATCTCTCTGATAAGCTCCTGATAGTCGGTAATAACATAGGAGGATGGTAATACCATCGGGGTATGAGATTCTACAGACCCATGGTATCTAAAGGTGTTTCTGATCAATTCCCCAGTGTCGATTTTTCTCAGCGGCAGCGTAATCTCCGGTTGATTTGGATCTGCAACATAGCTGAAAGCCAAGTAAAGAGGTGCTTCATCGTGAGGATTTTTCCATTTCATCCGTGCATTTCGTGAAAGGGTTGCCATTTCAGAACGATGGGTGCGACACGATTCAAGAAACGACATGATGGAGAGATACTGTTTAGATACTCGAACACGGATATTCCGTGGTGTCGGATAGGTGCCTGTTGACGGGTCCAGTCTGTTTTCCAGAAGAAATGAGAATGCACCCAGCATCCCAGCCATATTACGCAGGTTTCTTAGCGTAAGACCGCCATGGGTAATGGGCTGATGGATGCTGGTGATTTCTTTAACATACCTTTGCGCTGCCAACCCCCGCGCCTTCACTCGCGCGATTATTTCCGGAAGCAGACGCTTAAAGCTGAATATGCGGATTCCTCTGTCCACATTTGGATTGTTTGCCGCCTCGAACTGCGCCTCAAAATCTGTAAGGTATCCCTGCCTCGCCAACGACTTTTTCTTAAGCACCGCCGACTCATGAACATCCAGTACAACCTCCGGCCTCCATCGGTGCATTGCATTGATGATTCCTCTGGATTCCGGCTCGGAGAGAATCGTGTAGTTTCTGTTGATGTTGATGCCGTTGCCGTTTTTCGTGCGCTCTAAATTCCTCCCATCCGGATTGCTGTTGGGAATGAAGACAAAATCCATGTCCTCACGATATGAGCCGAGCTTCGCCTCCAGGACATCCCGTGCCACAAGCAAGAGCGCTTCTGCACCGGAAGTTTCCGTGCCGTGCTGAGACCCCACCAGCATAACGGTGATCTTATCGGAATCCGAATTCCCGTCTTTAAAACGATCCAGCTCGGAAGAAATCAGCAGTGCCTCAACAGGACTACCGAGTGCGGATGTGGCAATGGTTACCCTCTCGGCTGAAGTGTACCTGCTGGAAAGTTCAGCGAGAAACCCTGATATTTCAGATGAGCTGGTAAGCCGGGTGTATCCGTTCCGTTCAAGTCCTGTCAGAAGCCGCCCTCCGTTACATACTGGACTTGCCGCTAGAAATAAGGCGACCGCAATTAATGTGATTTTTCCTGAAGTCTTCATTTAAAATAACTTCTAAGTATTTTTAACATGTTACAAAACTGTACCCACCCCTACAATACTGTGATGCATTATCTATCGCGGTAAAGTAACGCGAATTACCCGCGGAATTTGGATCAAACAGGGAATAGATGAATGCCACATTATGTTATGAAAACACTCGTGAATTGTCAAGATTTCATTTAAACATGGCAGCCCTGCGCGGATGTTTAAAAAGGGGGCTGGAAAGGTTGGGGACATGCTATATTCCTGCCTAGACTAGTTAGGTTCATTCCTTTTTTTGCTGCAATATCCTCACAAGTATCAGATAACAATATGTAATATTTAAAATGTGATTCCAATCCCTCCAATCCCTTCTAAAATTACATAAATAGAAAAGAACGTCACCTATTGTTCAGAAACTGGGGAAACCTAGTGCTTCGATTCGCAAAAACGGTGACGTATTCTGCCAAATTGAGTCTAGAAAATTGCCAACTCAGCAGTAAGTCCCGAGCAAATAAGTTCTTCTTCGGACTTATGAATCGAAGGACTTAGAAATTCAGGTTGAAATTTACCTTGGAACCTTTTAATATGAATCTCACCAATTCTCAAGGAGGTGTGAGATTGAAGATTCAACCGGCCGAACGTGTGAGGCAAATCCCCCCCTACCTCTTCGCGGAGATAGACAGGAAGAAACGGGAATTGAGGGCAAAGGGGGTGGACCTCATCGATTTGGGAATAGGGGATCCCGATATTCCCACCCCGCGAAGAGTCATCGCCCGATTGATAGAGGCGGCACAAGACCCGGGGAATCATCGCTATCCATCCTATGAGGGTATGCTGGACTTCCGCCAAGCGGTGGCCGATTGGTACCAGAGGAGGTTTAGCGTCTCCCTCGATCCCGAAAAAGAAGTCCTCACCCTTATCGGGTCCAAGGAGGGAATCGCCCACATTCCCCTGGCATTCGTGGACCCGGGGGATTACGTCCTCGTTCCCAGCCCGGGGTATCCCGTCTACCGTGTGGCAACGCTCTTCGCGGGGGGAATTCCTCACTTCATGAACCTCACAAGGGAAAATGGGTTTCTCCCTAACCTTTCCACGATATCGGCCCAAATAGCAAAAAAAGCCAAACTCCTGTTTATTAACTACCCGAATAATCCAACGGCCGCGGTGGCGGAAAGACCGTTCTTTGAGGAGGTTGTGACATTCGCTAAGAAGCACGGGATTATCGTCTGCCACGACGCGGCCTACTCGGAAATCGCCTTTGACGGATATCGGCCCACGAGCCTCATGGAGGTCGAGGGGGCTAAAGACGTGGGGATTGAGTTTCACTCCCTCTCAAAGACGTTCAACATGACGGGCTGGCGCATTGGGTTCGCGGTAGGCAACCGAGAAATCGTGGGCGGCCTGGGCAAAATCAAGACCAATATCGATTCGGGCGCGTTCCAGGCTGTCCAGCTTGCGGGAATCGAAGCGCTCAATGGATACGGAACCGAGACAGAAGAAATCATCGGCATCTACACGGCGAGAAGAGATCTCCTCGTGAATGGACTCCGCGCCGCGGGCTTGGAGGTCGAATCACCGAAGGCAACCTTCTACCTCTGGGCAAAGGTCCCAAACGGATATACCTCGGCGGAGTTCGCCGCCCTCCTCCTGGAAAAATCGGGTATTGTCGGCACCCCTGGTATCGGTTTCGGCGATGCCGGAGAGGGCTACATAAGATTTGCATTAACCGTGGGAGAGGATCACCTGCGGGAGGCCGTAGGCCGGCTGAAGGAATTAAAGATCTGAAGAATCACCCAGATCAGTCCGAGTCTTGGGCTGGGGCTCGTTCATCGATCGAGTATCACCTTGACCTTCTGAATAGCGCGATCGGTACTTTCCAGAATCTCAAAGGTGGCCGACTTGTGGCGAATTTTCTCACCTCGGGAAGGAATTCTGCCCGTGAGGCTCATGATGAAGCCGGCCAGTGTTTCGTAATCCCCTTCGGGCAGTTGTAAGCCCAATTCCTCATCTACCCTGTCGAGATCCTTGGATCCCTCAATAACAATCTCCTCCGGTTCCCCTCCGGGTTGTTCCTCTTCTCGCTCATCGTGCTCATCCTCGATCTCGCCCACAATTTCCTCAATGAGATCTTCCAGGGTAGCGATTCCCGAAACCCCTCCATACTCATCCACCACCACCGCTAGATGTTCTCCCCTGGCCTTCAGGTCCAACAGGAGATCTGCGATGCTCTTGGTCTCCGGAACGATAAGTACCTGCTTCATCAGGTCTCTTATCGGGGTACTCGGGCTTTTCCCCAATAAGTCACCGACGTTGACGTAACCTATGATATTATCAACCCTCTCCTCGTAGATGGGAAGGCGGGAGTGCCCCCGTTTGCTAATCACCTTGAGGGCGCTGGCTAGCTTTTCCCCCACGCCGATGGCGTCCACAGCCACCAGGGGAACCATGACCGATTTGACCGCCGTTTCCCTGAACTCGAAGATGTGATGAATCATATCCTGCTCGTGTTTTTCCAGAACACCCAGGCGTCCGCTCTCCCACATCAGCAACCGCAGCTCTTCCCGGGTGACGAAGGGGTTTTTGGGAGCGGTATCCCCCACCAGAGCCATCAGCTTCCTGGGGAGAAAAGTGGAAAGGATCACCAAGGGATAGAAGAGATAGCAGAAAAACCTGAGGAGACGCCCGATCCGAAGGGTGATGGTATTTGCATACCGATAAAAATAGGCCTTCGGAATGGCCTCACTGAACACCAAAATGACCGGAGTCATTACCACGGTGGCGACGATTCCGCTCAGGCCCTCATAATTTCGTAGGAGCTCCCCCGCGTAGGCCGCGGCCATTACCACACCTAGGACGATGAAGATATTGGTTCCAACCAGGGTCGTCGCAAGGATCCGCTCCGGCTTAACCAGGAGTTTCTCGACGATCTGGGCGCTTCTGTCATGGGCTTTTGCGAGGTGGCGAATCCGAATGCGGTTACACGAGACAAATGCCGTCTCGGCCCCCGAAAAGAAGGCAGCACAGATGATACATGCAACAATGACGAAAATGTAGTTCATCTAAGCCCGCCCCCTAATACCCAGTCTTCCTTTGGTAACCTCCATCCTGACGATTCGCCTGGGCTCGGCTTCCAAGACTTCGAACTCCAAGTCTCCGATTCGTACTTTTTCCTTGACCTTGGGTATCCTGCCCATTTGATTTATTACGTATCCACCTATACTCTGGGCTTGATCATCCTTCAGGCTCGTTCTCATCTGTTGGTTGAAGTCTTCCAGCTCCATGGTCGCTTCCACCACAATTCGATCGCGAGAAACCTTCTTATATGCGGCCCAAGCCTTTCGTTTTTTATCGGCTATCTTCCCCACGATCTCCTCCNNCTCCTCCAAGAGATCATCCAGGGTAATCACCCCGGATACGACCCCGTACTCATCGATGGCCACGGCAAAATGCTGTCTTTTCGATTGGAATTCGCGGAAGAGGTCATCGATCTTCTTCGTCTCCGGGACGAAATAAACAGGTCGAAGGTAATCCCTCAATGACTCCTGTTTCGGTTGACGGAGAAAGTCCTTTATGTGCAGGACCCCAACAATGGTATCCTCATTTCCCTCATATACGGAGACCCTGGAATAACCCTTCCGCTTGAGGAACCGGAGCGCTGTATCAATGGGGGTGTTTACCCCTATGTTGACCATTCTCATCCTTGGAGTCATGACCTGTTCCACCCGTTTATCACCGAAGGAAATAACTTTCTCTATGAGATCCCTTTCGAACCGGTGAACCGCCCCTTCGGAGTAGCCGATGTCCAACGCCGTTTTCAGCTCCTCCTCCGTTGCCTCCTGGGTGGGAATAGGTTTATGGGGCATGGGGCCCACAAAGAGATCTGTAATCCACCGAAGGGACCTTCGGGCAGGGCTAATAATCATGGAAAAAATGTTTAAGGGTACGACTACCCATGGGGCTATCTGTGCTGGCCATTCCACAGCGATGATCTTGGGCATGATTTCGCCGAACAACAGGATGAGGAGGGTCATGGCCAATACCGCCACGAAGAGTGCCGTGCCGCCTGAGAAGAGACGAGACGTGATGTTTTCACCAAGGCTGGACGAGGCTACGTTGACAAGCATATTTCCAAAGAGGATAGTGGCCAGAAGTCGGTGGGGATTGGAGAGCATCTTGCCCACCAGCCGTCTCGGCGAGGAGGAGCTCGTGGCCATGTGCCTCACTTTGAGCCTGTTCAAGCTGAACAGTGCTGTTTCCGAGCCCGAGAAAAAGGCGGAAAAACAGAGCAATATTGCTAACCCGATAAGCTTGATCGTCATGGGCGAGTTTCTCGGTCCTTGAATGTATAGCCAAAGCCCTGCTTTGTCAACAAACCCCCTCCGCTGCGCTTTACCATTTCCAAGGGATCAGCCGTGAGGGGATCGCTACCAGAGAGTAAGTCATTCGGCCTTCCCTCCCACCACGATCTCGGGAATTCTCACGGTCGGCTGCCCGGTGGCTACGGGGACACCCTGGCCCTCTTTTCCACAGGTCCCAATGGTGAATCCAAGGTCATCTCCCACCATATCGATCTGCTTGNNCCGTTTCCCGTCAACGTGGCTCCCCTTACCGGACCCTCAAGCTGCCCATTGGCGATGAGGTACCCCTCGCTCACCTCGAAAACGAAGTTTCCGTTGACCGTATCCACCTGGCCTCCTCCCATCTTCTTCACGAAGAGGCCTTTATGAGTGGATCGGATGATTTCCTCGGGATTGGAGGAACCAGGAGCGATGAAGGTATTCGTCATTCTCGGAATGGGTTTGTAACGGTAGGACTCCCTTCGTCCATTTCCCGTGGATTCTACACCTTCCTTTCCCGCCGTAAGCCGATCAAAGAGATAACCCTGGAGTATGCCTTTGTCCACCAAGGTTGTCCTCTGGGAAGGAGTCCCCTCATCATCGAAACAGAAAGATCCTCTTTTTTGGGGCAGAGTGGAATCGTCTACGACGGTGATCAAGGGGGAGGCCATCTTTTCCCCGGTTCGATGAGCATAAACCGATAAACCCTGCTGGACCAAATCAGCCTCCAGGCCATGACCGATGGCCTCGTGAATCATGGTTCCGCCTGCTTCGCTGGACAGGACTACCGGCATCCTCCCCATAGGAGCCTCCCTTGCTTCCAACATCAGCAGGGATCGGTTGGCGGCGATATCACCCACTTGTTCCGGGGGATACGTGTCGAAGAGCTCGAATCCTATGGTTCCACCAACCGGCTCGTAGCCTGTCTGGGTAATTCCATCCTGAACGGAGACAACCTGAACGAAAAAGAGGGTCCCAATCCGATTATCCTCAACCAGAACGCCAGTTGAATTGGCGACCGTCACCTTCTGGTTGTAGTCCCTGTAAACTACCTTCACCTGTCTCACCCGTTTATCCCTTGAGCGCGCCCTTTGGTTGGCCCTCTCTACCATGGAGACCTTTTGGGACATGGGAACAACATCCGGCAGTAAGCGAACCACAAGACCCGAGGCAGAGGGTTTCGTTTCAACCTTGATATCAGTGGGTCCCGTCTTAGTTCCCACCGCGCTACTCACCGAGCTGGCCAACTCCAGGAGCCCTTTTTCGGAAAATGTATTACGGTATCCATATGAGGTCTTGTGATCGAAGATCACTCGAAGGGCTGCCCCTGCATCCGTTCCCGCAATAATCCGCTCAATCCGATCATCCTCGCAGATGATGGAGCATGTGCTCGTTTCTTCGAGGAAGAGTTCGGCAGAGTCCCCGCCGCGCTTCAAGGCTCTCCTCAATACCTTGGAAAAGTCGACTTCCTGAATCATCGAGATACCCCGTAATGCTTTGATGGGAGTTGATATGGAACCACTTATTTCAACCTAAGATCCATCGCGGGGATAATCCCGCTACCTGCTCAAAATCCCACCTCCAGCATTCATAACCAAATAATCAGCCGAGCATAGTGGGCCGGGAGTGGAAACGCATCAAAGGGAAGGGAGTTATCCGCCTTATGGGGATTTGATTCGCTCAATCCGTATCTCCTCCCCCAGGTCCTCTAAGACCATTTCCATGTCCTTTTCCAATCCCGGCGGAACCATCACCTCGACAATCCCATTTTGGGGGTCGATGGTCCTCAGTACCCCAAGTCCCTCATAGGACTCCAGGATGAACTTCATATAAGCGATATCCCTCGATGGGATCCTGAAATACCATTGAACGGTATCCATCTCACCCTCACCGTGGCCGTCTTTCCCCTATCAGGACTCCGTGAACATCTCCGAAGAGGACCACATCTTCTATGGTGCCCTCTATGGGCACAAGGTTCTTGGAGACCCAACCTTCTACCTTTCCCGTCCTCGACTTTGTGATTTCCTTATCCAAAAAGATGGTAACGTAATATTCCCTCCGTCCTCTATTCCCTTCCCCATGGAGGCGTCGCATCTCCTCCTCCTTCATTGCAATCTCCACATCGATGGTGGAAACCCCTTTCTTGGGGATGGTAATCACTCGATATCTCTTGCCCCGTTCGACCTTTCCGTAAACTCCCCGCCGGAAGTTATAGAAGGCCGTTATGAAGTCGTCGTATACGACCCCCGGGGGGATCCTTTCTTCGGTTTGGATGAAGACGCCCTTTCTGTTCATCCTCCTCTTTATCAGCTTTCCTGCTCCATAATCGAACAGGGTAATCTTTTTTCGAACCTTGTGCCCAATAACCACATCCTCTTCAAACCGGAGGGGCCGAAACCTCTTTCCCTTATCTATGACCTCCATAGAGGAAGTATAGATGTCCCGGCGATAACGAGTCAGCCATCCGATGACCCCTGAGGTCTTTCCCTCCAGAACTGCCTTGTAACCCCGATTCTCTTTTCCCTCCTTGAATAAGATCCTTCCTATGGCCGCCTTTTTAAACCAGAGAAAACCTATTTGATAGCGAAGTTCCTCCCCTCGGAAGTCGGAGACGGGGTCTTTCTCTACCCCAGCTCTCGGCTCACTGAGGGCGAACCGGGTAAGGGGGATGGAAATCTTGCCGTACATGGAAAGGAGCAAAGGGAAGGTGGCCCCTGAGAGGAATCCCTTCATGAAAGACCTTCTCGAGAACCAACCCATTTTCTTCCTACGCTCCCAACGGATGAGCGCTCCGAGAGAGGAGGGCACATCCGATGGCCCCGTTGAATGCGGGGCGCTTTGGAACAATAACTGGGAGATGAACGAAGTGTTCAAGGAGTTTTATGATAGCCCTGTTCTTCGCAACGCCTCCGGAAACGACTATATTTTGGCGGGGAAATCGGTTGATGAGGGGAAGCACGCGCTTAACCACCGAAAGGTTTACCCCAGCACAGATCCTGGGAATTGGGGTTCCCTCGATGATATTTCCGATCATCTCGGATTCTCCGAAGATAGCACAGGTGGTATCCAGGTCTATGGGATCATCATATTGTTTCCCTAACTCTTTCAGGGAAACGGCCAAAACCTTCGCCATATTCTCCAAGTATCTTCCGCTCCCCGCGGCACATTTATCGTTCATGAGGAAATCCCTGACCCTCCCCTTCTCCACATAGGCCACCTTGGTATCCTGGCCACCCAAGTCAACGAGGGTAAAGTCCCTCAATCCCGTCTGGAATAGTGCCCCCCGGGTATGTGCTTGGATTTCCGTAACGATGTTTCCCCCTGAGAGGTTGATGTTGTTCCGACCATAACCCGTAACGGATATCCTCGAACGAGGATCATCGGGAAAGTCAAGTCGATCAAACTGGACCCAGAGTTTTCCCCCCCGGATTGTGCCATATCGCTTGTAGAAGGGGAGAGTGTCAAAACTCCTCGTTCTTGTAATCTCCCGTCCTTCCATGAGGACAATCTTTACCCTGCGGCTTCCCAAATCGATTCCGATGAACATGGCGAATTATGTCCTGCCTTCTTCCCCTTCACCATTTCGATGAAACTCTCGATCCTCACCTTCGTCCGGGCATCCAATGGGGCAGGCTTATCCCCCTCCAGCGTCAATATCGGCAGATCCATTTGGTAACGCAATATCAGATCCTCTATCTGCCTGAAACAGAAGGATTGGACGTAATGGATCAGACCATCAATCCGTCTCCGTTTTACCTCCTTGCGGATATCTCTTATCCGGGAAAAGATATCATAAGGATATGTGTATCTCAGGTATTGTTGCAGGAGGGTAGTCGTTCGATACGGCATGCTGAATTGCCGCTGCGCTTCATTGAACACCACTCGTACACCCGCCTCCTCGGTGAAGGAGTAGAGATCGCTATAGATGGGGGGAACGCCTACATACCCCAATCTAATCCCTGAGTTGAACCTATCCCGCCCCTTCAGCTCCTTGAGAAAATCCTCTACTTCATCTTCGAAACCCTCAAAATCCCCCTTCATGTCGCTTGCATTCACCAAGAAATAATGATTCTCGAATCCGGTTACAGTTCCTGTCTGCCAAGTGAACCGATCGATCAATGCCAGCCTTTCCCGTATCCTGTCCAACCTCCTCTTAACACGGTTGGTATCCGCTTCCGTGACGCCGAAGTGGTCCATCATCTTTTTCATTTGAAGATGAAGCAGTTCCTCATCCCGATCATAGGGATATGAGAAGGGAAAAATTTTCATCCCCTTTAACTGCAAGGACTCCATCAGGGCTTGGGTATTACTGCAATCGCCCTGAGTGACGGCGATGACCTCAACCACGTCCGACCTCGTGGCCACCGCGTAAATCCCCTTGATCCAACCGCAAATATTCCGCGGATATCCCTCGAGCTCAGCTTCCTCGACCAGGGCTTTCTTCCCGGGATGGGTTATGAAGAGGTTGTTGAGATCTACAGGTATCTTTCCGGCAGCAAAGAGAATTTCTATGGGGATGGTCGTTGTGAATCCGATCCTGCTCACCTTGGCGCCGGTCCCCAATCTAGACGATGTACTCATTGGACAATTTCACTATACACAAATCCTTGGATCATGACAATCCCCAACATTTCTCCCTTCCACATGGCCCTGAGAGTAAAAGCATTTCAGAGGAAAAGGCTCATCTGCTCAAACGTTCCACGCTCTCCTGTCCCGCCTGATATTGAATCCGGAGCGACCAGGACACCTGTAAAACAGGTCATGCTCAGGGAGAAAGGGTTTCTCAGAAACATGGAAACCCCCTTTCCCCAATTGACGCTCGAGGTGAAGTATGGTAATTAATGAATATGATAAAACTATTAAACCGGATATATCTTATCTTTTTCCTGCCCCTCCTGCTACTGTCCTGTGCTCAGATGGAAAAGGGAGTGCAACCCGAAGGTTTGATGGAGAATACCCCTGCCCTCTCCGAAAGTGGCCAAAGAGCCTCGCAAACCTATTACCATTACATCCTTTCTCAATTGAAAGGGCATGAAGGGAACCTGGAGGGGACTATAGATGAATTGAGGAAGGCCCTTTCTGAGGACCCGAGATCAGCTTTTCTCCATGTCGAATTGGCTCGATTGTACATCAAGAAAGGGCTGACCACTGAAGCCATTGCGGAGTGCGAGGAAGCCCTTACCATCAATAAGGACTACGTCCCAGCCCATGTTGTACTCGGTGGTCTCTATTCCACCCTTAAACAGCCACCTATTGCCATCGAGCATTACCAGGAGGTCTTGAGAATCGACCCCCAAAACCAGCAGGCATATATCTATCTCGGCGCATTGTACCGGGAATCCCAACAATACGAAAAGGCAATTGAGATCTTGAAGAAATTGGTAGATAAGTTCCCGAACGATATCATGGGACTCTATTACCTGGGGAGAATCCACGCGGAGACAAAGAGGTTTGAAGAAAGCATCGGGTATTATGAACGGGTTCTCTCCGTCAGACCTGATTTCGTATCGGGTTTAATCGACCTCGGGACCATTTATGAGATCCAAAAAGAACTGAAAAGGGCCATTGAGAGCTACCAGAAGGTACTAGAGATCGATCCCGAAAACAGGACGGCCCGTGAGCGGCTCGGTCAACTGTATATCAAGGAAAACCAATGGGAGGACGCCTTAACCCAATACCGTGAGATTCAAAAATTTGACTCCGAGGATCTAGACATCAGGGTTAAGATGGGACTCATCTATTTCGAACAGGGCAATTACGACGATGCCATCTTGGAATTCAGTTTCGTCCTGGCCTCCAACCCAAACGATGATAAGGTGAGGTTCTATCTCGCAACGGCCTATCTGAAGAGGGAAAATCATGACCAGGCTATAGCCGAGTACATGAAGATNNTATGTCGATTCCAGGGAAAATGCAGCTATCATCCTTGAAGATCTCGGGAAATTGAACGAGGCCATCGATCTTTTGGATAAATCGATTAAAACCACGCCCAACGAGACTCCGCTCTATCTTTTACTCTCCTCTTTTTATGAAAAGGGGAAACAGATGGAAAAAGCCCTCGAAGTCTTAACGAGCGCCCACCAATTCGATAAGGAGAATGTGGATCTCCTTTTCCAGATGGGCGTCATCTTCGATAAAATGGATAAGTTTGAGGAGATGGTGGGACGCATGAGGGAAGTGATCACGTTAAACCCCGAACACGCCGATGCATTGAATTACCTCGGTTACACCTTCGCTGACAAGGGGATCCATCTGGATGAGGCGCTGGAATTGGTCCAGAAGGCCCTTAAATTGAAACCCGATAGTGGCTACATCACGGATAGCTTAGGCTGGGTGTACTACCGGAAGGGGGAGTATGAGAAGGCCGTAACGGAATTAGAAAAGGCTATGGAATTGGCCCCAGACGATCCCCTTATTACGGAACACTTGGGGGACAGTTACTTCAAGGTCAACCTGGTGAAAAAAGCCCTGGAGCTTTACGAGAGGGCACTGCAGCTAAATCCCAAGGAGGATCAGTTAAACCGCTTAAAGAAGAAGATCGAAAAGATTAAGGAGAAAAAGGGAGGAATTCCTTGAAGGCGCTTCTTTGGAAGGGGGGGGTGTTTATCTTTTCCCTCTCTTTCTTCTCAAGTTGCGCATCGCTCTGGCCGGAAAGGGTACCGAGGGAAATCCTCTCTTCTTTTGATCTTCTCCAACGGGTACAGGAAAGAAATGTGCGCATACAGTCCATAAGGGCTGTAGCCAGGGTCACGATCAAGCTCGGGAAAGACCGCTTCAGGCTGGAAGAGCTCATCATCGTCAAAAAACCAGCTTCACTGAGGGTTGAAGCCCTCAGCCTCATTGGCCACCCTCTCCTCTATTTCACCACCGACGGCGAAGTCTTCGAAATCCTCATCCCCGGCGAAAACCGGTTTTATCGGGGGGCATCCTCCTTGAACCACCTTTCTAGGTTTTTCCCTTTCTCGCGGGAGATAGGGGAAATTATTCCGCTGATGGTGGGGGAAATGAGCTGGGCTGATGATGAACGCCTTACCGCTTACTATAGTCAAAGGGAAAAGCTCTATGTCATAAAAGAAGACATCTCAGCAGGAGCAAGGCGAGTATTTTGGATAAACCCCTTCCACTTTGCCCTGGTCAGAGCCACTGAGCTTGATCACGAGCAAAATCCGCAGTGGGAAATTCTGTTCTCAAATTTCAGGAAAAGGGATGGGATATCCTTTCCCACGGACATCGAATTCCGGAGCCCCAGTTCCGGTAGCAGAATGAAAATGCATCTGCTAGAATGGCAAATCAACCCCTCTTTGGGGAAAAGGACATTTCGCTTGGATGTGCCGAAAGGCGTGGAGATGATCGAAATGAATTGATGGGGGTTGGATTCTAACCCCCGGCCACAGGTGGAAAGATGGATAATACATCCCCGCCCTTGAGTACTTGTCCGAAGTTGGTATGGACCCCATTGACCAGGATGATTTTGGGGATTTCATCAGGAATCTTCAACCTTCTGAGGACATCTCTTACCGTATCAGTGGAATTGACCGTGAGCTTACAGGAGTACTGGCCACTCCCCTTGGGTAGATAATCCCTCAATGTAGCGAATAGCTTGACCTCGATTTCCATCGCCTCTGCCGATCCCTGTTCTCAAATTATGGAAACTTACCTGCATATGACTATAGACATGTGCTCGCAGGAAAGAATACCAGCAAATTCCAAATACTCATTTCTAAACTCTAAACAAACTCAAATGACAGAACTTAAAAGCTCAAAACAGTATGATTTACAAGATAAGCTTTTGCGCATTTGGATTTAGGTATTGTTTACTATTTGGTGTTACGGATCTAGAATTTCATCCCTTTTTGAATGATCCACAACTATTTAAGGCTGTACATGTAATTATATCCATTGAGCTCCACTTGAGTAAAGTCGGCTAGAGAGGAAGCACACGAACCAAGCCCTTTTCACCTCCATGTCTCAACCTTATCAGTCGATGCAACAATGACAAAAACCCTATCGTTGTTGCTGTCCCTATCGGCGGGGAAAATGAAAAAGCCTTTCCTTTCCGGCGCATACCCATGGGTCGATCCGTACATCACCTCCCCATCTGAAAAGGCAATCTTAACCTTCAAACCGGGAACATTCTTCAGGCTTTCCACGCTGAAGTCATCAGTACTTCGATGGTTCTTATTTCCCTCGAAGCTCTTAACGAAAAAGATCGCCTTCAGGAGAGCGGTGGATATCTCGATGGTCTTTCCCCCATCATCAGTTGCGGTGACATGGAAGACTTCCTTAGTAGGGTTAAAATCGTGTGTAAACCCCTTTATCAGCCTCCCGTCTCGAAATCGAACGACCACTTTATTTTCTATTCTCAACAGGATGCCCCCCCTTTCCCCGCCGAGAAGCTCAACTTTAGTGTAACGGAATATACTGGAAAGATCAACATATTAATGTATGGAATTTCCTGAGTTTCTGGGCAACACCGCTCTCGATAAGTGAAATGTGCTGGAGAAGGACCACGTCGGAACAGGCCATTGCCGTGGTTCCGTCGAGCGAACAGTAACGATTGTTGGCTAACTATTCTTAGTGAAGCCAAACGACCGCAAATCCAATGTCTCAGCCCGGAGGGCGAGTGAAGGGAGCGAAGTAGCGCCCTGGCGCTCTTTGGAGGGAAACGAACGCTAGAGCTAGAATGCTGCAAAATCCTTTTCAGTGAGCGCAAGGGAATTTGGGCAAAGGGCCACGAACAACCGAAGGGACAACGGTGTTCGACTATGAGAAATAAAATTCCCATTATGATCAATAGGTTAGAGAAAAGCAGTCTAAAAAATCAGGCAACTCCAGATTAACGTCTGGAATCTCTGGAATCCCCCCTTGCCTCTTCATCTCTGAGGGATATCATCTATTGTCCTTTGAACGGAGGAATTGCCGGTCTCCTCGCCGGGGGAAAGGATGATGGTATGATAATAGATCAAATTTGATAAGGGTGGCCGGAAAGACGCCCCTGTCCTGCTACTTCCCGTATTCCGGAGTCCTCTTTTGCAGAAAGGCTGCAATACCCTCCTTTGCAGCCTCCGTGCATGCCACGTGGCCAAAGGCCTTGTATCCCACCTCCAAAGCCTCTGCAAATGTGGGAGCACGGGCTGCGTCCTTGATGGCCCTGGAGATGATTTCGACGACTTCGCTGCTGAGGGGAAGTTTCCCTGCCATGGGCCTCTCCGTGAACTCTATCTCGGCGATCTCCACGGGGCCATTGGAAATGTGCTGAACCTTACCCTCAAGATCCTTCACCTCTTTGACAGCTGCAGCGATGAGTTCGACATAGTCGTTGGTAAGCCGGGTGATAATGCCTATTTCCAGGGCATTTTCGGCTGATAGTCGGGCCCCAAAACGAATCATGTCGTGAAAGAGTTTGGATGAAGCGGGCCATCTCCTGTAGGGGACGACCATACCACCGATCCCGGGCAAAATCCCAAGGGTAACTTCCGGAAATTGAAAGTAGGCATTTCCAGTAGCAACGACACGGTGACAGCGCATAGCCAGTTCCGCGCCGCCCCCCAAGGCCAGGCCATTGACAGCTGCCACGACGGGTTTTTCCGTCCCATCGATAAACCGCAGCAGTTTGGAGCAATCCCTTGAGTACTGAATTGATGCCTCCGCATTCCCCAATAGTTCGGGAAACTTCCCGATCTCTGCCCCAGCGCAGAAGGCGCTTCTCCCGTAGCCCGTGATGACGAACCCCCTCAGCGTCGGATCATTCTCACCGGACTTCAAGACCTCCAAGATCTCGTCGTTGACCTCGTCGTTGAGGGCATTCATAAATTGGGGCCTGCGCATGGTGATGATTTTTACACCATCCATCTGATCGACCAAGATATGCCTCTTGAAGTCCTGATATGCCCATAATTCCCCCCTCGGCCCGGCCATTCCCGGACGATCCTTCTGAAATTGATCGATGATCCGTCCGGTTTCACCATCCCCCAAATCCCGCATGATGTCAAAGGGGCCCCTTCGGAAGCCCAGGGCTATCTGGCAACCCAGGTTCAGATCTTCGAGGGTTCCAATTCCCCGGTTGATGATATCGAAGCATTGGGAGAAGAGGACCCCAAGGAGCCTGTCCCTCACTTGCCTCCTTATATCATCGGGGACTTCCACCTCGCTACCGGGCGAAGAGGTCACCCAACTCTCCACAGATTGGAAGATCCTGGCTGGCCTATAGTGCTGGCCCTCTTCCATCTGCAGGGTATTGGTTTCGACGATGATGGGATTTCCCCTGGCCAGGTTCAAAACGGAGAAGGGGCCAGCGTAGACGAACTCCTCGGCCACTTTATCGATTTGCGATGAGGTGGCGATCTCCAAGAGCATTGCCGCATCGTTACACCAGTTATCGAAAACCCTGTCCAGCATGAAACAGATCTCATCCTTGGCGATAATGGGCGTCTTTCCGGTGGAACAGAACATCCAGGCAAGATAGTCGACAATCTTCCGGTCGACCTTCTCCCAGGTGATCACCTCCACCGCCGGGTTCCGCCATGCAGGGGCGAAGAAGTGAGTGATGGTGGTTCTCTCGGGCCGCTTCATCCGTGAAAAGATTCGCTGCGCGGGAATGGAGCTGGTATTGGAAGTAATAATGGTTTCGGAACCCACGATTTCCTCAACCTGAGCGAAGATCTTCCTCTTGACCTCAAGGTCCTCCGTGGCGGCCTCTATAACCAAGTCCGGTTCCTTGATGTCCCCATAGTCCATGGTGTAGTGGATGTTGGTACCAACTGCCCTGGCTTTCTCCTCCGTCATCTTCTTTTTTTCGATGGCCTTCTGAATGTATCCCTTTATCTTCTTTTGAGCATTTTCCAGAGGTTTCTCGACGATATCGACCACGCAGAGCCTCATATCGGGTAGCGAACTCTTAAGGTAATACGCGATGTCGGGCCCTATGGTGCCAGCCCCAATTATGGCTACCACCTTAGGCATTGGACTTTCGGGTTTCGCGATAAGGGGATTATAATAGTTGGGGTAAAGATCAGATGCCATATCTCATTCCTCCTTCCGGTTGGAAACGGTAAGGAAAGGCGCTTTCAGAATCTCACGTTCGGTATCCCACTCTATCGTATCGAACTCGTTGAGTCAACAATTCGCAACCTTTGCCACCCCATCGGCTTTTTGGTGTCAGTCCTCGTAGGAGAAATTCGTTACGCCCAGGGAGGAGAGCCTTTGTCTGGCCCATCGGATCTCGGGAAGGTCTCTTTCATGAATAGAATGGCGATGAAGGCGAAGATGGTGGCGATGAAAGATGCTAAAAATGCCCACTCGTAGGCGCAGGCCGGATAAGCGCCCCCTGCTTTCCCTACCTTGTCCAGAATCGCCCCCATCAAGGGTTGAAATACCGCCCCTCCAAAGAAGGGGAAAAGATTGACGGTACCGGTAGACGTTCCAGTGATCGCAGTCGGGAAAAGCTCTTTGGTCGTGGTGAAGGCGATGACGACGATACCGCCGGAGAAAACCCCCATGAGAAAACAGATGAGGGCGAGAATCACGGTGCCCAGTCGGGCTGCAAAGAATGCCAGGGGGATCCAGGTTAAGATGAGCACAATAGCACTGCCAATGAGAACGGGTTTTCGACCCTGAATGACTCGATCCGATATGAAACTCAGGAGTGGACTTCCGGTGATAATGCCCACGGGGATCATCATGAGGATATTTGCCGTCTCCGCTTTGTTCAGACCGTAAACCTCCATCATGAAGGGACCACCCCAGAGGCCACCGAAGCCGAAGATGGTCCCGCTGTTAAAGAAAAACCAAATGGCTAGGGGCCAAAAATGTCGCTGGCAGAGGACGATCCTCATTCCCTCCAAAAGCCCGATCCGGCTCTTCCCCGGGATGGCGCTGGATTTCGAGACATCCATTTCCGCCAGAGAGGGCAACCCCATGTCCTGGGGGCGGTCGCGAATGATAGACCAGGAAAGGATGGCTAGAAGCAATGTCCCCAATCCAATCATTATGAACGCCAGTCGCCAGCCCAGCCAGAGAGTAAGCAGTGCCAGAGGTGTCGAGGCGGAGAGCCAGCCGAGCCCCCCAATGATCATCAGGATAGCGGTCATCATAGCAAACTCCCTGGGAAGAAACCATTCGGCGAAGATTTTCATCGCCGGGATAAAGATGACTGCTACCCCCAGACCTATGAAGATCCGTGCGGTAATGGCCAGCGACACCGTGGGCGAAATCCCGAAGAGCACCGCTCCGAGCGCGGCGATCAAGGTGGACAGGGTCACTGCTTTCCGAGGTCCAAGGGAATCTGATAGGAGCCCCGCGGGAAGTTGCATGATGGCATAGGGGTAAAAGTATGCAGAGGCCAACACCCCCAGAATTGCACCGCTGAGGTGAAATGCTTCGGCTAACTCAGATGCAACTACCGCTGATGAGACGCGATGGAAATATACCAACACGTAGCCGATGGCCAGGACAACAAAGATCAACCAGCGGTACCTGAAAAGCCTCCTAGAACCATTTTTTGCCTTCATACACCTTTCGCCTCTTCGTGACAATGGTTCTGTCCGAGGAAATAGAAGAAGGATTCAACGTGCCCGGGAAGGAAACAGTGCTCAGGAGAAAAGTGCACTTTTTCGGGCACCTTGTCAAATCCTTTTCGCCTTTGACAAAGGAACGGGTTGATGCTAGTTTCTCATCTAGAATGAAAGGTATCGAATGTGAAGGAAAGAGATTTGCCGAAGTCGCTGTCGGTCTCCCCGTTGCAAAGACCTTCTATTATGAAATTCCATCGGATTTGGGGGAAGCCCTCAGGCTTGGAAGCCGGGTCCTCGTTCCCTTCAGGGGGCGTAAAGTGACTGGATATGCCATTGCCTTTCCGGTCGAACTCGCCGATTATCCTCGATCCGATGTGCCTAAAACCATTTCGGATATTCTCGATGAAAGGCCTCTCTTCGACAACCGGATGTTGACCTTCTACCGCTGGATTTCAGATTATTACCTCTATCCCTTGGGGCAGGTTATCAAGGGGGGATTGCCACCTGGCATCAACCTGGAAAGCCAGCAACTATTGAGCACCACGCCGAGGGGAAGGGCCCTTTTGGAGTCGAACGAGCTAACCCAAGGCGAACTTACGATTTTGAGGGTCATAGCAGATCATGGCGAGATCCCATTGGAGAAAGGGACGAAACGATTTCCCCATTGGCGAATATACTCCCTAAAGAAGGCAGGCCTCATTCAGATCAAACAGGGACTGAAGGATGTCCATGTAAAGCCCAAGCGGGAGAAGGTGGTAAAGTACCGAGAGGAAATGCCGATGGAAGATGAACATCTCTCCCCGAAAGGAAAAGAAGTGCTGGCCTTTATCCGGGAAATGGGCGAGATTTCCCATGCCTCGCTTTGTGGGAAGTTTAAAGGGGCCGCTCGAATCGTGAAGAGATTGACGGAAAGGGGACTCATCTCCGTTGAAACCCGAGGAATTTATCGAGATCCTCTTTCTGACCTAATCAGCGGTGAGGATGTGAGACCAAAACTGACACCGAAACAGGTTAAGGCCTTGGAGACAATTGTGGAGGGGATCGATTCCCTTCGGTTTTCCCCCTTTCTCCTTTACGGGATTACGGGAAGCGGTAAAACCGAGATTTACCTGAGGGCCATTGAAAGGGTTATAGAGGGCGGAAGGCAAGCTATCGTTTTGGTCCCCGAGATTTCCCTGACCCCTCAGCTTATCGGGCAATTTCTCGAGAGGTTCAGTGGGCGGGTAGCCACGCTGCACAGCGGGCTCTCAAGGGGTGAGAGGTATGATGAGTGGAGGAGGATCCGAGAGGAAAAGGTGGATATCGTCATAGGAGCTCGTTCGGCCATCTTCGCCCCCTTCGAGCGCTTGGGGATGATTATCGTCGACGAGGAACACGAAACCTCCTATAAACAGGAGGAAAAACTGAGATATAATGCCCGAGATGTGGCGGCAGTTCGAGCAAAACTGTGTAATGCGGTGCTGATACTCGGCTCGGCAACCCCCTCTCTGGAAGCATATCACAACGCGGTGGCGGAGAAGTTCCGACTCCTGAAGTTGGACGAGCGCATTGAGGGGAGGCCGTTACCCTCTGTCGAGATCGTCGACATGAGGAGGGAGGAAGGGAAAGGTGTCGTCCTCTCGGAGAACCTCCGAAAGGCTCTCGGGGAGAACCTGGCCATTGGAAGGCAATCCCTCCTCTTTTTGAACAGGCGTGGGTTCGCCAGTTTCATCCAATGTCCGGATTGTGGATTTGTTTTTAAATGTCCTAATTGTAGCGTCTCGTTAACCCACCATTTTAGGGGCAAAAAACTCGTTTGTCACTATTGCAACTATGCGATCATGGTCCCGGACCTCTGCCCCGATTGTCAGGGTTCCAGGATTCGCTCCTTCGGCATCGGGACCGAAAGGGTAGAAGAGGAGATACGTAAGATGTTTCCCCGGGCAACCGTGGACAGGATGGATAGGGATACGACCAGGAGAAAACGATCTCATCACAGGATACTAAAGAGAGTAAAATCTGGGGAAACCGATATCCTCGTTGGAACCCAAATGATCGCCAAGGGACACGATTTTCCCAACGTAACTTTGGTAGGGGTTATCTGTGCCGATCTCTCCTTGAACTTTCCCGATTTTCGGTCTTCGGAAAGGACCTTTCAACTATTGACCCAGGTGGCGGGAAGGGCGGGACGAGGTATGAATCCGGGCAAGGTAATCATTCAGACCTTCAACCCAGGCCATTACAGCATTCAGATGGCAAGGGATCAGGATTTTACGAAATTCTGTCGGGAGGAACTACGGTTTAGGAAGGAGCTCGGCTATCCCCCTTTCTCACGCTTGATCAACATCAGGATTGAAGCGACTAGTCAGAATAGAGCGGTAAAATCCTCTGAAGAAATGGGTGAATGGGGAAGGAAGCTGTTGAAGAAGAGGTTTTACGGAACAGGGATAGAAATACTGGGCCCTTCGCCGGCCCCTCTGGTTAAGATCAAGGGGAAGTACCGATACCAGATGCTCATAAAGGGAACCCGGGTGAAACCCCTCCATCGATTCGTGGAGGAATTGGTTGGAGAAACCAAGAAGCGATGGCCTGTTCGGGGAATCGGCCTGACAATAGACGTGGATCCCATCAGCGTAATGTAAAGGGCGTTGAATATCTCCCCCATACGATAATGGAGGCATTTACCCAGGGAAAGCGCTGTCACATCTCGCGCCCAGAATCAACCCTAATGGATGAGCACGAAACAGATGAATGTAAGGGGAGGGCATATGGCTAAGGGGGAAAGGACTTCGGGGTATTTTAATGAAAAAAGGGAAACCATGTCGCAGGATGAGAGGCGGAACCATCTCAACGGGAAATTGAGAGCGATAGTGAAGTATGCCTATAAGCACTCCAGCACAACAAGGGAAAAGCTGGATAGCCTTCAGGTTAAACCTGAGGAAATGGATACCATCGATGACCTGCAACGTCTCCCCATTACGACAAAACCAGACCTGGTTGAGATGCAGAAGTCAACCCCCCCCTTCGGAGGTTTCGAAGGAGTTCCCATAGAAAAAATGCGACGAATATACGTCCTCCCGGGCCTCATTTACGAACCCGGAGAATGGGAGTATAAGGATACCCGGTGGGCAGAAGCGCTCTATGCCTGTGGTTTCAGGACTGGTGATATCGCTCAGAATACCTTTAATTACCAGATGTGGCCCTTCGCATTCATGCTGGACGATTCCCTGAAGATGCTGGGCTGCACCACAATACCAGCTGGGGCAGGAAATACCCAGATGCAGGTGCAGATCATGCACCACCTTGGGGTAACCGGTTATGTGGGAACTCCCAGCTTTTTGATGAGTATCGCTGAGAGGGCAGAGGGAATGGGCTTTGATTTAAAGAGGGACTTTTCCTTGGATATCGGCTTCGTAGGGGCCGAAATGCTCCCGGAGTCCCTCCGGGAAAGGTTGGAAAAGAGTTTTGGAATGACCATTCGGCAGTGTTACGGTACGGTGGACGTAGGTTGTCTCGGCTATGAATGTATCGAAAAAGAGGGCATGCACATCCCCGATGATGTTATCGTCGAGATCGTGGACCCCGAAACGGGGAGGAGCCTTCCCCTTGGTGCCACGGGCGAGATCGTGGCAACCAACTTCAACCTAACTTTCCCCATGATTCGTTACGGTACGGGTGATCTATCGTTTCAGTCAGAGGAACCGTGCCCGTGCGGCAGGACCTCGACGAGATTGATGAAAATTTTGGGAAGAACGGACCAGGTAACCAAGGTGAGGGGGATGTTTATCCATCCCTGGCAAACCGATGGGCTTATGGCCAAATACCCCGAAGTCGATAAATATCAAGTGGTGGTAACCCGGAGCGGTTATTTGGACGAGATGACCTTCCGCATCGAATTGGTCGATGAGTCAATAGATAAGGCCCTGCTCAAGGGAAGGCTGGAGAGGGATATCCAAGACACCCTCAATCTGAAGGGGGAGGTCGAGTTCGTGAACAGAGGGGTGATCTTCGACAAGCATCAGAAGATCAAGGATGAAAGGAAATGGGAGTAGTGTGAGGGACTATCTGTGGCGGAAAGGATCAAGGTCGGCGGGATCATGCAGAGCGATGGACGAGCCGTGGTTAAGGTCATGTGTTGCCCTGATCGACCGGATATCGCGGGACTGGTATTGGGTACATTGGGAGACAGGAATATTAATATCGAGTTCCTAGTGCAGAGTTTCGACCTGGATGGGTTTTCCAACTTTACCCTCTGTATCGACCGGAAGGATTTAGAGTCTGCCTTCGGGTGCTTGGAGACGATTAAACCGTCCCTCGAGGCCAAAGTGATCTCCTATAATCCGGATGTGGCAGTAATCAGCGTTTTTGGCCCCCATTTCCGTGAAAAGCCCAAAATTTCCGGTATCATGTTTTCCGCTCTGGCATCGGTGGGAGTCAACTGCATCGCGATCAGTACCTCCATTTCCAGCGTTTCCTGTGTCGTGGATGCAAGGGATGCGGAAGCAGCTGTAAATGCTCTGAACGAAGCCTTTGAAGCTCCTCAGCAGGTCAAACAAAGGCCAAAGGCATACTGATTTCTCCTGACTTGACCAAGGATAGATTTCGGCTTTCTGAATCATCAACCCTCATTTTGTAAAAAAGACTCCGTTAAGGCCGAGGATAATCAACCACAATGGGACCTTACCAGAAACTCTTCATCTACGAAGTACCCCATGAGATCTTCTTGAATTCAGATATTTGCGGAAGGGATTTCATTGGGTGTTGGAACGAGGGAGGGAGTTCATTTCTCTTCTTCTCTCGGCAACACGATGGACAGCTAAGAAAGTGGCTGGGCGACAAGAACAAGGAAAAGCTCCTGTCGCGGCATGTCATGGATTATAGGGATTGGCAGGCGGGGGAGGACCTCAAGCCTTTTCGCATTGAGAAGCTCGTTATCTGCCCCCCGTGGGAACAGACAGAGATAGCGAAGGACGAAATTCTGATACTCCTTGATCCGGGGGTAGTATTTGGCACAGGGCTTCACCCCACGACTCGGGGATGTCTCACAGCCCTATGGAATATCTACCAGATGGACTGTCCTGAGAAAGTCCTGGATATCGGAACGGGAACTGGGATTCTGGCCCTTTCCTCAGCTAAGCTCGGAGCCCAAGAGGTCCTGGCTATCGACCACAACCAGTTGGCCGTGAAAACGGCCCGAAGGAATGTCCTGCTCAACGGATTTGAAGATCGGGTGAGGGTAGTCCACGGAGAAGTGGAGACCATGGGAGAAGAGGAACCTGATGTGATCCTTGCCAATCTGCACTTTCAAGTGATCGAGTCTCTTCTCAGACAAAAAACCCCTTTCTCTACACGTTGGGCCGTCCTCTCGGGCCTCTTTCATGGGCAAGTCAATCCGGTTTTATCGTCCTTGGGGAAACGGCAGCTTGAGTTATATGATAGAATAGAGGAAACTCGCTGGGTTACCCTGGTTTTGAGGAAGACTCCTTAATCGAATGCACTGGTTGTCTCCCACCCTCCAGGGGAGGGCTATTCGCAGGAATGGAAACAGGTGCCAACCAAAAGTCAGACCAAAAGGAAAACGAGAGGGGGAAATGGCTATGATCTTAGACCACTTGGACAATTGGAGACATTATACAACCCTGCACCCGGCGTTTGAGGATGCATTTGCTTTCTTGGAGCGAAAGGATCTGCTTGACCTATCCGCCGGCAGGCACCCGATAGAAGATGAGCGCCTATATGCCCTTGTGATCAAAGAGGATGGTCGAGGCCGGGATACGGCTAAGCTTGAGATACACAAGAGATATGTCGACATTCAATTTGCCCTCGCAGGTATGGACGACATTGGCTGGAAACCCGCGGGCCAGTGCACTGGCAAAGACCAGGGGTATAACTCTGAGAAAGACATTGCCTTCTTCACGGATAGGCCGCAGGCATGGATAACTACATTGCCGGGCACTTTTGCAATCTTCTTCCCTGAAGATGCCCACGCACCCCTCGGCGGCACGGGGGCCATCCACAAGGCCGTCGTGAAAGTCGCTCTTGCTGAGGAATAGAGGGACAGAGGTCAATAAACCAGTTTCCTGAGTTTAATGAGAAGTATTTTTTAACCTGTGGGAAATATGGCAAATTCTCCTTTTCATGAGCGAACATCCGCGTCCATTCGGTTGCCCGCGGCCCCTTGCCCAAATTCCCTCTCGCTCACTGAAGAGATTATTGGACCATTCTAGAGCTCGCTTCTCTGCAAAGAGCGCTAGGGCGCTACTTCGTTCCCTCCGCTCGCCCTCTGGGCTCAGACATTTGATATGTGGTCGTTTCGCTTCATTAAGAATGACTGGCCAACACTCTTTACTGATCGCTCCAGGGAACCAGGGCACGGCCTGCTTCGACGTGCCCTTTCTCCAACAAATTTCGCTCATGGACAACGGTGTTCCCATAGGAACTCCGGTAACTTTACTCCATCCCGCGGTGTCAGGCTTGTGTCTCGTTACCACGAACTATATTTTTTGAAAGGAGTTGATCATGAAAACAATCGATTACATGGCAGTTGCAGAAGAAGCAATATCCAAGATCAAGGAGGGAGCCTTCTTGACCGTAAAGGCTGATGGGGCCTTGAACACCATGGCCATCGGCTGGGCCACCATCGGTTTTGTCTGGAGTAAACCAATCTTAATGGTGGCGGTCCGGAATTCTCGGCACACCTTCGAGATCATCGAGAAAGCGGCCGATTTTACCGTGTCGGTGCCCTTGAGTAACATGGACGATGCCATCATGTTCTGTGGCACAAAATCCGGGCGGGATTATGACAAGTTTAGGGAATGCAACTTGGAGCTTAAGGACGCTCAGAAAGTCGCCTCCCCCATCATCAACACATCGGGTCTTCATTTTGAATGCAAAATCGTTTTCAAGGCGGCGATGGATCCGGCACATCTTGCCGAGGAATACGAGACGCTCTATCCTAGGAAAGACTACCACACGCTTTATTTCGGAGAGATCCAGGACTGCTACAAGATTGAGTAGGAGGACCCATTATGGCAATCCATCAAATCCTTACGCGTAATTGCCGTAGAGCATTATCCGTTATTACCTCGTTAGCGCTCATCTGGGCTGCCGCGTCGACCGTCCTTGTGCCGCGAAGTCTTCCGCAGGACACCCGGAAAAGCTGCCTTTGGTCCACCCAAACCAAGCCAAGCACAATTTACCTGTTAGGATCCGTCCATGTTCTGAAGCCCGATGCCTACCCGCTGCACAGGTCGATCGAAGCGGCCTATGCAGCCAGCCAAAAGATCGTCTTTGAAACAGACATAGCAGCCTTGCAAGGTCCGGTAATCCAGGGGAAAATACTTGAACTTGGCCTCTATCCGGAGGACCAAAACCTTTATCAAAACCTCGATGGAAATACGCGCAGATCGCTCCAAGAAAAGCTGTCCGAACTAGGCCTACCCTTGGAGCATTTCGCCAGGTTTAAACCCTGGGTTGTGGCATTGACATTAGCAAGCTTGGAACTGCAGCGTATGGGCTTTAATCCTAACTACGGTATCGACTTCCACTTTTTTCACAGAGCAACAAAGGATGGAAAAGAAATAGGCTATTTGGAACCGGCAGAATATCAGTTAAATCTCCTTGCAAAAATGACCAAAAGAGATCAAAGCTCGTTTCTGAACCAGACGTTAAGGGATTTGGAACTCGTCTCACAGCTAGCCAATGACATGGTGAGCTATTGGAAAACTGGGGATGCGGATAGTCTGCATGCCCTTTTATTCAAGAGCTTTAAAGATTATCCGAAAATCCATGATCGCCTGTTGATTCAGCGAAACAAAAAATGGGTTGAGAAAATTGAAAATTTGATGAGGGAAAGCAAAAATGCTCTCGTGGTTGTTGGCGTCGGGCACCTGATCGGACCTGACGGCCTTCTCGATCTTCTGAGAAAAAGGGGATATAGGCTAGACCAGCGATAAGCCATCCGGACGAACGAATGGGATCGTGATGGAGAAGAAATGACTCTCTAAAGCACTGGCGCCAAAATCTTCATGAGATTATCTTTCAAGTCTCAGGTTGTCTATACTCAGGAAAGAGCTTACTCGCAATATATTGATGAGGGGACGACCATGGGGCCAAGTCTTTTCTTGAAAAGAAGCTATCCTTGCCATTTCCTGTCTCTCAATACACGGTGGACTATTTCCCGGCGAGGAATTGCTCCCAGCTCAAGGATGACCACCTCAATGACGGCACCCCTGGAACCGGAGGTATGGGCGGTTCTGGTCGTGCTGGAGCAACCGCAGGAACTGGCGGAACTGGTTTCTCAGACGGAACCGGCAACACCGGGCCCCCTGTTGCACCGCGCATGAATGCCACAGGGTCTCCATGATGATCGCGGAACAGCCCCTTGTCGAGCACGCCGAGATACCTGCCGCTGTAACTCACAACGTTCTTGTTGCTGACGAAGGCTACGGCTTGCCCGTGTACATCATGAATATCATCTCCCCTTTTCCAGGCAACGATTGCTCCTGCGGGATCGTAGATTGGCTCCATTCCTTGTCCGTCTTCTTGAACCTCCGAGCTGACTTGAATAGCCTGCTGATATAGGGTAGCAGGGAAATAGCCGTCAGCTTCATCCTATCGTCAGGGCCTGAACAACCCTATGCTCATCTCAATACCAATACCTCCTCCCTTCTCTCATCAATCACAACGGTTCGGGCTGCCATGTCCCCCACGCGCTGCCAATTTTCGGTCAAGGCAATGAGCAGAATGCCAATCATGAAATTGAAAAAGCCATCGATGAATTTGAGAAGATTCCTCACCAGTGCTCTCCCAAACCCACAGGGACGAAGGTCTACTCCAAGAACCCTGATACCGACAGCCCATTTGCCGAGGGTAACCCCCCATTTCCCCTCGAGAAAACTGAAAACAAAAAGACAGAGAATCGCCCAAAGCAGTGTACCGAACATCAATCCAAACACTGCCAGGATATGGCCGGGACCAGAGCTGAACATCTTCTCGATATCATAAATGGGATAGAGAACAAGGAACCCTGCAATGGCAGGTGCGCCGAGAACGAAGAAATCAACAATCTGAGCAAGTGCCCGCCGTGTGAGTGAGGCAAAAGGCATCGAGACGGATTCGGTTTGGTGTTCACAAATCCTGTGTCTCCTCATAAATCCTGAGAGTATGACAGCGAGGATGAGTGGCAAGGTAAGTGTAGCTCCATAGAA
>JABAOF010003416.1_pt2 | contig 33911 bp, 41 predicted proteins | sample 7062171 | NCBI WGS metagenome assembly JABAOF01 (sample SAMN14538628, study PRJNA623070) | marine sediment metagenome | biome: marine biome [ENVO:00000428]; feature: marine pelagic biome [ENVO:01000023]; material: deep marine sediment [ENVO:00002113] | place: India: Gulf of Khambhat ...
CTTAGTCTGAGGGGGGTCTATGTGTCTAGTGGGAGCGCGTGTACACGACTACTCTTACAACCGAGCTATATCCTGACCGCCATCGGAAGAGAGTTCGAAACGGCCCACGGCAGCATACTGATGAAGGTGACGAGAAACCATACTGATGATGACGTCGACTACGTCCTGAAGGTCCTTCCTGACGCGGTCAAGAGACTCAGAGGGATAAGCCCTACGAGCAGGTGACATGTGGAATGTCACGAGTTCCTCTGCCCTACAACAAAAAGCTCCTCGACCTCTTCAGAAACCCAAAGAACCTCGGCAGAATGGAAGACGCAACCGTCTCAGCTGTAGCTGGAAGCCCTGCCTGCGGAGACATGATAGCCGTTTATTTGAAGACAAGCAAAGATGAGACAGTAGAAAATGCAACCTTCGAAAGCTACGGCTGCGCCGAAAACATCGCTACGGCCAGCGTTTCAACAGAGTTGGTCAAAGGCAAGACACTCAAGGAGGCATGGAAGGTCGGTTGGAAAGAGGTTGCGGAGGAGGTTGGAGGCCTACCTTCTGTCAAGTTGCACTGTGGAATTCTATCGGTCGGCGCTCTGAGGAGAGCAATCCGAGAATTCTACACGAAGATGGATGAGAAGCCAAATTGGCTTCCTAACGAATTAACGCCAGAAGAGAAGCAAGCTTTGGAAGAGGAAGAACTCGTCAAGGCCTTGTCAAAGAAAGTCAGGGCCTTCTCAGAAAAAGCCCGAGGAAAGAAGGCGTAAAGATGCCCAATCAAAATACGCTGCTGCAGGAGTACGTGAGCAGACTCGAAGAAGCCTGTGGAGAAGGTCGCGACTTTGTAGTCATTCTGAAGTATGCTAAGAGAGAGGAAGCTATCAAACGGATACTGGCAAAATCCACGGTCGAACGCGTGCTTTCAGGCGTCTTAACCAAGGCGCGATACAAAGATATCGAGATCAGCGTCTTCATAACTGGAAAGCTCCTTCTTAAAGATCTGAAGGGACGAGCGGTTGCCGAGAGACTCCTAGCGCAGTTATTGTCTCCGAATGATGGAAATGCGGATTCCTAATTTGCTAAAGACTGCGCTATCTTCTCGACGGCAGACACGAACTTGCCTATTTCTTCTTTTGTGTTGTAGAAGTAGCCTGAGGCTCGAACGGTTCCGCGCTTGTGGATAAGATTCTTCGTGAGCGGAAGCGCACAGTGATGGCCTGAACGAACCATAATATTCGCCGAGATATCGAGCGCCAAGGCTACATCATGAGGGTTCAGGTTGCCTACATTGAAAGGTACGATCGCAACTCTATCTTCGGGTTCGGGACCATAGGTCTCAACCTTCGAGATCTCGTTTAGCCCTTCATACATCTGCTTCGCAAGCCTGCGTTCATGGTTCACAACGTTTCCCATTCCGATTTTCTGCAAGTAGTTTACAGCAGCTCCTAGGCCAATGATCTCTGCGATAGCAGGTGTTCCAGCCTCAAACCGCATGGGCGCCGCATCGAGTCCATAATAATCAAGGCCGACATCAGTAGTTCCTCCACCGATGCACAAAGGTTCAACTTTCTCTGTCAACTCCTCTCGAATGTAAAGGACACCTATTCCAGTTGGTCCACACATCTTGTGACCGCTGAAGGCCAAGAAGTCGCACCCTATCTTCTGAACATCTACTTTCATGTGCGGAACCGACTGGGCGGCATCGATGAGGACGAAAGCTCCATGTTCATGTGCTATGTCAACTATCTCCTCAACTGGAGTTACAGAACCTAAGACGTTGGAGACATGGGTTATAGCCACTAGCTTGGCCCCTTCATCCACTACCTTCTCAAAATCATCAGGATCTAGTAGTCCACGCGAGACAGGCTCGCGGGGTCTAACAACTTCTAGTTCGACGCCAAAGCGGTTTTTCACTCGTAGCCAGACAATAAAATTGGAATGATGTTCAAGAATCGACGTGATGATTTTGTCCTCTTTCTTCCACTCTAGACCTTGAGCGATGGTGTTTATTCCTTCACTGGTATTTCGAGTCATGATGATTTCCGAATCTGACTTCGCGTTGATGAAATCTGCAACTCTGGTGCGTGCCTTGTCAATCTCTTCGCTGGCTCTTTGGGATAGTCGGTGGACGCCTCGTCCTACGTTGCCCCTGTACTGATGATAGTATTCCAGCATCTTTTGAAGGACAGGTTCCGGGGTTAGACTCGTCGCAGAGCTGTCCAAGTATATTACACCAGTCTTTAGGATAGAGAAATCATCTCTAGCTTTATGGACGTCGAGCAAACCGTATCCTCCCGATATTTAGAACGCTTCTAGGGCTTAAACGTCTTGTTCCATGCAGGTTTGAAACATCACTCTAGCCGGCGACTATACGTTTCCCCTCACGACATGGCAAGACTTATCAGAAGACGCAGAAGAAAGTGCGCTAATGGTGGAACGGCGGATCAAGACTTTGGAGCAAACCTACCGAAACGTAAGGATTGTTGTTGTCACCGACGACATCACCAAGCAGGAAGTTGATGCCATCGTGAATCCTGGGAACAGCCTTATGATAATGGGCGGCGGCGTTGCAGGGGCAATAAGGCGAAGTGGCGGAAAGCAAATCGAGCATGAGGCGATCAGAAACGCGCCTGTCTCAGTTGGCAAGGCGGCGGCAACAGGAGCTGGGCAATTGAAAGCGGGGCACGTAATTCACGCACCAACCATGAGACGACCAGCTATGCGCACCGACACAGAAAACGTCAAGCTAGCAGTAAGAGGCGCTTTAGAATGCGCTGAGCGACTGGCGATCCAGAGCATAGCTTTCCCAGGCATGGGTACGGGCGTCGGAGGTCTCAGACTTGACGAAGCAGCTACAGCTATGCTGGAGGAAATCAAGACTCACATTGACCTAGGTACATCCTTGAAAGAAATAATCTTAGTTGGATTTTCAGCAAGTGCTGCTCAGACCTTTGAGCGGGCGGTCGACATTTCCATGCGCATTCATGAATAGTCTGTCTTTTGATTTGTCGTACAGATAAGGGAAAGCACAAAGGAATTCGTAAGAATTGTCGTAAATCGGTTCCGAATTGTCGTTTTGCAGAAAACTTGGCTGCCGGTATCCGACAGGTTTTAATACCTCCTCAGCATAAGCATTTAGGTAGGGCTAGGTTATGTCGGATTCTAATGGGAAGAAACCGGAAAGTAGAGAGGAATTCGCGGATCTACTTGCTGAAGCGAAGCAAAAAGAGCGGGAAATGAAGAAAGCCATGAAGAGCCGCTCGACAAAACCGACAATAACTGGGACAGCCGAGATACTAGGTGTACATCGAGACACGCTCTATAGGTGGATGAAAGAGTTTGATGTAGACTTTGAAGAGGTAAAGGCGGCGAAACCTGGGAAGGCAAAGAGCATTGAGAAATTGGGCGAACCCATCTACTTGATAGGCGAGGCGTTAACTGGAGAAGGGAACGAGGTGGCCCACGTCGATTTGATAATCGGCCATAAGGACGGGCCTGTGGGCGAGGCCTTCGCCAATGGCATGTCAAACCTCTCAGCAGGCCACACTCCCCTGCTGGCAGTTATTAGACCGAATCTTCCTCCGAAGCCGCACACGCTCCTCGTGCCCAAGGTCACCGTGAAGAACTTTGATGACGCTGGCAAAATATTCGGCCCTGCCCAAGCTGCCGTGGCCAAAGCGGTTGCCGATTCGGTAGAAGAGGGCGTCATACCAACCGAGAAGATTAACGACTGGCTGATCATAGCGAGCGTTTTCATCCATCCAGAAGCTAAGGACTACAGAAGGATCTACCAATACAACTACGGTGCCACCAAACTGGCTCTGAAGAGAGCCCTAACCCAATATCCTCCGCTCGACAAGATCATGTACGACAAAGACCGAGCACGACATCCCATAATGAGCTTCAGAGTTCCGAGACTGTGGAGACCACCCTATCTCCAGATCGCCCTCGACATCCCGAGCCTTGAAAGAACAAAACAGATCATAAGCCAAATGCCGAAGAGCGACAGAATCATCCTCGAAGTCGGCACCCCCCTGCTGAAGAGATACGGCGTAAAAGTGATTCGCGACTTGAGGGAACTAGCCAAGGATGTATTCATAGTCGCTGATCTGAAGACTCTAGACGTGGGCAAAGTGGAAGTCGACTTGGCCTTTGAAGAGACAGCAGACGCAGTAGTAGCTTCAGGACTTGCAGCGCCAGAAACACTGGAAAAATTCATCTATGAAGCAAAGAGACTCGGCATATACGCATCAATAGACACGATGAACGTCGAAGATCCCGTCCAAAAGTTTCACTCTCTCAAGGAATTCCCTGATATCGTAATCCTGCACCGCGCCATAGACGTGGAAAAGACCGGAAAACCGCGCTGGCACCTCGTTGAAGAAATGCGAGACAGCTTCAAAGATAGAAAGTTCTTGATAGCAGTTGCTGGCGGGATAACCCCCGAATCAGCGCCTGACGCTCTAGCGCGTGGAGCAGATATAATCATCGTCGGACGATACATCACGCAGTCAAGAGACGTAGAACGAGCAGTCAGGGAATTCTTGGAATGCACGAGGACAATGAAAGAAGACGTAGACCTGTTTAGAGTGCACGTGGAATAAACGCAATTGACTATGGTCTCTTAGAAAAAGAGCGGCAAGCTGCTTCGGACTTCTCATCTTGGAAAGCGAGTAAAGCTTGCCCTCTCACCTATTTCCTAAAGCTTCACTAAGCAGCTTCTGCATCTCTTTCTTATCATTATCCTCTGCATTGTCAATATGACGCAGAAGAACTAATACGACACTTGGAAGTAAGAGAACAAGGCTCACAATGCCGAGTGTGGTAATCATATAAATTGTCTCCTAGTGATATTATCTTATATCTTAATATATGAATTCTTTCTACACTCGCTATATATCAGAAAGCGAAATATCACCTTTTTCGATAGCTTTATCTGAACCCCAGAATAATTTGAACAAAAGCCGCCAACCCTTTCAGGGGGAGGCGAGAATTATGAGGACGAAACTAGGCGCCACAATCTCCTTGCTTCTGCTGCTTTCTATCCTCATCGGCAACAGCCTAGCCTCAGCTGACGCCAACGAACAGAACTTGGGCTATGTAGTCCGTATGAGTGTCACCTTCTCCAATAACGGAGCGGAAGTCTGGACTCTAACTGAAGAAGACAAAGCGATCAGTCTGTTCATGAATAACACCTGGCAGACAGTTCAACTGACGAATTCCTCCTATCCAATAGAACGACTGGAGACAGATAAAGACGGAAACCACCTTGCAACTTTACACTTTCCAGAATCAGAAATCGGAATAGGTGGCAACGCAACCTACACCGTTACATACAACGTCGTTTCGAAAGCTCGTTCGTTGCCAGCCATAAATGAAGAGGCGTCAGGGCGGCTTCTAGATATCACAGAGGATGTGAAAGAAGAATACTGTAAAGCAGAAGAGAACTGGCTCATCAATGATACAGAACTCTATGAATTAGCTCAGAACCTGAAGAAGAATGAAACAAACGTACTCACAATCGTCAAGGAATTCGTTGCTTGGATCAGCAGCAATATCCAATACGAGACACATGATCTACCTTGGTATGCCAATGAAACTTTCAGTGAGAAAAGCGGAGACTGTGACGATCAAGCAATTCTGCTGATAACTCTGTGCCGTATCTGCCAAATACCTGCCTACCTGCAAGTCGGATGCATATACTTACCGGACGTCGACTATCTGGAAACCTACTGGCAGAACCATGTTACTGTAGTCTCAAAAGGAATTGGATGGCACGGTTGGGCCTTGGTGTATATTCCGCCGTGGGGATGGCTCCCGGTTGACCTTACTTACGTGACAGCGCCAGGAGGACTACGTGCTGATCCTCTCAACGCGATCAGAGGCGCTGCAGTGACCATGCAGACGGTGATCCAGTACATGAACGTTAGCAAGACCGATTATGTCGAATCCTCGATGAGATACAAGGAATTCCTGCTGAGACACCGGTTCCACATCTATGAGATGGATGAAATGATCTCAGTAGCTCCTATTGATTTTCCGGATGATACTTTGTGGAAGTTGCTGCCTCTGGTTGTTGGGGCAGTGGCATCACCTGCAGTTGTGGCTGCTATTGTCAGCTTCGTCTATTCAGCAACAAGGAAAAAGGAATCCCACGCGATCCAAGCGGAGACTAGTCAAACACTCCTCGCTGTATTCTCTTTTTGATACCATATGTCATCGAAATCTGACTTTCATCACTTGAATTATGCGGCGTGGAAATCGGAGGTTCTCAAGATAACGCGCTATCGAATATCTTTCAAAACAGAAGTAGTCCAAGCCCTGATCGAGAGAGGAAACGAGTTGAAGAGAGACAGGAGAATACGTGACTACGATGATTGGGCACACTTGATGTGGGTGTTGAATAGCAAGTACCGCGAAATGACTTCTGACGCTTCTAGCTAGTTTCCCCTCCAAATACGCATGTTTGCTGAAAATCACCACGAGATGGAATGCTTAATAAATGGAGACCTCCATTGAGTTAGCATCTCGAAGCGGGTTTCAGAAAAGGAGCAGACTCCGTCAATGGCAAAATTCAAAGTGATCCTCTCAGATCCAGAAACAGGCGGATCCAAATCTGTCGAGTTAGATGGCGCCCGGGCAGTTCCCTTGGTGGGAAGAAAGCTTGGAGAGACAATCGATGGTTCCGTTGTCGGCATGGGAGGGCGCAGTCTCAAGATAACTGGTGGATCTGACAAGGACGGGTTTCCCATGAGACCAAACATCCATGGAGGCGTCCGCGTCAGCGTAATTCTGAGCGAAGGCGTGGGGTTTAACCCTTCCAGAGACGGAGAACGGCAGAGGAAGACTATCCGAGGAAGCGTAATCACCGAAGATATCGTCCAGATAAACATGAAAGTCCTTGAAAAGCCGAAGAAACCCAAGAAATCAGGGAAAGCGACAAAATCCAAGAAACCCAAAAGACGAAAAGAACAGGTAAGTGAAGCAGCTAAAAAGGCTGCAAAGGCAGACTGACATCGTACGCACCAAAGCGCAGGGACAGTAATCATTATAAACAGACTAACGTAGATGACTCCCCATGCCAAGCAAAGTCCATTGCGCTCACATCCTTGTGAAGACCGAGAAAGAGGCAAACTCTGTTCTGGAGCGATTGAAGAAAGGAGAGAGGTTCTCAAGCATTGCCAAAGAAGTCTCGCTATGTCCATCAAAGAAACGCGGGGGAGACCTCGGAACGTTCAGCAGAGGAAAAATGGTGAAAGAATTCGAGAAAGCCGCCTTTGCCCTTCAGAAGGGCCAAATCTCGCTCATTGTCAAGACTAAGTTTGGATACCACGTGATAAGACGGCTTGAATAGAGCAAACGCAGAGAGTACCCAAAAGTGGTTCTTGACTACCATTCGCCTTCGTAGACTTCGTTCTTTATCCGCACTATCCGCTCGGCGTCTCTCTCCTGACTCGAGACCTTGTCAGTCATTATTTGCTCCACCTCTATCTCTTCTATTCTCGTTCTATCTCTTCTTGCGGAACAGAACGGTCTGACGCACTATCAACAGGCTTCCTTAAATCCATTACGGACCGAGAATATGAACCAGCATACAACAGGACCTTGTTTGGGGGTGTGCTGGACCAGACGCAACAGGGGGCTACGTGTGCAGCTAGATGAAGCGCGAAGCAAAACTCTGAGCAATCTCTCTAGCCTTTTCCTGCGCCGGTTCTGTGTAAGGAGGGACAGAAAACCTTTCTTGGCGCGCAGGGCTTCTAACTTCATCAGCTGCACACATTTTCCTTTCCCCTTCAATTGCAGAGATCAATTCCTCTGCTACCCGAATCAACGCATTAGTCTGTTTGTCCGTCAACTCTTCTCCTCTTCGTTCTTCGAGCTCTTTGATGAACTCGTGGAGGTTTCTAACAGCTTTTCGGCCGTGTAGTCTGCGAACGTCGGGGAATTCGAAGGGCTCCAATCGTAACGCTCCTCCTTCGCTATGTACTATTCTCACACGGTTCTATGGCAGTTTCGAATGTTGTATCGTTACTACTGAACGACGCATGTACACCAGCATTGAAACGAAGATTGGCTAAATGAATTGATTGCGAACCAGCTTTTGAATATTCATGTCAAATGTGGTTGTAGATCTGTCCAACGGACCATTCAAGTATTGAAGCGGTTGTTTTGTTTGACACATAAAATGCGAGAAATAGGAAAATCTCAACTCGTTCCATAGTCTCTTCAGGTGAATGACGATCTACAGGATACATTCCACTCCGCAGCGTAGATCCTAAAGGTTTATGAATTGACAAAAGGCATCTATATAAAGCACATTTATATGGAGAGATGAAACATCCCCTCGAAGAACATGACTCTCCCTCAACAACCGGAGGTAAACATTGGAACCGTTGGCCATGTGGATCATGGAAAGACCACATTAGTCGAAGCTTTAACTGGGGTTTGGGCAGCTAGACACAGTGAGGAGTTGAGACGTGGCATTACCATCAAGCTTGGCTACGCAGACGCCCCTATCTACGAGTGCCCGAAGTGCGAACCCCCACGGTCCTATTCCACAGAGCCAGACTGTCCGCGTTGCGGCACTCCTGGAAAGTTCATTCGAGCAATTAGTTTCGTAGATGCCCCGGGTCATGAAGCCTTAATGGCGACGATGCTCTCTGGAGCAGCGGTTATGGACGGGGCAATATTAGTGATCGCAGCGGATGAGCCTTGTCCACAACCCCAGACTCGAGAGCATCTCGCTGCCATCGAGATCACGGGAGTAAAGAACCTCATAATTGCCCAAAACAAAATCGACATCGTCGACGAAGGGCGCGCCGTGGAAAACCACCGTGAAATAGTTGAGTTTGTGAAAGGAACCGTGGCAGCGAATGCCCCTATCATCCCCATCTCTGCACAGCATTCAGTGAACATCGACGTCATCCTTCAATCCATACAAGAAATCATTCCAACGCCCACTCGCGACGTGACAAAGCCCCCTAGAATGCATGTTGTGCGGTCCTTTGACATAAACAAGCCGGGGACTCATGCAAAAGATCTGGTGGGCGGCGTGATTGGCGGGACCATTTTTCAAGGGAAATTCACAGGCGGAGAAAAGATTGAGATCCGGCCTGGAGTCCGGGTTGAAAAGAAAGGAAAATCTCTCTATGAACCCTTATTCACCGAGATTGTTAGTCTTCGGGCGGGGGGACAAAGCGTCAAAGAAGCGCGAAGCGGAGGACTTGTTGGCGTTGGAACTCTCTTAGATCCCTCGCTGACGCGAGCAGACGGGTTAACCGGCAATCTTGTTGGAAAACCTGACATGCTGCCCCTAACAAAGTCTCAACTGACCTTGGAGACGCATCTTTTTGACCGCGCCATAGGAACCAAAGAGCTCGCAAGAGTCGAGGAGATTCACCCGAAAGAACGGCTCCTTCTCGATGTTGGCACAACGATTACGACGGGAAGTGTCATCGCTACGAAAAAGGAGAGCGTGCAAGTACAGCTAGCTAGATCTGTGTGCGTCGAAGAAGGCGCTCGAGCTGCTATAAGTAGAAGAATAACTGGTAGATGGCGATTAATCGGCTATGGCATCATAAAGCATTGACACTCACAACCTAGAGAAGGTTTTCTGGTAAGGACTTTGGCTACAAGAGTAATTTTGGACTCAAATTTCCTCCTGGTCCCATTCCAGTTTCGATTGGACATCTTTGAAGAACTGACAGCACTCCTCGGTCAACGGATTGATCCTGTTATCCTTTCTCCGACGTATGAAGAACTCGTGAAAATCGCCGAGCGGGGCGCTCCCAAGATGCGTAGATACGCGTCGTCGGCACTCGTGCTAACCAAGAAATGTCGCTTGGCCCCTGTCGATCGGAGAGCTGAGGAGAGCACCGACGATGTCATCATCCGAATTGCAGCGGAATGGAAGATCCCCGTGGCTACAAACGATCGAGGCCTCAGACGACGGTTGAGGGACGTTGGAGTAGCTGTCATCTATCTAAGGCAGAAGTCCCGTTTAGAAATTGATGGCACCATTCCTTAGCTTTCAAAGCAGAGTTTGAATCACACGCATCTCAGACAAGAATGGCGAGAAGTTCTTCGAATTCTTTGAAGATTTCCTCAGAAAGCAAGACTATGCTGCCATCGTTTACTATGCAAGTCATCCTGCTGCCATATCTATTGTCGAAAGAGACGTTGGAGAGAGGGCTCCCTCACAAAGCAAAAGCGGCACGGCTTCTGTCCTTGGCTAGGCATAGGGTAGCCTCTCTTCACAAGCAAGATAGTAAGACATGCTGCTTTCCTTGTTGTTTTTTCTGTGAATCGAGACTTGAGAAAAGAGCGAGAGGTATGTAGCTTTCCTTCATCATCTTGAAATATGTGGTCGTGTCAGCTTCTACCAGGGGTTAGCTTGCCTAGAATCACTTCTCTGCTAAAACTCAGAAAGGATGCCTCACTCACAGAAGAGGATTCCGAGGGTAAATGCGAGAAATGTGGTAAACGATCAGCAACAGGTCAAGATGGTCTCTGCGCCCAATGCAGATTCAGTGATGTTCTAGCCCAACTGACCGAGAAAAGACAGAGCTGAGCAATAGCTCCAGATCTCAACCGATCACCACAGCCACTCTGAATGCCCTTCTTTACGTTAGGAAACAGCAGGGAATGGGCACCTAGGCGTTCATGCATGCATCAAGTTCCACTAGGCTCCTGTCATCAAAGCTACGGTAGGGTTATATATCCTACAGTATTTATGTGAGGCAAAGTCCCGTTGAAAAACAGAAGGTAGCGTTCCTTGATAGGTCTAGTCCAGTATTCACTTTTTGGTGACGAGACTGCTATCTAGGTGTGGAACATGTTCAAGATTGTCACTCTGAAGGATACTATCCGTATTCCACCAGAAGCGTTTGGCGAACCCATCCAGACCGTGGGGCGTGAGCAGCTCAGAATGAAATATGAAGGCATGGTTGATTCGGAGCTAGGCTATGTCGTAGCTGTGACGGACATCGAGGTCAACCCTGTTGGAAAGATCGTCCCGGGAGATGGGGCGACTTATCACCGAGTCGCATTCTCACTCCTTACCTTCTACCCAGAGGTTCAAGAAGTCGTTGAAGGAGAGGTAGTTGAGATAGCTGACTTTGGCGCCTTCGTACGAGTAGGACCTATCGACGCTTTGCTTCACGTTTCCCAGCTCATGGATGATTACATTTCTCATGATGAGAAACAAGGGGTGCTTATGGGTAGAGAGACGAGGCGACGGCTCACGACGGGAGATCATGTGAGAGTCCGTATCACCGCAGTCTCGTTGGGGCACGGGGGGAGTTCCGGAAAGATCGGGGTCACGGCAAGGCAACCCTTCCTAGGGAAGCTGGAATGGGTCAAGAAGGATGTGGAGAAGCTAACGGCCCGTGAGCCCGAGAAAACGGAGAAGAAGACTGAGAAGCCACGGAGCGATGAAGATTGAGTGAAAAAGCATGCCGCGAGTGCCATCGCCTCTCCACAGAACCTGTCTGTCCAAACTGTAAAGCAAGGGACCTGAGTGATGACTACACCGGTCTATTACTAATCTTTGATCCCGAAGGATCTGCTATAGCCCGAGAGATGGAGGTGAAGAAGAAAGGGCGCTACGCGCTACGCGTAAGGTGATGCAAATACGTCGGCTTACGCCTAAGCTGCGGAAGGAATTGAAAGCGCCTCTAGGGCTTCTGATTCGCGGATCCTCTGAGGAAACCACTAAGGCGCTAGAGGGGCTGATCGAGAGGATGAAGCCTAGACAAATCATTTCTGTCGGTGATGTGGTTTCTGAAAACATGATTCGAGCTGGGATACGTCCACAGGTACTCGTTGTCGACAACAAAGTCATGAGAACGCCTATAGACCCGATTGACGTCGATGTGGACCAGACTTTGCATGTGGAGAACCCTCCTGGAACACTAATGGATGAGACGTGGAGAGTTGTGAAAGAAGCAATAGGGTCGGAGGGAACTACCAAGGTGGTAGTTGACGGTGAGGAGGATTTGCTGGTGCTAGTGGTTGTGTTATGTGCTCCTCGACGTTCTTTGGTGGTCTACGGACAACCTGATGAAGGCGTGGTGGTCGTGAACGTCACGGAAAAGACTATAGGGAGAATTCGTAATGTGATAGACGAGATGGAGGTGTGCCAGTGAAGGTCAAAATCATCTCTAAGAAGCGGAACCCTCTGCTGAAGCGGAGAGAAGTCGTGTTCCAAGTTGACCACAAAGACGTCGGGAGCACTCCACCCCGTTTAGACGTAAGAAAGGAGCTTGCTTCCATGTTGAAGAGCGATCTTGAGCTTGTATACGTCAAGAAGATGGAGACCAAGACGGGGACGATGGTAGCGACGGGAGAAGCCAACGCCTATGACAGTGCCGAACATGCTAGGCTGGTGGAACCCGAATACATCATTGAGCGGAATCAGCCTCATGAGAAACCCGAGGAAGTGGTAGCTGCGGAGCCAGAAGAAGAGAAGCCTGAGGAAAAAGAAGAAGCGGCGAAGAAAGTTGCTGAGACCGCTGAAAAACCAAAGGAGAAAGCCAAACAGGCCGTCCCTACTGAAAAACCAAAGGAAGCGAAGAAGGAGGGAGAGTCTGAGTGAGCAAAGAAGCCAAAAAGCGCCCTGAGCAACCGGAGGAGAAGCCCGAAGCAGCAGCTGAGGGCCGAGAAGGCGTAGAGACCGCTGAAGACATTGTTGATGAACCTGCGAAGGCCGAAAGAGTTATTGAGAAACAACCTTCTGTGCCCGCTGTTCCGAAGGTGAAGAAGAGTCGAAAGGTTTCATCCTACTACAAGGTTGGAGAAGGGCTTGAGAGATTGCGACCTTTCTGTGAGCGTTGTGGCCCGGGTTACTTCATGGCTGACCATGGTGATCGCTACGCGTGCGGACATTGTGGGTTCACCCGGTATAAGCAGCTTGAGAAGAGAGATGAGTGAAGCCCTGGTGGCGTAGAATATGGTTCAGGTGAGTGTCTTCTTGAAGGAGATTTCAGCAGAAAGATTTTGGGACGTTGGAAAGCGAATTCCACCGGTGAAGGTGGCTACAAATCTCAATATTGTGGGCATGGAGGAGAAGGATAAAGATATCCTCGAGTTTCCTTTTGTCTTTGCCATCAATTACACACCAGGTGTAGCGCAGATCAGTGTCAAGGGAAGAGCTCGCGTGAGTGGCAAAAAAGAGGAACTCAGGAAGATCCAAGATGCGCGGAAAGAGAAGAAACCTCCACCTCCAATTGTCATGCAGTCCATTTCGAACGTGGTGTTCCTGGAGTCCGTCATTGTCTCCCGCAGCCTCAATATTCCACCACCTGTTCCGCTTCCAAGAATTCCCTCTACCAAAAAGAAGAAACTGCCGGAGCCAAACTACCGCACGTAGCCGGTAGAGGAATCGTTGCTAGAACCCAGTTTTCGCCGTTAGCAACCTTCTCAACGGTAGGTGGCGAGCGCCACCTGAAATAGTGAAAGGTTGTCTTGACTATTTTACTCGGCGGATTTTTCGAGCTACTTCAGCGGAACATACATTGATGACCTTGAAGCACCGATTCCCGGCGTCCCGTGCTTAACGGGCTTGTTGGTAATCGCAAACTCTCCGAGATAGTGTCCAATCATCTCGGGCGCTATCTCAAGTGCGGAGAAACCATTCCCGTTGTGAATTAGGACGGTCACGCCCACCATCTCAGGAAGAATCACCATATCCCGAGCGTGCGTCTTTGCGACCGGCTTCTCCTCTTCACCTACAGACTTCTTGGCAATACGAATATTCTCCAAGAGAATCCGCTGCTCGCGGGTCAAGCCCCGTAACAGACTGCGCCGTTGACGAGAAGGTAACAGACGAATAAACTCATCCATAGACATACTCTCCAATTCCTCCATCGTACGGCCACGATACGTGAATTCTCTAGGCACTCTTTGCACCCACGATCATTGACTCGCGGAACTTTATATAAGCATTCCCGAAATTCATGCCTGGTCTTATCTTCTCTTCTTCCGTCTACGACCCGTGCTCCTCGCAGCCACCAAACCCACTTTTTTTCCAGGTGGAGCACCTCGCGAAACGGTTGTCACCTTTCCCCCACCGCGCTTGCTACTCCCATAAGGATGTGAAGCAGCAATCATGGCCACACCTCTGGTGCGCGGGTAAACTCGCCCCTTGGATTTCATTAGATGGAACTTACTACCTGCCTTCAAGAAGGGTTTATCCACACGTCCCGCCCCAGCGACCACTCCAATAGTCGCCAAACACAAATCATTGAGATAACGGGTCTTCCCCGAAGGAAGCCTTACCATTGTTCCCTCGGGAGTGTGCGCCACTACGGTCATGTAAGAACCCGAAGAGCGAGCAAGCTTTCCTCCATCGCCCGGAGAAAGCTCTACATTGCAGATCATCGTTCCCTCAGGAATCCTCCCTAAAGGAAGAACATTGCCGATGTCCACTGCCGCCTTGCGGCCGACTTCAGTCGACTGGCCTTCAGAAATACCTTCTGGGACCACCGCATAATAGGTCTCACCCGTGTCAAGCTCCACAGAAGCTAAAGGAGCACCCCTTCCAGGATCGTGAGTAATCTCTGCGATCCTAGCATGAACAACTCCCTTCAACTCCTCTTTGGATGCCGCTGGATACTTCACCGGAGCTACCCTCTTGTGGGTAGCCGCGCGAAAAGTCGGCGAACCTCTACCACGTCTCTGAACACGGATCCGCTTACCCATTGATGGTGCCTTCTCCTGTGGAACAATCAGGTTCTACAGAAAGCGCCTTTTAAATACTTTAGGGTCCATTCAGCGCGGAAGATGAAGCTAATTCACTTGTTGCGCGCCCGAATACAGAGTCAGCGTGGTTGGGTTTTGATGCATACATCATCTTCATGATTTTTTTTAAATTATTGATATGCCCGTGCGCATTGAATCTTTTGATAATATCATCCATAGTCCTGGAGCGGCGTGTGCGTGCGTATTCTCTCTTTCCTAAGGGGTAGTTCGAGTTCGAGATACTGTTGGTTATACATTTTCTCTATTCGTAGGAACCGTTTTAGTCCCTTCTCGGTCTTTTCCTTGAAAATATGTATTTCTCCTTGAAACAGGTCCAGAATCGCTTGAACTTCTTGCGGCAAATGCATGTGAGAGTTCATTACCGCGAGTATTGTGAAGCCTCTTGCCTTGAATCTGGGAAGAAGTGCAGCCAACCATTTCCGAGTAATAACGGGTTGATGTTGTAGCAGGACGTCTGAAACGATCTCGATGCATGCTCGTCTCGTCTTCTTTGGAGTCTTGTCCATTTTGCGGAGAGTAGATGTCAACGCAATATCGATGTCGTTCAAGTTTTCCACGCCCTTCAATTTGACCACATTTGGCAGGCTCTTGATCATTGCATCTGCTTCGGGGTTGCACAGGAAGAGGTGGAAGCTCGTTGGGAAGCTCTCCGCGAGCGTTTCCACTCCACTCGCATCAATCGTGATATGAAACGTCATCTGCCCCTCTCTTAGCCCTGCCTCCAGAAAGCGTTCTATCAGTAGATCTCTCTCGTCGCACGAGGGCGAAGTCAAGATAACTGCGTACTTTTCCAGAATTCCACCCTGCAGGAGGTTGTCAAGTTCCTCGTATCCGGTAGAAACGTGACTTGGGGGAATTCCTTCTGAGATTTCACCTGCCGTAGCTTTGGGTTCAATCCGCTGTCCCGGTGTGCTTGAGATGTCCTCGCACAGTCGAACAAGTTTCTCACCTTCCTCGATGATTTTCTCAAGGGACTTCCTGCCAGTAGTGTCTTTTCTGTGCATGAGAGATTTGACTCTCTGAAATTTTAACACGTCGTTTTCATCGAGTTGCAGTCTCCCTTTGATCTCTTCTTTTACCTCGTTTTGTTTAAGGAGATTAGAGATGAGATCGACGTTTTTTTCGAAATCTTTGAAGGGCAGATAGCCAAACTCCACCAGTGCGACCAGGACTATCTGCTCCAAAAACTGTCCGAGCAGCCCGCGGGCTGGAGCAACCTCGTCCGAGCTCAAGGAGTTTCGGCATCCTTCCAAAGCAGATGCTGCGCTCTCCAAGTGGTCCCCTACAAAACTTGCTTCAGTTCTGAAGCGAATACACTCTGAACGGATCAGAGCGTCGATATATTCTCTGACTGCAGTTTCGCTTCGGTAGTTCTTGGGATTTCTCGTGATTACATTGTAGACCGTAGAGGCTAGTTGGTCGAACAGGCTGCTGGTCAGTTTCAGCTTGACTTCTTTGTCGATCAGTGTTTTGACCAGTTGATAGTTGACAGTTTCTGTTTTGCCGTCGCTCATGGTCAGCGACGAGATTTTGGGATATGTGCGCCTGTAATTCTCCGCGGCTTTCTCATCGTACGCCATTAGTGCGTTGTAGAGAATGGACTGGATGTCGACAGTCCTCATTCCTGTTTTGAGTTGTGGTTCGATCTTTTCAACTATCTGAATAGCCTTCTCAAAGGAGACACCTAATTTTGGATCCAACAGCGATTTCATGATCTTTCCGATGCTGAACTGCTGTTTCTTGTTGCTTCCCGCTTTGATGACATACTTCAGCCTTCGGTCAAACCTTTTCTTGAAGTGTTCTCTCAGGTTCAAAGGTTCGAAGGTATCGAGCACGCCTTCTTCCAACTTCAAGGATTCAATGAATGCCTCTACTTCTGCCACAGCAGGCTTCCTGATTCTAAATCCTTCCTTTCTAGGATGCCTTGGCTTGTCTAGCGAGACCGCTTCCAAGATTCCAATCTTGGTGAAAGCTGAGAGAAGATCTCCGACGCGATCCTTGTAGTTGCCGCCTTTCGTTGTCAAAGCAGGAGAGATCTCAAGCTTCCCGGCTAACTTCTCGCCGATTTCCTTGCCATTGAGAGGGGCTTCTTCGGTCTTCAGCAGGATGTCGAGAATCAATAATGCCGTCATGGGTCTCTGTCCGACGGTCACGATGAAAGCGAGCGATTTGTACGGTTCATTCAGAGTCTGTTCTGCAGAGACGGCGCCAGGAAACGTGGTTAGGGCTTCAATGAATTCGGCGAATCGCTTCCTTTCATTTCTGAACTTGACCTCTTCGCCTTCTTTCAGTATGTTCTCAGCGAACCTTCTGTTGAAGCTTCTCAAAGGCATCCCGGTTAGGTAGTTTCCGAACCACTACATAAACAATATGCGCGCAAAAAAAAACGGGTGGCAAGGTATCTACAGGATGCCCAATTTGATCGCGACGTCAGCCGCACTGTAATCAGGATGAAGCTTGACGAAGGCCTTCTTCTCGCCTTTCGGCGTTATCAAGACGTTGACTTTCTCAACTCCTACTTCGTAGAGTTCCTCCACGGCCCTCTTGATATCGGCTTTGTTGGCACGAATGTTTACAATGAAGACGAGCTTGTTTTCGGTCTCAAGTATTCGGCTCGTGATCTCCGTCATCATCGGATACAATATGACTTCATAGGGGTCCAGACTTACGGTCCTCCAAACAGCTCATCAACCTTTTCAAGGGCTGAGTTTGTCCACACGGTGAGCCGACCAGGATGGGTGCCGGGAGCCAGAAGCTCTGTATTCAGGCTATCCACCAAGACAACGTCGACTCCGGGAATGTTGCGGGCGGCTTTTGTGATGCCCTTGTCTTCGGTGACAACCAGCAACGGTCCAACTGCGTGTTTCATCTTGCGCCCACGCCTCTTGCCCTTGCCAGCTCGAACCTTTCGGCTCTCCTTGACCCGGTATACATCTGGCCAAACGCCTAGATGGATGAAGGCCTGCTCAACTTCGCTGGTCTTCTTCAAGTCTTGGATCTCATCCACGATGACGAGAGGAAATTCCGGAACGTCGAAAACCATATGTCCCCGAGAGGAAACCTTCTCCTTAGATGCTGTGGCCGCTACAGCTGAACGTAAAGCCAGTCGCTTCTCCTTCCGAGGAATTTTCTTGCGGATCTTTTTCTCGGCTACTGGTGGATGCGGCGCGCGACCACCTACGGTGCCAGGAGCAAAGGCAGCCCGCTGGCCAGGGCCTTTCACCCTCGGAATCCGTGAGATTCCTAAGCCGACTCCGCGAGATTCTGCGGTGGTTCGCTTGCCTGCGAGAGGATCTCTTCCTTGGGGCTGAAAACGGTGAGATTGGATCGCGACGACGGCTCTCCTTATGACGTCTGGTCTTGTCGGGCTCTTGAAGATGGGTGGAACAGGGATTTTTCCAACGGTTTTTCCTTTGAGATCGAAGACCTTGGTTGACGCTTTGCCCATTTTTCTTCCTACCTAGCTTTGCGGTGATTCGAGAGAGATGTGTGTGATCTTCGGTGGAGTCTCAGACCTCTCCTTTGGAGGACGCGCTGGATACCGAAGCCGCACCAGACGCTTCGCCGGACCAGGCACGCTCCCCTCTATGAGAATGTAGGTTCCCTTAACAGGACCATACCGCAGGAATCCTCCTTTCGGGGTAACATCGCTCCCGTCGACGCCGATCTTTAGTATGCGCTTGTTGTACTCGGTCCTCTGGAAGTAGCCCATCTGACCTGCTCTCGGAACGGTGTATAAGACCCTTGTCGGATGCCACGGGCCAATGACGGCCACGCCACGCTTGGTCTTCCGAGACTTTCGAGGCAGGATCTTTATGCCCCACCGCTTCACAGGACCCTGGAAACCCTTACCTCTTGTCACGGATATGAGGTCTATTAATCGGCCTTCCTTGAAGATGTCAGTAATGGAGACATTTCTTCCAAGCAACGTCTGTGCGTACTCCAGCTGCTCCTTCATGGATCCCCCATCAACTTTGATCTCCATCAATTCAGCTTTTTTCTTCGGAGGACCTGCAAGTCTTGGTTGCGTGGCAATCAAGAGGCGGAATTCTGCGATTCTGTCCAGATTATTCTCCATCTTCTTTAAGCCTTGATTTGGGTCAAAATGTTCCGGCAAGGTAAGTTTGCGGTCAAGGTCTTTGGGCGGGTTTTTCATCCACGCTTCGGTAAGAGTTTGCAGACCGTTTTGATTTGTCACGTAGGCTCTGATGGCACAGACGGTGATCGGCGGCGTATCTACAACGGTCACAGGACGGATTATCTCCTTGCCGAAATTCGGAGAACCCTCTTTGTCTTCAATCATAAAGACGTGAGTCATTCCAGCCTTATAACCCGCGAACCCCAACAAAACGGGACCCTCCGCCACTTCTGGCCAGAAACGTATCCTGCCAGCTTCACTCGCAGCCCGTCCTCTTGGCAAATAGGCCAGTGAACCGCGTCTAGGAGCGTGCTTTTTCCTATGACCCACGACAAAGCCTCTTCTTTTGCTCTTTTCCCATTCTGTCGTCTTTGTCTCAATAAGAACGTTTCGTTATAAAGATTTCTTTGCGCCTCAACCTGCAGTCCAATTGTTGCTTTCGCCAATGACTGAGACATGCCAGCTCAGAAGTGGCGATGCCAACGATCAAATTCAGGTCTGCAAACAAGTTTCAGCGTGCTGAGTAGGCTCGAGCGGTGGCGTGGTTCGATGATCTGCTTTGCATAGAGTTGTGGTTAGGGCCCCATCTCATAGGCTTTCCTAAGTATGGTCTCCATAATCTTGTGGTGCTTCTTTTCATCGTCTGCAATATGTTTGAACAACAGTTTCAAGGCGTCGTCATCAGTCCCTTTGATTTCTTCTTCGACACGTTTCAACATGTCTGTCTCGACTTTAACGTGATCTTTCAACATCCTCTTTGCGACCACAGCGTCAACGTAGCTGTGAATTCGCGTTTCCCAAAGCGTTTCACGGATCGCTTCAGGCTCTCTCTGCTTCATCAGGTCCCGCATGGTCTTCAGAATCTTAGCGTGTTTCTCAGTATCAAACCTCATCTCAGCCAAGAACAGCCTTGCTGCCAAGTTGGCAGTAGCTTCCTCAAGCTCCCTAATCTTCTTAGCAGTGTTCTCTTCGAGTTTGATGTGAGCTTTGACCAACTTTCCTAAGTCTTCTTGGGAATTCATGTTGCATCAGTTCCTTTACGATACTACAACGCCATAGTGTGCGTATAAAAACTTATCTTCAGCAAGCCAACGCGGATCTAGGCAGTAGTGTTGAGGCTATTCAAGAGGGCCAGAGAAGCGTATATCGCTTCCTCTGTTCGCACGGTCTCTGTTCCTTGATTGGGAATCGTGTTAATGACATAGTCTGCAACTTCCTCTAAGTCGAGTTGCTCGCGCTTCAGGATTTGATGCAATCCTTCGGCCGGGGCACCAAAGACCACCAGAATCTTGTGAGACTTTCTCCAGTGGTTGCGCAGGGCTCTTACAATCTTGGGTATGGGTGTTCCCAATCTGGAAGTCGCGAGTATCAGATCAAATGCTTCGTTCTTCAACATCTCTCCAATTGGTGCATTCGACACAGTAACCTGGTAGCCCCAATACTCTTTGATGTCATCCCGACTTGCTCGAGTGGCTTTGGGATGTTTGCCAAGGTCTGTGATTCTCAAGGTCACACGTTTGTTGAGCGGAAGTCTAGTCCTAGGAACGAAAACGGGGTGCTTTACTCCTATATCAACTAACGTTCCACCCTTAGTCAGAGACATGGGGACGCCTTCTCGGAATTCTCCAACCGTCAAATCCTTCGTGCTGTTTGGAAGCGGATGGTGCGGCGTACGTAAGGGAGGAAGAATCCCAGCGTAGCGAAGTTCGGGTCTTATTCTGAATAGTCTCTTTCGGAGATATTGAGGCGTTTCCATGTACGAAAGGATTGTGGCAACTAGGTGGGTGTCTCTGCTTTGATCGACTTCTGGAAGGTCGCGGAAAACAATGATTTCATCTACGCGAAATATTGCAGCGGCTCTTCCTACCAAACCGATTTTTGCGGTCTTTTCTCGCAGATGAGGAACGTCTGAGACCAGAGAAGCCGGTATCGCCATGGACAGTCTATAGCTTCGTCCCACAGGATTGCGTGATCGAACCGTTTTCATGTCCTCCCAACGCTCGAAAGACTTTGCCTTACCTTGCTTTTAGCTTGCCGCGTGGGTTGAGGTTGAAAAGCCATGACAAAACTGATTTGCTCATCTTTGCTTTTAAAAGCTCTCAAGGGAATAGATGGTGTAGTCGACGGGTAGAGGCGAAAACAGTGCCAACTATTCTAGATCAACCTGAGAAGATTAGGGCGATCGATAGGAGCAACATGCTGAGCCACTGCATGAAAACTGCGGACTACAGCCAAGAAGCCCTACAACTAGCTAAGGAAGTTGAACTGCCGAAAAAAAGGCAACATCAGCACATCTTGATTGCAGGTATGGGTGGATCAGGCATTGGCGGTGAAATCCTTCGCGACTGGCTGCGAGACGATTTACGTATTCCTATAGAAATATGCAACGACTACACCTTGCCCGCCCATGTGAACAACGACACGTTGGTATTTGCGATAAGCTACTCCGGAAACACCGAGGAAACGCTCAGCGCGTTCGTAGACGCAGTCCGCCGAAGATGCACAATAGTTGCCATAACTTCAGGAGGGCATCTCCTGTCATATTCTCGCAAGTTTGGGCTGTCGACCATAGCGATACCGAGAAGTCTACCTCCGCGTGTTGCCTTGCCCTATACATTCTTTCCGCTTCCAGTGATCCTCAACCGAATGGGGATCGTGTCTGATGTACATGGGGAAATCGAAGAAGCCATACAGAATCTTAGGAAGGTCAGTGAAGAAAACGCACCTAAAATTCCACTAGAAGACAATCAGGCGAAGAGAGTGGCTTGCGGACTAGAAGATACAATCCCCATTGTCTATGGGTTCCGAAGGTACGGAGCAATCGCCCATAGGTGTAAGACTCAGTTCAACGAAAACAGCAAAGTGCCCAGTAGCTACAACGTTTTTCCAGAGCTTAACCACAACGAAACCGTCGGATGGGAAGCGCCTGAGAATCTGACCAAAAACCTCTCGGTCATACTCATCCGCGACCATGATGAACCTCCGGAAGTGACACACAGAATTGAAATTACCAAGCAACATGTTCTAGGAAAAGCACAGAAGATTCTGGAGATTTACGCAACTGGAGAGACGAGGTTGGCGAAAATGTTCTCGGTTTTGCAAGCGGGCGATCTGACAAGCGTTTATCTGGCAATACTGCGAAAGGTTGACCCAACACCAGTAGGAATGATCACGAAAGTGAAGACAGAACTGACGAAGAAGTCTGGTATGGCTGAGAAATTCGCAGAAGAGATCGAGGCCTTGGCTCAACGAATTCCCTAGTTCTTGTTTTGTTATCGTTCCCTGTCTCCGCGAATGAATTCCTCGAACCAGTCCTGCGCAGTCTCCAACGGCAACATCTGAGGGGGACGTTTGAAGGCGTAGGCTGAAACGCTCAAAAGGCGACCGGCGGTTCTGCGGTCGAGGGCGACTTTGGTGGCTCGTATTACGTCGAACATCACTGAGCCAGCGTTGGGGGCGTCGACGGTGTTGAGTCGCATGTCAAGTTGCATCGGGATCTCACCGAAGTAGAGGCCTTTTATCCAGAAGTAGCTGTCTCGTCGATTGTCAAGGAAGTCAACGTAGTCAGTTGATCCTGCTATAACAGAGGCTTTGTATGGTAGAGCTGTTTCGACAGATTTCGTTTTCACAATGCGTTTCGTGTCTCTCGCTCTTTCAAGAGTGTTGAGGGATTCGGTTCCTCCGCCAACGTCGAGTTGATAGGTTTCCGAGATTCGAACACCTCGCTCTGTCAGCAGCCTTAGTAGAGTCTTGTGGATAATCGTGGCGCCTACTTGGTCGACGAGGTCGTCACCGACTATGGGCAGCTTAGCTTCCTCGTAGCGTTTGCTCCAATCATCGTCGCTAGCTATGAAGGTTGGTGTGGCATTTATGAAGGCGCATCCAGCCTTGAGGGATTGCTCAGCATACCATGCGGTGGCTTTGGTGGCTCCGCTCGGAAGGAGGTTAACAACCATCTCCGCATCGCTCTCCTTGAGCATTTGTGCCACATCATTCACAGGGGAGGCGTCAATCTTTATTGTGTCTTTCAGGTATTCTCCCACACCATCAAGAACCGGGCCTTTCTGGACTGAGACATTCAACAGAGGGACATCAGCGAATTTCAGTGTGTTGTTAGGTGGAGAGAAGATGGCTTCAGAGAGGTCTTTTCCAACCTTTCGAGTCTCGATGTCGAAGGCTGAGACGAATTGAATGTCGCGTGGACGGTAGCCTCCAAGAACAAGATGGTTGAGTCCTATTGCCGTTTCTCGCTCTTCGAGCTTTGAGTAGTGCTGAACCCCTTGAATCAAAGCGGAAGCGCAATTTCCTACGCCGACTAGCGCAACTCTGATTTTGGACATGAGTTCCCACTCGTTTTCTTCAATCACATAGAAGGCTATTATAAATTTCCTAACATAGAGTAGTTCTTGCAAAAAATGCTCCTGTGAATATCATTCCCTCACAGAGTTCGTTTTATTATATAGTAACGCTTTAAGGCTTGTAGCATTCAGATGAGATGGGAGTCGTAAGACCGTGTCTACAGATAAATTCGAGGTCATCAGCGAGATGGCTAAACGGAGAGGTTACTTCTGGCCATCCTACGAAATCTACGGCGGTGTAAGCGGTTTTTATACCTTTGGACCCTTAGGGTCCATATTGAAAAGGCGGATTGAGGACAAGTTCCGAGCCTTCTTCATCCGTCCGCTTGGCATTCTGGAAATGGAGTCCTCCGTCATCATGCCCTCCAGAGTTTTCGACGCGTCTGGGCATGTTGACCACTTCCGGGAGCCGATGGTCGAATGCAGGGCGTGCAAGCGAAGGTTTCAGGCAGACCATCTGCTTCAAGAGATCGCTGGCATGAGCGATACCGAGACCGAAAAGCTAAGTTTGGAGGAGTTGATGGCGGAGATCGAAAAGAGGAATCTCACCTGTCCCGAGTGTGGCGGCGACTTCAGCCCGCCGGAACATTTCATGACCATGTTCGCTACGACGATAGGGCCTTCCTCTGATTCCCTTGGCTACGGTCGTCCAGAAGCGGCGCAAGGAATTTTTGTGGAATTCAAGCGCCTATACGACTACGCGCGGGGAAAACTTCCCTTCGGCGTTGTGCAGATCGGCCATGCGTTGCGAAATGAGATTTCACCACGGCAAGCGCTCGTAAGACTTAGAGAGTTTACGATAATGGATATGGAGTTCTTCTTCGACCCTGAAGCGCCAGAATGCCCACCGTTAGGCGAGGTGGAGAACGAGACCTTGAGACTGATAACCGCGGAAAGCAAAGTTCAAGGCGTCAAGGAGCCCATCACCGCTACTGTCAAAGAGGCGTTGCGCAAGGCGTACATAAAGGCGGAGTGGCAAGCTTATTTCATGGCCTTGTCCAAACGCTTTCTAGTGGAACTCGGAGTGCCCGCGGACATGCAGCGGTTCATCGAAAAGCTGGACTGGGAACGGGCACATTATTCCGCCCAAGGATTCGACCAAGAGATCCTTCTGGAACGGTGGGGCTGGGTGGAGATCTCAGGGCACAACTACAGGACAGACTACGATCTCAGACGTCACATGGAATTTAGTGGTATTGATATGCGTGCGTTCAAGGAGTCAGAAGCGGTTGGGAGACGGTTTATCCCCCACGTGGTTGAGCCAAGCTTCGGATCGGATCGACTAGTCTACGTGGCGCTGGAGTACGCCTACGCAACGAAGAAGGACCGGGTGCTGTTGGGTCTCAGACGTGATCTTGCCCCCATACAGGTCGGGGTTTTCCCCCTTGTCAGCAAGGACGGGCTACCTGAAAAAGCGAAGATCGTGTACCAAGAGCTACTTGCTGAAGGCTTTACAGTGGAATGGGATCAGTCAGGCTCAATTGGGCGGCGATATGCGCGCGCCGACGAGGTCGGCACCCCACTTGGCTTGACGGTGGACTATCAGACACTTGACGAGGATACCGTTACGCTTCGTGACCGTGATACCTGGAAACAGGTTCGAACTGAAATCAGCGAGCTTCCCAACCTGCTCCGAGCATACTTCCGCCATGACCTTGAGTTTGAGAACTTGGGGAAACTGTTCAAAGGCTAGATTGATCCTTGGTAAGTTGACAAAAAGAGGACCACTTCTTTCGTTATCTTTTTTAACGCTTTGCTATACCTTATGGTAGATACTAGTAGAGTCTTTAGGAGGCGGGCGCATTGGTCTTTCCAGTGGAGACTGAAGAACGCGTGAAACGAAGAGCCCTCAACGTTTGCCAAGACCATTTAAGGAAAGTTCTTCAAGTCATTCGCCAAGTGCCTCAGATGGTTGACTTCTTCGTCAAGGGGGACAGGAAGGCTGCCCACGAAATATTCGTCGAGATCAAGAAATCCGAAGAAGACGTAGATTCGGCGCGAAGAATGGTCTCCCAGGATTTGGCTGAAATAGGTGCGATCCTGATGAGCCGAGAAGACTTTCTCCGCTTCACCAACCTCACGAGTGAAATCGCCGACTTTTGTGAAGGGATCGCGTTTCGCCTGCTGGAGATCTTGGAGCGAAAATGGAAGGTACCCAACGATATCAAGGACGGGCTCCTGAAACTCTCCGACGCCGTCTTTGAGACCGTTTCCAAACTTCGCGAGACGGCGATGACCTTGACTTACGGCTCTGCAAAGACCCTTGAGAAAGCTCGAGAGGTTGAAGCTGCTGAGAGCGTAGTAGACGATATCTACAGAGATCTAGAGCTGTTGATCATCAGCAGCAAGATTGACATGCCCGTGTTGCTTCTCTTGAGAGACGTGATACAGCTCCTCGAAGACGCTGCCGACAAAGCTGAAGACGCTTCGGATGCCGCGCGTATACTCGCTTTTACGGTCTAAAAGGGAAACAAAGTGCCTGAAAAAATCGAGGCTGAGTTCATCGAAAACTACCTGGTAGTTTGGGATCCGCAAAAGGGAATGGAGCTCTACAGACGTGGATTCTACGGCAAGCCGATAGGTATCCCGAAACCTAAGAAGATAGACTTCGACGTCCCCCTCGTTCTGGATCTGATGGAAGGGCTCTACCTCGCCGAGAACGGACTAGTCACCGTTTCAGAAGGGCCAAAGAAGGTCAATGTCAGTCTCCAAAAACTGAAGAGAACGGCAAGAAAGCTCTACGAAGAGTTCGACCTTAAATACGCAGTCTATCGAGACTTAAGGGATCGAGGGCTTATCGTCACTCCTGGCATAAAATATGGCTGTGACTTCGCGGCGTACAAACACGGTCCCGGCATAGATCACGCCCCCTATATGGTCTCTGTACGGAAGCGGAAGGAAGAGATTACCGCAACTGAGATCGTCAAGGCTGGACGATTGGCAACAACAGTGAGAAAACGGTTCATAATTGCGGTACCCGACGGACAAGGCGAAGAAATGCAATACTTGATCTTCAAATGGTTCAAAGCCTAGAAAACGCGCTCACCAATGTCGTTGCGTATGCAGAAGACGCTTGAGGCAGAACCACGAAGAGCCAAATAGACTTCAGAGAAAATACATTCGGAATTTGTCTTCTCAGTTCATAAAGCTTTCATACGTATCTTCTTCGATGCATATTCAGAACAAAGAGCCCAACGACCAGAAGGATGTAGTCCAATAATCATGATTTGGAACGCCAGAGACTTCTACTCCAACATGGATCGTATCGGTGAGGAAGGAAGCAAGTTCTCACTTAGCTATTTCGTCCTTGTTTTCGCCTCCTCTCTCCTTGCCACCGGCGGTCTACTAGCCAACAGCGTGCCCGTAGTCATTGCCTCCATGTGCATCGCACCCTTTCTGGGTCCATCGAGGGCTGTATGCATTGGATGCGTGTATAAGAAATGGCGAACCGTTGTCAGAGGATTGGCCAAGCAGTTGTTTGGGTTGCTCGCAATGGGGTCGACAATAGCTTTCTTCGTCACCTTGGCTTCCTTACATTTCATGCCAGGAATCATCGTAACGCCTGAGACCATGGCCAGAACCTTGCCAACACTAAAAGATGTCTATCTTGCCATGTTCATAGCAATGGCATCTGGCGTTGCGGCATCTTTCGTGCTGGTTGCCAATCCGAGAATAGTCTCCAAACCGTTTCAAGAATCGTCATTATTCAATTATCCTAGATTGTTTGATGTGACGATTGGCATCGAGATTGCGATCTCTTTGATTCCCCCCGCGTCTGTTGTGGGAATAGGACTGGCCTTCGGGCGCTTTGAGTTATTTCAGAACGCTCTTGGGCTCCTAATAGTCAATGTCTGGGGGTTGGACATAGGAGCCATGGCAGTTCTGTATCTTGTGGGGATCGAACCCAAACCCTTGCAGCTCGAAAAGAAGATCAAGAAAACGATAGAAAAAACCATAACAGGCATCGTTAGCGCTTGCAGAATCTCGTCAGGAGTGGCACTTCATAGTTATGCGACAGCAGATGTCCATATTGAACTCTATGCTTCTGAGCTTCCTGATAGCGCAGATCGATCACTGGCGAAAATAGTCTCTAGAGATATAGAAAGAGAAACTGGAGTCTCAAATGATGTAAGGATAATCGCTTCTCCAGTCCACATCTATACCTCGTAATACCAAATTTCTCAGATCCTAGGGAGCAGCCTACTACTTCATATCATCGCGACGTTAATACATCTCAATGTAGGCTTCAGACAAGCAAGGCTCGCGAATGTCTTGCACCCACGGGACGAAAGATATTATACCACTCGCTCTACAATGGTTTGCTCGGCTCATCAGATGCGAGTTGACAGTATGACCTACTACGTCTATGTTGTTCTCTGTGAAGACGGCAGCTACTACACTGGATCAACCAAGGATGTCGAACGTCGCTTTGAACAGCACAGGAAGGGCCACGGCGCGAGATATACAAGAATTCATGAACCTGAAGAGCTAGTCTACGTGGAAGAGTTTGCAAGCCGCGGCGCGGCGATTAGAAGAGAGCGGGAGATCAAATCTCTAAGTCACAACGAGAAAAAGAGATTGGCGGCGCAAAACGAATCATAATATGACTCTGAAAAAGCCTGTTCTGTCCGGTGAGGGAAGCGCATGGGACGCAAGGAAGAAGACGAAGATGGCTCTCGATCCAGAAGCTTCTATGGAATGTCGCGGCAGGAAAGACTGAAGGCGTACGACCCTGAACTGGATTTTCTCAAGCCTTATGTGAACTGCCTCAAGGACGAAGACTGCAACGCCTGCAAACACACAACCACCTGCACTGAAATCGCGTCAAGGAAAAAACTGGAGACTGAAAAGAACTCAGAGGTCTAGAAATCCGCTTCATGCAAGTCAAGGAATCCTCCCGGCAGAGATCTAGAGTGGTCGCCCCCATTTCGTGCTAGGCAATGGGGAGTATGGTTTTGGCAAGTAAAGCTTTTAACCGTAAATCTACTAAACTGACGGAACTGAGAGTGGCTCAGTATGAAGAAAAAGCTAACAAAGAAGCTTCTTTTTGAATTGTTGAAAGATTCTAAGCGGAGTGATAGGGAATTGGCAAAGGTTCTTCGAGTGTCGCAGCCCACCATAACCCGAAGGCGAAACAAGCTGGTGGAAGAGGGAATGATACAAGAATTCACGATCATACCTGATTTCATGAAAATGGGATATGAGATTATGGCGATTAGTTGCTTCAAGTCAAAGGTGCGTGAGGAATTAGCGGAAAAGGCTAGAGATGTGACAATGTCGCTTCCGAACATCGTCTTCGCGGCGCGAGGGCAAGGTATGGGCAAGAACGCAGTAGTCATTTCTCTCCATAAAAACTATACCGACTATTCCGACTTCATTTCAAAAATTAGACTTGAGGGCGGAGATGACCTAGAAGACTATGACAGTTTTATTGTCAGCTTCGGAGACCTGATTGTCAAGCCGCTATCCTTATCATACCTAGCAGAGCAGGAAGAAGCATAGAAGACCCGTGGCCATTTCTCTTCAAATCAACTGCGGACGCAAATGAACAGAGTTTGCGCTATTCGATTCCCCATCGTTTGGTAACCTTCACCAGTACGAAGATCACGAAGGCGACAATGATGAAGGTTATCATTGCTGCGAGGAATTCTCCCACACCAAACAACTGACCAACGTAATTGGGGTCCAATGGGGTTCCCTGACTGTCCAATTCTGTTGGCGGCACAGGTACCTTGAGGGTGGCCAGATTGCCAAGACCCGGGATAACAAGCCCGATTAGCGGCATAACCAAGCCAGTGACAAATGCTTGTACGAGGGCCCCAAGATAAACACCCATGATGAAGGCCACCGCGAGACCGACAACTTTGTATTTCGAAAGAAAGTTCATGAACTCGTTCCAGAGCCCCGTTGGGGGTGGTGGAGCGGGCTTGGGCTCAAGCAGTTCCCGAATTCGTTTCAACTCTTCCAACGTTGCATCTTCTTTGGGCATGTCTTATCACGATTTTGGTGTCTAATGAGATTTTGGCTTAAGCTTTTCGCAGGAGTCAGGCATAAATCCGAGCGAACGCGTCATGTGCACATGTCTAGTGGAGTCAGATGAGCAAGCCAGCGTTTTGGATTTGCACGCATCAGATGTAGACGGAGGCTGAGATGATTCCATCGGCAATGAAGACCAGGCCTATCGCAACCAGAGCGACGGCGCAACCAGCTAGCAGATACTTGTAGGTTCTATCACTGATTCTCGTCTTGGTTTTGCTGAGTGATGAAGAAACGAACGTGTACCACGTGAAGTCCGACATTATGTGGGAGAAGTAATAGACAACAACTCCGATGGTACTCGCCACGGCTAGGCCCTCAAGAAGAAAGGTGTTTCCCACAGTGACCCACCACACCCACCAGTACGGATTGCTAATGCTCATCAAGAGTCCTAGCGAAATCGGCCCCCGTAGGAGAAGTCTGGAGCTTGGGGGATCATCAGCGAGTCTCTCCATCGACGCCTTCTTGGAATATCTGAGAGCGCCTACTCCCATCCAAAGCAAGGTGACCCCGCCGGCAACGCCAAGCACCACGAATACTTCTGGGGAATTCACAATCAAGGCGAGACCACTGACTAGAAGGATCGTCATGACCAACTCAACCATGGCGTGTCCTAGTGTGACTAGTGGTCCTGCGACGTAGCCTCTCTTCACCGACTGAAGAATCGTTGCGATGAGAACGGGACCTGGCATCATGGCCCCCGTGAACCCAACTACAAATGAAGTTACCGCAAGCTCAAAGAGTGTTTCCATAGCTCACCGTCTTCTTCGTCTCAGGATTCGCCGCTTAAGCTTCGCACCGGCTGGGGTATCCTCCAGTACCATGCCCAGTTCTCTGAGTCTTGCTCTTATCTTGTCTGAGGCGTCAAAATCCTTTCTTTCTCTGAACCGTTCTCTCAGCTCGGCGAGCAATTCTACTAGTTCTTTCACGGTTTCTTCTTGGAAGGCTTCTTTCTTTTTCTGTAGTATGCCAAGGATGCTGCCAAGCTCCTTGAATGTATCTGCGATCTCGCGGACCAGTTGTGTGTTGGCCTCTTTGTGTGTTGCAGTGAATTTGTTGATTTTTGTCGCGAAGTTGAAGAGGCGGGAAAGGGCAAGTGGCGTGTTGAAGTCATCATCCATGGCGGTGAGAAAGTTTTTCTTGGCCTCTGACAATTCGCCTTTGAGTTTTTTTTCCTCTTCGTTCAGTTTCTTTCTTTCCGTTGTTGCGAGTCCTCTTAGATTGTCCAGCGCGTTGTAGAGGGTTTCCAGACTCTCTTTGGCTTGTTCTAGACTGTCTGGAGTGTGTTCTACGGGGCTGCGATATTGAGTGGAAGCGAAGTAGTATCGGAGGACTTCGTGGTCGTAATCTTTCAACACATCCACGATCGTTTCGAAGTTTCCCATGGATTTGCCCATCCTTTCCCCAGACACCATGAGCAACCCGGTATGCAACCAATATCTCACCATGGGTTTCTTTCCAGAGAGCGATTCCATTTGAACAATCTCACTCTCATGATGGGGAAAAATCAGGTCGAGTCCTCCCCCGTGGATGTCATACTGTTCGCCCAGGTAGAGTTCCGAAATCGCAGTATCTTCAATGTGCCAGCCAGGTCTTCCTTTGCCCCACGGAGAATCCCAGAGAGGACCAGTCGTCTTCTTCTTCCATAACGCAAAGTCCTGGGGGCTCTTCCTAGTCGGATCTGGCTCTATCCGATGCCTCTGTGCCTGATCGAGTTTCTGATGCGAGAGCTTTCCGAAGTTCTTGAACTTGGCGATGTCATAATAGACTCCCGTTTCGGTTTCGTATGCATACCCTTTCTCGATGAGTCTTTCGATTTGATCGATGATCTCTGGTACATGTTCTGAAGCCCGCGCGTATATGTTTACGCTGTTCATCTCTAGGTCGGCCATGTCTCGCTGAAAGGTTTTTTCAAATTGTTGCGCCAGTTTGACAGGATCGCTATTCGTGTCTTCCGCGCGCTCTATTATTCGGTCTTCTACGTCGGTTATGTTCATCAGGTAGAAGAGGGAATACCCCTTGTACCTCAGGTACCTCGCGATGATGTCAAAGGCGAGGTAGGTTTTCGCGTGACCTAAGTGAGAATAATCGTAGAGGGTAGGACCACACACAAACATGTAAACGCGATTTCCGTGAATAGGTTTGAAGACTTTCTTTTGTCTCGCTAGCGTGTCGTACACCTTTAGCATCTTGCTACCTCTAGTCTCCATCTGAATTCAGGTGCCGGGGTTGGGATTTGAACCCAAGTAAAGCCGGTATCTTCTGTCATCACCCTTCAGCAGACCAGCTGCAGCCGACCACCTGACGACTCGGTCACCCCGGCAGCCTTTGACGGTACTATTACAAAAACAGAGCTATTAAAGAAAGTTTTCTCTGATCGTCACGAGAGGGCCTAGCGAATCCGCTTCACGGAGTCAGTGTCAACTCTATGTCACCCTGCAAACACACATTAATAGTCGACACCAGATAGAATGGGACGAAAATTGCAGATTAGGTGAAGATGGAGTGGCTACGCCAACAACGCAAATCCAGGACATTCTAAACGGGAGACGTACAGGACAGCGGGTTACCCTTGAAGGATGGGTGTACCGGAAGAGGTCAGGGAAGACAGTGGTCTTCATCTTGGTGCGTGATGCAACCGGGGTCATCCAGTGCACGGCCAAGCCAGAGAGTCTAGCCTGGGCGGACGCCGAGAAGGTAACCATCGAATCTTCAATCAAGCTGAGCGGAACGGTGCGAAAGGATGACCGCGCCCTAGGAGGCTATGAATTATCCATCGATCAGTTGAAGATCGTTGGACTGGCTGAGCAATTTCCGATAACGAAGGATCAGAGTGTCGAGTTTCTACGCGATGTGCGGCACCTGTGGTTACGCAGTCAGAAGATGACCCAGACAATGAAGGTGCGAAGCGCGGCGCTGAAGTATACTCATGAGTTATTCAGAAAACAGGGATACGTCGAGGTCTCTCCACCCATGTTCATATCCAGCGCCGTCGAAGGCGGAGCCACCCTGTTCGCACTGAAGTACTTTGATCAGGATCTCTATCTAACCCAGAGCGCGCAGTTACACCTAGAGGCGCTCATATACTCGTTGGTGAAGGTTTACTGCGTCGCCCCTTCTTTCCGTGCTGAGAAGAGTCGGACGATTCGACATCTTACAGAGTATTGGCACATCGAGGCGGAAGCAGCTTTCGCCACGATCGACGACATGATGCGTTTGGAGGAAGACCTTGTGAGTTATGTGTGCCAAAAGGTGGCGGAAAATCATACGGAAGAACTCAACGCGCTAGGAGTCGACAAACAGAATCTGATGAAGGTCAAGCCGCCTTTCGCAAGAATCACGTACGATGATGCCATAGACAGACTTCACCACAAAGGGTTTGAAATCAAGCGGGGAGACGACTTCGGTTTCAGCGAAGAGAAAGCCCTAGCAGAAGAGCTAGGTCCCGTCTTTGTCTACGCCTATCCTAAGGAGATAAAAGCCTTCTACTGCAAGGCCTACCCGGAGAATCCGAACCTCGTCATGTCTGTGGACTTGATTGTACCCAAGATAGGGGAACTCACAACCGGCGGCGCCAGGGTTGATAATATTGGAGAACTGACGACGAGATTGAAGGAGTACGGCTTGAGCGAGAAAGACTACGACTGGTACATTGATTTGAGAAAGTACGGAACTGTCCCCCACGCCGGGTTCGGGCTTGGCGCTGAGCGGTTGCTGGCTTGGATGCTTGACCTAGACAATGTCATGGAAACCATTCCGTTTCCGCGGACAATCAGAAGGTTTTATCCCTAGCTTCGGAGTCGCTATTCCAGGCAAGCATACACGCTTGACTTGGAACTGGACGGGCTTCACGGCTCTTGGGAACGAGTCCTTGTTGGGCAGCAAAGCGCGCAAATTTTAAGCCAAAGTTTAGGTATTCTAGATTGATCTCGGCGGCTTGTTCCATGGGAAAACCAGCTCAGAAGGCAAGAATGGTCAAGGTGGCTGGTAAAGATGTTCTCTGGATTCTGGATCATGTCAATAACGCTAACGTAGCCACTGATCACTTCGCTGCTAATATATCTGGGTTGGCGTGGGGGAAGGGGCTCTGCGTTGCATGTAAGGGCGCCAAGCTGCTGTGTGGAAAGACGAGGTGTCCGCTGATTGTCCGGCTCCAGTATTACTTCCGAACAATGCCACTGATAGAGGGCACGGATGTTGATGGGGCCTCCCCGCCAGGAGTTTTCGTGGGTAGGATAGGTTATCCCTATGTCTACGCTGGGCCTCTTGTGCCACCAATTCATGAAGACACAAGCCTGTACGATCTGCCTGAATACTGGTTTGGCAAATCCATTGATGAGATTGTTGGGTTTCGGTCCATGCTCATTCGCGGTAAGCATCGTGTCCACGTTAGGAAATTCGAAGACGCTGGGAAGGTCTTGGACAACACTCGCGAGTTGGCTCTCTCTGCGGGCCCGATAGATGTCGAGTTGGCCCTGAAGAAAAGGCCCAGCAGACGATTCGTCTTGGATGATGGGGTTCAGCCCTTCGGCCCTTCAGCTGTGATTCGGGACTTGAATGTCGATGGCGGTCGCTGGAATCATCAGATTGAAAAGGCCTATGGCGATACTGATCTTAAGGCTGCGGACGCTGTC
>JABAOF010001101.1_pt3 | contig 33804 bp, 32 predicted proteins | sample 7062171 | NCBI WGS metagenome assembly JABAOF01 (sample SAMN14538628, study PRJNA623070) | marine sediment metagenome | biome: marine biome [ENVO:00000428]; feature: marine pelagic biome [ENVO:01000023]; material: deep marine sediment [ENVO:00002113] | place: India: Gulf of Khambhat ...
TTGATTTCAGAATCCTCGAGAAGGATTTTGGTGCCGTACTCAAACATTTCAGAGGTAGCCGAACCAGTGAGGTCAACTGGATTGAGGTTAGTTGCAAAAGACGGAATTTTTCCTTCTCTTTTAAGTTTTTCAAACTTCTGAATTGTCTCATTCGAAAGCTTCTGTACGTTTAATCCATTTGCCACACACTCGTCAACTGCCATTATGCCGGGTCCGCCAGCATCTGTGATTACCGCAACGTTTTTTCCAGCTGCTGGGGGTTGGAAAGCTAAAGCTTTGCCCATGTCAAAGAATTCTTCCATGTCTCTCGCCCTTAGGACGCCGACCTGCATGAAAACGCTGTCGTAGATTTTGTCAGAGCCCGCTATGGATCCTGTATGAGATACGGCTGCTCTGGCTCCGGCTGCGGTTTTTCCTGACTTTATGGCGACAATAGGCTTCCTTCGTGTAACCTTCCTCGCAATATCCATAAACTCTCTTCCCGCGTCTATGCTCTCAGCATAGAAGAGAATGACCCGTGTTCTCTCGTCGTGTAGAAGGTAGCTAAACATTTCCGACTCCGCAACGTCGCATTTGTTTCCAAAACTTACAAATTTGCTTATACCTAGCTGTTTGCCAGCTAAATAGTCTAGCGCTGCGGCGCCGAAGGCTCCGCTTTGGGTAACGATGGCTATGTTGCCCGACATGGGGCGGGGGGTCCCGACCACCTCTTCTCCTGTTGTGAGAATTTTAGTCTCAGGTAGGAAAAGCATGTCTACTCCTGTTTGAGAATCGTAGACACCGAGGCAGTTTGGACCAAGCACTCGAATTCCCGCTTTCTTGGCAATTGTCTTTACTTCTTCCTCGAGATCGTGGTTTCCAATCTCACTGAAGCCAGCGCTAATTATTACGGCTGCTTTTACGCCCTTCGCAGCAGATTCCTTCATAATATCTGGAACAACTTTGGCGGGGACAACTATGACAACTAATTCTATTTCATCATTGATTTCTGTGATTGAAGGGTAACACATGTAACCTAGAATTGTTTTTTCGTGGGGATTAATCGGGTACAGTTCTCCTTTAAAGATGCCTCTTCTCTTGTTGTCAACAAAGTTTTTGAAGATGACATGTCCCGCCTTCATAATCTTGCGGGAGGCGCCTACAACAGCGACTGATCGAGGTTTAAAAAACACATTCATCTGGGCAAGAATTGACCTCATTTCTCTTCCCTTTCGGAATTAGGTATGATAAGTATTTTCTCATTCGCGTTTGGGGCTTATAATAACTATTGGTCGGTGTTTCACCTTGTCAAGCATTTCCCAAGTAACGCCAGTTAATGGAACACCAAAGGTTTTCGCCATGTCCCAGACAGTTCTTCCAGAGCCAGAGCCTCTTGATCGATTGGCTATCTTAGCGATTTCAATGGCCTCTTCAGTTATTATTTTGGAACCCGCAACAGCCAGCGGAGTGGCTCTCTTTTCCAACCTGAAAAATCTGCCAGTCGCGTAGGCGAGGAATCCTCCAAAAGAGTGTATTCCCTTTAAAGGATTTGGGCGAGGAGTAAAATAGAACCCTTTTATAGAATAGGTTTTATCGGTGTCCACTATTACAACGGTGACCCTTTTATCCAGCTTGGATTTGATATGCTCTTGGATTTTCTTTGCTTTTTTTTGGGCGTCTTTGAGAGGAAAGCTGACATAGGAGTAGGGGAGGTTGCTTCCATCAATGGCTCCTTCTGATCCATGCATCAAGGCTTGCAAGAATCCACTATGTTCCAGGGCTACCTGTTTGTGGGCGCTCCCTTCTTCTAACGGGTATGCCTGAAGATGACGGATAGTCTTTTTTCTTAGGTGGCAAAGAGGCCCGAGAATATAAGGCCAGACAAAACGCATCCAGTATTTTGCCAGAAAACGTGCCAACCTGCTTGGCTGAAAAACACTTTCGTCAACTATGTTGCCAAGTGCTGTAGAAATAGCTTTTTCAGATATTGTTACGAAATCGCCGTTTTCTACTTTATTTTCTATGGCTTTGGTTATTTGCCCAAGGTAGTCTTCTCCGGGCCTCCAATACCGGGTCGTAACAATCACTGCGTTATATTTGTGAACCACTTTGCATCACTGGTGTCTCTAATGCCGCCTTTCTAGGCATTTATCCGAAATAAATACGTAGTATTCCATAATTAATGTACAACTCTAACACAACCATAAAAAAGGAGACTTGGGAGGAGCCGAGTTACGATGCCTAAAAAAACCGAGAATTCAGGCGCGAACATTTATGATCTCCTCCTACAAGCTTCCGAGAAGAAAGAGAAGGAAAAGAAGGAGAAACGAGCTGAGCTCCTCAAGTCGATGGGAGTAAAAGAATACTTCGAAGAGGGAAACATAGAGATCGATATGAAAACCTGCAAGGGGTTAGAGTGCAATCTGTGTGTGGAAGCATGCCCTACCAATGCCCTTTACTGGAAAGCTGGAGAAATCGGCATCGTCAAAGATTTGTGCGTTTATTGCGCAGCCTGCGTTTTCAACTGCATCGTGGACAACTGTATCCATTTATGCAGGAAACGCCCTAACGGCAAGGTAGAAGAATTTAGCACTCCCAGAAAAGTTTTGAGGCTTCTACAAGATATTAACTCCAAAAAAAGATGTGACCGGGTGAAGTCGATCTTGCCAACCGCGGAAGCATATCTCAAGAGATATGGTGAATGATTTGATTAGAGTCAACAAGTTTATTTTGAATTCGCAATGCAAGTGAGCTAAACACTGAATCTTCGGATTTCGTGAAGAACTTACCGAGGAAGTGAAGTAGTGATTATATCCGGAATCAACTTCGTTACGAGGGAGAATGAGCTTTTTAAATCTATTGCAGACTCGATGGAAAAGATTTCAGAAGCTGTAGGTAGGATTCAGTGAGCGTTTAGGCAAATCATCAAGCTCTAAGACGAGCGTATTCCCAACTTCTCTTGCGCAAATTTTGGAATTCCTGAGGAGTCTCTTGGTCCAACTAAGACTTTCCAACCGGAGAGTTCTTCGATTTCTCCACTTAGGCGTGCCGCCTTTCCAGGTATGATTATTCTTCTATGTTTCACTTTTTCCGCTACCTCACTCTCTTTGATGGCCTCTGCAACCGTTTCAGCGGTTAGTTTTCGGCCAGCAACAGCGCTGTCTACAGCTATTCCCTCAGAGTCAACTACGAGTAGGTAAGAGTCGATACCGGCGGATTCTATGTCAGAAGCAACCGTGTAGTAGGTCAGGGCGAAATTCGTTGTAAATAGGACTGGTGAATTTTCATCAGGCTTTCCGAAAATCCTTAATCCAGGTTCCACCGCCACCGGCTTTCTTGGATCCGTGTAAATATTTTGCCTCAAGATGGTTGTCGGTAAAAGTACCCATCCAGCTGTGCTATGCATTATTAGGATGTCGGCGTATCTGGTGATGAGTATTGAGGCAACATAAGCTTCCTTCCAAGCGCTTACTTCCGCAGCGCCCGCTGCCTCTGTCCATGCCATGATTGGAGTTCCAATCAACGGATAGCCTAGTAGCTCATCGCCTTTATTGCATCCTGCTCGCCGAATCATGGTAAAGTTGTTTATTGTATCTCCAAGTCCTTCGTTGGTAAAGGTGCCTGGGTCCAACAACAAATCTTCGACACCGTACTCTTTCAAAGTCTTAACTAAGGATCTCAGGAGAGCAAGATCGTTTGGAGCAAAAATGGCTAGAGGGCAATCGTACATTAACGCTAATTCCGCCATATCCTTCCAGTTATCTTTAGTGGCAGCATAGATTAGAGGCCGTCTTTTCGGAATTGCCATCAAACCGCTTTCAACCACAGCGGGATCAAAAGAACAGAGAGTGAGAGGTAGGTTTGTATTCTCTGCTACTTTTTTCACTGCGGATTTAAATTTCTCAGGGTCGTTAGAAGTGGATCGGATAGCAATCATATTAAGGTTTAATGTTGTGCCTATATATTCGTATATAAACTCGTTAGTTTTCTTCACTCGATCCAACAACTCGTCATCGGACATATCGTCTGTGACGTCGATGGCGATGGCTGTTGGATTGAAATATGTGAATTCATGGCGATACATGACAAGTTTCCCGCCAATAGTTACTGCGTCCTCACCGGTGCCGATTGTAACTTCTCTGATGGCTGGTTTGAGCATTTCTGATAGCTGATTGTAGTTCTTTTCATATTCCTTCTTTAAAAGCGGAGGACACTGCATTACGACAACTTCCCGGTTGACCACTTTGGTTGCGAAGGCCATGCAGTTTTCTTCTCCGCACTCTTTGCAGTTTGTTTTAGGAAGTAACATGTAAACGTCTATGGGACTGAGTTCTCTTACGCCGACCCTCTTAACTTCTCTCTCTGTCATCCATCTTTTCCCGTCCTTCAAATCTTTGTAGCTATCCAGTTAGCAATCTTTCCGGTTTCTCCTCTGCCCCTCTTTCCCGTTAGTTCCTTAATGACATCTTTGAGCGTTTTAACGGCTGCCGGATGCATCATCATAAACAAGTCAACACCAGCTAACAAAAGAGTCAACGCTGTCACGGTTTCCCAAATCGGTCCTCGAAGTTCTCGAGGCCCCCACTTTGAATCCATCTTCTGCCATGCTTCCCTTGCAGCCCAAGCGTTGGTTGTTCCAGAAGACATGGGTTGCTGAAGCTCTGGATCTCCCATCAGACCAGCTAAGCGGGCTCTTTCCATAACAGTAAAGGCGTAGTCCAGTCCATACCCCAAAGCCGCCGTGGTCGTATCCATTACGATCCGTTCCTTCGGAAGAAATTCGAAGAGTCTACGGTTCAGTTGTCTAGCTTGGTTTAGGTCCATAGGAGTGAATGCCAATGCCACGTGCCCATTTTTCGTGATGGCTTTTGTTGTCCGCTCTACGTCCATGTCCAAGGTTACTGTGCTGATCAGGAGTCTTTCTCCTTGAGCTACCTCCGTAACTTTTTCAAAGACTTCTAGGTCCTTTTGCGGATCTCCGCAGCCTCCCACGATGAGAGGAACATCAACTGCCTGCAACACATTTTCCACGGTTTTTGCAGCTTCCTTTGGTGTTGAGGGTTTTGGGTTCAGGGGGTCTATGCTGACTAGGTGCAGAGTGATCATGTCTGCGCCGAACTTGTCGACTGCAAGTTTAGCCCATGCTACAGGATCATCTAGGACATTCTCGAAGTGTATTTTCACGGCTTTTGCCAAGGGAACTTTGGAGTCAAAGACGTCGAGCGAAATGATGGGGGGGTGAGGTGTGGGGTTCTCGAATGAGTAGAAGGCTGGCGACCTCTCTCCACCTATGACAATTGACTTTCCTCTTGTTCCTCCCTCGCTTTTTGTGGCTCCAAGCTTCACCTCAGCGATTTGCCCCGGATACGTATCGATAGGGGGCGTGAAGGGCGCTTCTAGAATTGTTGTGGGCTTAACTTTTGTTGGTGCGAGAACTCGCGGAGCGGCAGCTACTGCTCCTGGTTGAAACCAGAACTCTAGGTCTCCGAGCTCAATTTCCACGTTTTCGAGTTCTATTTCTTCAAAATTGGTTAGAATGTCAAGGAGTTCAGGATCAAATTTGATGCCCGCCTTCTTTTCCCTGTCTCCCACGGTTTTCACCTTTTCGCTTTCTCACGTTTGATTATTAGTTTCTCTGCGTAGATTTTTGCGTTCTTTACAATTATCTTGAAACCGCCTGCGGATATCGTTGCACTTGAAAGCGGAACCATTGGTGCGGCTATGGCTTCTTCCACCTCGGGTAAGGCTTCAACCGGCACTTCCTTCCATCGTTTAACCACCGGATGCTCATTGTCCTTTAAGAAAATCTTTAATTCGTCAACAGTTTTAGCGTCATTTTCTGTAGCTATCTTGGCGACGACCTCTTTAGGTATGAAGGCTTTGACCCGTTCTTTGACAGACGCAGGCATCCAAACTACGCGGTTCCATCCGCCGTCGGCTTGAAGGAATTTAGGTGACCTCATATATTCAATTGATATGCCATGGAAACCATCAATTTGTCTGCCTCCAGCAGTGGAGTCTGCAAGGGTTGAGAAGGGCAGTCCGTTTACAGTTGTTTCCTTGAAGCCTCTGTCAACTATTCCGAACCCTTCCACCTCTGGAATATAGAAGGCAACTGCTTCGAAGCAACCGCACGAGGTGTGAGGGTAGCCGAAGCCGGTGTACAACCAAACCCGATCAACTGCTCCTAAGGACTTCCTTCTGACGACCTCGTTGACCCCAGCAAACTCACCTTTCTCAGGATCAACCAACTCTCCCTTTTCAACACCGAACACCGGACCTTTTGGATCGACTCGCGCCGAGGCTCTTCCGTCGAACCAGCTGATGGAGCCGCAGTTGCTGTATCTTTGGGGCGTTATCACGCATACGTGAGTTGGTGCAAAAGATTGACAGAGAGTGCACCCATAGAAGGTGTCAACATCCTCGTCTTTCATTCCTCGTGCCTTGGCGTCCCGAGCTTCATAGATGCTCAGAGCTTCATTCCACATTTCCCTAACCTTATCTGAGTCGGTTATGAAGGTGACCTGTATCTTCTCGATGAAGGGCAACTCGCTTTTGTAGAGCCTTATCAAAACCTTTCCGATGTGATTGAAGGAGTTTAACCCTTTCTGGAAGGATTTCTTGCTTAACCGTAACCAAATGTCGTACCGTTGGTTCAGATGCATGAAACCTTCGATGAAGTTGCAGTATTCATGGATGCGTCGCTCGATAACGCCTTCAAGTTCCTCTTCAACATCTTTGCCAGCAACTTCGATGTAGATGCCGAAGGGAATGCTGCTTCCCTCGTTTACGTCCTTAAGGTCTGGTCCTATCACCATTATTTTCTCGTCTTCCACTTCATCCAAGCTCTTGGCTCTGACGAGTTCAAACTTGGTTTCTTGTTTCGGACCTCCAAGCTCAACGTACATGTCTTTTTTTCGAATTCTTTCTCCTTCGTAGATTACTCCAACTTCTACTGGGATATCTTCAAACATAGACATTCTTTCACTTTCCTCCGAACTTAGCCAATATTACAGCAAGATTCTCATTCCAGTCTTTTACCGACATCGTGGGAAAAGACCAAGTTGCGTTAGGTTGGTAGAACCTGTCTAAAGAGATCGTCTTAAGGTTTAGGGCGAAGTGCTTGAGGGTGTTAAATAATATCCATTGCATGTAGATTGGAAGACCAACAAAAAGGGCCAGATCATACTGTCCGTTTCCGTCGAGTCCTTTCCATTCTGCGTCCTGAAGCCTATTTGTAATGTCCACAGCAGGCATCCATGCTGCAGGCGGAAAACCTCTTTTGATGAATTCGCCCACTATGTGGGCAGTAGCCACGACCGGAATTTGCGCAGTCTTTGCCAAATGAATCGTGTAGTCAATCAGTTTTTGGTTACTCACTTCAATGTCGACGGCTTCGTGGCCTACAATAAGTATTGGGCGTTTAGCCTTCTTCACCATGGCAACAACGATTTCAGGCTTAGTGATCACTAATGCTTTTGTTGGACCCGAAACTTCGGCAGTTTGCCAAGATTCTGCTTTCATTTTTATTTCTTCCTCTTCCTAACTAGTCTTGGCAGGAGAGTTGGGTCGGGTATCCTCCCCTCTTTCCAACCCTTCTGCTTCAGAATAACTAGAACCTCGTCTTTCATCGTGATCGGAATGTCTGAGATGGTGCGGACGAAGAGGTGTATGTCATCTGGCATTGTGCCATACAACCTTTTGTGAAGGTCAATGTAGTGAGTTAATTTGATGGCTCTACCCTTACTAGTATCATTGGCTCTCATGCACAGTTTAGTGATTATCACCATGGCCTCCTCCTTGGTTTCAGCGGTATAAAAAAGGTGTTCGGGTACGGGGCCAACATAAACGCGATCTCCGGTACGAGCGTCGTGTACGTACCACTCTTCTTTTTTGTCTTTTCTTCCCAAAAGCATACGTCTATATTTTGATCCGTGGGGTCCAACGACGACAGGGATTCCTAGTCGCCAGCAGCCAGCAGCTATGGAGGCGGCTTTTTGTGACATAGCACCCCAAGCAACTCCCACTGCGCCTACTCTATTATGAATGTAGTCAGCGATTTCCTCGTAGTTTCCTCTAAGGTTGCGTTTAGCGAAAATACTTGCGATTTTTATTGCTGCTCCAGCTATGTGAGCGTTGGCTACGCAGGAGCCTACGTTTACGATGCCTCCAGCGTCGAAATCACCTGAATATTTTTCGTAGAGGGTTTTTCCTTCCTCATCCTTGTACATTGCTGCTGACATGGCAGAGCATCCGGATAGGACTACTATGAATCGACGATCAGCAAACTCTTTACACATTTCAGCGACTTCTATTCCGCCGTGGGGGTAGTTGGCGCATCCAACGAAGGCTACTACACCTGGAATTTCGCCTAGAACTATTGGGCTTCCGACGTTTCGTATCTCTACATCTTGTATTGGGCCTCTTCCAGCTTGAATCTTGAATTTTTCCTCTTTGAGTACGTTTTCTGCGGCAGCAGTGATGAAACTGTGTAGCGGGAAGTCGTTTGGGCAGGCGCTTTCGCAGCGGCCGCAGCCTATGCATGTTTCATATAGGTCGGCAAGCATCTGGACATTTCCTGCAGCTGCTTCTTTCATGGCTTGTGGAATCAAAAGGATTTCAGGGCAGGCTCGTGTGCATTCGTTGCAGAGTGTACACCTTTTTGCGTCTTCAATTATCTCCTTTACGCTTGGAATGGCTTTGAACTTCTTTCGTTTAGGCGCGACTTCCAGTGCTGTTCTAGAAGCCACTTCCCCTGCCTTCTCAGAATCGAGAATAAGAACGCCTGGAACTTTTCCATTAACCAAATCCGCTACAATCTCATATACAGGATCTTTTGTGCGATCTTGGAGTCCACCGCAGTTTTTATCGCTTGTGACGATGACAGGTGCTTTAATTTTTTGAGCTTCAACCAAAGTATCTGCGCGGATACATTGTTCATCTAGAACTATGACATCTGGGATACCGCTTCTGATGAAACGAAGCTGCCATGAAATGGGGCCAACTATTTTAGCTCTTGAGCTGTACCGCGTCGTGTCGTGAGCGGTGCAACAAAGGCCCGTAACTTCAACGTCAGCTTGTAGGTGGTTTTCCGTGAGGTAATCTATAATTCCAACTGATGAGATAACGTTGTGGCCTACAACCATGATTACCGGTTTATGGGTGTCAATGGTTCCGTATCCCAATTCAACAAGTGGTGCTTCGGGATCTGCCTTAGGGAAGTTGTAGACTGCGATCTGGGCAATATCCGCAACTTCTAGAGCTACGTGATCAACCATTCCAGCGTGAAACGTCTTCGACTCGAAGTCTAGGTTGCTTGCCTCTTGTCCAGTGTGAGTCGCCGATAGTAGTTGAGTGAGCTGTTCTTCAAGGTAGTCCAATACCTCCTCTAAATCACCTAGCGTTCGCGGTCTGATGCCACAAACCAAACGTGTAATAGGTGCCTCCAATTGAATATTGACGCCACCGACGTCAAGAGGGTATCTTCGGCCAAACTTTTCGATTAGGTGGTCAACCATGTGGCGAGCGTGGCCAAGATGCGTAGCGGCGCCTATGCAACAGGCTATTAGAACTATGCGCGACTGTTGCGCTGCCATGTCTAATCCACAGGCTCCTCGTTTGTCTTTAGTTAAATCGCATTTACCGTAGGTGCAGAGGCAACACAAGTCACAAAAAGGCATGTACATGGGTTTGTAGCGTTGAAGAAGTTTGAAGTCCCATTCCCTTAGATCGGTTATGGATGGGAATGGAGTTGGACCAACTGGTTCAGTCCAAGTTTCGTCAAGGATTCTGCCGATTGACACTTCAAGGTCCTTTATAACAGCAACATCTGTTTTCAATTCCTTTGCTTTCATAGACAAGGATTTCCTAGTCAATATTAACGACCTTTAGGATAGGTTTTGAATCTACTCAATTGAAAAGAGCCTTATTTAATCTTTCTAAAATCGAAATCGTATAAGGGTCAGATGATAGATAGATTTTGTCTCAAGATTTTGCTTGTAGGAAGCAATTTAATAGTTGCGTATCAGTTAGTAAATTGGATCGAGGGATTAAAACATTGAAGTACGTTGGAGTCCAAGCCTTTGACTGCCCAGATGCTTGGTACAAGGTTTTAGATGAGATATGGTATAATGGAAACTCTTTTGAGGTTGGATACGGGTCGGAACGTTCCAAGACTAAAAAGTTGAACTTAAGCATAAAAATTACAAACCCCGAAAACCGTCCTTTGGTAGATGACAAGGCTCCATGCGACATGAAATATGTTCAATGGTACGCCTTGAAGTATTTGTGGTCTGGAGTGATTGAGGAAGAGACCTATACCTATGGTAGCAGACTAAGGGAGCCAGTTGATCAGATAGAAGAGGCTATTAGAAGATATTTAGAGGAGCAGAGAGACCGTCAAGTAACCCTCACAATTCGAGTGCCAGAAGACATTCAGAAACGTTTGAATGAGAGAAAACATGAGCCCCCATGTCTCAGCTTGATCGACACAGAAATATTTAATGGCAAACTGCATTTAACCTGCTACTTCAGATCATGGGACGCCTACGCTGGACTACCAGCCAACATAGCTGGAATCCAAATATTCAACGAAGCCTTGGTGTCAGAGATAAACAGAAGAGGAAATCTCGGCATAAAAACAGGAAAACTCGTTTTCCACTCCAAGAACTGCCACATATACGAGAGACAGTTCAAAATTGTGGAAGAACTGCTGAAACCACGAGAGGATAGCAGAAGAAAGACACTAAGATCAAAACAAGTTTAATTGCCTAGAAAATTGAATCAGTTAGATATGTACGTATACTCGATCACTACTGTACTGTCCGGTCTCCATTTCTTTTTCCATCTCACGTAACAAGAGGATTCTTTGATAAGTAGCAGGATGAGTTGCAAACCATGTGTTAACGGTCGTCCACCTAGATTTGGCTTCCCTCTCCATGGCTAGTTCAAGCTCCCTCTCATCAAGAACGCCGTCTTTGTCTAAGTCATATTCTAGCTTTCGTTGCATTATCCCTCGAACCTCCTGTTTCGCCAAGGCTGGATCACCAATATAGAGGGTTCTGGCACCATGCGGCGGCTTCGGTGAAAGCGATAATCCATAGGTAATTTTAGTCAATGCGCTTCCCAGCTGGCGTGGTTCTCCTGTCACATAGGCTGAATAGGCATCGGCATAGTGTTCTCGCAGACGGCTCAGCCTCATGACACACAAAAGCGTTACTATATAAACTAAATAGGAGATAGCTGCAGCGATGAAAAGTAGCGCTTTAAAGGCTACTTCTCCACCTTTTTTCTTTCCACCATCAGTAGCCAACGCAACTTGAAAAGTTAATCGTGCGATTAAATAAGTGATAAGAGGTAACGCAGAAAGAACGGTCATAACGACAAAATCTTTGTGCTTAATGTGCCCCAACTCGTGCCCAATAACCCCGCGCACCTCATCTTGAGTCAACTGTTTGAGTAGCCCTTCATGAATTGCCAGAGTAGCGCCTCCAGTTGTTCTTCCAAAAACAAAGGCGTTAGGAGTCGAATCCGGAACGATGGCAAGTTTGGGTGGTTGCATTTCACTTTTTTCTGCGAGTCCTTTGACTGTTGTCTCTAACCATGGGTGTTCGTTGGGCTTTACATAATGGAGCCTAGTTGACCATTTAACCATGGCGGGACCTATCAAATACTGGATTAGTATGAAAATTAGGGTTGCCAATAGTGTAATGGTGAAGGAAACAATTAGGGGAAGCTGTATTAGAAGCATTAGGACAATTAAAAAGGCGGCAAATATTGTTGTTATCATCAATATGGCAACGGTCATGGAAAGTCTTAATCTGGCGAGTCCAGGCATAATGTTCTCTCCCCCACAACTCAAAGTCTAAGCGAGTTATAGATATTTTACATTTCATTCTTTTATTCCTTAATACAATATTAACGCTCAGTTTTTGCATTCGGAAATAGCGAACCTCGCCTCTATAGTTTTACCAATCTTGACGATTAGGGTTCCCAACACGAAGGTGCCGACACCACATCGGAGACATTTTGTGTCAAACACGTCCTACACATATAACTATTGTTTATTTACGATTTCAAACCCAATACACATGAGTTCCTAAAAGGAAAAAATTCATGTGAGACTCCCTTGACAATTCTAATCAAGGTGTTTAATTTGGCGGTGACTCGAGAAATTCGTTGCTCCAACTGCGGAGCCCCAGTCAGCTTCAATCCTGGCGAGATAGTCACTACGTGTAGATACTGCGGCTTTACAAGCGTAATAGAAACTGGAAAAGCCTTCAATCTGGAACATTCTATGATACTTAATGAGTATGCCCCAGCTCAAGTAGAGGAACTTTTACGCAACTGGATGCGGAGTGGCTTCCTAAAACCCGGTGACTTAGCTAGATCTTCAAAAATCCTAGAGAAAAACCTGTCGTATCTACCCTTCTGGATTGTTCCAGTCATCGCCACCAGTGAGTATAAAGGCGTTTTTGAAAGATTGGTTCCTCCGGTTGTGAAGGAGGGGAAGATTGAGAAAAAATACAACTGGCTAGTCTTAGCGAGGAAAGCTGTTGGATTTCCAACAAGAGAATACGACGTACCCTTGGAAGGAAAAATTCCTTATGACTTCCGAAAGATTGAAGGTTTCGCCAAGGTTTTGAATAGTGAGATGGAAGGGCGGGAAGCTGTGGAGGTGGCTAAACAACAAATTGAAAGCCATCATCAATTTCTGGCGAAGCAAGATGTGGACAAGATTATAGAGATTGAGCACACCCTTTCCATCGGCAACTCCGTTTATCTGCATGCACCAATATGGTTCATCGTCTACGAATACAAGGGTGAAAGATATAACGTAATTTTGGATGGCGCCACTGGAATAGCCATTAAAGGTGACATTCCCGCAACAAAGTTTGGTCTTTTCTAATGAAAGATTTTATAACCATTCATTGAAAATAAGAGATTGTGGGAGTCCATGCCTAAGAGACCAGTAGGCGTTCTTTCATTAGGCATTTTGATCCTAATTCTAGCCATATCCATAGTCGCTTTAGCCATTGACGTCCTTGTTAACATATTCGAAATTTTTTCGCTTACCCTCATTCTCTTCGGCCTATGGGTCACAATTCTCGCTGGAATACGTACGGTCAGCCCAGAACAATATGGAAGAGGCGCTTTCAACACATTTTCTGGAGGAATCCTATTAACAACCCTTGGCTCATATGGTCACTCTACATTCGCGAAATGTTCGTTGAATACCTCCTTCCAGCCTTGTTGCTAATCATTGGAATCTTGGTTGCGATTACTGGAATACGAGCATGGCGAAAATAGCCAACACAGGATCAAAAACCATACTGTAGTTGAGACAACTTCTGTTTTTCTTAGACTTTTCGGGGGGCTCCACAATTTGGGCATGCCGTTGCCGTTTCTGGCATAAGGCTTCCGCAGTACTCGCAGGGCACCATCGCTATCTCCTCTTTCACAGCTGTTGGTCCTGCAGCAGATCTAATCACCTGAAGTTCAATTGATTCACTAGTGACGTCAGGACGTCCGTCAATAGCCACCACTCCTTTGACATTCCAGCTAACGTTTGCGTCCAAGCCATCAAAGGACTCTCGGCCGCCAGCAGGAATATTAACTTTGACTGGAAACGTTTTTTTGAATCCTGGTACCAAATGCACCCTACCGCCCGCTTTAGGATCAGCGGAATGCAACGTGGCAACATCCCAGTAGACGCGTCGCACGTTGCGCCGGCGCCGTTCATCGTATACCCACTTTTCCCGTCTCCTTTTCTCGATACAACGAAGTTCAGCTCTCACTTCGGTTGCGTCAAATTCGTCTTCACAGTCCACGGATATTGCACCCTTCAAGTCTTCCCCCAATTCTACAGTGCTTTTGGGAATTGTTAAGGAAACGCTGGCTTTTGGCTTTTTGAATCTCTTGAAGAAGCCCATAAATAATCATCTTTCTGCAGGTCTAATCATTATTTTGAAGAAGTGCATCCGTATTTATTTTTTCTGATCGATAAAGATAGAATCTCTATATGTATTACAAAGGCATCAACATTTAAATCAGAATAACCGTACAATAAAAATAACTGTACAATAAAAGAGGGTTGTTTATGGCAGAACGAGATACGATCGACAAGGTGAAGGATAGACAAGGAATCCTTTCCCAAATTCAAAATTTCTTTACGTTAGGATACGGAACAAAAGAAGATTTGAGAGAACTCGACAGAAAACTTCGAGACCTATATTATCAGGATCTCCGTGACATGCGCCACGTATGGGAAGACGTTTACTTGGCAGCCTTGAACGCAGGTCTTACAGCTTCAAGCAGCAGCTTCAAAAAAGTTATCCAAGTATTAGACCGTGTCATGGAGAAAGTGAGACACGCAGACTACGGTTACGCTGGTCTCATGGATAGAAAAGGGCATATACGAGAAGAAGAACTTGCTAGAGTTTTCAACTTCGACAAAGCTTTGGGTAATGATGTTGACAGCATGAAGGAAGCTATAAACAAGACTTACAGCGAAGCTGAAGCTGAAAATTGGTCAAACCTACCAGCCGAAGTAAAGAAAATCAAAGGTTTATTACTTGCCTTTGAGAATAAATGGCATGAAAGAGAAAAACAATTCAGACCGTTAGAAATTTAGAATGGAAGGAAAAAAATGCCAATCGTTGAAAAAGTAGCTTGGGATTTCGGAGGACCTGAGGACATAGCTTACAGATTTCCCAAACTCTCCTTAAAATACGGAAGCCAAGTTGTTGTTAAGGAAAACCAGTGGGCTGTTTTCTTCCGCGACGGAAAAGCCTACGACATTTTCGGTCCGGGCAGACATACCATAACAAGCAAGAACATTCCATTCCTAACAGCAGCCTTAAGGGCCCTAAAAATAATCGGCGACATCTTTGAATGTGAAGTAGTATTTGTGAGCAATAGCCAATTTAGAGGAAACTTTGGTGGACAAGCTTATTCTGCGCCCAGCGGATCCATACAATATCAAGCAGAGATCGGTTTCTACGGTTATCTGCTTTACAAGGTAGAAGACCCGAAGCTATTCGTAGTGGAGTTTTTCGGAAACCGAGGAGCCAGCACATCTGGTGACGTTGAAAATTATGTCCGCGGCTTCATAAACGAACGAGTTATAGACGAATTTGCCAACTTCGACATTTTCAACTTGGTCAAAAACGTGGATGAAACCACCGACAAGGTGGCCTTGATAATAACAGATGAAGCTGCACGAATAGGCCTCAAAATCGTAGACACAGTCTTTGAAGGTGTCAAAATCCCAGAAGAAGCGAGGCGATTTGCCTCAGGCATGGGACAGCAAGCTATGGCGATGCAGTATATGAAAGAGACAACCGCAGAACTTCCACCGGGAGGAGGAGGAGCCGCTGCAGCTGGGGTCGGAGCAGGCGTTGGAATAGCCATGGGAACAACGATGGCGAAGACGATGCAGCCATCTCAACCCCCTGCAGCCCCACAACAACTCATAGTTTGCCAAAGCTGTGGAGCACAGAACCCTGTTGGAACCAAATTCTGTGGAAATTGTGGAAAGAGTCTTCTTCCAGTAGCTAAAGTAGGATGCCCGAAGTGTGGGGCAGAGATGCCAGCGACGATGAAGTTCTGTGGTAACTGTGGCTCTCCAATGAAGGCAGAGGAAATTGAATGCCCAAAATGTAAGGCGAAAAACCTATCGACGAGCAAGTTCTGCGGCAGCTGCGGGAATAAACTTCAGTAACTAACTTAATATTCCCCTTTTTTCTTTCTAGATAAAAAACATTTTTTTTAACATTGCTTAGCAGAAGCCCACACTCTCAAGTCCTCTGCAGGCGCTATTATTTTAAAGTTGTTTTCAAGAGGTTTTTGATGTTTTCTTGAGGTACTCCTCGTTTAGAATACCATGAAAGGAATCAAGGTCGATTTCATATTTTTCACAGACTTCAACTATGCTGGAAGAATAGACTTGGAAGAGTTCCTCGATGGTTTTTCTAGCCAAGTCAGAAGAGATTTCTTGTGGAGACCTGAGGAAAAGGATGAACCATCTTCCAAGTTTTGTGGGAGTATACCACTTAACCCATACTTTTCTCTTCTTGGTTGTGACCTGTTCCATGCCATGTTCGAGGATGTCTGATGAAACCATCCTTTTCAGGTATTCTATTATGGATTTGTTTGAGTAGGGAGTTTCTCGGATTAGGTCTTGCTGGTAGGTGCGGCTCTCTATTTTCAGTTTTGTGAGGATGCTCATGCCCACCTTGGATTGAAAGATGCTCCAAATCAGACGACGTTTTTCAGGTTCCAATGGAAAGGGAAGAACGTAGGGCCAAACCCGCTCCTTCTCCAATTTTAGATGACTCCTTACCTTAATTGAAGTGTTTGATGTTAATAAAACTAAAGTAGGGAGAAGAGATGAAAATAGAGGGAAAAAATGAGCGTAAGGAATGGAATATTCAGATCAATTGTATCTAAATTTCCAGATCCCAAAGATGCTTCCAATATATGTGACGCTATTCTAATGATGAAAGCATTTAAGAACAAAAGGGTAATGCGCACAAATAAGTAACTTCATAGAATCCGTAGAGCAAATTGAATAAGGAAAAGTATGTGCTTCGTGAGAGAAAAAGAAGAACAACTTATTATGCTCTGGGAAACAGTAAACTGTTTTTATTCAACTATTCTACTATTGTAGATTGTTTAGGTGAAGAGGAAACTTCAGCTATGACGAGAAAGATCATTGGCCACGGAACGTGGTACGATAAAGTGGCTGTTGAAATTCTGGAAAGGGAGCGCAATCTGGGGCGAAGTCTCGACTTAATTAGAACGGAAAGCGGTCTAGGAGCCTCAGGTTTTCCTCACATCGGCAGTTTTGCAGACTGTGCCAGAGCCTACGCAGTGGCTCTAGCCATCCAAGAGAGAGGATTCAAGTCAGAGTATATAGCCTTCGCCGACGATCTAGACGGCTTAAGAAAAGTCCCTGCAGGCCTTCCGAAATCGCTGAGAAAATTTTTAGGCTATCCGGTGACATCCATCCCAGACCCCTACAACTGCCACGAAAGCTATGGAGAACACATGACTTCTTTACTTTTGGAGGCTCTAGACGCTTGTAATATAACTTACACGTTTATGTCTGGCAAAGAAGCCTATGAAAAAGGACTCTTCAACGAAGAAATCAAAACGTTACTTATGAATGCTAAGAGAGTAGGAGAAATCGTTAGAGAGGAGGTTGGACAGGAAAAATTTGTGGAGGCCCTCCCCTACTTTCCCATCTGCTCCAACTGTAGCCGAATCTACACCACCAAGGCCCACGAAATTCTTCCAAAAGAAAACAAAGTTCGGTACACCTGTAAAGGGATGGAAGTGAGGGGAAAATGGTTGGAAGGATGTGGATACAAGGGTGAGGCAAATTACAAGAAGGGAGAAGGAAAACTTGGCTGGAAGGTGGAGTTTGCAGCTAGGTGGAAAGCCTTGGACATACGATTCGAGGCGTATGGAAAGGACATCGCAGATTCGGTGAGGGTGAACGACCGCATATGCCAAGAGATTCTCAACTGGCCTCCGCCCTCTCATGTACAGTATGAAATGTTCCTAGACAAGAGCGGGAAAAAAATATCCAAATCGGCTGGAAACGTCTTCACACCACAGGTTTGGTTAAGATACGGTTCACCCCAGTCCCTTCTCTTGCTCACTCTGAAACGGTTTGTTGGAACCAGAGCCCTCTCAGTTACAGACATACCTCAATACATGAACGAACTCGACGAATTGGAAGACATATACTTGGGAAAAAAGCCAGTTCCCGATGAAAAAGAGAAAGCCAAGCTCAGCGGTTTATACTTGTATTGCCGATTTTTCAAGCCTCCCACACCGAGTGTCCATGTACCCTACAACCTGCTCACGTATCTAGCCAAAGTGGCTCCAAAAGACTCCGAGACGGAGTTCATCACAGAGAAGCTCAGAGACTACGGGTACGTAAAGGAAGAGGTGCCGGACGATCTAAAGAAACGAATCGAGTATGCCCTCAACTGGACGCAAGACTTCATGGAAATAAAGGAGAGAGCCGTAAAGCTGAGTGATNNTGGACTCAAGATTTCACAGAAATAAAAGAGAAGGCTGTGAAGCTAAGTGACCAAGAAATCAGCGCGGTAAAAGAACTTATCCAAATCCTCCAAACAGAGAAAGATGAGGAACAAATACAAAGCGGCATCTTCAGTATCGCAAGGAAACACGCTATTCGACCAGCAAATTTATTCAAAATCCTATACAACGTTCTCTTAGGAGTGCCTGAAGGTCCAAGACTAGGTCCATACATCTTAGCTATGGGACGAGAAAACGTAATTGAAGCTTTAAAAAGAGCGATGAGGAAAAATTAGTTACCCAAGGTTGTTTATAGAAAACTCTTTTACTCTGGGGTTATGGTTGTTACTCTGCGTCCGTGCTCTAGTCAGGGTTAGCACGCTAGCCTTGTTACTAGTAGATTTTTTCTTGGTTTTTGTCTTTGACTTCATTCTTTCTTTTCTCCTTCGTTTACGGCAAGTATAGAGTGGATCTGTCTTAGCTTGTAAGGGCTTTGTATTTAGTTTGAATATTATTGTAACAAAATTCTAGCTAGCTTCACATTCGTGGAACGGGTTCCTAGAGTGTCTGTTTCAAGAAAATATATGTCGAAGCTGGGCTTACAGTACTCAGCTAACCCTTTTGTTTTTCTGCTCTTTCTTTGAATTAGTAAGCTTTCCTTGTTAACTAAAAGTTGGTAGGATTATTGCTTTCGCGCGCGCGCGACAAGTAAGGATGCTTCCATGAGGGGCTCATAGAATTCATATTCACCACGCAATTGATATCCTGCTTCCACAGTGAGGTAAGCAGCCAAGAGATTGGAACGTACCCCGTATGTTTGCTTTTCTATCACATGTGCTACATCAATGTTTGTGGTTGCATTCTTCAAATAATATCCAGCGATGTCCATTTCCATTGCCCATGCCAAAATCATTTCGCTGCGCGCGCGTGTGGAAATAAATGGTTAAAGATCCAGTTTGTGGAATGGAAGTTAACGAAGAAAAAGCAGACAGAATAGAATACAAAGGTAAAAGGTACTACTTTTGTTGTCCAGCATGTAAATTTGCCTTCAAAAGAGATCCTGAACAGTTCGCAGAGAACCTGTAGGGCGGTGTGTCGGGCATGCGTGCGCCCTAAGCACTCACTTTTACCTAGCTTTCTCAGCTTCTATCGGTTTGAAAATGTATTCTGGAATGTTAGGATAGGGCAAACTATTCAAAAATCATATTAATTGTTAGCCAAAGAGTTAGTGGATGGCAAAGGACGCAAAGGCATGTAAAGGCTTGGTTGTGACACTTTGCATGCATGAATAGGGATGGTGAAAAGAGTTCCCCGCGTCTCCTCGCCATCCACTCATATTTCGAGTATAACAGTGTTATATAAGTCTTATTGCATAAAAGTGTGCCTCGGACGCAGGCGATCTAGCTAGTTTCTCGTCGAAGCTTCTACGCGCGCGCCTAATCGATAATGGAAAAGTGCGTTAATCTTCATAACACTCATAATATTTTCATTTTTTCATTTTTTCAATTTCACAGCTGTTCCATAAGCAGTTACAAGAATGAAACCTTCTAAAATTTCCGAAGTTTCAAAGTCTATAGAAAGGACTCCATTAGCTCCAATTTTTCTAGCTTCATTTTTCAAATCTTCTAGAGCCTCTTTTCGTGCTTTTTCAATTTCCTCTGCGTATGCTGTACCTTTTCCTCCAGTAAGTGCTTGAATGCCTGAAATTATTCGACCCCCTGCTCCCCTCGTCCTCGTGCTAGAGCCATATATGACTCCGAGAACTTCCTCAACTTCATATTTGGGAATCATGGGCATTGTGGCTAAGATTAGTTTTTCTTCCATTAAATCACCTACCAAACAATCTTTTAACTTAAAATAGTCTTATTTCCTTTATAACATTTTTAAAGGAATTAAAAAGTAGCTGCGGGGTATGCATCCAAGCTTGCGCGCGCGAGGAAAACTTTTTTAATTTCATAGGATATGAGGTCCTGAAGGGGAAGCAATTTTGTATGTGAGTAGGCTTCAAGTTACTTATGATGGGAGTCAACATTGCACCGCGTTGCAGGAGAAGAAAGGGAAGAGTGTAGCCATGGGTGAGGGCGAAGAGTTTTCTCCTTGGGAGTTGGTGGGAGCAGGACTAGCTGGATGTATGTTTTGGGCTATGGGTAAGTCCGCTCGGCTAAACAAATTGGACATCTCTGGTGCTTGCGTGGATGTTGAAGTCTCCATGGCACCCACGCGCATTCAAGCAATCGATTTGACGTTCACCCTTCCAAGAAACCTTTCTGCGACAGATCGCGCCGAGTTGGAAAGGGCAGCAGGACGGTGCCCGATCAAGAGAAGCATTCATGCGGACACGAGGATTTCCGTTCGCTTCAACTATCCCGAATAGAAGATGACTTCTATCTTGCGCGCGCATTATGGTAGCGATATTTAAAGTTATATGGTTGTTATGTCACATTCGCGCGCGCACATTTATGATTGGAGATAATGTTGATAATTTTCTATGGATGTTACTAAGATTTAAATACGACAAGTGGGCGCTAGGCTGCAGGACAGTAAATGTCCGATTCTACTGAGTTTAGGGATAGATACCCATTCTTGTCATTTAGAACATCCATTCCAAAACATAAAGGTCCTGGGCATTGCAGAATGTGGTCTGCTAGGGTAGAGAATGGAATTGCCAGGTGTGAAATATGTAATTTCTTTCTACTGACTAAACCAGTGGTTATTACACCTTCAATCACTAGATCCAAACTATTTCCAACACAAAGCGGTAAGAAAAAACTGACATTAACTGGAAAGTATTGCTGATCGGTCTCTTTGTCTTTATCATATTGCTCTGCTTCTGCGATTAATGCGTTGGGTATCGGAGTACCATATGCTAGTAAGGAAGTGATAATCTGAAGAGTGAGGGCCCTATTTGTGGAGTTCAAGCGTTCCTAGAGATTAGAGGTAAATCTGCTAGAATTAAACATTACAAAGGAAAGAAAGAGGGTAAACGAACATACTCTATTCGTAAAGTTCCCAGTGATATGTTACATTTATTGATTCCCACTGATTCCCAGATTACTATGAAAATAAAAACTCTTAAACTGAAGTCTATTTCAAAGAATACTGGGGCCCGTGGTCTAGTCAGGATTAGGACGCNNCGGGGTTCAAATCCCCGCGGGCCCGCCACTCTTCTAGCAAAAGTGATCTTAAACAATGATGGAGAGAAGTGGCAAGTTGTGCGAATAAAGCTGAACCCAACAGAACTGGAACCAGCACTTGAGCTCTTTGTAGTCAAGAAAATTTCCTAGTGAACTAGGCGTCATGCAAAAGAGGATTTACATTTTTTCAGGCGCTTCTATTCCAAGAAGATTTAGGGCGTTCCTGAGTACCAGTCTTGTGGCGTTAACGAGTTCGAGTCTGGTGTCACTCAACTCAGGTGTCTTAGCCTTTATGACTGGAAGTTTCGTATAGAACGTATTGAACTTGTCAGCCAGAGCGTTGGCGAAGTCTGCTATGGCGTTGGGTCTAAGATTTTCCGCTGCATTCACGAAAACTTCAGGAAACCGGGCTAGCATCAAGATTATGTCGTGTTCCACTTGGGTTCTCAGCAGGGAATAGACAGGATTTTCTGGTTCTCTAGACGCTTTTCTCAGGATGCTGCGAGCTCTAGCATGGGAATATTGAATGTAGGGAGCGCTGTTCTTCTCGAAGTCAAGCACCCTATCCCAAGTGAAGACCACGGGCTTAGTTGGATCTACCTCAACGAGGGCGTATTTCACGGCTCCTATCCCCACAAACTCTGAAATGTGTTGTTTCTCTTCGTCAGATAGGTGTGGGGAACGTTTGGAAACCTCTTCATAAGCCCTTTTGACGGCTCCGTCCATAACCTCGTCGAGGGTGATGTAGCGACCCCTGCGGCCAGACATTCGATAGCCCGGAAGGCTTACCAGATTGTAGGCAAAGTGAACCAAGTTTTTCGCGTAGTCTACGTGTCCAAGTGCGCTCAAGGCAAGTCTTAACTGTAGTTGAGATAGAGTTTGTTCCACGCCGATGACGTTTATCACCTTCTCAGCCTTCTGAAACTTCCATAAATGGTAGGGAATGTCCCGTGTTGTGTACAGAGTGGTACCGTCAGCTCTTACAAGAGTCAGGGAAGACAGCTCATAATCTTCTTTAAGGCCTAAAGTTTCCTTGAGGTCTAACTCTCGGGCAACCTTTTCAGCGTCAAATTCTAGGACCCCCGCCTCCTTGAAAACGTAGGGAGTTGCCTTCAGTCTATCTAGGACGTGCATAACGTCGCTGTTCCAAATGAAGTCGCTCTCCCAATCCCAAGAATCAAGGGAGATTCCAGCATTGCTGAGCGTTTTTCTAAAGCCTTGAAGGCAAAGTTGACAGACCTCTCTAATCAAATGTTTTGCTTCTTTCTTGCCAGCTTCGTATCTGCGGATTAGATCGCTCACCTGATTCTCGGGATCCTCATCCTTGCTGATTTCGTCTAGAAGGCGAGCAAAAAGGTTGGGGAATCGTTCCTCAAGATCGGTAGCAACCGAAGTCCAGTCGCTTAGTTCCCGGTGTAACTTTGAAAGCTCTTCGGGCAAGGAAAGTTCCTTTGTTCTCTCAATCTCTTTTTTTAGTCGTTGAATTTCCATTATGCAGCTGGTTATGGCGTAGATTGCGCCTATGAAGCTGTCAGAATTCCCTTCAGGCTTCGGTTTGCCAAGCTTTTCGTAACCATATGCTATGACAGCACTTTGCCGGCCAACATCGTCAATGTAGTAGTGTCTATAAACTGTGTGGCCACGTGCCTTTAATATTCGTGCGAGGGCGTCGCCCAGCATGGGATTCCTCGCTTGTCCAATGTGAATTGGATGGATGGGATTGACGCTTGTGTGTTCAACAATGATTTTCTTAGGCTCGGAAGTCTTAACGTATCCATACTCCTCGTCAAGCGACAAGATTGATGTGATGGTAATACGGGAAAACTCGTCAAAGTCTACGTAAAAATTGATGTACCCCTCTCCAGCCGCCTTAACTGATTGAATCAATGGAAACCTTGATACATCAATGAGTTGTACGATTTTCTCTGCTATTTTCCGAGGTTTCTTTTCAGTTTGTCTAGCAAGTTCGAAGCATACCGAAGATGCCAACTCTCCGAATTTGGGGTTCGGTGGAGACTCAAGCAAAATAGAAGGAACCGAAAACTGAGGGTACAGCTGATTCAAGATATCCTTTAAGGCAATTTCGCATCCAGCACGGAATTCGCCGAAGGGATTAATGTAAACCATTTGGTTTTCTCCTTTTGGCGGGCCCGCGGGGATTTGAACCCCGGATCTCCGGCTCCGGAGGCTTGCGCACTCTTCTCTTAGGATGGTTCGGCGCCTTAATCCTGTCTGGGCTACGGGCCCACTTTTCATTCATCACAATGAATTTGATATAAATTAAGGTTGTTCCATTAGTGTCTCTATAAAAACGTGTTTGGTAGAATCTTCAAGCGCCGACAAGAGTGCTAGTTTGCTCAATTTCTGCAATTTGCCTAATTTCGGTAATAATTTTATCAAGATGCCCTAGGCTCTTCGCTTCAATACGGGCGACTATATCCCAGAGGCCATAAGTAACGAGAGCTTCTGTAACTTCGTTCATATTTCGAATTTTTTCTGCAACTTTATGTTCGGTTCCTCGCTTCACGGTGGCGACAACATATGCTTTTACAATTTCGGACATGCCATTTCACTCCTACATCACACTATCATCCTAGAACAGAATTAAAACGTTTCTTGATTAAGAGGAAATCACGTTTCAACAAGCTCTTCCTTTATCCACCAAGCCTTTCTCTTACCCATTTTTTCCCCCGGATAGTACTCAACGATGGATTTTCCCAGCTGCTTCTTAGAAGATCTTTCAATTTTTCTAAGGCGGTTGAGAACCAACCATCTGTTTGTTTTCAGAAAATCCGCAAGTTCAGTGGTTGTGGCACCCCTATGGTCGAGAAGGAAATCTATGATTTTGTGGTCGGTTTCGTCGATGCAAAAGGCGTGGGGATTCACTTTCCCTTTTTCATGGGTAAGGACCTCTAGCTCAGCCAGATACTTTTTTATATTGGAAAGTTCTGTTTCCATTTTTCTGATTTTCTTTTCTAACTCAAAAATTTTGTCGGGGCGAGGAGTCTTATCTAATTTCTCAATTATGGCTTCTCGAATGAAGTTGCTCCTTTCCCCTTCAGGAATGCGGAGAGCAAGCTCCTTGTAGACTTCGTCCGGTATCTTGGCAGATATGACTGCAAGTTTGTTCATGCTGATTTTCCCATATCTAGTTGATTTGAACAGCTAAAAACGTTTAACCTCTTCATTTCTGTTGTCAGAGAGGCACATCAACTCTACATACATCTTCCTCTGTGCGCACGTTCTCGATTGAAAGGAGTACCGTAAATGGTTTGCATAAGGTTCAAGGAAGATTGTGAGTTACAATTGGGAGCAAGGTGGCTTCAGATCAGGGATAACGATCATGAGTCCTCTTTCGAAGAAATATTCTTTCAGCTTATGGTTGATATTTTAATGGTTCACGCTGGCTCTCAATTATTTTCCTTTTAGCCCTTGGATGAGTTCATGCAGATCCCTGCTTATGTTTTCACCTATGTAACCGCCTTCCAACACGCCGAAGGTTGGCTTTCCTAAAGCTCCCACCTTTCTGCCAATTTCTCGGTAACCCTCAGAACTCAAACCCAACGAGGCTAGGTCTCCTTGATGAGCGTCAAAACCAGCGGAAATTGCAACTACTTCAATCAATGTTACGTCAACTTGACTCAACGCTTTGTCCAGAGTTTCTAGGTATAAAGAATCTCCAGTTGGGTAAGATAATGGAAAATTCAAACAATTGCTCTGAGACCTGAGGCCAGTTCCCGGATAATGGGGATATCTATGCAAAGAAACATACGTAACCTTAGGGTCTCCCAAAAAAATCTCTTGAGTCCCATTTCCATGATGGCCGTCGATGTCTAAGATCAAAGTTGGCAGATCTAGGTTTCTCACAGCTATGGCAATGTTGTTGAAGTAGCAGAAGCCCAATGTAGCTACCCCTAAAGCTCTACCATTTCTACCCGAATGATGACCCGGAGGCCTCATGATGGAAAAACCTTTTTTTCTAGCTGCAAGTACAGCGCCACCAGCAGAAAGTCTAGCGTATTCGTAAATGTTTTTAGGAACAGGCGTGTCTCCATCTAAATAGCTTCCCGCCCTCGCGTTTCTAATCAAGTCAACGTACTCTTTGCTATGAACCTTCAACAGGTCTTCTAGTGAAGCTGGTTTTGGCTCCGAAAATTTGTATTTTCCCTCAAGAAATTCAAAGGTTTTTCTAACCCTCTCTGGCCCTTCTATGTGTCCAGGCCAACGGTATTCCAAACACTTCTCTGAAAAAATGATTTTCATTTGCGGCTCCTCTGTGAGAGATTCAGATTTCGTCCAGAGATATGTTTGAATTCTATGTGTTATAGAAGTTTATCTTTTATTCGCTTGGAGAAAGTCCTAAATTTTTTGAAAACACGTTTTTATCTGTTGCCTCTTCTTAATGTTCACTGGAGCATTTAATGTATAGGCGTTAGTTGTTGCGATGGAGATGTTGGCGAAAAACTGGAGCTTTTCGATAAATGCTCGCGCTTTTAAAGAATTCTTACTATGTGCCGATTTTGATTTCTTCAAAGATTTGTGAACAACATAGAGATGAAAATGTGATTTCCAAACCTTTTGATTCAGCTAATTGGATGGCTTCTTCTGTTGGAAAGGCTATGGCGTCAACTCCGGCTTTCACAGCCAGTATGTCTGTTCTCATTCGATGTTTACCCTTTGGTCTCATGCACCCCAAGACAATTGGTGTTTGAGGCATCATGTGTCTGGCGGTTACCAGCACCTTTGCTATGTCTTCCGGTTCAGGCGGCTTCACCTTTTCCATAGGTGTACCATGAATGGGCATGAAAGCTATGATTATGACAGCTGAAGGTGAATACTTTGAAATCATTTTTAGTGCTTCAAGTTCTCCCTTTAGTTTACCGTGGTGAAGCCCTACTAGAATATGAGGCACTAAAGGGATTTCAGATTCGTGCAGAAACCTTAAAGATCTGTCAAAGTCCTCAACGCTAACTTTCAATTGGTAGACTTCTCTTATTGTTTCGTTGGAACCAATTATGTCAATTAACGCGGCGTCAACTCCAGCTTCCTTCAGTCTCTTTGCTGTGTGAAGGTCGATTACCCCTGTGTGCGTTGATATAGTCAGACCAAGCTCACTCTTGATTTTGGCAATCGTATCAACAAACCCGTTGAGGGGAACGGAACCGTCTGGCAAGCATCCGCCGCTAATGAGACAGCCAATAGCCCCTTCGTCTTTCAGTTTCACGCAGAGTCTGAAAAGTTCCTTTGGGGTGAGAGCTGGAAACATGGTGTTGAGGACTTTCCCGTGGCAGTGCTTGCATTTTAGAGCGCAAGAGGAGCCTGTTATTGAAATGGAAGGGAAGGCTGTTGGAGAAGAGTGGAAGTAGCCAGTTTTGTAGAGGATAAAACTTGGCGCGTAAAATCGAATTTTGTTTGAATTTTTGGGAGGCTGCCCTCTTTCAATCATGGAAACTATTTCTTTATTCGGCATGCCCCACAGAGTTTCGATGTCGATGTTAGGCATACGTGTCTACCAGTAACTACGTCTTCTAAAATGTTTTGTTACAGCGTTAATAGTATACAACAAAGAGGAAAGTCAAGCGCGCATATTCCTTGCAAAAGCATATTTCAGCAGATGTAATATCGTTCAAATACACCCGCACAGTCTTTTAGGTTAGGTCACTTACGAGAAGGAGAGAGAAAGGAATGTTTGAAGAAATGACACTTTCGGCGGGGCAGTTGCTCCTCATTGTATTCGGTTTAGTGCTCTTCTTAATTATCGTCTTCGGTGCTTTGAGTGTTCAAGCATCAAAAAGAATTAAAGCATAGCGCACGATGGTTTTCAGAATATACATCCTTGGTTGATATTACTTAAATGATCCTGTCTAAGGTTTTATTTCGCCAATCCCAAAAACTCTTATAAAGTTTTCGTAACCAGCGAGTTTGCTTTTGGGTTTGTCTTCGGATACTGTTTTCGGAAGGCGTCTTAAAACAAAGAAGAATAAATGATGCTTAACGTCCCTATCTTCTCCGAGGACGGTGTTTCCGTTCGTCTTTCGAACGCACCTTTACCACGCCACGATGCACGGCACATGAAACACAGTAATATCTAGTCTCGGTGCGACTAGATACATACGTGCCCTTCTGACGAAGCTCCTTATACAGAGCTGAATCTACCATGGAGATTCGGCGTGACACGCGCTTGGCTTTGTCGCGTGGCACAAGCTGCCCACAACTGTTACATTGAACCATAGCGCCCCTACCTTTCCCGCCCTTCGCTCGACCTCTAGACTTTCGCTTCACTGGCATAGCTTTTCCTCACTCTATGATTGCTAAACGAGTTTATAACTTTACACCAGAATCAACATATACCTATCGTTCTCCAATACTAAAGAAAGATGTTCGATTTAGTTACGGTTGGTCACTTCGCAATTGACTTGATAAGCTCGCCGAAGATAACCACGCCAAAACCTTCTCTAGGCGGTCCCCCAGCCTACGTTTCGGTGGCAGCGAAAAAGCTGGGCGCAAAGGTCTCGGTGATTTCCAAAGTTGGAGAGGATTTTTCCTTTAGGTACCTTGCGTGGTTGAAGGCCAAAGGTGTAGATTTGTCTGGGCTAGAGATGATCAAAGGTGCTTCAACCACCAGATTCGTTTTGAAATATACCAACTGGAAGAGAGAGCTTCAACTGAAAAGCCGAGCACCACGAATCCTGCCAGAAGATATACCAAACTCGTTGCGGGCTAAAGGCATCCATATAGCCCCCGTCGCAAACGAAATATCCCGAAACCTTGTTGACAAACTGCGAACATTAACAAACGTATTGTCTCTGGATCCGCAAGGCTTTTTGCGAGAATTCGATGCCGTTGGAAACATGCACCCGAAAAGATGGAGCGATCATCAATTTCTGGAACAAATCGATCTCTACAAATCATCCTCAAACGAAATCAAAAAGGTAACTGGCTTAGCTGATGTACAGAAGGCTATGGAAAAAATCTCTGATTATGGAGCAAAAATAGTCATTGCAACGAAGGGAATTAAAGGAGCCAAACTACTTTTTGAAGGAGAAATTTATGATATCCCAGCGTGCAAGCCGAGAAGTGTCCTAGATCCAACTGGAGCTGGAGACGTCTTCATTGGAGCTTTCCTAGCTGAGTATATTAAGGGGAAAGATCCGCTATGGTGCGCAAGTATTGGATCTGCTTCAGCCTCCTTTATTGTTGAAGGTCTAGGATGCGAAACATTCGGAGATGAGGAAGACATCTATGCGAGAGCAAGCAAGATCTATGAAAAAGTGTGACTGTTCAAAAGAAACAATATAAAGTACAGATCTAATATGCGGTAATTAACATTCAAAATGAGAGACCGGTGGACTATTTTGGGTCGAGTCGCTAAGGGTGTAAAATGCAGCGTTGTCGGGTGCGACAAAGATGCGGTTCGCTCCCTCTCCAGAGAGAAGGTAAGCGGTGCGGGACTAAAAGTTGGAGGGACAAGACGCTCTTACCTTTGCAAGATTCACTATAAAGAATACAAAAAGAAAACTAGGAAGGATAAGATGCTGGAGAAATGGAGATATACAACCTGAAGATCCAACGCAAGGCTAATTTACTTTTTTCTCTTTCTTATCAGTAGAGTCGCCCGGAAAACAACAAGCAAGATGGTGGTGAAAGTGAGAATACTTCAATTGCACTCAAATTTCATAGAATACGAGGTAGTAGAAAAAGAAGGGCCCATCGCTGAGGAATATGAGAAAGAGAAGCAAAGATTCGAAGAAATCGCTGTCCTCTTCACTTGCGTCGAAGAAGGAGACGGTGAGGATGTTGCCAGAAGAGCTGTAGAAGAAACCAAAGATTCTCTAAGCAAATTAAAAGTTAACAAGGTTCTGATCTATCCTTACGCCCACTTGAGCAACACCTTGGCGAAACCAGCTGACGCCTTGAAGATTATTAAGGCTATGGAAGAGAGAGCTAAAGAAATTGGAATCGAAACCTATAGAACTCCCTTCGGTTGGTGCAAGAAATTTTCTATTTCTATAAAGGGACATCCCTTAGCCGAGCAGCTTAGAGTAGTTTTGCCGGGTGAAGTTGAGGAAGAAGAAGTTGTTCCAGAAGCTTTGAAAGCCGAAGAGAAGTTAAAGTCTTTCTGGTTCATCTTGCATCCCAATGGAAAACTAGTTCCTGTGGAAGAATTTGACTTTGCCAAGCATGAAAATCTGGAAAAACTTGCAAAATACGAGATGGAAAAAAAGAGGGCAGTCCAGCAGATGCCGCCTCACGTAAAGCTGATGAAAAGATTGGAGATCGCCGATTACGAGCCAGGCAGCGACTCTGGGAATTTCAGGTGGTATCCCAAGGGAAGTCTGATCAAATCATTACTGGAACAATTCGTAACGCAAAAGGTGATAGAATATGGAGGTATGGAAGTAGAAACTCCGGTTATGTATGACATCCAGCATCCAAGCATGGCAAACTATCTTGAAAGATTTCCGGCGAGACAATACATCCTGAAATCTGATAAAAGAGATTTCTTTTTGAGGTTCAGCGCCTGCTTCGGTCAATTCCTCATGGTTCACGACGCCCAATTTTCTTATCGGCAGCTTCCCTTGAGAATCTACGAGTTAACTAGATACAGCTTTAGAAGGGAGAAAAGCGGCGAATTAGCTGGATTAAGAAGACTTAGAGCCTTCACCATGCCAGACTGCCACGCCCTATGCGCAGATTTAGATCAGGCAAAACAGGAGTTCCTCGTCAGATTCAAGCTTTCCATGGAAGTTTTAGAGGAAGGCTTGGAGCTAAACAAAGAAGAAGACTATGAACTAGCGATACGATTCACCAAAGACTTTTACGAAGAAAACAAGGAGTTCATCCTTTCGCTGGTAAAGCTCATTAATAAACCTGTCTTAGTTGAGATGTGGGAAGGCAGATTCTTCTATTTTACATTGAAATGGGAATTCAACTTCGTGGACAATCTGGATAAGGCTTCTGCCCTCTCAACAGACCAAATTGACATTGAAAACGCTGAAAGATACGGAATAACCTACATCGATGAAAAGGGAGAGAAACGTTATCCTTTGATATTGCATTGTTGCCCAAGTGGGGCCATCGAAAGAGATGTGTACGCAATGCTGGAAAAGGCTTATAGGGAAAACCAGAAAGGAGCGATTTCCATATTGCCCCTTTGGCTTTCGCCCACGCAAGTGAGAGTGATACCTGTATCTGAGAGATTTTTCAAGGATGCTGAAAAGTTAGTTGACGAATTCGGAGGCCATAAAATAAGGGTGGATCTAGATGATAGACCCATAACAATGCAGAAAAAGGTTCGAGAAGCGGAGAGGGAATGGGTTAACTATGTTCTTGTTATTGGAGAGAAGGAAGTAAGCTCAGGCCTTCTCCCAGTTAGAGATAGAAAAACTAGAAATATCAGGAAGATGCGACTTCAAGAATTAATAAACGAAATAAAGGAAAAAACAAAGGATAAACCATTCAAAGCTTTGACACTTCCAAAATTGCTCTCCAAAAGACCTCAGTTTTCATTCTGAAAACCCGAAATTCATGAAGTTTTTCCGCCTGTGAGCTGTCAAGCTTTGGAAACAAGCATCACGGTGTTAAATTCAACAGCATTTTTGCTTATTTGAAACGGTGGTCTATGAATACATATAATTGTGTCGTAATATTTAATAAATACATCATTAGACATAAGCGTAGAAATACCATACAAATGGAGAGATTCTTTTATTGAAAACGCTCGGAAGGGTGGGAGTTGAAGGAGCTCTTCGCAAGTCGGTTCTTGCAGCTGCAACTCTTCTGGGTGTTGGCTACATTGTTGTGAACATACCAATTACAATTTTTTTGGGTTATCAGTTTTATCAGATTCCTATAGATTCAACGCAACATATTGGTGAACTCGCTGGCATAACACTCTTTTTCTTGGCGTCGATTCTGTTAATAATACTAGGTTGCTTCTTCATAATTGGAGGACTCCAATTTTTCAGAGGTGGAGCTCATCAAGGTGTGGTGTTTCTAGGAACTCTGCTGGCAGCATTCTCTCTCTTGTGTTTCGGTCTAGGTTCTATGTTAATTGACTCTCAGTTGAATCCAAGCGTGGTGCTTTTTATAATAGGTCCCGTACTTGTCATGGGAGCCGCTGCCATCTATATGGGCCAACCAGTTCCCTTCAAACTCATCGGCTCTGTTCTCGGAATTATTGGAGGAATACTCTTGGCCGTTGCCATATTTAATCATCAAATATTTGATCTTGTCTTCGAATGGGGGGTTCCGTTTCCAGGTTCATTTATGTCCATACCTGCTCTAGAAGCAATAACAGTGATATTGAGTCCTGTAACAGCCTTCGTTTATTCAATTCTTACAGGACGCAGAGAAGAAACAGTAGCTCACGCCTTTCTCTCCATGATTGCTTTGATCTATGGGATTGGGGTGTTTATCGGGTCACAGGTTCTTTCTTTTAGTTTTCTGGATCTTTTATGGAAGGCACAGTATGAGGGACAGATCTTGTTTGACTTACCCCAATGGTTCGTTGGCACTGTAGCTTTCTGGAGCGCAAGTCTTTTCCTTTTAATGACAGCAGGCATCATGTTGATTGTGTCTTCTTGCATGGGATTCATATTTACAGCGCAAGAATTCGCTAAACTCTAGCCTACCATCAAGTAAAAGAGAAAATTATCGGTTACCTTACGCGCGCGATTTCGGATTAATTGGCACTGTCACAGGTAGTTCTATCAGTTAAAAAACCGAGTGGGGAGAGGGTAGGTGAAAAATTTGGCGCAAAAATTTCAGCAATCATTAATCCAGAGAATCGGGAAGAGAAGCAATACAATATTTGTCATATATTTTAACCCAAATAAAGGGGGTACAGATCGTACACAAAAAAAAAGGCTGCCACACAATAGTCTTCACTCTGCGCGCGCAGGATTTATAAAAAATAAAGCCAATGTTTAAACAGTAGGGGTTAGAAAGATGCCAATTATTCATGTAAATGTCTGGAAAGGGTTTGGAAAGGAAAATGCTAAGATCGTAATACAAAAGATAACCAAAGTTTTCGTGGATTTAGGCATTCCTCAGCAAGCAGTGGAAGTAATCGTGCATGAAATCCCGAAGTCCCGCTGGGGAATCGGCGGAGAACCTGCTTCAGAGAAATTCGAAGAAAAACCTTCCAAATAGATTAGGTGCGCACTCCTAGAGAGATCTTCTGATGATTTTAAATCGTACTTCTTTACACGCACGCGTGCACGGTTTTAACTTTCTACGGATTCTAAGAACATATACGAAGTGGTGTGGGATCGGCGTTGAAGACATGTCAAAACTTAAAAATAGAGTTTTCTTAGTTAATAAACGAGGATTTCCCCTCATGGAGAACTGGATATGGAAAAAGAACTTCTAGTCTACATAGATGGCCAATTCTACCCCAAGTCTGAGGCAAAGATTTCCGTTTATGATCACGGACTGCTTTACGGAGACGGAGTTTTTGAAGGAATACGTGCCTACAACGGAATAGTGTTCAAGCTAAAGGAACATGTAGATAGACTCTACAGATCCGCGCACACCATCATGTTAAGGATACCCATGACAAAAAGTGAAATGACGAAGTCTGTTCTAGAGACTCTTAAGAAAAACAATCTAGAAGAGGCTTACATCCGTTTAGTTGTCACGAGAGGAGTTGGCGACCTAGGACTTGACCCAAGAAAATGCTCCAAACCAACCATCGTTATAATCACTGAACCAATTTTGCAGTTACACTCCCCCGAAGTCAAAGAGAGAGGGATAACAACAGTGATTGTTTGGGTAAAAAGGGATCCAGTGGACGCAACTAGCCACGAGATAAAATCACTCAACTACTTGAACAGCATCTTAGGCAAAATCGAGGCCAACATCACGGATGCTGATGAAGCCATATGCTTAAATAGAGCAGGCTTTGTTTGCGAAGGAGTAGGAGAAAACATTTTCATCGTTAAAGAAGGAAAAGTCTTTACGCCCCCAATTTCTTCCGGAGCATTAGATGGAATAACGAGAACGGTAATCATCAAGTTGGCAAAGAAACTAGAATATGAAGTCATAGAAAGAAATGTTACGCCCAACGAATTGTTTACCGCTGATGAGGCTTTTTTCACAGGAACAGCAGCCGAAGTCACACCGATTATAAAAATAAACGAACGGATAATAGGAAAAGGCAAACCAGGTCCAGTTACAAAACGAATAATGGAAGGCTTTTACAAACTCATTAGAGATCCAAAAGAGGGGACACCTATTAGTTAGGGTGGCATCAATGAAAACTCTATTACTAATGGAAAAAGACGTCAAACAACTCTTAACCATGGATGAAGTTATGGAAGCCGTCGAATCAGCATTCAAGGCTAAAGGTTTAGGGCACGCCCAGATGCCAGCGAAAGTATACATATTTTACAACAGATACAAAGGCGACCTAAGGGCAATGCCATCATATCTTGAAGAACTTGACATTTCCGCCGTCAAAATTGTCAATGTCCACCCAGACAACCGCGCCAAATACGGTCTTCCCACAGTTATGGCGATAATCATTTTGGTAAATCCCAAAAATGGGGGACCTTTAGCAATAATGGGAGGAACTTGGGCTACTGATATGAGAACCGGAGCCGCAGGCGGAGTAGCGGCAAAATACCTTGCCAAAAAA
>JABAOF010004353.1_pt7 | contig 33795 bp, 26 predicted proteins | sample 7062171 | NCBI WGS metagenome assembly JABAOF01 (sample SAMN14538628, study PRJNA623070) | marine sediment metagenome | biome: marine biome [ENVO:00000428]; feature: marine pelagic biome [ENVO:01000023]; material: deep marine sediment [ENVO:00002113] | place: India: Gulf of Khambhat ...
CCTCATCGAATAAGATTTTATCGAATGTGGCACTGGGTTACGATAAAGTCCAGGAAGAGGGTAAGGCTTTATGGAGAAAAACCGGTCTTTTCGGTAAAAACGGCAGTCCTTCATCCGGCGGATTTTCTACGGTTGATGATTTACTTAGGTTTGCTGAAGCACTCAGGACGGACCTATTGATCAGCAGCGAGTCAAAGGAGCTCCTTATGTCGGCAAAACCCGGGTTAAGCTCCATGAATTATGGCTATGGATTCTGGATTGAAAGTAGTAGGAAATTCGGGCGAGTTGTCGGTCATGGGGGTGCGGCTCCCGGGGTGAGCGCGAATTTTCGCATGTTTGTCGACACAGGATACACATTGATCACATTATCGAACTACAGTAAGACAACCCGTCCTGTCGCAAGAAAAATCAGGAGTTCGTTACCTCTTCAATAGAAAGCTATGCTCATGGCATAAAGTAGAGAACGATATTGTCGCATAATTAATTATTATGCGCCATTTTTATCTTCCCCTTAGACAAACAAGAGACGTTTCCCGTGATAAATACATTTAGCACAATTTTTAAAGGCAATTCCTTAAGCCCATAAGAATCCTTTTGCGTTAACCGGTTGTTAACTCGCGTCCGAGCGTTCAAATTCTTTTCAAAAAAATACTTGACAAAATAGAACATTTGTTCTATATATAAAACGGATGTTCGATTTATAAGGAGGATTAAATGCCAATAGTTACCGAGGAGCATCTCGAAGCTCGGCGAAAACAGATCATTGGAGCGGCCGCGGAATGTTTTATCGAGAAAGGATTCAAAAAAACCACGATGAGAGATATCTGTCGGACTGCCAAGCTGAGCCCGGGTGCCGTTTATAACTACTTTCCTAGCAAGGATAAAATCATAGAGGCGATCGCTCAAGCATCTCAGGAACAGAATGTAAAAATAATCGCTTCAGCCGCTGAGGATGACAACCCTCTTTGGGGCGTATCAAAAGTGTTTTTCTCCATGGCAAGAGATCCTGCCTGCATTCGATCTACTGGACTGAGCCTTGAACTTTTTGCCGAGAGTAGCGTCAATCCACACATTGCAAAGGGCCTGAGGGAGAATATTAACGCTTCAATCGTTAAACTCGCCGAATATGTTAAATCAGAACAGGAAAAAGGTCTGATTAATGGCGATCTGGATAGCGAGGCAGTAGCGCAGGTGCTCATGGTTCAGTTCTGGGGTCTGAATATACTGATGTTCATAAATCTGAAGGTCAATGTAGATAAGTTCTCTTCGGTAATCGAGGCCGTTCTGGATGGACGATTCTCGGCCAGGAAGAGAAAGGGTAAAAAGCGATAGTAATACTGGCTTTATGACCTCAGACGAGCGTCTCGCATTTTAACCGTTGGAGGTGTGACAATGAATCATTCAATTGGATTTTTGGTGTTGATTGCCTGTTTTCTGTTGCCGGTGTCGATGGCATTCTCGCAGGTAAAAGAAGAAGATATTCCATTAAAAGGCTTCACAGAGTTTGCTGAGAAGGTTAGGACTGAATGGGCAGTACCGGGAATGGCCGTTGGAGTTATCAAGGAGGGTGAAGTCGTTTACATGAAAGGCTTCGGCTACAGGAATGTGGAAAAGCAGCTTCTTGTGACTCCTGAAACCCTGTTCGCCATCGGCTCATGCACAAAATCCTTCACAGCCATGGCTATTGGGATGCTCGTAGATGATGGTAGGCTCGATTTAGATACACCGCTTATCGATTATATGTCAGATTTTCGCCTCTACGACGATTATGCCACTCTTCATGCTACACCCCGCGATCTTCTTTGTCACCGAACCGGGATGCCAGGCTACGATACTCTATGGATTTTATCCCATGGGAGCCGTGATGAATTTTGCCGCCGCATCCGATATCTAGAGCCAAACGCCGGTTTTAGAGATATCTTCCAATACAATAATTTAATGTATATGGTCGCCGGAACATTGGTCGGTCGATTAAGCGGCGATTCTTGGGAAGAATTTGTCGCTAGGCGAATTTTCAAACCCCTTGGTATGGAGCATAGCAATTTCAGTGTTACTGAATCACAAAAAGCTAACGACTTCGCACAGCCATACATAACATTTACAGGAAAGGCGGAGAAAGTTCCTTTTCGGAATATTGACGCGACCGGCCCTGCTGGCTCGATAAATTCATGCATAGAAGACTTGATGAAATGGGTGAAGCTGCACATCAATGATGGAAAAGTCGGCGATAGTCAGCTCGTCTCTGAAACAAGATTAGTACAGATGTATCTACCCCATATGACAATTAGAAATCCCGGACTAGCAAAGATAGCGCAGTCCACGATATATGGGCAAGGGTGGTACGTCTCAGATTATCGGGGATACCGTCTTGTTGAGCACGGAGGGAACATCGACGGTTTTTCGGCGCTTGTAAGCATCCTGCCGGATGAAAACATCGGAGTCGTAGTTATTTCGAACTCCCTCAACTTCGTCACTCATATCATAACAAGAGACATTTACGACCGCCTCCTCATGCTGGAAAAACGAGACTGGAACTCGCACTTTAAAGATCTATTTGCAGAAATCATGGAAATGTTTGCTTCCTCTGGAAGAGCAAAAGAAGAGCCTAAACCTGATACGAGTCCTTCCCTACCGCTGACAGATTATACAGGAATCTATGAGCATCCAGCGTTTGGCTTTGTTAAAGTGAGGGGGGACAATGAAAAATTGATTGCCTATTTCCAATCAGGGTTAACCGCTGAGCTGGAACATTTCCACTTTGATATGTTTAATGGAACAACGTCTGACTTTTACCTTCCAGCGATTAATGTTCGTTTTCATCTTAGCAATGACGGTACAGTGGATAACCTTTCCATACCTTTGCAGGAGGGTGTCTCTGATATCGTCTTCAGGCGACTCAAAGAAGAATAGAGAGGATAAATTGAAGGTAATGAGTAAAAATATAAATGAGTATTTCAAAGCCTCCTGGAAATTCTTGGTCACAATATTCCTAATTACGATGGTCGTTGTTCTTTTGAGGTTGTTCACCAATATCCCGTCTAGCATTCAATCTATTTTTACTCTAGGTGGAGTCGTTTTTATTGGTTTCGCTGGGTGGTCAGTAGTAAAAAACCATGGATTTAAGGTCAAGCAGGTGTTTTTGGTGGGGCTTCTATTGTCGGTTGGCTCACACTGGTCATTACCAATCTTCCACGGGGCAGGAGAAGTGTTATATCTTATTTTAGCAAATTCAATTATCTTTTCTATTGTTGCAGTTTTTGGGGGTTGGTTGGCAAAGAAGTTGAATAATCCGAGATGAAAATAAAGACTTCCCTGATAAAAAAGTACAAAATGGCGTGAAATTAATTACTTCACGACATTTTTCCGAGAGCTTGATAGACTTTATTAGGCATTTCTTGTCAATTTGAATTTCGTCAGCCTGGATGGTTAGAAATACGTCTTTGTCTACAGCTTGAGCAGGGCGCGGCCGATAAGAGCACTGACGTATGACACAACACCTCCCAGCACCGTGCCCCATATGAGATCGACGACAGTAACAATAAGGGGCCAGTCCTTGAGAGTAGCCAGGTTGGTCAGGTCGTAGGTGGCGTAGCTGATGAGACCGAGAAGGGCTCCGTAAAATAACGCATTGAGCGGTACACCCGCAGCGAGGGCCGGGCGGATGACAAAGACCAGCAGACCGACTATGAACAGCAGGTAGAAAAGCATAGCTGAGATCCAGTTCACCTTGGGACTCATGAACGACCCGAGATGGCGGCGGTAAAATCCCTTGGCCACGACACCCAACCAGATCATGTCTATCACAAAAAAAACAACCAGGGTGATTAGGTAAAGAAGGATCATCTGCCTAAAGGTCATCATTTCCTCCTTGAATGTTGCAATTATAACATGAATCTCCAGACTGTAAAGAACTCAGCTTGATTTATAGGACGGTTCCAACGCCCTTTGATGCACTCAGCCCTGATCCAAGGTATAAGCATTTGCTCAAGAAAATGGGTCTTGAGCACATGTTTGAAAAAGTATCTTCCTACAAGAAATAAGAAATAGCCTTGAAATATGACTAAAGAGACCGTTCACCATCTCACGCTGATCATCGCCCGTAGGCTTACAGGCTGACGGACAGCGGGCTGGGCATCGGAGCGGCCGCTGAAAAAATCTCCTTCCTCACCACTGATTTCGGTGGATTCGAATTTGTTATAATAGACAGGAAGGTCAAGAAACACGCCCAACATCAGCTTGCTTCCGGCCATCATCCCGAAGGTTCCGCCGAACCACGACTCTCTTAAATAGTTCTTCCTCTCGGCTGTCTTGTGGAAATGGAAAACATGGTTGTCGCTCTGGTTGCGGCCGTAATACCTCTTGGTGGTCCGGAAGACTTGATGGCTCCAGAAATCCAGGCTCAAGAGCAGGTTCTTCTCGGGCCATAGGTGAAGCTCCAGGTTGGCTTAGGTGAAATTGATGAAGGTGAAGGTCTTTCCGTAGCTCGACCTTTCCCAGTAAGGTTCCCACCAGAAGTAGGCCCAGCCGTGGGAGTAGACCTCCTGGCTTCCCCAGACTTCTCGGTAAGCATAGTCCTTCCAGAAGAAGCTCGCCGAGGTTCCTATCCTGAAGAATCCTCCGTCGCTGATATCGAAATGGAGAAAAGGCAGAAACTTGGCTACGAAGAGATTTTCTTTGTATGTATCCAGGAGGTCGACGCCTTCCCAGGTATAATTCTTGCGGATAAAGTCAGCCTCGAGAACACCGCACGGGAACAGCTTGGCGCTGCCGATGTTGGTGATTTTGAAGACATCATATGATCTCAGCATGGTTTTGGAAGTCTTATCGCTCCATTCGTCCTTAGCATATTGATTCATGGATTCAGAATAATAGTAGTAATCTCCGTATTCGGTGGATTTGCGGAATCGGAATCCCAGTTTGTTCTCCTTGATGTCTGTTCCGATGGTGAGATCAAATTGCGAGCCTTTGGTGTGGGTGTATTCATCCTGCCAGAAGGAATCAATACTGGTCGGGCCTCCGAAGATATGATTGCAGCTGAAACGCGTTGACCAGCCCCAGTTGTACCGGTTGAGCCTGGTTTCTTGTCCGTCTTTGGTGAATTTCAAGTAACCGCTTGGCCTAGCTTCGCTCGAATATTTGTAGTTGAAGACCATCCCGATAGGTATATTTTTTATGGCGGTCGAAGCCAGGAAACCCAGTGACATTTCAGAATTTATCTGCGAGAGCTCGGAAGAGAAGGGAATGAGAGAATTGAAGTTTTCTCCGTAATAGATGGTTTCTCCTGAAGCGTTGAGGTTAAAGATATCCAGTTGTCCGGAAACCAGCGGGATGAATCGAATGCCCTTAAAATCTATTATATAAGGAGCAGCTAAGAGGGAAGGAGTATGCCAGGTTCTTTGAAGCTGGCTTCGGCGATTTTGGTCCCGTAGAAATCTTCTTGGGCAGACTCTTCGGTGGCTACGTAGTTTGGGCTCGGTGCAATAGCAGGCCTATCCAAGTGTCCCCTCCATCCCCGACGCCCATAATACAGGAAGAAAATGCTCGAGTAGGGATTAAAAAGCCTCGAGTCCTGGGGAAAAATCAAGAAGGAATAGTAAGGATTGGGTCCGACGAATCTCAGACGGGCCTGGAGATTGGGAAGCAGGAGTATGAGGAAAAGGCGGAAAAGAAATATCTTTCTTATGGATAAGTATTGGCCAAAAATAATGATTATTTTGTTTTTGATTTTGCTCACCTCTCCAAATATTTTGTCGTTATAATTCCCTTCAAATTTACTTTTGTTAAACCTCTTCTTAACGTTTCCCTCCTCTTGTACAGTCATTGATTCCTTCATTTTCAATTTGATGTTTTTGTTTCGCATCGTCGGGAAGTTGAAATTGTAGGTAATTTACAAGTGCCTAAGGGAGGGAATTATTGGATATATGAAAGCTATGAAATCAAGATCTTTTTTGTACTTCTTCCTCAATGAAGAATCTCATGATAGGCCTTGTTTTTGAGCGACGAGCGCATTCTTTAAACCCTGCTTTTATGAAGGCAGCATATAATCCTGTGCTGGCAAAGACAACAGGATAATTGTCTTTCTTGGTGTCGATCGGGTATCCTTCAATAATTTTTGCTCCCTTCTCAGAGGCATAGGTGATTGCAGCTCTCAGCAGTGAGGGAGTAATGCCTTTTCTTCGGAAAGGCTTGGCCACAAATAAACAGACGACAGACCATACTGGTTTATCATCGATTGGCTTGAGTATGCGTGATCGATCCAGAAGTATGAAGTCCTTTCGAGGAGCGATCGAGCACCAGGCAATCGGCCTGTCATTCAAATACGCCAATATACCAGGGATCTTGCCGGAATGGACTAGCTTTTTCATGGCTTGCTTGTTCTCTTCGCCATTTTGCTTTTCAAAATCGGAGCGTTTTAACCGCCACCACATACACCAGCAGCCTCCGCAGGCGCCTTTTGGACCGAATAGCTTTTCAAATTCAGTCCAGATTTCGGGTGTCAAAGGTTTGAATTTAAGATGAGGTTCAGGAGTAAGAGCTTTCTTGGCGGCTGGCAAGAAATTCCTCCATTGTTTGTGTTGACATTCCCGTAGAGAGTATTTTTGGCTTATACCATATGGAAAACTAGCAGTCAAACAGAGTTAATGATGAGCTCTAGTTCAACAAGCTCTGGGTCACTGCCCTTATTTGGCGAAGTTCTATAAAGCCTCAATTATTTCCTCTAATAGCAAGACTTTTGCATAATTTTTCCTCAATACCTTCAATTCCGGTTCCTGCAAATCGGGGTCATCTGGTGATGTCGCATCGCTTCCGAATACAACTTTGAAGCTTCTTTCGTAGGCTTGACGTGCTGTCATTCCGCAGCAAATGTTTGTTACAGTGCCGCAAATTATGACTGTGTCTTTCCCCAGGTTTTTAAGAATCGTCTCTAATGGAGTGTCCCAGAATGCACCATATGAAGGTTTATGAATCACAATTTCATCCTCTCTCGGAGCCAGTTCATGCCATACCCGTCCTTCTAAAAAAAATTGTGAAGAATCAATGTCCAACTCCGAATATCTTCCCGGCATGAATTTTCCAGTCATCGGGCGGTCAAAGTAATGATGTGTTTTTGAATATACTGTATAAATGACCGGGATGTTTTTGTTCCTGCAGTGTTCGATCAGCCTTTTGATACGGGGAACCTGCCTGGTTGCTTCCGGTACCCAATCCGGTGCCCAGTGAGGTTTCACAAATTCATCCTGCATATCAATAACGAGTAAGGCACATTTCTCAGGGACGATTTTGAATTTTGCATTTCCTTTGTTGTATTCCTCTCTGGCTAAATTCAGCACATCTTTTTCAGAGAAATTTCCTGTTTTCATTTTTCTTTTCTCCTTTGCTTGAATTTTTCCTGACGCTGCCTTTCTCAGGTTCAATCAAGAATCCATGGTCGTTCTCTTCACCCTTTTAAAATGAAAGATTTGTTCACGTTCTTATATCAGATAACCTGATACGTTTCCATACGTAAGAGCTGGCCTAAGAGTTTCATATCTGCTTTCAGGGAGCAGCCACTGTGGACAGGACCTAAAAGAATCATCTTTTTCTGACATTGTCTGTCAGTGATTGGTTTTTTTGCGATTTCTGAAATCTAGGCACTATTTGCATTTTTTATGCCAAGATTATTCAAAGAGATATTCAAGCATATTTCAGTAGAGCAAATAGGAGAGTGTTTCTGAAATCCTTCTTGGAGAATTCAAAAGAATCGTCATGGATTTTCTGCCAAAATTGCTGGACTCACTTAACTAAGCAATAAGTCTAATTTTTAGACACTCAGAAGTCGAATAAGACCCGGAAATTACACAAAATAAAATAAATAGCAGAATGCTTTAGAATCTGGCTAATTTTCATACAGAGAATTGAAAAATCCCGGCTCTGGTGAATTTTTCGGACGCGATTTGAGAAGCATTATTCTGGTTATTCTCATTATTTCTCAGGTATTCTTTCCTTCATCATTTTTCAGACGATTTTGATTGATATATGTATCTCCTTTATTTTGTGAAAGTTAATTCATATGCTTGGCCTGTAATTAAAATATTCTGGAAGGGAAATCTATTTTTTTACTATTAAGAGAGCATCTTTTGAGATTTTTATGAATGAGGTGGCATGCATTTTGCAAAACTGTCTGGTGGATAATATCAAAAAAAGGAGATTTATAAGGCAGGGGAAAAAATGTCAGATAAACATAAGCGCCTCATTTCTAAAGAAAATGATATCCAGATGCAACGACTCTACATCAACAGAATTCTCCAATACTTGAAGGATAGCGATCTGCAGTCCCATCAAGAAAGGCACCCGAAAAAAAGAGACCGGAAGAACGCCAGGGATTCCCTCATCGAGTCTGTGTTCATGAAGGATGGAATAGACCTCAAGGAATTTATTGAAGAATTTGAGCGAATCATAATCGTTAAAACTCTAGCTAGATTCAACGGAAATCAAAAGAACTCCGCAAAATTCTTAGGGATTAAGTACACGACACTGAATGAAAAGATAAGAAGATACAATATCCATTTCCGCAAAGAACCGGTTATACATTTTTACGGAATGAACCTTCCTGAAAGCTGATCACATTAAGGAAACTTTTTTTTTAAAAGAAAAATTCGTAATTCATATCTGCATTGGATGCAGTTCTTGAGAATGGCGAGAAGTATAGAATAATATACGCGCCTTATTCATTATTTCATCCCGTTTTAGGCAATCATTGCCCAGTTTTAAGACGTTTTGAAATCCACCCTTAGGCGAATTTTAGCGGTGGGCTTTATCGCAGGGGGTTTGACAGCCCATTTTGGTCTCGTATATATAATGAAACATCGCCTTAGTTATTTTCAAAGGAGGTCACAGATGAAGCTTGTAAAAATTTTTGGATTGATACTGGTGCTGGCATTCATCTCCTGCCAATCTCAAGAAACAGGAGAACAAGCGCTTTCAGTAGAATTTCTAGCCTCGGACAATTTAGCAGACATGCCGTTTTCAGAAGCTGTGAGAGTCGGTGATTGGCTGATACTTTCCGGCCAGATCGGGGTTGATCCCGCCACAGGAGCTCTTCCTCCAGGTGGTATCAAACCAGAGACAAAACAAACCATGGAGAATATTAAACGAACCCTTGAAAAATATGGCTCTTCTATGGATCAAGTCGTCAAGTGCACGGTTATGCTGGCCGACATCAGTGAATGGGCTGCTATGAACGAAGTCTACGTTACCTATTTCCCTAACCATAAACCTGCTCGCAGCGCCTTCGGAACCAGCGGGCTTGCCATGGGAGCGCGTTTGGAGATTGAATGCTGGGCCGTGGTTAAGTAACAAGGGAAGAAAGAGAAATACCCCAGTTACATAATTTTGTATTTCACTATATTTTCATTCTCCAATTGGCAGGTCAGCCTGAGGCAGCTTCTCTTAGAATTTCTTTTTTAACCGAGATAAATCTCATCTGATTTGACTATTTTGTGGTTAATGATTATTTTATTAACAAATAATTAATGGAACTCTAGAGACCATGAAATGTCCGAAATGCGAAACTGATAATCCTGATACTTTGAAGTTCTGCGGTGAGTGCGGGACTCAGCTTCCTCCTTCAGAGGAAATCTCTGCTCCCACCGAGACTCTCGAAGCAGCCAAAGAAGAGCTAACCCGGGGAACCACTTTCGCAGAGAGATACGAGATCATCGAGGAGCTCGGGAAAGGCGGCATGGGCAAGGTCTACAGGGTATTCGATAAAAAGATAGAGGGCGAAGTAGCCTTGAAACTGGTCAAGCCAGAGATCGCTGCTGAAAAGAGAACCATAGAACGTTTCCGTAATGAATTAAAGACTGCTCGTGAAATCGCTCACCGGAACGTCTGCCGGATGTATGACTTGAACGAGGAAAAGGGCACCTATTACATCACTATGGAGTATGTGCCCGGGGAGGACCTGAAGAGTTCGATAAGAAGGTTTGGGCAGATACCCGTTGGAAAGACAATATCCATAGCCAAGCAGGTATGCGAAGGGCTTTCTGAAGCCCATCGGTTGGGTGTAGTGCACCGTGATTTAAAGCCAAATAACATCATGATCGATAAAGAGGGGAATGCCCGGATCATGGATTTTGGGATAGCCCGTTCCATCAAGGGCAAGGGTATAACCGGTGCAGGAGTGATGATCGGCACACCTGAATACATGTCTCCAGAGCAGGTGGAAGGAAAGGATGTTGACCAGCGTTCGGACATTTATTCTTTGGGCATTATTCTTTACGAGATGTCAACTGGAAGAGTGCCTTTTGAAGGAGATACTCCTTTTACCGTAGGTATAAAGCAAAAGAGCGAGATTCCAAAAGATCCCAAAGAGATTAATGCCCAGATTCCCGATGATCTGAGTCTCTTGATATTGAGATGCTTGGAGAAGGATAAGGAAAAACGGTATCAGAGTGCCGGAGAAGTGAGTTCTGAGCTTGAGAGGATAGAGAGAGGGATTCCTTCGACTGAAAGAGTTTCTACCAAGCGAAAGCCAATCACGTCTAAAGAGATCACGGTAACCTTCGGCCTGAGGAAGCTCCTAATTCCTGCTCTAGTTGTTATCGCTATCGCAATTATCGGTATTATCATCTGGCAGGTTCTTCCCCAGAAGGAACCAGATGCTGTCCAAACAGATAAATCCTCCATTGCAGTGCTGCCTTTCGAGGATTTAAGCGTACATAAGGATCAAGAAATTTTGTGTGAGGGAATGACAGATGAAATCATCGTGAAATTGACCAGTCTTCAGGGATGGAAGGTGATAAACAGGAATTCGGCAATGCAATATAAGAATGCGGATAAAGATATCAAAAAGATTGGTCAGGAGTTGGATGTTGCCGCCGTATTATTAGGAACCGTGCAAAAGGAAGAGGAAAATATTCGTGTTTATGCCCAGCTGGTGAATGCTGATGACCGGTCCATCCTCTGGTCAGACACATACAATCAGAAGAAGGAAAAGATACTTGACATCCAGAGTTCTATTGCCGAAAAGATCGCAAGGGCTCTCCAAAGGAAGCTTTCACCAGAAGAGAAAGAAGGGCTGGAGAGAAAGCCAACTGAGAATCTGGAAGCCTATAACCTGTATATGCAGGGACGTTTTTTCTGGAACAAGAGGACACCTGAGAGTATGAAAAAAGCAGTCAAGTACTTTGAACAGGCGATAGAAAAAGATCCTACCTATGCCTTAGCCTATACCGGACTTGCCGACGCTTACAGTACGCTTTTTGGTTGGGAAGTTCTCCCGCCTTTGGAAGCCTTGCCTAAAGCAAAAACAGCAGCAATTAAAGCCATAGAGATCGACGACACGCTTGCCGAAGCGCATACTTCGCTGGCAACGATTAAAGAATGTTATGATTGGGACTGGCTGGGAGCGGAGGCAGAATTCAAGCGTGCCCTCGAACTCAATTCTAATTATGCAGTTGCCCGTTATTGGTATGCTCAGTTTTTAGCAGAGACGGGGCGGTTTGATGAAGCCATCACAGAGATCGAGCGAGCTCAGGAACTTGATCCTCTATCACTCATAATAGGCTCGTTAAAGGGATTTATTTTTTATTGGGCAGGCGAATACGACCAAGGGATAGAACAATATCAGAAAACGCTCGAGATGTATCCCGACTTTCATGGTGCGCACGGATACCTAGGGTTAATATATCTGGAAAAAGGGATGTATGGAGATGCTTTAAAAGAGTTTAAAAAAGCAGATTCACGAGCCTTAATTGGAATCACTTATGCAAAAATGAACAGAATGGCAGAGGCGCAACGAGTATTAGACAGCTTGATAGAGCAATCAAAACGTGAGTATTTTCCGAAATCCAAAATTGCGTTGTTGTTGTTTGCCCTGGGACAAAATGATCAGGGCTTTGAATGGTTGGAAAAGGCGTATGAAGAACGAGACGGGGGGTTTTTGGAGCTTAAAGTATCACCGTTATATGATAGCGTTCGCTCAGACCCGAGGTTCAAACCACTGCTTAAGAAAACTGGATTGGAATAATAATTGCAGTATAAAGAGAAAGATTGGAGAGAAAAAATCAAAGAGCAGTATGAGGACTTCCTCGACCTCTGGAAGGACGCTGATCCTGGTATCCCTGAGGATGAGGATGCCCAGAAGCGATTAACAACATTGAGAAATAAATGATTAAAGGAAAATTTAATAATGAAATGCCCGAAATGCGAAACCGATAATCCCGCTGATTCCAAGTACTGCAAGGAGTGCGCAACTCCTCTTCCTCCCTCCACAGAGATTTCTGCACCCACCGAGACCCTAGTCGCAGCCAAAGAAGAGTTAACCACAGGTTCTACATTTGCTGGGAGATACCAGATCATTGAAGAGCTGGGCAAGGGCGGCATGGGTAAAGTCTACAAGGCTCAAGATACGGAGATAAAGGAAAAGATTGCTCTTAAGCTCATAAAGCCTGAAGTTGCTGCTGATAAAAAGACCATAGAACGGTTTCAGAACGAATTAAAGTTCGCTCGGAAGATCAGCCACAGGAATGTCTGCCGGATGTATGACCTGAATAAAGAGGAAGGCAGTTATTACATCACCATGGAATATGTGCCTGGAGAAGATTTAAAGAGTTCGATCAAAAGGATGGGGCCCTTGGGTGCAGGGAAGGCGATTTTTATCGCCAAGCAGGTTTGTGAAGGATTGGCAGAAGCTCACAATTTAGGAGTCGTTCATCGTGACTTGAAGCCGAGTAATATTATGATCGATAAAGAGGGCAATGCCCGAATCATGGATTTCGGCATAGCCCGCTCAGTTATTGGCAAAGGGATTACAGGCGCGGGAGTGATGATCGGGACACCGGAATACATGTCTCCAGAGCAAGCAGAAGTGAAAGAAGTTGACCAGCGCTCGGATATTTATTCGCTGGGAATCATCCTCTACGAGATGGTGACCGGGAGAGTTCCTTTTGAAGGCGAGACGCCTTTAGGCATTGCCATGAAGCACAAGAGCGAGGTGCCTAAAGATCCTAAAGAGCTCAATGCTCAGATTCCCGATGATCTAAGTCTCTTGATATTGAAGTGCCTGGAGAAGGATAAGGAAAAACGGTATCAGAGTGCCGGAGAGGTGAGTTCTGAGCTTGAGGGGATAGAGAGAGGGATTCCTTCGACTGAAAGAGTTACTCCCAAGCGAAAGCCTATCACGTCAAAAGAGATCACGGTAACCTTCGGGTTGAAAAAGCTCTTAATTCCTGCTCTAGTTGTTATCGCTATCGCAATTATCGGTATTATCATCTGGCAGGTTCTTCCCCAAAAAGAAGGAGATTCTCTTTTTCCCGGCCAAGCTTCGGTGGCTGTTCTTCCTTTTAATGATTTAAGCCCCCAAAAAGACCAGGGATACTTGTGTGATGGATTAGCAGAATCACTCATAAATGCCTTGACCAAGGTCAAAGAACTGCGGGTTCCAGCCACGACTTCTTCGTTTTCTTTCCGAGGCAAAGAAGAAGATATTCAAACCATCGGAGAGAAATTGAAGGTTAATGCCGTCCTGAGAGGGAGTGTACAGAAAGCAGGGAATAGGGTGCGCATCACAGCCCAGCTCATCAACATTGCTGATGAGTCTCTTATCTGGTCAGAACAGTACAACCGAGAGCTGAAGGATGTGTTTGCCATCCAGGATGAGATTTCCCTGGCCATTGTGGATATGCTTAAGGTAGGACTACTGGGAGAAGAGAAAACTGTGCTTTTAAGACGCCATACCGAAGATATTGAAGCCTATAATCTGTATTTGAAGGGCAATTGGTTCTTTAGCAGGCGTACCAAAGAGAATTTGAACAAGGCTCTTGAGTATTTTGAGAAGGCGATAGGAAGAGACCCAAACTATGCCCTGGCCTACACAGGCTTGGCTTACACCTATGGTATGATCGGAGATTATGGTTACATGGCGCCAAAAGCGGCTTTCTCGATGGCAAAAGAGGCAGCGCTGAAAGCGCTGGAGATAGATGATTCGCTCGCCGAGGCCCATCAAGCACTCGCCTTTGTTAAATTTGACCATGAGTGGGATTGGGAAGGAGCGGAGCAGGAGATCAAGCGAGCCCTTGAGATCAATCCCAATTATGCAGCAGCTCACCATCATTATGCGCAATTACTGATGTGCATGGCTCGGTTTGAAGAAGCTCTGGAAGAGATAAACAGAGCCCGTGAGCTTGATCCTGTTTCTCTTATCATAAACAGGAATACAGGACAGCACTTCTACCGCGCCCGCGAGTACGATAAGGCGATCGATGCTTTGCAGAAAACTATCGAGATAGACCCGAACTTTATTGGCTCACGCCGATATCTGGGGCTAGTGTATCTGCAGAAGTCGATGTACGAGCAAGCTTTGGAAGAGTTTCAGAAAGAAAAGGATATTATAAGAGGATTTAATCCACACATAGAGTCTCTTCTAGGAGTCACCTATGCGCTAATGCGTGATAAAGAGAAAGCACTACAGATTTTAGAGGAATTGGAAGCGCGGGCTAAGGAGATGTATGTGGCGTCGAGCGATATAGCAGTAATTCATTTTGCTCTAGGCGATAATGATCAGGGTTTTGAGCGGCTGGAGAAGGCGTATGAAGAACGTGATACCAATCTGAAAAAACTCAAAACATATCCGTTATTCGACAATGTCAGTTCTGACTCCAGGTTCAAAGAGCTTCTGAAAAAAATGGGCCTGGAAAAATAGTCAATAAATCCATATCCCATTAAGCCCAATGGAAAACCTCAGAATCTTTTTTCTAAGCCGGGACTCTAATAAGAGAAAAGAGCGACAGTACGAATACATTTAGTAAAGGCTCTCATTCATGTAAAGAAAAAAGGAAGAATAGTGAGGAGAAGCTTGACATTTCTTCAATCTGTTCCTATATTTTGAGTTCCGAGTGAGGAGGCTTTCTTAATGGATAAAATCGATACTTTGAAAGACGGGAAAGAAGTTACCATCAGAGAACTCTCTATCAAGGATCTGGACAGGTTGATGCTATTTTATTCTGCGCTTCCGGTTGCCGACCGAAAATATTTAAGGGTCGATGTTAAAGACAGGAAGATTGTTGAGGAGAGAATCAAGCTGATCAAGACGGGCAATGTCTTCCGTCTCGTTGCCCTTTTCGACGATGAAATCATTGCCGACGGGGCTCTCGAGCTTTCAGCCGAGGAATGGCGCAAGCATCAGGGAGAACTCCGGGTCATCGTGGCCAAACCATTCCAGAAAAAGGGGCTTGGGATGATCATGGTGAGAGAGCTGTATTTTCTAGCAGTTGAGAAAAAAGTAGAGCTGGTGGTCGTCAAGATGATGAGACCTCAGATCGCCGCCCAGCGGATTTTCCGAAAACTCGGATTCCGGGAGGAACTCCTCATTCCTGATTATGTCGAAGACAGGAATGGAGTGAAGCAGGACCTTATCGTCATGACCTGCAATATCAAGGATTTGTGGAAGGAGCTGGAGCACTTCTACAGCGATTCAGACTGGCAGCGCTGCCGCTAATTGGGGTCAGACCAATCTATCTATTTTATTTTTAGTGAGTTAAGCCAAAATATAGCCCCTTCTTTCGCCTTAAACCGGCTTTTTTGCAGGCAAAAATAATTGTTTAAGCATCCTTTGATTTTCTAAGCGCAATTTTGCCTTTTCTGTGAAATAACAACTTCAGATGCTTACCAGATCATCTTAGGTTTCCTTAAAAGCCTATTTTTGACCCCAAAAATGCACTTATAAGAGTAAAAATGAACTAAAAATCGAACTTAACTAAAACAATTTAAATAATTTAGCTTGGTCTGACCCCAATTTATTAAATGATTCAAAATAAATCAGTTAGCTTGGCCCGACCTCCTATTTGGAAGGTTTTTCTCTAGTTCCAAGATAGTAGGCAATGTTGGCGTGAGGGTCGATCTTGGGCTTTATCCTGCCAGGCAGAGCGCTCAGGATGATGTTCAGGCCTGGACCATGCCCTGAGTAGTTGCTGAATCCGTGGATGCAGACTCCTATAGTCACAGCATCTTTGTATCTTCCATTTCCGTAGTAGTCATAATGATCTCTTATGGCTACCAAGTCTCCTAACCTGAGTTTTTTCAAGCCATATTCTTCAACTGTTTCTGGGCAGGTGGTCTGAATGTCGTAATCTAGACCTTCTATGAAAGGCCATCCCAATCCTGAGCCCATGATATGCCCTGGAACCTCCATCACCACTGGCACCACCAGCTGATCGTTTTCTATGGTGATGCCTAGCTTTTCCAGTAGTTCGGGAGAAAGCTTGTTCACTCTCACGTCTTCGAAGCCTTCGATCTTGAGCCCCACGCCCTTGGCTTTAACCTGAACTTTATCATCCAGAGTGAGGTTCTCGAGAACATCCTTCGGGAACCAGGCCAGGTCATCTGAGCCTGCGTGTCGACCGATGTAGAATCCTTTGGCTCCCTTGGCCTCACCAGAGATGACTTTGGCTTCATTGCCAATACAGGCGAGAATAGCTATAGCACATTCCCAGGGACCATCTCTGTCGCGACCCTGGATGGTGACATCTGGTTCGACATGGTCGGCGTTCGCCCAACCATAGGTCGAGTCTCCGAGGGAAACTGTATAATTTATCGAAGCTGTTCCTAAGCTTTGTATTGCTCGGCCGTCATAGGTCGTCCCGTAACCCCAACTTCCTGCAGGGTGCACGACCGCTTCAACGGCAGTGGTGATGAGCTGGTCTTTATTGGTCTTCAAGGTTGATGTATTGGGGCGAGGCGTGGGTTTCTTTTTCTTTATACCGAGGTATTTTCCGATGTTGGCGGCGGGATCAAGGCGCGCCGTTAGTTTGCCAAACCTGGTGGATAGAATCGGGGTCACGCCGATCCCGAGACCGGATATATCGCTCGGTCCGCTGCAGACAATACCTAGAGTCGCTCCTCCTTTATAGAAACCCTTTCCATAATCAGTCTGAGTGTCTTTCAGAAGAACGAGATCACCGAAACGCAGCTCGTCTAAACCGTACTTCTTGATGTCAGGGGGATAGCAGGTCTGGATATGCCAGTTACCGGAAAGGCTCGAGCCTCCCGCACCTTGACCAACGATCTCGCCCGGTATCTCTCTGACCACCGGCACCTCAAGCTTGCCGGCGTCAGTTTGGACAATCATCTTCTCCAATAACTCAGGAGTTACTCCGTGAGCAAATACATCCTTGAATCCCTCAATCTCCAGGCCGATTCCGTAGGCTTTCACATGCAGAGTGTCGCCGATGGCCAGTTTCTCCAGGACATCATCCTCGAAATGAACCAGCACATAATCTCTGAACTTCCCGACGATAATGCCTTTTTCCCCCTTGGCTTCACCATCTAGGAGTTTCACCTCGTTGCCTACTGAAGTATAGTTGCGCCAGGAAGATCTTGACCGGGCTTCTCCAGCTCCAACAGTCGCCACACCCATGGTAGCCCTGTCGCCGTTGGCCCACCCGAAGGCCTTATCACCGATCTTCAAGTTGTAATTGATCCCACCGATTCCGATCGCCATCTTGGGTTTTCCATCCCAGGTTGTGCTGTATGATCTTGAAGGTTTGGCTGGCGCTATCTTACCCTGAACTGCCATTTTTAACAACTTGTCCTTATTGGTCGATATGGGTTTCGATTTAGCTTGGTCTGTGGCGCTAATCATGCCTGGCATAACCAAGGCAACACACAAAAGAATAACGAGTCCTGACAAAATATTTTTCTTCATGACTCCTCCTTTCTGTTAAAGATAAAATAAAGGACTAAGATTAATTGGGTAAATGTGAAATGTCAAATGGAAGAAGGTTGACTTTGTGCTGACCTTTACCTTTTATTCTAATAAGCGGACCTAATGTTGAAAGTAAAAATCTGATCACGCTGTTTGACTTTTTCGTGAGCAACTCATAGACTATTTTTTCGATAGTTTTTATTTTTTTGCATTCCCGATTAAACAGGATTCTTGAATATGAAATGCCTGAAATGTCAAACGGATAATCCCCCTGATTCCAAATATTGCCTAAAATGCGCCGCTCTGCTTCCGCTCTCTGAAGAAACATTGCCACCAACCAGGACTCACGAACCTCCTCAGGAGAGGTTAACCCGAGGAACGACGTTTGCTGGCAGGTACGAAATCATAGAGGAGCTTGGAAAAGGCGGGATGGGGAGTGTCTTCAGGGTTGAAGATAAGATGATAGAAGAAGAAGTAGCCTTGAAATTGATCAAGCCCAAGATTGCAGCTGATAAAAAAACCATAAAACGCTTCAGTAATGAGTTGAAATTGACTCGTAAGATCGCCCATAGGAATGTCTGTAAGATGTATGACCTCGGTGAGAAAGAAGGAGCCTATTTCATTACCATGGAGTATGTGCCGGGAGAAGATTTAAGAAGTATGATCAGGATGACGAAACAACTGAGCGTGGGAACAGCCATAAACATAGCCAAGCAGGTAGGCGAGGGTCTAGCTGAAGCTCACAGGCTGGGAGTTGTGCACCGCGATCTTAAGCCGAGTAACATCATTATTGATAAAGAAGGAAATGCCCGGATTCTGGATTTTGGGATAGCGCGTTCCCTTGAAGCTAAAGGTCTTACGCGTACCGGAGTGATGATCGGGACACCTGAGTACATGTCTCCTGAACAGGTCGAGGGAAAGGAAGCGAATCAGAGTTCAGATATATATTCCTTGGGAGTCATCCTGTTTGAGATGGTGACCGGGAGGATCCCGTTCGAAGGGAACAGCGCGCTAGACATAGCTCTGAAACACAAGACAGAGATAGCTACAGATCCCAGGCAGTTCAACGCTCAAGTTCCTGAGGAACTGAGTCAGGTGATATTGAAATGCCTGGAAAAGGAAAGAGAGAAAAGGTATCAAAGCTCATTTGAGATGAATTCTGAACTTTCAAGGATAGAGAAAAGCCTTGCCAAGGCCAAAAGAAAAGTCCCTAAGATAAAAGCTGCAGTTGGAGAGGTCGAAAAATTAAAATGGAAAAAGCTTCTTCTGTACGGAGGGGCTGCTGTTGTATTGATTTTGCTTATTGCAGGTGGAATTTCTTTGTTCACCGGCCGTGACAAGGCAATAGATTCGATAGCCGTGCTGCCGCTGGAAAATCTATCCAACGATCCCGAGCAGGAATACTTTGCCGATGGGATGACAGAATCCTTGATTTCCGAGCTGTCCAAGATCAGCGGACTGCAGCGGGTGATCTCACGGACCTCAGTGATGAAGTACAAGGGCGCAAGCAAGATCATGCCCGAGATTGCCCAGGAATTGAATGTTGGCGTAGTCGTGGAAGGCTCGGTGTTGCTTGTAGGAAAGAGGGTGAGGATTACGGTCCAATTGATCGAGGCCGCTGTAGACCGGCATTTATGGGCTGATAGCTATGAGAGAGACCTGAGCAACATCCTGGAGCTGCAGAGGGAATTAGCTCGCTCGATTGCTCAGCAAATCAAAGTTGTGCTCACCCCAGAGGAGGTGACGCGTCTTACGAAATTACCCTCAATCAATCCAGAGGCCTTCCGTCTTTATTTAAAAGGGCGTTTCTTCTGGAACAAGCGTACTGGACAGGACCTAAAGAAAGCTATCGAACATTTTGAGGAGGCGATTGGACTAGACCCGAAATATGCTCTGCCTTATATTGGTCTGGCTGACTCTTATAGTACCCTTCCAGATTATATTTCTTTTCCGCCTGAAGAAGCCATATCCAAAGCCAAAGATTCTATAACCAAAGCTTTAGAGCTCGACAAAGAACTCGGCGAAGCGCATAGTTCATTGGCAGTTATTCTCTCAGATTCCTGGAATTGGGAGGAAGCAGAGGAGGAATTCAAGCGCGCCCTTGAGCTTAACCCCCATTATGCAACAGCTCATCATTGGTATGCGTTTTACTTGATGCGCAGGGGTAGGATAAATGAGGCTATAGAGAAGATAGAAAGAGCCCACGAATTGGACCCTCTTTCTTTGGTCATAAACAGAAACCTGGGACAATTCTACTATTATGGCGCTCATTACGAAAAGGCACTAGAAGCCTTGCAGAGAGCATTCGAGTTGGACCCGAATTTTGTTTATATCCATCTTCATTTCGCATGGGTGTACTTGCAAAAGTCGATGTTTGAGGAGGCTCTGACAGCACTGCAAAAAGAAAGGCAGCTATCGAAAACCTGGGATCCATACGTAGAAGCCTGGGTCGGCGTTGCCTATGCGCTGATGAAGAGGAGAGACGAGGCTCGTCCAATACTGAATGATTTCTTGGAAAGAGCCAAGGAGACCTATATACCTTCATATTGTGTGGCCATCATATATTTTGCTCTTGGGGAGAAGGACAAGGGTTTTGTTTGGCTGGAAAAAGGATATGAAAAACGAGACAAGCGGTTGTCTTTCTTACAATCAGACCCAATATTCACAGAAATCAGTACGGACCCCAGGTACATCGCTTTGTTGAAAAAGATGGGGTTGAAAAAGTGATCGATAAATCCGTGAAATTATATGAAAGCAGGATACCTATATGGGTTCATTTCAAAGGGAAGATTTTGCCCTTTTTGTATAAAAATCTATCGCCTTTGTTTAGAGGATACCAGAACACGGTCTCTGGAAATTTTGGCCGGGCTAGGGTTACAAATATTTTTGCATTCAGTTCTCTTCCTCCATAATGCATGGGGAGCATTACTGAAGGCTTGAATTTATCGATCGCATACAACTCTCCGTCATAGGTAGGGCTTCCGAAAACCGAAAGGAAGACTAAGTCAAATTTATTAGATTGTTGAGATATATAATCTATATTGTCCTTGTAAACCGGATTCAAGGCACCGGGAGAATTCCCATGGTCGCCTGAAAAATAAATAGTCAGGCCGTCCACCTCTATCAGGAAAGCCGATTCAGGGATGTTATCGAAATTATGAAAAATGTTCTTGACCTTTAACAATCCAATAGACTTAGAAATGCGGTCTTCGCCGAATGCATGATGGACCCGCGCCTCCTTAGTCTTCCAACCGAATATGTAAGTGATATTGGGGATTGCCTTTTTCCATTCTAGAATCTTTTTATCAAAATGATCACCATGGCTGTGCGATACGAACACATATAGGTTTTGATCTTTGATCTCATTGAGATCGACAAATCCATTGGATAATGAACGATCCTTCGGCGGCTGCATCTCTACCAAGTAATCGAAAATCATCAATGTGTTGGATGTTTTAATGGCCCATCCAGAGTGAAAGAGATACCAGACCGCGGCTTCCCTGTTTTTCAGTTCGATATCGAAAATGGCTTGTCCGGCAGCAAGATTGACCATAAACACTGCCAAAAAGAATAAGAAAATGAAATTCCGTTTAAACTTCATTTTTTCTCCTTTTGTAAATCACGTTTTTCGGTGCGTTTTTAGATATTATTGGCTTAAAAGCTGAGAATTTCAAGCTCAGCTTTTACATGCAGGAATGTCTCGTCAGCAGTTTCCAGGCATAATAATAAAGTTTATTATTTTTTACAAAAAGAAAAAAAAGATTGACATATTGTAATAATAATATTACATTATGTATAGTAATTATTACGAAGGAATAGTTTTTTGCCGAGTAAAGAAAAGGAGGTTTTAATGACACAACTGAAGAAACGGGCTTTATGGAGCCTCTTAATCTGGGGCGTGGTTATGATCGCCATTGTAGTTATTTTCTTTTCTGGAGGTGGACCGACATCTTTCTTAGAAGGCGAGGGCAAGAATACTCTCACTCGCGTGTGCATGTCCCTAGGATTTTTTTCATACTTTTCAATGTTTTTTCTGACCCGTAACCGAACCGGCGGCAAGCCGTTGGTTAAAGATGAACGAGATGAGCTGATCGCCAAGCAATCCTATTCGATCGCCTTCTACACCTTATTGGCATATGTTTTTTTGCTCTGCGCGTTCTTGTATGGGTTTTATAAGGGCTATCAGGAGCTTAAACTCCTGCCAGTAGGCTGGGTATGGTTTTTAGCGTTATCGAGCGTTTTTGTGGGGTTTATATCCAATGCGATTGCCTACCTAGTTATTGATGCAAGGATGAGCGGTCATGGCCAAAGCTGAGATAACGAATTACCTCAGAAGACTGCGGTTTGAAAACGGGGAGATGACCCAGGAGGAACTCGCCGCCCGTTCCAAATGCACCCGCCAGACTATCATTGCCCTGGAACAAGGGAAATACGTGCCCTCGCTCGCCCTGGCCTTCAGGATTGCCCGGGTGTTCGGTGTTTCGTTGGATGACGTGTTTGAATACCAGGAATGAGACAGGTTTTCGCTCTGGGGACACAATGTTTGTTTCTAGATGTTTCAATGAAATTAGAGAATAGATATTTTGTTCCGAAAACTAATTAAAGAAAAAATGAATAGACAAGGAGGATTTAATACCTTTGCCTCCTTGATCACTCTGGTTTGTCTTTATCATCTTTGTCATCGACAGTCGGTGGTTTTTCGAATTCAAAGTCCCGGTTCATGATGTATTTTTCCAGCCACTGAAATTCTTTGTTATACCTGTAGAGCCGGTGTCTCAATTCCCTCGGTCCATGTCCAGAACGCGGGAAAATGACCAGCTCTGTGGGCACGCCGTTGGCTTTGAGGCCGCGGTACATCTCAACACTCTGGGGCAGCGGGACTCTCCGGTCGTTCTCCCCGCACAGGATAAGGGTCGGCGTTTTAGCCTGGTGGACATAAAAGATCGGAGAATGCTCTCGGAAGGTCTGGAGAGGAGAATCCTCGTGCCAGGGATTCCCTAGAAACCAGGGCGTGCGGTAGATCCGGACGTCACTCTGGGCATACATAGATATCCAGTTCGATGCCCCGGCTCCAGAAGAGGCTGCCTTGAACTTGTCTGTCTGGGTGACCAGCCAGTTGGTCATGTGTCCGCCTGCACTCCATCCCAATGTCCCGAGTTTTTCTGGATCAGCGATACCCTTCTGGACCAGATATTCTACCCCGGTTAGCACATCATCGTCGGCATGAAGGAAATAATGTCCGACCATATCCCGGAGAACCTCATTGCCGTAGCCTGTGCTTCCTCGGTAATTGGGCTTGAATACGGCATAGCCTCGTCCCGCCCGGGCATGCGCATAGCCGTCAAAGGTGAACTTATCCGATCCCATAGGCCCGCCATGGGTGTGAGCAAGCAGCGGGTAGCGTTTTCCTTTTTCAAAGTCCACCGGGTAGATAAGAATTCCTTCCACTTCCTTTCCATCCGTACTCTTCCAGCGGACCGCCTCGTATTCGGCCAGCTTGAAGTCCTTGAGTTCTGGATGAGGGTCATGGATCATTCGAGCCGCACGGCTCTTCTGGTCCATCATCCAGAAGGTGTCCGGATTCTGCGGTGAACTCACCTCGTACAGAAGAGTATCGGTCTTGGGATTGTAATCGAAGCCATAGATAGCATGATTTCCGTCGGTGAGCTGCTTGAGCTTCAGGTCCTTGAGCCTTAAAGAAAAGATTTCGCTGTGAACACCCATATTCGCGGTGAAATAGATAGATTTCCCGTCTGCCGACCATTCCGTATCATACACTTCATAGGGGAAATCCGGGAGGAGAGCCTTAGGTGTTCCTCCCTCGGCAGGAACCGTGAAAAAATTGGACTGGTAATAGTAGTCTTTTAAATTCGGGTCAGCGTCGGCCACAAAAAGAATCTGGTTGTTGTCCGGGGAAAGGGAGATATCGCTCTCAAAAATTCCGTTTTGAGTGATCTGGCGCCTGGAACTGTCTTTCAGATCCATGACCCAGATTTCAGAGTTAAGGATATCATCGTAAAGCGGTGTGGGAGCTGCAGCGAAAAGCATCTTTGTTCCGTCTCTAGAAACGGAAAACTGCCGGATCGTGAAATCGCCCTCTGTTAAACGTTTTTCTTCTTTGGTCTTCAGATCAAAAACCCATAGATGGGCAGGTTTGAAGTCTTGTTCGAAGATGAGGGCATCGTCCTTGTCTTTCTTCTTTTTCTCTTCTTCTTTCGTTAAAGGATCCTCGGCAAGAAAGTAGATCTTCTGACTGCAGGGCGACCAGCGGTGGCTCCGGATGCGGGTTTTATGGTCGGTGAGTGGGATGGCCTCCCCACCGCTGTTAGCAAGCAGAAAAACCTGAGCTTCTTTACTCTCTCGCTTGGTGATGAAGGAAATGTATTCTCCATCCGGAGACCAGATACCACCCCCTTCGCCATCTTTTCCGTTCGTCATCTGAACCACCTTTGTGCCATCCGTGTTCATGCGCCAGATATGAGATAGCGAACGGTTCCCTTTCCAGTCTGCTTCGCTCTGGGTGAAGAGAGCCTGATTGCTGTCTGGTGAAAGCCTCAAATTATAGATACTCTTGATATTAATAGCGTCCACAAAAGTCAGAGGTTTCTTCTCTCCAGCAATAAGAGAGAGGTATGAAATCAATAGAAAACAGAAATAGGTCAAAAAGGTCCAAAACCCTGTGTTCTTTTTCATATCCACCTCCAGCCCATGAATATATCCAAAAAAGCTCTTGGCTGCAACACTAAAGGCTTTTGGATTTAGAGCCCACATAGAATTAGTCGCCGTTCACAGTAATTCAATGCTCTCTCTATAAGGTGCGCTCTTTAAGTTTTTCCTTAAATCATGTCTTTTTTTTTGTTAAACTGACTCTTCTCTTCAATATCTGGGATTTTTTCGGGTAACCTTTTGACTGATTTTCCCGTATGAATAGTAAAGCCAAGCATATAAAAGGAGCATAGGAATGAGAAAAATTTCCGACTTTCAGAGAATATTAAGCGTCCTCTTTATCGGCTTGTTTCTGGCCGCATGTTTTGGTCAGGCCCAGGAGACCTCTGCTCTCAGGCTAAAGACTAAGAACAAGGCGCTCATAGCCGAACTCGAGGGAGTCATTCCCCAGCTCATGGAAAAGGCCAACATCCCCGGGCTTTCCATCGCTTTCATCAGGAAGGGAAAAATAATCTGGAATAAAGGCTTCGGGGTCAAGAATGCTAAGACCGGTGAGCCAGTCACCGAAGAGACGATCTTTGAAGCTGCCTCCCTCACCAAGCCGTTTTTTGCCTATGCTGTGCTCCGGATGGTCGATGAAGGCCTGCTGGATTTAGATACTCCCCTTATAAAATATATTCCCCAAGAAAAAATCGAAGAAGGCCTGCAACACCCTATGGATTATGAGGGATTCCGCTCAGACTGGTTTCGCAAGATAACCGCTCGCCATGTTCTTTCGCATTCGTCCGGAATGCCGCACGGAGAACGGGGAAAACCTTATCCACTTTTCTTCGAGCCAGGAGAAAAATATAAATACTCGGCCCAGGGATACTGGTACCTTCAGAATGTCGTGGAACACCTCAAAGGCAAAAAGCTTAAAGAGCTAATGAAAGACTATGTGCTGGATCCGCTAGAAATGAAGGATAGCTGCATGGTGTGGAGGGATGAATACGAAACTCAATCTGCTTCAGGCCATGGTATGCTAAGTGAGTCGAGAGAATTCCGCAAACGGACCAGGTCGCATGCAGCGGCCAGTCTTTACACCACTGCCGGAGATTATGCTCGGTTCGTCATCGCTGTCATGAATGGTACAGGGCTCAAGAAGGAAACCGCCAAGATGATGCTCGTTCCTCAGGTCGAGGTTGACAAAGATATTTATTGGAGCCTCGGGTTCGGGGTGCAACGGTTCCCGGAAGGGGATGCTTTCTGGCAGTGGGGCGACTACGGAATTTTCCGGAATTACATCATAGCTTTCAAGAAGCATAAGCTGGGAGTGGTTTATTTTACGAACAGCTTCAACGGATTGAGCATCGGCAATGAAATCGTCAAGGGCGCACTCGTTATCAAAGATCTCGCTATCGCATTCTTGGGCTATGATCAATATGATTCGCCGACTATGGTGTTTGCTCAGACTGTGATCAAGCAGGGGATTGATAAAGCCAGGAAGATGTTCCTGGAATTCAAAGAGAAATATCCCCCTGATGAGGTCGAAAGAGGGATTAATATGCTCGGCTATGCATTCCTGAATGCAGGGAAATATGATGATGCTATCGCGTTGTTTAATTTAAATGTTGAACATTTTCCGCAGTCAGCCAATGTTTATGACAGCCTGGCTGAAGCCTACATGAAGAGCGGGAACGATAAACTGGCCATCAAATACTACAGAAAAACCCTAGATGCCATCCCTCATGACCCGCGTGCTGATAAGGACTTCCTGGAAAGACTCAAGAAAGGCGCCCAAGATAATTTAAAAAAGTTAGAAAAGAAAGACGAACTCGAAGTTTCGGCGGAAGGCGTTACCCTGTATGTAAAGATCGCGGGCAACGCGAAATCTGGAAATGTTCTAATCGCTATCAACGGTGGACCCGGCCAGTCCAGCCGATACATGGTCAGCCTTGAACAGCTTTCTAGCCCCGAATTCGCGGTGGTGACTTATGACCAACGCGGAACTGGCCGCTCGACCACGCCCTCGGACGGCTATGCCTTACTCAAATACGTGGCAGATCTTGAGGCTGTAAGAAAAGCAGTAGGTATCGAAAAAGTACACATCCTCGGTCACTCCTGGGGAGGCATCGTGGCGATGCGTTATGCTACAGTCCACCCCCAGCACGTACGCTCGCTTATCCTCATGGGGAGCGGACCTCCGAGCCGGATGGTTGCCCAAGCAGGCCAGGCAAGCCTGGGTCAGCGGATTCAAGAGTTGCAGCGACAAGGGCTCATTCCAGTAGAACTTCCTACGAATGTTGGCGAACTATTGGAAGCTATTCTCCCGGCCTATTTTTCGGATCCCAATTTCAAAATACCCGATGAGCTAAAAGAGACTCCGTACAGCGTAGATGTGTACCAGCAGACCTTATCCACCTTGGGCAACTGGGATTTCATGTCAGAAGTTTCCGAACTGGATCATCGAGTATTGATGCTTTGGGGACAAGATGATCCCTTTGGTTTGCCCATGGCTGAGGCGACAAAAAATGCTTTCTCAGAGGCTCAGGTTGAATTCGTTATACTCAAAGGATGCGGTCACTTTTGGCACGAAAATGCGGATGAATTTTTTTCGCGGATTCGCACATTCCTTAAGCTGCCTTCCTCAAACGCATGAAGATAGCAGAAAGTCAACGGAGCTCATAGTTCGAACCGAATCGCCTAACGAGTAACTACTCGAATTCATGATATAGTTATTAGGTTCGTATTTTAAAGGAATAATTTGGAGGTTCGTTCGTATGTGTTGTAAAAAAAAGAAAAAGAAAAAACGATTTTTCCTTTCGGCATTAAAACAACTGATATTAGCCATAATTTTTTTATCGGCTTCGATTGCAGTTTTCTTCTCTCCTGGCCAGGCTCAGGAGAAATGGGTTCCTGATTACGATAATCGTGATGAGTGGCAACAGCCAGAGAAGCTCTTGGATGCTATAGGAGTCGAGCCAGGAATGAATATTGCTGATGTGGGGGCGGGAAAAGGTTATTTCACATTCAGATTGGCCAAGCGAGTGGGCTCTGAAGGGAACGTCTATGCCACTGATATTGATGAGCGTCAATTAAAGACAATCAAGGACCGCATCCAGAGAGAAGGCATCAAAAACATTGTTACTAGTTTGGGAAAGTCTGATGATCCAGGCTTGCCAGAGGGGCAAATAGACATCGTCCTGATGGTTCATGTCTTTCACATAGTTATCCAGGAACAGGATCCGTTGGCGTTGTTGGAAAACATCCGACCGAGTTTGAAACCAGAAGGTTTACTGGTGCTTGTTCAGTGGAATGGTAAAAAAATGGGATACCCAGATGTCTATGCCTATTCAGAAGAGAGCGTTCTAAAAATTATTAAAAACTCCTGTTTCGAACTGGTCCGCATCGAGACCTTCCTGCCTAGAGATAATATTTACGTCTTGCGGGCAAAATAATCAGGGTGTTCATCGGCCATATCTTCGAGTAATCCTGCATTGAATTAGCTGACCAGCGAAACGAAATTTCTTTGGCGAAATTAATCATTCTACGATTCTCTCTGTGTTAACACTAAAAGAGTCGCAGAATATTACGTTTAACGGCATTGTCATCTATTCTGTTTTATTAATTGCTACAAGTCTTTGATAATTATCACGTGTTTGAACAAAATATTTCTCTATGATATAGGTTGAAAGGGAGTCCATAAGGCGGAAATTGGGCAACCATGAGAGTAAAGCACAGCAACCCTAAAATCCAAATTCCTATCTTTTAGTAAAAAAAAGTGACAGTATTAGACTTCACATGTGTTTAACTCATGTGAAGGTTTTAAGGTGCACAAGAAATGCCATCCAGCCAAGACTCAGAGATCAACATCGAGGAGTTCTATCTGCGTTATGGGCCGATGGTCCTTCGGAGATGCATTCAGCTTCTCAGAGATGAGGAAAAAGCAAAGGATGCAACACAAGAGGTGTTTGCTAAATTGCTTCTAAAAAAGAAACAATTAAAAGGTCAGTACCCGTCAAGTCTGCTGTTCAGGATTTCAACCAACATCTGTCTGAACATGCTCAGAAAACATCGAAAAAGCGACCTTCGCGATAGTGATGCTACCCTGAAAAATGCTGTTGCCTATGATGATGGTGAAAAAAAGATTGTGCTGCAGGACTTGCTGAGGAAACTTTTCAGAAAAGAAAAGCCTTCCACCAGCGAAATTGTGATCATGCATTTTGTCGACGGAATGACCCTTCAGGAAGTTGCTGATGAAATCGGCCTTTCTGTCTCTGGCGTCAGGAGAAGAATTAGGGAATTCCGCTCTCGTGCCGAATCCAAAAGGGAGATCTACAATGACAAATAAACGGATATGCACCTGGGAACTGGAACGCTATCTTCTGGGGGAGCTTCCGCCCTCCAGGATGGCAGAGATCACAAAGCTTGCACATGAAGATCCTGATATAAAAAAAGAGGTTGATCAACTCAGTCAAGCCAATGCTGAGATATTGAGGAGAAATCCATCCGAGACCATGCTGCCCGAAATTCTAAGGAAGTATGATGAAAACAGGCGTCAAGAACAGATTAGCGAAAAAGCAAGGCTCATCACCAAAAAACGTCTTATTTATACCACGCCTGTCCTTGTTTCTGCCATTATTCTCCTTTTTATCGTGTTTATGAAAGAGGGAGTCGCACCTGATTATACACGCGTCAAAGGAGAGGAATCGCTTGATTTTAGAAAGACACAGATCGTCATCTATAAAAAAAATAACAGCGAAATCTCACTGCTGCATAACGGGGATCAAGTCAAAGCCGGAGATCTCCTCCAGCTTGCCTATGTTCCCGCCGGGAAGACGTATGGAGTCATTTTCTCTATAGATGGCAACGGAGTTGTCACTCTTCACCATCCCGAGAGAAAAAGCGGCTCCTCCATTCTCAAACAGGAGAAAAAAAACCTTCTCTTATCAGCTTATGAACTTGATAATGCTCCGGATTTTGAACGATTTTTCTTCATTACCGCAATGGAAGAGATAGAAGTACAGAGGGTAATAAAAAAAGCTGAGGAACTGGCGCTCTCGCTCGCATCAGCTAGGACCACAAGGCTTGAGCTTCCGGAATCATACAGTCAGTTTTCTATCCTCTTGCAAAAGGAGAAGTAGAATGAAAAGAATGAAAAAAAATATTTTTTTATGGATATTTATTGTGGTTTTCTCGATTGGGTCCCATCTTTATGCCGGAGAAATAACTCAGAATCCTGGCAAAAACCTCATAAAAAGATACGCTGTCGTCGTGGGAGCAAACGATGGAGGAAAGGACCGTGTCAGGCTCCGCTACGCAGTATCCGATGCCAAGGCAATGTCTCAGGTGTTCAAAGAACTCGGCGGTGTCATGGAGGATGACAATCTACTGCTTCTCAACCCAAATGTTAGAACATTTTATGCAGAAATAGGAAAGCTTCAGACAAGGATGGAAAAGACCAGATCAGAATACGGCCGTGTTGAGATTATATTCTATTATTCCGGGCATTCAGACGAGAAAAGTATTTTGCTGGGTGAAGAGAAGATCTCCTATGGGGATTTCCGCCAAACCATAAACAGCATGCCTGCAGACGTCCACATCGCAATACTCGATTCCTGCCTATCTGGAGCATTCGTCAGGCTAAAGGGCGGGAAGAAAAAGAAGCCATTCCTTATAGATGAGGCCTATGATATGAAAGGCTATGCATTCATGACGTCGAGTTCTGCAACCGAAGCCTCCCAGGAATCCGATCTTTTAGAAGGTTCCTTTTTCACTCACTATCTGATCTCGGGAATAAGAGGCGCAGCAGACCTGAGCCAGGACGGACGTGTAACTCTCAATGAGGCCTACCAATTTACTTTTAATGAAACCTTGGCAGAAACCACCAAGACCATGAGCGGACCCCAACATCCTTACTATGACATCGAGATGTCAGGCACCGGAGATGTCGTGATAACGGATATTCGTAAAGGCTCGGCCATTCTGGTGCTGGAACCTGAAATTTCAGGCAGGATTTTCATACATGACCAGAAAAACTCGCTCGTAGTGGAACTAACCAAGCCTGTGGGCCGAAAGATCGAGCTGGGTCTTGAGGAAGGAGAGTATAGGGTGATTAACCTCCTCGAAGGCCAGGTTTTTGAATCCAAGATTAAGCTGCAAAGCGGTTCCGAGTTCATAATCAGTGCAGAGGATTTTTCAAAGTTTGATAAAAAATACACAACTCCCAGAGGAGCCCGTTCCATACAAATCCAGAAGGAAACACTGCTCAAGAAGAAGTCCAAGCTTCTCATCTACGGCGAACTAGGCTCTAAAACGACGAGCATTAACAGTGCGACAGGTTTGCTGCTGGGACCAGGCGCCGGATTGACCTTTGGACAAACATTCTCTGTCGGCATAGCAAAATATTCAAAATCCAACCATGCAGGAGGAGATCCGGGGGATTTTAACTATGGAGGATTCACTTTTGCTTATGCCTTTAATCGAGAAAAAAAGTTCCATTGGAGGATCACTGCTCTTGTTGGTTCAGGAGACACAATAGGCAGTCAGGTCTTTTATATATTCGAGCCTGGTGCAGAGATTATCCTGAACCTTTCCAGTATTGTCAGAATCCAGGCAGGAATCAGTATTCCTATTGTAGACAGTAAAAGCGTCGGTTTTAGCGGCCCGATCATCAATGTAGCATTCCAATTCGGCAAATAACTGAAATTCCTGATTACTTTTCTCTGATTAAAAGACCTTTTTTGCCTCTGGTCCATATGTAGTTGAGGATGCCAGGAAGAGGCTGGATGGGTTGAAAAGCCATTGAACAAAATAGCACGAAATTAACTATCCTACGAAGTCTTTATCCAAGAAAACTGGAAAAAGACAAGTAAGAAGGATTTCAGAATACCCAGGCATAACCCAGCTTCAAGAAGAATGTCCTGTCTGCCTGGGTAAGTCTGAGGTCCTGGTGCCCATAATAGTTATCACTGTATCCGATGAAGAGCACGATGCGGGGATTTATCTTGTAAGAAAACAACAATTGAGTGAAGAAGCGCTTGTATTCGGAGTCAATTTCGAAAGTATAATTGCTGGGATTATAATCATAATTCACGTATTGAATGATTGCCCGGAAAAAAGTGCGTACGTTGAACTGGTAGACAGCCAGCAGGCCGCTAATATTCGCTGTATACAGGCGTGCATTCTGAACTTTCATCCGTTCATAGGTGTGGTCAAAGGAAATACGCAGATGTTTGCCGAGATTGTAAGTCAGCCAGGGATTGATCCTAAACCTCTTGCCCAACCTCGTGTTCGCATAATCAATTAGGTCTCCGAATAAGGTGAGGGCGATGATCTGGAGGTTGCGGGTCGGCCAGAAACCCCCGTGCGCTGCGAAGTAGGTTAGGTCGAATTCACGATTGTTGTATGCCTCTCGAGTTCTCCACGCCCTTAGGAAGAGGCTGGACTGCATGGTTCCGTTATAGGCAAACCAGAGCGAGGCGCGCCTTTCTAGCATCCTCCCATCCGATTCTTCAAAGTAGTTAAATTCACTGCCCAACCTGAAAAGAGACCACCAGGAACCTGGTTTCGCATTCCAGGTGTAAAGCAGACCTCCTTCAGCATTGCGATACCCAACTCTTGGATAGTAACCGAGGTCAGCACGGAATTTGGGACCAGCATCTTCGTAGTCCCCCCACCAGCCCCAGGTCCTGGTGTAGTGATCGTACTCGAACGAAATGAGCCTATCATTAAAAGCCCCAGAAGGCTGATCGAAATCGTCTGCGATATCATCAGGATACTTGGTGCTGGAACCAAGGACGAGCAGTTGGATTTGATTGGTAGGAGTGAAACGGAAATCCAGGTCGAACCCGTAAACCCGGTTGTAATAATCTTTGCCTTCACGATCTGTCACCATCAATCCGACCGTATACCTGCTGCCAAAGTCTCGTTTGTAGCGGAAGACAGATGATGTGTTTGCTATATCTAATGAAGTTGAGTCGGATCCCTGGCTTCCAGGGAAGATAAGGTTGGTTCTTTGATCCCGAACCCCGTAGGCACCGATGGTATTTGCTCCCTCTTTCCCGGTCAGTTTAAAACCCCATGATGGATCTCGCATTGTTCTGGTGTATATTATGCTTTCCAGGGCATTAAAGAAATCAGCCCCTTCAGTGAAGAAAGGTCGTCTTTCTGGATAAAAGAGCGCAAAGGGTTCGTTGATATCGAGCTGCAGGGCATCGGCCTCGACTTGACTGAAGTCGGGATTGCCTGTGAAATTAAAGGTCATGTTCGGTGTTATTCCCCATCGAGCTGTGAGTCCGAATTCAGCATCTTGATCCCTCTTTTTCATGTCTCCTTCAGGGAAGTCTGGTCTTTCATCCGTGCGGGCTGCGACGAAGGTGGGGTTGATCTCGATGTTACGGCCAGGGCTTGCGCCTTCGAATCCCTTTATTTTCACCGCTTGGCAAAGATAGCAGTTGTTACTGCGGTCTCTGGGGAAAAGTCCTATGTGGTAGGGGTGGTCGCGAGGATAGCGGCGTACAGCATCGAATCCCCAGATCTGGGGTCCCTCTTTGCGTTGGAAGCGCAATGATGAAAAGGGGATAGCGATTTCCACCGCATAGCCCCAATCCGTGATCTTGCTGGCGCAATCCCAGATCGTGTCCCAGCCGCTGTCCTCACCGGTCTGGCTTTCGATCTGGTCGAATTGGACGCCCTGAGCGGTGACGATGAAATCAAAGCTTCGTCGTTCGTCATTAAAGGTATCGAAGATCAGGGCGATCCAGTCGTCCCCACCTAATGTATCTCGATCCCTCAGGTGGGCTCTGATAGCCGAGGGATCGGGATCATGGCAGCGAAAGGCTGCATAGAGATTTTTTTCATCATAGGTGAGGAGAACTTCTGTACGTACGGGTGGCGTTACATTCTCTCCTGGTCGGACCTCATACTTCAGTTCTAGGATGAGTGCCTTTTTCCAGGTCTCTTCCTCCAAAACAGCGTCAACTTCGATCTCAGAATCAGTCTTGGGTACGATATAAGGGTCCTTGGCTGTGCTTGTTGCTTGGTTGTTGTAGCCGCTATCTTTTCCGAAGCCTGGTGCTGGGCAGAAAATATAAGCCAGTAAAGCTATAAAACTGATTAATAATATGCTGTGGTTTCTAATTGTTTCCCTCCTCTCTTAATCGTTTATTCTAATACTAACTCTTTAAAACCAGTAAACTCCAAATTTTCTAAAATAATACTAAGCACTTTATCAGCTAATGCTTACATTTTTTTTGCTTCTTCAGGTTTCCCAAAACAGTATTCATAAATAAAATACGCAAGACATGCCCTTTTGGTTGCCGTTCAGGCTTAATTTCTGCGGAAATTTACCTTTGTTGCACCTCGCTAAGGAGCAGGAGCGAAGATCTTTATAGCAGAGGGGTTAGGGATTAAGCTGGAAGCCAGAGCAACTTACTACAAGTTGACCTTAGAGCAGCATGTTCAAA
>JABAOF010001194.1_pt1 | contig 33785 bp, 31 predicted proteins | sample 7062171 | NCBI WGS metagenome assembly JABAOF01 (sample SAMN14538628, study PRJNA623070) | marine sediment metagenome | biome: marine biome [ENVO:00000428]; feature: marine pelagic biome [ENVO:01000023]; material: deep marine sediment [ENVO:00002113] | place: India: Gulf of Khambhat ...
GGCGGCGGAGCAGGAAGATGAACTGGCACAGGCGGTCCTGGATGAGACGGCTTATTGGGTCGGTATCGGCTGTGTGAACTTGATTACCCTTTACAATCCCCAGGTGTTGGTTATCGGAGGCGGTATTGCGGGAGCGCTTCCTCTGATGGAGCCGACTCTACAGCAAGTGGTAAACGCCCGCGCCCGGATGGTTCCTGCGAGCACCTGCAAGATCGTGCCCTCGGCTTTGGGGGATGACGCGGGGATCATCGGCGGGGCGGTGTTGGTTATTCGGGAACTTCAATAGTCCCCGGGCGGGTGAGCCTGAAGTTGAAAGATTTGTCCACTCCCGGGCCCAGATGAATCTGGAAGACGAAGACACGGCTTCCATCTTTGCGGTGGATTTCATCAATGGGGTCGGTAGTCCGATCCCATTTGCTGTCCAAACCCCGCGCCTCCACGACCCAGTAGCCGGGCGGGAAGGCTACTTCCACCTTCGCCAGGGCCTTCGGCCCGCCGTGCGCGGAAACGCTCAACACAGCACCTGCCAGAGGATCATCTTTCTTGGAACTTATCTCCAATACGGATGAAGCCCGTGCGGCGGAATGGCCCGACAGCTCCATTGAGAATTGCGCGCTTTGCGATTCTTCGTCTTCACCCGCACCGGGCATAGGTATGGGCTTATCACAGGTTATCTTAACCTCGGCTGAGCCGAGACTCCCTCGTGCGAATCGAGGAGAGAGGAGTTTCAGATCGGAATCGGGGAAGGCGGCAGGGTCTCGCACGGGGATTGCCGCGCGGAACAGATCATATTCCAGGCCGCGCAAATCAGCGAAGACATCGCCGCGGTTCTTCACCCAGACGAGCAGCCGGTCTTTCGCGAAAGCGATAGGGACTTTGCTCTTACATATGTAGTAATTATCACCCCCGGGTCTGGAGGCATCTATCTTCAGCGGATGCGGCAAAGTCGGGGAGATCAGGATTACATGTCCTGAATAGTAGGGAAGTGTCCCTGACCACTCGCCCATCATCTGTTTTGCGCCGAAGTGGCGAGCGAGTTGAGTGACGAGTTCTCGGGCGTGATTGGGAGAGTTCTGCTCGAGAATGGCGGGGCCGCTTTTCGCTTGTGTAATCAACTGCACTGCGGATTCCACCGGCGGCTGGTCGGTGTAGGGTGGGATGGAGTCCTGCAGGCGGCAATATTTAAGCAGGCCCATGAGAAGAACCGCGGAATCCCACAAACGGCGCTTTTCCAGTCCCCACTTCGGATCGACTACACTCTGGAGTTCCCAGACATTGCCGGTTGCAGAGCAGAAGATCAACATTGTTCGGTTTACGAGAAGGTGAGAAACCGGCAGGCGCGCTTCGGAGGCGGCGTAAAGGAAATAGCCCGGGGTTCCGCCGTCAACCACATTAGAACGGGAATAGGCGCGCAGCCCTTTTTTGATATCAAAGAGGTCTCGCCAGGCATGGAGCAGGCCGGTGCGGATGCGAGGGTCATCCGCGGGATAAAGCGCAAAGATGACCGGCCGGGCGAGGACTCCGGCATTGGGGAATTCGTCCATCCCCCGGTCGGAGGATCCGGAGCCTGCTCTGGCGATGGTAAACCGGCCCAGCCGCGATGAGAAGAAAGATGACTCGGCTGCCTGCCGCGCCTTTTTTGCGAGGTCACCGAATTTCTGCGCGGATTCTCCGTCTCCCACGCGGCCGGCGAGATTCGCTCCATATTCACTGGAGGCGATCAAGAGCAGCGAGTTGTCCAACACATAGTCCAGCTGATCGATACCGGCGGCGAGGAGCCAGGTTTCGTCCGCATTGATGGGCTGGAGGCCGTTCTCGGCCATTCCCGCGCCTTCCAGACATCCCTTTACCATGGGCCAGTAAGGCTTGGCGTCAACACCCGCCATCTTCTCCGCGTCCCGCACCATGAGAACGAGATAATGCGGGAGTTCCACGCGCGGGTTGCCATAAGGTTCGCCGCGGCGGGTGGAAATTTCGTAATATGAGCAGAGGCCGCTCTCTTTCCAGGCTGAGAAGAAGAAGTCAAGATTCAGTTTGGCTTCCTGGGCCAGGCCCGCTTCCAGTAATGCGCGTTGCACCCAGTAGTTATCTCTCACCCAGGCGCGCGTGTGTGGATAGCGCAGAGAGCCGGTGTGGATGGCTTCAAAGCCGATATGGCTCCTGATAAGGCACAAGATGCTGTCAATCAAATCATCCAGTTTCTCTTTGCCGCTGCTGACCTTCACCTGTCCCCGCCAGTCCTCCCACTCCTTGCGCGTGGTCTCCAGCACGCCGAGAGGATCTTGCAGGACAATCTTCTTCGCCTGGTCGAGGCCTTCTTGCATCTTCTGCGCATCTCGCGCGGGGACGAAGACGATGGCCGCGGAGCGGCTCTCTCCCTTGGGGATGGATCCCAGATTTATCTTTACTGCGGAGATGCCTTCTTCTTCAAGCCGCAAGCGGTGGTCGGAGATGATTCCCAGCCGCCCCGCTGTGATGGTGGAGGAATTCTCCTGTTTCAGGTCCCCAAGTGCACTTGAGAAAGTCAGGCCGAATTCCTCCTTTTCACCCTCATTGCTTACCAGCACCAGGCGCACGAGACAGTTGAGATCTTCGCCGGTCGGAGCGTAATCAACAGTAGTAACCAAGAAGTCAGCAGACTTGCTTTCACTGACCGCGATGGAAGTGGATTCTACGCGGCGCAGGCGCTGTTCATCGAGTTTCGCCAGGGGCAGTGCCTCATTGCCCTTTTCGATGGTCAATGTGAGTGGTGAGGCGAGAGCGCGGAGAGATTTTTCGTCTCCGAAGAGGGGCTCAATTTGGCTGAGGTCTTCGGTTGAACAGCCGATTCCGGCGAAGATGTGACGATTGCCCAATGTCAGGCCGTCGGGCCGGCGGGGGGCTTTCTCTCCAGGTCCGCGGAAGGCTTCCCAGGAGGAGTACTGTTGCTGCTCGACCCATTCTTGCAGAGGCGCGGAGAAATCCTTTGGTCCGGACAGCCCGCCACACCCGGCAAGAGCGGCGATGACCAATAAGGCGATGAGTAAGAATCCCTTCGCCGGGAGGCCCTTCCTCTCGACTTTGCTCGAGGCAAGCGACAGGCTCAGGGTAAACAGGGGCCCCCGCCCTACAGTTGGGGTTGAATGTTCAGAGTTCATCTTCAATCTCTCGTGCATTTTCGGGTTTGTTCCAATGTAATCTTTTTTGACAACAAAGAATGAAAGCCCTGTTGCGGCGAGTGGTTTGAAAAGCGAAAGGCAAGATTAGGTCAGGCTTCAGTTGGCTGAGAGAGGGCGGCCTGCTTCTCTTCCGGCCAGAGTTCGCGGTAGGCAACCGCGATTGCACACCAGGTAACCGGTGCCGATACCAGTAAGCCGACACCGCAGGCGAGCGTGCCGAGGAGATTAATCCCGATGGTAGCGAGGGTGAATCCGAAAAAGCCAAACAGGTCTGCCTGCACTTTCTTGCGGCTCTTCTCCATGGCCTCCCAGAAGGACATCTTGCGGTCCACTATGAGCAGAAGAGGGAACAGATAGAGCGCTGTGATGATGGAGGTGGGCACAAGGGTAATTAGTATGCTGAGAGATGTTGTGATTAGGAAGAGAAGAAGAGAGAAGAATGAAAAGGCAGTGCCCCCGTCTATCTGATTTAAGAATATGCTGAAGAAGGTAATCAGCACTCCATAACAGAGGAAAAGGGTAGCACTGATGAAGATATTCACGAGCAAACCAGCCAACATTGCGGGCACAAAAAACTGGAAGCCTTCCTGCAACTTGTTAACATCCAGCCGGTCAGTACTCATCAGGTGGAGGATGACCAAATATATCGCTGCCATCAGAGGCCCCCAGAGCAAGAATCCACCTATACCTGTGAAGCCTGCTATCATCATTACCGCTGTATAGATGAACGCGAGCAGGACAAAGCGCCAGAAGTTCTCTTTGGCGGTGAACATCTGCCAGCCGCTGCGGAGCCAAGCAGCAGTATGTGTCATTGTCGCAAGTCCCTGTTTTGAGAGTTGTTCACGTTCACGGCTGTCCGATTCTATGAGCAGGTTGTGGGCGGGCCGCAGGTCCGCCCCTGAAGTACTCGATGGTGAGATGGCGGCTTCATTTTTCGGATGATGGCGATGGAGAATCCGCCTTCCGGCCGGTTGGCACAGGAGGTGTGATTACCGTCTCTTGTTCGGGCCAGAGTTCGCGATAGGCGATGACCGTCGCACACCAAGTGACAGGCAGGCTGACGAAGATGCCGACACCACAGACGAGGGCGCCGAGTATGTTGATACCAATGAGCGCGAGGAAGAAACCTATGAAGCCCAACAGATCCGGCTGCACCTTCTTGCGGCTCTCCTCCATGGCATCCCAGAAAGACATCCTGCGGTCAATGACGAGAAGGAGTGGAAAGAGATAGAGCGAACCGACGATGATACCGGGGACGATGCAGAAGGCTAAACCGAGAATAGTGAAGATACAAACCAGAATCCCCACCAGCATGGCCGGCACAAAGACGCGGAAACCCTCTTCCANNCCGGCCGTAGCGGGGCCCATGAGGATAAGCCAACCTATGCCGGTGAGGCCGCCTATGACCCATAATACAACTGTGTAGAGGAACGCGATGAGTACAAAGGCCCAGAAATTCCCCTTGCCGGTAACCATCTCCCAGGCTTTGCTCAGCCATTCACCAGTGCGGGTCATTGTCCAGTACCTCCTTCAGACAAGTTGACCAGTCAACTATTTTGTATCTTGTCCCTGGCGACTTGTTCCTTCTGCAGACTCGGTTCTCCTTCCTCTGCAAACACCTCTTTGTGTGGAAGGAAGGCAATTTGCCGCTTTGTATGGAAAAGTGATAAGAACTGATCTAAGGGAGTGACGGCCATGTTGAGGCCTGAGGATTTTTTCGATTTGGAAGGATGTGAACACCGCGCGGTATTTGACGGGGCGGAGTATGTGTGGGAGCCGTTGAAGAGACTGCAGGAGTATCTGAAGGAAACCCTGCGGCCGGAGATAAAAGGTCAGGTCGCCGAGACCGCAGTTGTGCAAGAAGACGTCTTTATTGGTGAAGGCACCATAGTAGAGCCAGGGGCGATGATAATGGGGCCCACCATAATCGGATGCAACTGCAAGATTCGCCAGGGAGCATATATCCGCGGAGTATGTCTGATTGGAGACGGGGCGGTGGTGGGACACTGCACTGAAGTAAAAGGTTCCATTCTTCTGCCGAAAGCAGGGGCGCCGCATTTCAATTATGTGGGTGATTCCATTCTGGGCGCAAAGGCCAACCTGGGGGCGGGAAGCATCCTCTCCAATTTCAAGTTGACCGGTGAAGAGGTGGTCGTCCAGGCCGGCGGAAAATCTTATCCCACCGGAATGAGGAAATTCGGCGGCGCGGTCGGAGACGGCACCCAGATCGGCTGTAACGCGGTGCTGAATCCAGGCTGTTTGCTGGGCCGAAAATGCATCGTCTATCCCTGCGCGTCGGTGCGCGGATATTACGCAGCGGGTTCAGTGATACGGCCGAACCGGCCGATGCGCAACACAGGCGATATGAGTTGAGAGTTGAGAGCGCTTTCATCTTCCGCATGTTGCAGGCTAATGCAGCTGCACTGCAGAGCATTTCCCCTTGAAAAACCTCTGGTGATTGACCGCCAAAAAATTTTTCCACAAATGTTGACTTTTTGCCGTTTTCCATATATATTCACAACAACGTTATTCACAGTAGAACATCTAGTCGCAGAATAACGCCGCAGCCCCGGATCCAGCCCCAGATGTAGCCTCAAAAGTTTTTTTCGGCCGCACCTTGACAGCCTGAGTGGAGAGTTGTAGAATGTCGGGGTTTTCAGTGGAGTATTGTGGAGACCTAAACTGGCGGGGGAGCCCTTCTCCAAATGTTTCGAGGCGGCTTCGAACATCAAGTAGATGCCAAAGGCCGATTGATTATTCCCGTGCGCTTCCGCGAACTATTGCGGCCGGCCTGTTTTGTTACTAAAGGATTTCACCGCTGCCTCTTTGTCTTCCCCTGGAAGAGGTGGCTGGAGATAGAAGAGAAACTCAATGCCGCCTCCATCACCGACTTGAACGCTCTCGCCCTACAGCGTTTTTTCGGCGCGGGTGTAGAAAGCAACCCGGATGGACAAGGGCGGCTCATGGTTCCCCCTGCGCTGAGAGAGTATGCAGAGATTGAGAAAGACATCTTCACTCTGGGAGCGAACAACCGCGTGGAAGTGTGGTCGAAAGCCCGATGGGCGGATTATGAAAACCGCGAACTCTCGCTGGACGGGATTCTGGAGAAGGTCGCTGCATTAGGTCTGGAAATCTGACCACACTCATGCGTGAACATGTGCCGGTGATGGTTCAGGAGGTAGTGGGGTTTCTGGACCCCCGGCCGGGAAAAGTGATTGTTGATTGCACCATTGGCTCTGGAGGCCACAGCGCCGCGCTGCTGGAGCGGATGGAGGGTGAAGGAAGGATAATCGGAATAGACCGAGACTGGCAAGCCCTGGAAAGGGCTCGGCAGAGATTTGCCGGAAAGCCAGTGGAATTGTTGCAGGGCGATTTTGGCGAACTGGAGGTGATACTGCGCAAAGCAGGGATCGGTAAAGCGGACGGCTTTCTCTTTGATCTTGGTGTTTCTTCTGAACAGTTGGATGATCCGCAGCGAGGGTTCTCTTTTCAGAAAGACGGACCCCTTGACATGCGGATGGACGAGAGAAGCCCACAAACCGCGGCCGATCTCATAAATCGTCTCCCGGAGAGGGAACTGTCCAAGATCTTCCGGGAGGGTGGAGAGGAACGGTGGGCCGGACGGCTGGCAAGGCAGATAGTACAGTCGAGGCAAAGATCGCAGATTGAAACTACAGCAGCGCTTGTCGCAATTGTCACAGCAACCATCCCAGCCCGAGAGCGTCCGCGGAAGATCCATCCGGCTACGAAGGCCTTTCAGGCTCTAAGATTTGCCGTAAATGGTGAACTCGACGCACTCGCCGCAGCACTTCCCACAGCCGTCAGTCACAGCCAAACCGGCAGCCACATTGCAGTACTGTCGTACGAGAGTCGCAGCGACGGGGTAACGAAAGGAACGTTCCGTCACCTTGCCAGATCCTGCCGCTGTCCACCGTTCCTCCCTTCCTGTAAGTGTGAGGGAAGGCCTCTTGTGAAGATCCTGACGCGGCGGCCTTTGCGCCCCTCGCCGGAAGAGATCGCCCGCAACCCGCGCGCCCGCAGCGCCAGACTGCGAGCCGCAACAGTTTTGTAGATCAGGACAGAAATTAATTGGAAGTTGAAGTAAAAGCCGGCCAGAGAGGCGGTGGGAAATGTCGCAGCAACTGACGCAGCAGCAATGGGTCTACCAATTTCGCCCGGACGCAGACTATGACCAGGCGCGCACAGCCCGACGCAGGGCTGATCCGCCCGGCCTATCACGGCACAATCTGCGTAACAGAAGTTACCTCCGACTATCCCCCGCTGTATTCACCCTCGCTGCCATGGGGCTCACCGCCTCCTTGCTGGCCCTTGCCATACTCTATGTGTCCGCCAACGCCTTTGCTGCTAAGACCGAGTACCAGCGTCAACGACTGCAAAGAGAAACCGCGCTTCTGCGTGATGAGAATGCAGCTCTGCGTTGTCAACTCGACCAGGCCGCGAACCTGGACCGAGTCAGGCAGTTCGCTCTGGCCGCGAACATGCGTCCCGCTGATCCGGCTTCTGAAACCGATTTCCTCTCCTTCACCCCAGCGCAATCCAGGACCGAGGCTCAGGGCATCACTTGGTTTAACAACGGTCCTATGCTCATCGCCGCGCTCGCTCGTCAACTGGGTGGCGCCTATCCCAGCGACCGTGCCGAGGCCAGCCCCTCCGACGCTGAGGCGAGCAGACGCTGAGCGTTTTGCCTGAGCCAAGATGTTTTGCGCTTGACCGACTTTGTCTGCTAGAGTAGCAATGTCGGCCGATGACGGCTGAAGAGGATCTCACATGAGAAGGGCCAGCGGGTCGCGCTGTAATAAGCCGCGAGTGACCAGCAACATTTCTTCCCCCAGTAAGCGCGCGATGAGCCGTTCTTTTCTTTCCCGTTTGCGCATCTGGGCTTTTCTCATGCTGGCCCTGTTTGGTCTGGTGGCCGGACGACTCATCCAGATTCAAGTCTTTCGCCACGACTACTATCGAGGACGAGCCATCAAGACCCATGGGCGTGAACGAACAGTCTCCGCTCCCAGGGGAGCCATCCTGGACCGTAACGGGAAACCTCTCGCTATGAACCTTTCTCAAGAGCTCGTCTTCGTGGATCCCGAGCTCTTTCATGACTGCATGGAAGCGGCGAAGGATGATGAGGCAGCCACGGCGGCGGTGAAGAAGGGCTGCGACAGACTTGCTGCTCTTCTGAAAATGGACCTGAGAACTCTCCAGCGCAAGTTGGACAGTGGGGGAAGGTTCCGCGTATTGAAACGGCCTGTCGCAGACGCACTCGCCGAAAAGATACAGCGCCTTAGACTTCGCTGGGTCGGGTTACAGAGCGAGGAGAAGCGTGTCTATCCTCACGGCAAGATGGCGGCCCATATTCTGGGTTTTGTCAGCACTGACGGACGCGGTCTGGGAGGAATAGAATCTGCTTTGAATGATAAGTTGGCGGGCCGTCCGGGCAAGATTTCCATGGAGGTTGACAGCAAAGGCCGGGACATCCCCGGCTCTCGTACTGTCAGCGTTCCGCCGGAGCCGGGCCGTGACATCACCCTCACTCTCGATGCTTCCCTTCAGCAGGTCGCCGAGGCCGGCCTTGCTGAAGGGATCGAGAATGCCTCCGCCGTTGGAGGGACTGTGGTGATGATGGATCCCTACAGCGGCGAAATCCTCGCCCTCGCCTCCCAGCCGGCATTCGACCCCAATCGATTCAAAGAATCACCTTCTCATCGTTGGGTTAGTCCCGCCGTGGTCGGCGCCTACGAGCCGGGGTCGACTTTCAAGCTCGTTGTCGCCTGCGCCATCCTGGAGGAAAAGATACCGCTCTCTTCCACACAAATGACGTGCATCGGAGAGAGGCGCATCGGCCATCGCACTATTCACTGCGCCCTGCACGAAGGAAAACGTGATCATGGTAAGGTCGATCTCGATGAGATCATAGAGGAGTCCTGTAATATCGGCGCGGCTGCTCTCGCGCAGCAATTGGGCCGAGAGAAGTTCTCTCATCACATTGAGGCTCTGGGTTTCGGCGAGAAGAGCGGCATTGAACTCGGCGGAGAAAGTTCAGGGCAAATGCCGGCGCCCTCCACCTGGTCGGATATTCGCATAGCTAACATCGGCTTCGGCCAGGGTATCAGTGTCACACCGCTGCAACTGCTGCGCGCCTATTGCGCGGTGGCAAACGGCGGACTGCTGGTCAGGCCCCACCTGGTGCGAACCGATGAAGAGGAGCCGGCCAAGCGAGTGTTGTCACCAGAGACTGCACAGCGAATGCGTGAAATATTCGTCCATGCGGTGGAGCGCGGCACCGGAGAGGCCGCCGCCATTGAGGGCTACCAGGTGGCGGGCAAGACCGGCACCTCTCAGAAGCCCGTGCCCGGGCTGGGTTTCCGCTCCGGCAAATACATCGGCTCTTTCGTCGGGTTTGTACCGGCGGACAACCCCAGGCTGGCCCTCCTTGTCATAATAGATGAACCCGCCCATCCACATTTCGGCGCGGTGGTGGCGGCACCCGTCTTTCGCGAGATAGCCAGACAGGCACTGCTTTATTTCGAGATTCCACCAAGTCCGGTGATAATGCAAGCACAAGGCTCGAACCCGCTGGGCCTGAACGTCGACTTTCAGCCCTGAGTCGGGGTATTCTGATATAATCGGCATGGAGCGCGGTAGTGTCCAAACCGCTGTGCGAACTTCTTCAAGGCCTGGAATACCGACACCTGAGAGGAGACCTGGGAACCCCTGTTGAAGGGCTCGCCTATGACTCCCGCAAGGTGTGTCCGGGCGCGCTTTTTGCCTGCCTGTCCGGCCTGCAAACAGATGGACATCTCCATATCGAAGAGGCGCTAAGCAGCGGCGCAGCCGCCATCATGGTTCGAGAAGGTAAGGAATCTCTTCTTCCCGCACAGACATCGGCCGCCTTTGCCGTTACCGATACTCGTATGGCTTTGGCGAAGCTCGCGGCCGGGTTCTATGATCATCCCACAGCCCATCTGAATCTGGTCGGCGTCACCGGCACCAATGGCAAATCCACCACGGTTCATCTCATTGATCTGCTGCATCGAGCGGCGGGGTTCTCCAGCGGGACCATAGGCACTCTCGCTTACAGGTTGAATGACGAGTCCCGCCCAGCCGAACGCACCACCCCCGAAGCGCCGGACCTGCAGGCGCTGCTGGCGGAGATGCACGGGGAAGGAATCACCCATGTCGCCATGGAGGTCTCCTCCCATGCTCTGGCTCAGTATCGCGCGGATGGATGCCTTTTCCGTATCGCCGTCTTTACCAACTTGAGCCGCGACCATCTGGATTATCATGTGGATGAAGAGGACTACTTCTCCGCCAAACTGCGGCTTTTCGCGGACTCCGGTTTTCTGCCCGCTCAGGGCAAGCGGGTGAATATCGTGAATGCTGATGACGAGGCCGGAAAGAGAATTGCCTCTTCCGCTTTGGGAGATACGATAACCTATGGAGTTGATTCCGCTGCAGAGGTGAGAGCATCAGACCTCAATCTCTCTGCGGAGGGAAGCGAGTTCTCCCTCGATACGGCCTGGGGACAAGCGCGGATAAGCACTCCGCTTCTGGGGCGGTTCAATATCTATAATGTTCTCGCCGCACTGAGTGTCGCCCTGGCCCAGGAGATTCCCCTGGAGACTGCCGTTTCCGTGCTCGGAAAGGCGGACGCGCCCACAGGACGCTTTCAGCGACTGCCGTCCGATAAATGCACGGTGGTGGTTGATTATGCCCATACTCCTGACGGCTTGGGGAAAGTGTTGAAAACCGCGAGAGATTTCTGTCGGGGCCGGCTCTTTGTTGTTTTCGGATGTGGGGGAGACCGCGATCAGGGCAAAAGGCCTGTCATGGGTGAGATGGCAAGCCGGCTGGCGGATGTGTGTTTGATTACTTCCGACAACCCCCGCAGTGAAGACCCCGAGGCCATCATCTCGCAAATCCTCTCCGGGATTCCGGCCCAGTATAAGGAGAAGTGTCTGGTGGAGCCTGACCGCGCGCAGGCTATCCGCGCCGCCATCAGCCGGGCGGGGAGTGATGACCTCGTCTTGCTCGCCGGCAAGGGGCATGAGACTTATCAGATTTTCGCCGACCGCACCATCCACTTCGATGACCGGGAGGTGGCCCAGGAGGCACTGGAGGAAAAACCCTGAGATTGCTCTGAGTCAAAGGGACGCTCCATTCGTCAAACAAAGTGATATTGCAGAAATGATGTCCATTGTTGCAGTCAAAGATATTGTCGGCGCCACTCTCCTTCAGGGTGAGGCTGAAGGAGAGGTAACAGGGGTTTCCACAGACACCCGCGCTCTTCGCGCGGGAGAGCTCTTCATTGCGCTGCGGGGCGAGAAGTTCGACGGCCACGATTTCCTCTCTGAGGCATTCCGGAAGGGCGCCGCCGCCGCCATTGTCAGCGCCTCCCCGAAAGAGCCGGTGGAGGGCTGTCTTCTGTTGGTGAAAGACACTCTTCCCGCCATGGGGACCCTCGCCGCGCATTGGAGGCGGAAGTTCGATCTTCCCGTGGTGGCGGTTACCGGAAGTGTAGGCAAGACCACCACCAAAGAGATGATCGCCTCCATCCTCGCCCAGACCGGCGAGGTGTTGAAGACGCCGGAGAATTACAATAATGAGATAGGCGTTCCCCTCACCGTCTTCAACCTCACATCAAACCACAAGGCGGCGGTGTTCGAACTCGCCATGCGGGGCCGCGGACAGATTCGCTATCTGGCGGAAATCATCTCACCCCATGTGGGGGTGATCACGAATATCGGTATTTCCCACCTCGAATTGCTCTCCGGGCCTGAGGCGATTGCGGAGGCGAAGGCGGAACTGCTGGAGGTAATGGGAAAGGATGGTTTTGCGGTTCTTCCCCGTGAGAGCAAGTACTTCTCACTCTTGCAGGAAAGGGCGAGCCGCACAATCACCTTCGGCCTCAAAAAAGGCGATGTTCGTGCGGATGAGATTCGAGCAAGCGATGAAGGTGTGAGTTTCCGCCTGTGGCTGCCAACAGAAGCAACAGGTGAAAAAGGCGAATGGCACCCGGTGGTACTGGCAGGTCCCGGGAAGCACAATGTAGTCAATGCAACAGCAGCGGCCGCGGCAGCAAGATGTGTGGGCGCTTCCCCTGCGCAAATCGTAAGCGGCCTGGAGGCGTTTATGAGTGTCCCCGGAAGAATGCGGGTTCTACAGGCGCCCGCGGGTTTCACGATTTTGGACGACGCCTATAATGCCAGCCCAGACTCCATGCGGGCCGCGCTGGAGACGCTGGCGGAAATGGAAGGCAAAGGAAAAGTCGCGGTTCTGGGGGAGATGAAAGAACTGGGCGAGGACAGCGCCAGTCTGCACCGCGCCGTGGGCCGGCAGGCGGCGACCGTCGCTTTGTCCCTTCTGGTAACTATCGGGGAACTAGGAAAAGAGATCGCCGTCGGCGCGGCGGATGCCCTCTCTTCTGCGGCCATCGAATCTGTGCCTGACGCGGAGGCGGCGCTGAAACTCGTCTCCAGTCTGGTGCGCAAGGGAGATGTGGTATTGGTGAAGGCCTCTCGCGCGATAGGCCTGGAGAAGGTAGTGGAGGGTTTGATGGCATTAGAATGATGCAGCCTTTTCCGATCTCACTACAATTTCAGATATATCTCGTTTTCACGATCGCCTTAGCCGCGGGCCTCGTGCTGGCTGTCGGCGCTCTGGCCTTGAGATGGCTGGGGCAGCATGGCTGCCGCCAATATATTCGTGATGAAGGCCCGCAGCGCCATCACGAAAAGGCGGGAACCCCCACCATGGGCGGGCTGCTTTTCCTGCCCCCGGCTCTCTTGGTGGGCCTTGGTATGCCCATGCTCATAGGCAACTTTAGCCTTTCTCTCGTTTTGCTGGCAGGCCTGATCTTGGGATTCTTGCTGCTGGGGCTGGCTGATGATGTGATGATGTTAAGGCGGGGGAGTAATCTGGGACTGAGGGCTCGCCATAAACTCATATTGCAGTTCATATTGGCTGCATTTTTTCTTTTCGCCCTCAGCAGGACTCCATATGAGGGAGGGCTGCTGCGATTTCCATTTTCATCGTATCTGCTGGCGATCCCCGGCTGGGTCTATTATCCCTTTGCCGCATTCTTGATAGTGGGGGCCTCAAACTCAACCAATCTAAGCGACGGTTTGGACGGCCTTCTCGCCGGTCTTGCCGCGATCTGCGCGGCGGCCTTTGTCTTGCTTTCCGTGTGGCTGCAAAGACCGGATTTGGCGGTTTTCTCATGCGCTCTGTTAGGTGGTTGTTTGGGATTTCTGTTCTACAATCGCCATCCCGCCCGCGTCTTCATGGGTGATGTGGGTTCTCTCGCGCTGGGGGCGGCGTTCTCCGGTATCGCCATTTTGCTGCATGTAGAAATCGTTTTTCTCTTACTTGGTGCGGTATTCTTCATTGAATCTCTGTCTGTTATCATTCAGGTAATATCTTTCAAGAGCACGGGTAAACGGGTCTTTAAGATGAGTCCTTTGCATCATCATTTTGAACTCTCCGGCTGGAAGGAAACTCAAGTGGTGAGGGCGTTTTGCGGCGCTTCTCTGCTCATCACCGCGGGCTGCCTTCTCGGAACCTACATGGGATGGGGGTTCGGATGATAGATCTCTCCGGCCTCAGGGTCCATATCATCGGTCTCGGCAGCCTGGGAACCGGGCAGGCCTGCGCGCGCGTGCTTTTTTCTCACGGCGCCCGCATAGAGATCTCCGACCATAAGCCGAAGGAGGAAATCAGCGATCAGGTTGCGTCTCTCTCGGATTTGCCCATTACCCTTCATCTGGGGGAAAAAGCCTATTCCGCTATCGAAGAGGCACAGCTCGTCATTCCCAGCCCCGGCGTGCCCCTGGACATTCCCGCGCTTGAGAAGGCGCGGCAGGCGGGCATCCCTGTTGTGAGCGAGATTGAGGTTGCCTACTGGATCGCGGCTTGCCCCATAATCGCGGTTACCGGCACGAAAGGTAAGACGACGACAACCACACTGATAGGCCAACTCCTGGAGGCGGCGGGCTGCTCCGCGCTGGTGGGAGGCAATATCGGCACTCCGCTCATTCAACTTGCCAATCGCGCGAAACCCGAGGATCTGCTCGTCGCAGAGGTGAGTTCTTTTCAACTCGAAGGGACGCGGGATTTCTGTCCGCATATCGCCGTTTTCCTGAATTTCTTCGCCGACCACCTGGACCGTCATCCGGATTTGGGCTCCTACTGGGAAGCCAAGGTGAAACTCTTCGCCAACCAGCAGGCGACCGATTTCGCGGTTCTCAATTTCGATGATCCCGCTCTCAGGAGTCTTGCCGAGGATGTTCAGAGCAAGGCAGTGTCGTTCGCTCTCGATTCGCCGGCACAAGCGGAAATACGTGATGGTTTCTTGCGAATCGGTGGAGAGCCGGTCTGTGCCATGGACAGGATCAAACTGCGGGGAAAGCACAATCTCTACAATGTCCTGGCCGCGGTTGCCGCGGTGAATTGTGCGGAGGTGAGCCTGGAGCCTGCGGAGAAGGTGCTTGCCGATTTCCGCGGGGTTGCCAATCGCCTGGAGGAGGTGGCGGTGGTCAATGGGATTACATTCATCAATGATTCCCAGGCGACCATTCCACAGGCCGTCGAAGTGGCTCTGGAGGCGATGGAAACGCCCACTGTTCTGATTGCGGGAGGGCGTGCGAAGGTGTCAGATTTTTCGTCATTGGCGAAGGCGATTGCTCAGCGGGCAAAGGCCCTTGTTGTTATCGGGGAGGCGGGACCGGCAATCGCCACCGCAGCGAGGGCGGCGGGGTTCTCCTCCATTCATGAGAGCGCCACGTTACCCCAGGCCGTGCAGACCGCATTTTCCCTGGCTGAGCCGGGAGAGATAGTGCTTATGTCTCCGGCCTGCGCTTCTTTCGATATGTTCACCAATATGGCCCACCGCGGCGAGGTGTTTCGACGGGCGGTACGCGACCTGGAGATGGAGAAGAGTGTCAAATGAGTAAAAGCGCTTCCTTTCGGTTGAGCCGTGTGCCGTCAGGGAGAGAGAGGGTTTCCTTCCTGCCCAGCATGGATATGGGTATCTTTCTGCCGACGCTTCTGTTGGTTGCAGTCGGGATCGCAATGGTTTTCAGCGCCTCCTACCCCACGGTTCTGGAGTATCGCGATGGGGACGCCTGGTACTATGCCAAACGCCAGGCCGGCTTCGCCGTGGCAGGGTTTTTCGCGCTTTGGATCTTCAGCCGTCTGCGACTGAAATACTTGCGCGGAATCGCCTATCCCGCGCTCTTCGTCTCCATCCTGCTGCTGGCGGGAGTGCTGGTAGTGGGCCGGGCAACAAAGGGAGCCTTCTCCTGGTATGATGCGGGCCCGTTCAAGTTCCAGCCATCGGAGATGGCGAAGGTGGCTCTCATACTCGCTTTGGCGAAACTGCTGGCTGACTATCCCGGAATACTCTCCACCTTCAAGGGCCTGCTGGTTCCGCTGCTGATGGGAGGGCTGGTCTGCGGGTTGGTGCTCATGGGGAGAGATTTGGGCACGACCGCGGTGGCCTTTTTCGCTTTTCTTGTCGTGCTTTTCCTCGCCGGCGCCCGCTTCAGCCATCTGCTGGGCTTGTCTATCGCCTCCGCCGGTATAGGCGCGTTCTTTATCCGCATGGAGCCATATCGCCTGCAGCGTATTATCTCTTTCATCAATCCCGAGGCCTATGCTGACAGCGGAGGCTATCAGATCACCAGGTCGCTGATAGCGCTCGGCTCCGGAGGGCTTTTCGGCTTGGGCTTCTCCCGCAGCCGGGAGAAGTTCTTCTATCTTCCTACGCCCCACACAGATTCCATCTTCGCCGTCATCGGAGAGGAACTCGGTCTGATCTTCTGCCTGGCAGTCCTGGTTCTGTTCTTCTGGTTGGGTTGGCGAGGTCTGAGAGCGGCGACATTGAGTGAAGACAGGTTTTCCTCTCTTGCTGCGGCGGGATTGACGAGCCTGATCCTTATTCAAGCCGCCACCAATCTTATGGTCAATGTTGGGATGATGCCTTTGACCGGTCTTCCGCTTCCTTTCATCTCTTACGGCGGATCCTCTCTTCTCTTCAGTCTCATTGCGGTGGGTATTATTGCGAATATCTCTCGACATACTGTTGAGATCGGAGGCGTCTCACCATTGAGGGCGCCCCATCTCTCGCGGGCCGCGAACAAGAAGTCTAGATAAGCGCGGCTTTTCCGAAAAACTGCGGGTATTTGGTTAAAGATGAAAAGAAACGCCCCACATGCGTCGTTGAATAATCTCCTCAATTCGGTTCCTGCAACCGGCCGCAGTGCCCACTTTATCGGAATCGGCGGTATAGGTATGAGCGGGCTTGCCCAAGTCCTTCTCGCCAGAGGGTGGCAGGTTTCAGGCTCGGACTTGGCTGATTCCGCTACGGTCGCACACTTACGCGAACTGGGAGCTCACATCTCCATCGGCCACGACGGCAGCAACCTTGGAGAGGCGGATTTAGTGGTTTACACTGACGCGGTCTCCCCCGACAATCCTGAACTTACCCTTGCGCGCAAAAAGGAGATCCCCCTGCTGCGCCGCTCCGAACTGTTGGGAAGGCTCACCGCGGATATGCGCACGATCGCCGTTTCCGGCACCCACGGCAAGACTACGACTACGGCGATGCTGGCAGCGATTCTGACACATGCGGGCCTCTCGCCGACCATGTTCCTGGGCGGAGAGTATCCTCCCCTGGGTGGAAACTTCTGTGCGGGCAGAGGGGAATGGGCGGTGGTGGAGGCGTGTGAGGCATTCTCCTCGTTTCTCGATTTGACCCCGACTGTGGCGGTTATTACCAACCTCGAAGCGGAACATCTCGATTATCACGGCTCCGAAGAGGCGTTGCGGCGCGCCTTCCTGGATTTCCTGGGCCGGCTGAAGCCGGGGGGAACCGCGGTTATATGCGCGGATGATCCCAACCTGACCGCCCTAGTTCGAGAGGCCAAAATAGAGAATATGGTCGGCTATGCCCTGGAGGCAGAGGCTCTCTTCGGCGCGACGGATATGGTCTTCTATCCCGAGGGAAGTGAATTCACACTTCTCGAATCCGGCCGGCCCCGGGCGCGGATAAGACTTCGCCTGCCGGGCCGATACAACATGTTGAATGCCCTCGCCGCCATTGCGGCGGCTTCAGTTGCGGGGATTCAGCCTGGGAACTGCGCCGTCGCCCTGGAGGAGTTTCCCGGGGTGAAACGGCGTTTTCAAGTTGTCGCCAGCGCAAAGGGAATTACGATAGTGGATGATTATGCACACCATCCCACGGAGATCGAGGCTCTTATGTCGGCCGCGAGAGAGAATCTCTCCGGCCGGCTTCTGGTGATCTTTCAGCCGCATCTGTATACCCGCACACAGACTTTCATGCGGGATTTCGCGCGGGTTTTGTCGGCCGCTGATTTGGCCTGGGTGACTGACATCTATCCCGCGCGGGAAGCGCCCATCCCTGGAGTGGAAGCGGCCTGTATCGCGGAGACTGCCAGAAAGGATTTCGATGGAAACGTCGAATATCTTCCTTTTGGAGAGATTGCGAAAAAGATCATGCCGCAACTTCGCGAAGGTGATATAGTAGTAACGATGGGAGCAGGAGATGTTGACCGCATTGCCCGAAGCCTGGCAGGGCCCTTACGCGATGATGCCTCCTAGAACTGCACGGACAACCGCGGAGATTCCCGTCAGCCTCGCTGAACTGCGCCAACTCCAGGAGGGTTTGCGGGGACGGATTTCCGTTGATGAGCCGATGAGCAGGCATACCACCTTTCGCGTCGGCGGTAACGCCGACCTCTTCTTGCACGCCTCCCATATTGATGATGTTCGTCTTGCCCTCTTCTGGTCGAAGAATAAGGGGCTTCCCCTCAAAGTGATCGGGAACGGCTCCAATCTGCTCGTATCGGACAGAGGAATTCGCGGCCTGGTGGTGAGATTGGGTTCCGGTTTTGATGAGATACGCTTTCCCCCGGAGGGCCTGGTTGTCGGGGCAGGGGCGAAACTCGCCCGTGTGGTGGACGCCTCCGCCAAGGCCGGCTACAGCGGCCTGGAATCGACAGTGGGGATACCCGGAACGATGGGAGGCGCGCTGGCGACGAATGCGGGCACAGACACCGGCTCCATAGGCGATCTGGTGATTGAGGTGACGGCCCTGAATCAGAATGGCGCTATCGCGGGCTATCCCCGCGACCAACTCGTTTATCGTTATCGCTGGAGCAGTCTCTCAGGTGCGAAACTCATAATCCTGGGGGCGAAACTCTCCCTTCAGCCGGCGGCGCCTGAAGATGTGAGAGCGAAAATCAACCGGCTCTTGAAGAAACGCTCCGCCCGTCAGCCCATCCACGACAAGAGTGCGGGCTCCATCTTCAAGAACCCGGAGGCGATCGCCGCCGGCAAATTGCTCGACAGGGCGGGAGCCAAAGGGATGAGTGTAGGAGACGCGGAGGTTTCGCTGACCCATGCCAATTTCATAATAAACCGCGGCCGCGCGACGGCGGCGGAGGTTCGCGCTCTCATTGAAAAGTGCCAGCAACTGGTCCTGCAAACCTATGAAATAGAACTCGAACCAGAGGTGGAATTCGCGGGCGAATGGTGAAATTGCGTATTGCCGTATTGATGGGCGGGGACTCGGCGGAGAGAGAGGTCTCCCTTCTCAGCGGGAAGGCCGTCCTTGAGGGCCTTGACCGCGATAAGTACACGGCCATACCGGTAGTCTTGGAGAGCGTGCCGCGCGACCCCGATGAACTTCCCTCGCTGCTGCGTGATGGTGAGGTTGATTTGGCCTTCCTCGCGCTCCACGGGGGCGCGGGCGAAGATGGCCGTATTCAGCAGGCCCTGGAAGAGATCGGTCTGTGTTACACCGCCTCCGGCCCCACGGCAAGCGCACAGGCGATGGACAAGATAGCCGCCAAGCGCGTTTTTCAGGAGGCGGGAATTCCGTGTCCGCGGGGAAAGGACTTTCCTGGTCTGACGCCGGAGAAACTGGAGAAAGCAGCCAAAGAGGCGCTGCAATCTCCAGGGCTTCCCATGGTCGTCAAACCCGTTCATGAAGGCTCCACCATCGGAATCACCATTGTACGGGAAGAGAAGGATGTGCTTCCTGCCATGGAGTCCGCGCTTGGCTATGACACTGATATTCTGGTGGAGGAATTTGTCTCCGGCAAGGAGATAACCGCCGCCATCATAGGTAACACTTCGCCCCGCGTACTTCCCCTGGTGGAGATTGTGCCCAAGAGCGGTTTCTATGATTATCACGCCAAATACATCGCTCCGGACACGGACAAGATCGTTCCCGCGCGTCTTTCCACGGAGGTCGCAGAGGCCGCTCGTCAAGCCGCGCTGCAGGCCTATCTCGCCCTTGGCTGCAGAGGCTTTGCACGGGTGGACATGATAGCCACGGAGAAAGGGGTGTTCGTCTTGGAGGTCAACACCATTCCGGGCATGACCGGTGACCACAGCCTGGTTCCCTGCGCCGCCCTTGCCGCGGGGATGAGCTACTCTGCTCTGTTGGACGAGATTATTCGATTTGCTCTTGAGGAGAAGGCTGATGGGCGGTGACTCTTCCAAGACGAGGGGCAAGCGGCGTAAGAGCAGCGCTTCTCGCTTGCTGAGAGGGTCTTCGGGGCTCGAGTTCTCGCCTCGCAGCCGGGGTCGGCCCGGCCGTTCCCGCCGTTTACGCTTCAGAAGGGCACTCTTGTGCATCGTGGTCTTGCTGAGTATTGTTCTTGCCGCGGAGTGCGCGGTTGCGCTTTTCACTTCGCATCGTTTCGCGCTGCGGGAGGTAAAGGTGGAGGGAGTCTCTGAATCCGCTCTCCCTCTCGTACTCAAACATGCCCCCTCCCCCGGCCCGAATCTCTTCTCTCTTCCCGGGCGTCAGATTGCCTCCAAGATTCAGGCTCTCTCTTTTGTTGAGGAAGTCGACTTGAAAAGACGGCCCTTCGGAACCCTAATAATAAGAGTGAAAGAACGCCGGCCTATCGCCTATCTGAAGCAGAAAGGGCAGACGGTCTTTGTAGATGGCGCAGGCATCGCCTTCCTTCTTCAGGAGACGATTCCCGGAGGAATTCCTGAGCTCAGCGGTATCGAAATCAGCGCCGAGAGCATCGGCCGTCCGATTTCCGGCACAAAGGCGACTGCATTGTGCAAGGGTTTGGCCGCCCTGACGAAGAATTCTACCATAAAGGCAAAGAGGCTGGTTGTGGATGAGCGCGGCTGGCTTACGGCTCATTTGGTTTCGGGCACTGAACTGCGCCTGGGACCGGCTCAACAGCTGGAGGAGAAACTGCGCGTGGTGGAGGCGGTGCTCGCCTCTTCAGGGGCCTCTCGACCGGCGGAGTACTTCGATGTTTCCGTACTGGAGGCCGCAGTGTGGAAGCCGCGCTGAAGGTTGGCGCGGCGGACAGGGTATTCGGGCATGAAAAAGGATGAAGCACATCTCGATCGCGCCAGGATGCACTGGATTCTTAGTCTGGCGGGTATCTGCCTGGTAATGGGCGCCCTCTTGGCCATCCAGGTGCGCTCTCGCACCCCGGAGGAGCGGCTCCTTTCCACGCGGTTCGGAGTGACAGGAGGAGGTCCTCTCGGCGCTCTCAGCCAGGTCTTGGCGGCCACCCAAGAACAGGTGGAAGATCAGGCGGAAGAGATCGCCGCTCAGCGCGAGCTAATCACTCAATATGAAGAACACATGGCGAAAGAGAAAGATATCGTCAAACCCATGGCGGAACAGTTGGCGAATGCCAAGGTGGCGCTGGGGCTGACCGCGGTGAAAGGGCCCGGCATAGTTCTGGAGGTGGATGATTCCATACTGAAACTGGGGGAGGATCTGCATCAGTATGCGCAAACCGGGCTGCTGATCCACGATAATGATCTTCTGCGGATCATGAATGAACTGTGGGCGGCCGGCGCGGAGGCCATCTCCTTGAATGACCAGCGTCTCGTAGGAGGCACCGCCATCCGCTGCAGCGGGCCCACTACCCAGGTCAACAGCGTGCCCATCGCCGCACCTTACAAGTTCATCGCCCTGGGAGATCCGGATACCCTCGCCGGCGCGCTGAATATTCCCGGAGGGGTACTGGAGAACCTTCGCCTGGTGCAGTTTCCCATCAAACTGGAGAAGAGTACAGAACTGGTTGTACCGGCTGTTCCAACCGCTAAGAAGTTCAAGTACGCTCGCCCTGTCGAGACAAGCGCCTCGACAGAGACAGATTCCACTTCTCCGCATGCCGTGAGCGATACGCGCAAGCGGCGAGCCGCAGGCAAATAACCCGGAGGTGCTGAAGTGTTCTTGATCCCCGTCCTCGCATTGGTCATTGGCTTTCTTCTGGTCTACAGTCTGCATATTGACGTATCGGCTTCTTATGCCGATTATCTCGCCATCGCCATTCTCGCCGGCCTGGATTCTATTACAGGGGGCATTCGCTCTAAGCTGGAGGAGAACTTCGAAGAGTATATCTTCACCACGGGCTTCTTTGTGAATATGGCGCTGGCCGCTTTGCTCGCCTACACTGGAGATCGCATGGGGATTAATCTCTACCTGGCGGTAGTGGTCGCTCTCGGGGTGCGCATTTTCCAAAATCTAGGCCGCATCCGCGGCCATCTGACGGCACGCCTTCTTCACCGACGCCTCTCCGCCTCGGAGGCGGAAAAGATTTGAAACAAGGTGGAAGGTTGAGAGCAGTTCGTAATGTTCAAGCTGTCAGTGGACGATATTGTGAGCAACGGAAACCTGATTCTTGGTATTGATCTTGGGACGAACAAGGTTGCTGCGCTGTTGGGGCGCTTGGATGGCGGCAAACTGAGCCTTGACCGGGTGGGGCTGGCACCTTCGCAAGGTTTGCGGCGAGGGGAAATCGTTGATCTGGAAAAAGCGGCTTCCTCAATCAGCCAAGCGATCGACGGTCTGAATGCCCGCCGGCCCAAAGGCATTGCGACCTCAGTAGACCGCTCTGTCGCGGTCCCGAGGATTCCGCACCGGGCCTGGGTGGGGATTACCGGTGACCATGTACGCTGTTTCAACCCGCGGGCGGATATCCCCATATCCCGTCCCGGGAGGGCTGTTTCTCCGCGTGATGTGGAACAGGTGATGCGGGCTGCCGTTGGATCTCTTGAACTCCCCTCCGGACATGAAGTAGTACATGTGATAGCACGCAGTTTCGCGGTTGACACCTCCGGTAACTCCAGCCCGAAATCGGCGAAAGACGCCTCTATCGAGCATACTCCCATTTTTTGTAACAGTATCGCCAATCCCGTGGGTATGGCGGCGAGACGGCTGGAGGTGCAAGCCCATGTCGTTACCGCTTCTACCACCTCTCTCGGGCATTTGGAGCGTTGCATGGAGGAGGCCGGTCTGGGCGTGGAGGGGGTTGTCTTGGAGCCTCTCGCCTCGGCGGACGCCGTCCTCAGTGAGGCGGAGCGAGACCTTGGAACCGTCCTGCTGGATATCGGCGCGGGCACTACGGATATGGCCATTCTCGTGGACGGCTCCGTCTGCTGCACAGCCGCAGTCCCCATAGGGGGGCGTCATATAACGCGTGATCTCGCCGTAGGTTTGGAGATTGATGTGGAAGAAGCGGAGGCGCTCAAGATCGCCAAAGGGTGCGCCTTGGTTGATATGGTGGGAGCGAACGAGAAAGTTACCGTTAATATCCTCTCCGCGGAGGGTCCTCGCCAGATTCCGCGGCGGCTGCTGGCGCAGATTATTCAGCCCAGAGCCGCGGAGATGGTTTCTCTGGTAAAAGACCAGATGGTGCGCTCCGGATATTTCCATCGTCTTTCCATCGGCGCGGTACTGACCGGCGGGGGTTCTCAGTTGGAAGGCATCCTTCCACTTGCGAAACAGATATTCGGGCTTCCCGTTCGTCTCGGCAGACCCTCTGCCAGAGGGCCTGCGAACCTGAAAGATCCTCGTCTCTCCACCAGCGTAGGGCTTTTGTTGTATGGCTCCCAAGAACAGGTCCACTCCACCCCGGTTTCCGCCTGGTCACGGGCAAAGCCGAACCTCGGGACCCGCGTTCTCGGATGGTGGAAACATCTCTTCGGGCCTTGAGCCCTCCCCAAGCCAAGGGCGGATATGTCGGGCCAACTGATAGTCGAGAAGATCAGCGTTGAGTTCGACCACAAACCCGGTCCCCCTGTTCGTTTCATTTGGCGTGGTCGGACTTATCTCATTGAACGGGTGATGAAGACCTGGGCCGATTATGGCTTTGGCACTCTCGCCAGAGGGCGTCGCTGGTGGCAGCGGCGCCACCGCAACTATTATCAAGTGGTCACTGAAGAGGGTGAGGAATTCGAGTTCTACCTTGACCGGGGCAAGAAAGAATGGATACTCTATCGCAGACTCTCCGGCGAATAGCAGCCGCAGACTTCGTCGGTCATGCTCTTTCGGCGGACCATGAAGGGTGAACCTGCTGTGTCCGGTCTCTCTGTCGTCTTCACCGGTGGCGGCACCGGTGGACATCTTTATCCGGCTCTGGCGCTGGCGACGAGGCTGCGGGAACTCGACGCCGATTCCCGAATCTTGTTCATCGGCACGGCCAGATTGGAGGCGACGAAAGTTCCGGCGGCAGGATTCCCTCTCAAAATCATCGCGGTGCGCGGCCTTACCGGGCCCTGGAGTTTCTCTGCTCTGCTCCGCAAACTGCACTCCGCGCTCCTGCTTGCATTGGGAATCCCGCTGTGGCAGGCGATGTTCGCGCTGTGGCGATTCAAGCCAGATGTCGTGGTCGGCACCGGCGGCTATGTCTGTGGGCCCGTCACCCTCGCCGCCAGGCTGATGGGGATCCCCTCTCTCAGTGTAGAGCAGAACATCCGGCCCGGCCTGACCACTCGCATTCTCGCCCGCCTGGTGGATGTCGCCGCTCTGGTAACAGAGGAATCGCTTTCCCTTTATCCCCTTCCAAAGGCACGTTTCGCCCGCCACGGGAAACCCAAACTTGTGGTGACCGGCAATCCGGTGAGGTCGGAGATTCTCTCCGCGCGGAGAGGAGAAGGGCTGGCTGCTTTCGGGCTCGGCGCGGAAAGGCGGACTCTGCTCATCTATGGAGGCAGCCTGGGATCACCGATCATTAACCGCGTGTCTCTGCAAGCATTAGAGATGTTGGCAGATGAGTATTGGTTTCGCAGCGGCATCCAGGTTCTGCACGTGACCGGCAAGCCATCTTCTCCGGCGGGGGCTCCACCGGAGCAAACCGAACTGGGCGAGATCGCCCGGCGTGCAAGACTCCGCTACCAGGCTCACCCCTATCTGGATAACCTGCCGCTGGCTCTGGCGGCGGCTGATTTGGCCATCTGTCGCGGCGGTGGAACCACGATCGCCGAACTCAGCGCCAGAGGTCTGCCCGCCATCATCGTCCCCTGGCCGGGGGCGGCAAATAACGAACAGTATTTCAATTCCAAGCCCTTGGCGCAGGCGGGAGGCGCCATCCTGATGAGAGAGGATGAACTCACCCCAGGCCGGCTTGCGGCAGCATTGAAAGACTTGCTGCGGAACCCCGCGCGCCTGGAGAAGATGTCGGAGGCAAGCCGCTCCTTGGGCCGGCCCAAGGCAACCGATGAGATAATCGCGCTTGTGCGGAAATTGGCCTCTGGTAGACAGGGGTAAAGGAGACCCACACCCCTACTTCCAGAGGGAGGCGGATTCAATATTCTCGATGGGTTGGCCCAGGAAACGGGCGCCGACAGTCTTTATGCTGGTGGGGTCACCGCTGGCGAAGAAGCGATGGGNNACTTCTTTGGCGGTTTCCTCGGCCGGGTCAATGAGGGTGATTTCCGGCCCCGCGATTTCCTGGATGAGCGGTCTGAGTAGAGGATATTGAGTGCACCCCAAAACCACGGTATCGACCCCGAATTGCAGCACAGGTTCCAGGTAACCGTTTGTCACTTGGCGAGTATGAGCGGAATTCAACTCTCCTTTTTCGACCAGAGGGACGAACTCCGGACAGGGTTGTTCTATCACCTCGAGGGCCGGCTTAAGCCCTCGCAAGGCGGAGGAATAGGCCGCGGTGGACACGGTGGCCTGGGTGGCGATAACCCCGATGCGGCTTTTTCGCGTGGCGCGCAAGGCGGCCTTCGCCCCAGGCTGGATGACACCAAAGATGAGGGGGCCGTGGCTCTCCCGTGCCGGCTCCAGGGCCACTGCGGAGGAGGTATTACAGCCCATGATGACCGCCTTCGCCCCTTGCTCTATGAGGAAGGCGCTGATGTCGAGCGCGAAATCTTTAATTTGTTCCGGCGGACGCGGGCCGTAAGGAACATGGGCAGTATCGGCGAAGTAGAGCAGCCGTTCTCCAGGCAATAGATGAAGCAAAGCGCGGGCAACGGTAAGGCCTCCCACGCCGGAATCGAAGACACCGATAGGTGCGGTTGGATCTGTCATTGTAAAGCAGATGGCAGGACACAAGGTCCTGCCCAACGAATAATTGCCGCTCCTATAGTATTTGACACAGATAAGGCGAGATAGATTCTAGGATCCGAGGCGGCCGCCCTTCTCTATATAGTGGCGGAGCCCGTCAAAGATCGCTCTTGCCGCGCGGGCGCGAAATTCCGGTTTGGCGAGCAGTTTCTCCTCTTCTTCGTTGTCCAGGTAGGCGACCTCTACCAATACCGCCGGCATCTTCGTCTCTCGCGTGACGACGAGCTTCTCATTGCAGATTATTCCCCCGTCATGGCGTCCCAGTTCCTCCACCATTGCCTTCTGAATCGTCTCAGCCAAAAGTCGGCTCTCCGGCCTACCGTAATAGACCTCGGTGCCGGTACGCCGCCGGGGATTGTTATTAGCATTTGCGTTGGCATGAATGGAGACGAAGATGTCAACCTCCGCGGCATTTGCTCTCTCCGGCCTCATGTACAATTCCACCTTGTAGGCCTCACGGTCCACCTTTCCCTCTTTATCCTCCACGGAGCGAAGCAGGTAATCGCCCTCTCGAGTCATAAAGACCTCAGCCCCCGCCCGTCTCAGTATCTCTGCCAGGCGGAGAGCGACGTCAAGATTGACATCTTTTTCCAGCAATCCGGTACGACCGGGGGCGCCGGAGACGGGGCCTCCGTGACCGGGGTCCAGCATGATCTTCAATCCGGTGAGCGAGAATTCTCCCATCATCAGCCGCACCTTGTTCCCTTCCGCGGCGAGCAGGTGTCTCACCTCTTTCTTCAATTCTATCTGGAGTTCCTGCACCTCACCGGAGAAACCCGCGGTGCGCAGTTTCAATCCGGCGACAACCTCGTTGTCGGGAATCTCGGGCAGTTCCTCGAGACGGCTGGCGGATTCAAAAATCCTCACCAGAAGGGTGTTCTCTCCTACGCGCATCTGCGAGTCCACCACAGTCTGAGCGCTCAACGAAAGAGTGAATGTCACCAGTTCGTCGGAGTTGGCCTTGAAGGATATCTCCTCCAGAAACGCTTCGGGTTCAGGCGGGGCACCCGGCTGCTTGGGAATGCGTATGGACAGACGACAGCCGTCCTCCGAGATTCTGGAATAACAATCGGTCGAACGGCTCAGATCCATGACCACGCGAAGGCCGGGTTTCTTTATCTCTTGGGTGGCCGCTCGGATCCCTAATAAAGCGCCGGAATCCACCTCTATGTGCTGGGGTCCCTCCGCGAAAACATTCTCCATGTCCACGAAGACACGCGGCGGAGCAGCCAGCCGCCCCTCCTTATGCATCAGGCGAACCTGCGCGCCAAGATGGACATTGACGGCCTCTTCGGTATCTTCGATGTTCAATGTAGTCAGCCTCGGCAGCAGCCTGAGAATCCTCTCCTCCTCATCCCAGAAGACGGCCAATCCCAACGGGCCGGCAAGACTGTACACAGGCAGAAAACAGCGCTGCTCCAGATACCTGGGGGCAGCGCCGAGTTCGATTTCTTCGCCGTCAATGGTCGCCTTGGTCTCCCCCATGACGAGATCTATCTCTCGTCCGGTGCCGGTGCGAAGAGTGAGGTTCTTGCCCTGGGAGATGAAACTATAGCCTGCGTGTGTGAGGGCGAGCAGGAAGGGGGCAAGAATCTCCTCCTCCTCGTGCAAGAGAGGGAGATCGTCAGCCTGAGTATAGTCTCCTACGATAATCGTGTCCGCGCTAGCAAGCGAACAAAGAGAGAAAACGAGCAGCGCCATGACCAAAAAAAGTGCTACAAATAAGGACTTCATCTCGGTTTCCTACGTCGAGCGCTTGGAAAGCGATTATATCATCCTCCCGCCTTACATGCAAGGAATTACAGTATCGTCGAATAGCGATCGTGAATCCCTTGCTCAGAGCTGTCAAGGAAGGAACCAAAGCGGTTCGCTTGGTGTCTAAACAGTTATGAGGATATTCCCCCCGCTTCATTTGGCGAAGTGAAAAACGAGTACACCGCAGAGGTGTAACATTAGGATTTTCAGGTATAATGAGGCAAGTGTGAGATACGCATGAGGAATCGGCCGCAGCGCCCCAAGTTCAAGAGGAAGAAACTCTCCACAAAGAGGGTGCTGTGGAGACTCATGGCGGTCCTGAATTGGGGCCTGCTGCTGAGTTTCTACGTCGGAGTGGGGATGTTTTTAGGGGCTTATTCAAGTATTGCCCCCATGGTTCCGCGCCTGCGTGAACTGGCTGAACTGAGGATCACCGAGGGAACGAAGGTGATCTCCGCGGACGGAGAGGTGCTTGCTAAGTTGTCGGAAGAGAACCGGGAGTTTGTTTCCATTGATGAGATTCCCGCCCAACTGAAGCAAGCAATCGTTGCCGTTGAGGATGACGCCTTTTATCAACACGCCGGTATTGACCCCAAAGGCATCCTTCGCGCCGCCTGGACGAATATCCTCTCCAGAAAGGTCAAGCAAGGCGGCTCCACCATCACTCAGCAACTGGCGCGGAATGCCTATGATCTTCGTCGGCGCACTCTTCAGCGTAAGATACAGGAGTTTCTGCTCGCCATCGAAATCGAACGGCGATACACCAAGGATGAGATCCTGGAACTGTATTTGAACGAGATCTACTTTGGAGAACACGCCTATGGGGTAAAGGTGGCCGCCAAGACTTATTTCGGCAAGGCTCCCAGTGAACTGGAACTGGCTGAATGCGCTCTCCTGGCGGGTCTGCCCAAAGCCCCCAGCCACTACAATCCGTTCCGTTCTCCAGAGCGAGCCATGGAGCGTCGGAATGTCGTGCTGTGGCGGATGTCGGAAGTGGGCTATATATCGCCCCGTGAAGCCCAGATGACGGCGGCCCAGCCGCTGGAGTTGACCGAGGAGCGGATTGTACGCGGAAGGCGCTCCTACCGCGCCCCCTACTTCATTGCTTATGTCCTTCAGCAAGCCAACGACTTCTTTGGCGCGGATGTCGTGAGCCGAGGAGGCCTGACCATCCACACCACACTCAACTTGGGTGTGCAGCAAGAAGCGGAGAAGATACTGACTGCGGAAGTCCAACGAGCAAAGAGCCGGAAGGTTAGTGAAGGCGCTCTGGTTGCTCTGGACGTCCGCACGGGCGCCATTAAGGCGATGGTGGGAGGCATGGATTTCTCCGCCAGTGAATTCAACCGTGCGGTACAGGGGAATCGTCAAGTGGGCTCAGCCTTCAAACCTTTTGTATACACGGCGGCGATTGAGCAGGGGATGAGGCCGGATGACACTGTAGATGATTCTCCGGTCACCTATCCGGATGGGCAAGGGGGCCAGTATGTGCCCCATAATTATGACCATACCTATATGGGCGAAATCACCCTGACGAAGGCGCTGGCGCTCTCTCGCAATGTCTGTGCGGTCAAACTGATTGCACAGATCGGAGCCATTCCGGTTATAAGAACGGCCGAGCGGATGGGCATAAAGGGTCCGCTGGATCCCTACCTTTCCCTCGCTTTGGGCACTTGCAGCACCACCCCGCTCGATATGGCCTCCGCCTTTGCGGTGTTTGCAAACGGAGGCTATCGGCTGGAGCCTTATGCCATTGCCAAGATCGAGGATGCGGCCGGCAATGTGCTGGTTGAGCATATGCCCAGCCCGGTCAAGGTGATGAATCCGAGCACAGCCGCCACCATGACAAAGATGTTGGCCGAAGTGGTCGTCCGCGGAACCGCGAGCGGTGCACGCTACAGAGTGGGAGGGTTGCCCTTTCCCGCGGCTGGAAAAACAGGCACAACGAGTGATCATAAGGACGCCTGGTTCGTCGGCTGGGCGGAGGGCATGTCCTGCGCTGTGTGGGTGGGAAATGACAAGCCGATAGAGATGGCGCGGGTTACAGGAGGGAGTATTCCCGCGCCTATCTGGATGAAGTTCATGAAAGCCGCGGTGCCGATCATTGCCCAAGGAAGAACGAAGGCCTTCGTACGTGCGACAGAGATTGACAGGCTGGCGGCGAGCGTGGAGCAGCCCGCGCCTGAACCGCCACCGGGAAGTGAGACAGATGACGGGGAATACTCAGAGGGGGATTTTGAAGATGAATCATCGGAGGCCAGGCTGAATAGGCTGCTGCGCGGAGAGGACCCATCTTTGGGCGAGATCTCGATTCCTCCGGTGGGGAATGAATCTTCGGGGGAAACGGAGATAGTGGGTATTTGTGCGGTAACCGGCAAGCGGGCCACCTCCTATTGCCCGCGCATGCTGCTGCGGACTTTCTCCAAGGGCCGCGCTCCGATTTCCACATGTCCCCTCCACCGGGATCCCCATAAAGAGCGCGAGTGAACTTCGTGTTACGATGGTGAAAGGACAGACAGCGTGTTCTCTCATTCCTTTCGGCTGGGAAAGATCCTGGGGATTGAGATTGAAATTGACTACACCTGGTTCATCATCCTGGGCCTGATGGCCTTCGGCTTCGCACGGGGGCTGCCTCAGCAACTCGAATTGAAGGGCCTCCACCCCGCCTATTATTGGCTGTTGGGCATCGCCATCGCGCTGCTGCTCTTTGCATCTGTGCTCATCCACGAACTCTCTCATTCGTTACTTGCCAAGATGAACGGGCTGGGGATTGCCGGTATCACCCTTTTCCTCTTCGGCGGTGTATCCAAACTCGTCAAAGAGCCGCGCTCCGCGCTGTCCGAACTCCAAATCTCCATCGTCGGGCCTCTCGTCTCCCTGCTTTTGGCGGGATTGTTCGCCATCGCCCATTGGCTCGCGGTAGGCCCGGTGCTGAAGACCATCTTCGGCGTGATGGCCTTCATCAACGCCTTGCTGGCCGTGTTCAACCTGCTGCCCGGTCTTCCTTTGGACGGAGGGCGAGTTCTGAGGGCCATCATCTGGTATGTGTCCGGCAGTTTTGCAAAAGCCACCAGGATCGCCGCCATCGCGGGCCAGGGCATCGGCTTCTTCCTTATTCTCATTGGGGTAATGACCCTGTTTCGCAATTTCGTAAGCGGGCTGTGGATGGCCTTTATCGGGTGGTTCCTCATCCAAGCGGCACAGGGTTCTTACCAACAGAGCATATTGCGAAGGCTGCTTTCCGGAGTGAAGGTGAACTCGGTGATGACAAGCGATGTTGTCACTGTGGCGGCGGAAATGACTCTCGAGGAGTTGGTGAACGACTACTTTCTGGTTTACAACTACGCAGCTTTTCCGGTATTGAGAGACGGAGAAGTGGTGGGGTTGATTCATTTATCTGATGCACGGAAGATACCGCGCGAGAGATGGATCAGTACTGCCGTGGGTGAGCTAGTGGCTCCTCTGCGGGACCAACAGGTGATTGCCCCTGAGGAAGATGCCTGGGAGGCAATGGCGAAGATGGCCTCTGAGGGTACGGGAAGGCTATTGGTGATGAGCGAGGGAGTCCTTCACGGCATCATCAGCCGCGCCAATGTCATGCGCCTCATCCGCACCAAGATGGACCTTGGCGCGTAGGGCAAAAGACTTTGCGGGGGACATGGAGTCAGACTCCTTTAGTCCACCACGTTTCTTCATCAAAACATTCTATGTCGCTGAATGACATTATCCACAAAAAAACGGGCCCGGCTTGGATGCTAGTATTTGGGCCTGGATAAGACAGTGATGAGCAAGGCATATGCCCGGAAAAGCACACACCGGTGCAGATCTTCCGTGCTTGAGGCAGGCAATCCATAAGCTGCGACAGGCGGAAGTGCAACTGAGCAAGGATGCCCCAAGCGGCGCGAAAGATCGGCGCGCCAGAGCAAACCTTCTGCCGCTGGCGGACGGACTACGGCGAGCTACGGCTGGATCGGCGAAGCGACTGAAGGCACTGGAGACCGAGAATACACGGCTGGAGAAAATGGCGGTGGATAACTCGTGTGGGGCGCATATGAAAGCTGCTGAAATCGGAGCAGCTCGATCGAAGATCCGCGTGAGTGGGGGACACCTCTCGAATGTCGGATCATCCGGAAAGCACTGCCACTTTAAGGCCAACAACCAATTTGAGTCGCTGTAATTATTGTTGAAGATAAATATTTTGAGTGAAAATGCGAAGAATCGGGAACCCCGACTATAGGTTCTCGTCATTCCTAGAATTGAAAAAACTGGCTGTCAACGCCAAAGGAGGTCGTTTGATATGAAATCGACAAGAATGCAAGCATTATTGGTCTTTTTGCTTTCCGCAGTCGTGTCGCTAACCATTGGGACGTTAAGCGCTTCCGCCATGGGTTGTTCAACCAAAGATGCTGACGGTTCTTCCATGACATCCCATGACGGATGCAGCATGATGTCATCGGGAGGAAAGCATGAACATCATAAGGCAGCAAAAGACGCGTGCCCAGTTTGTAAAAAACCGCTTGGAAAAAAGCCTGTAACTTTCAAGTATGCTGGCAAAACTATCTCCTATCGCTGTATTCATTGCGCACTGGTTGATAGCAAGAATCAGGGCGATGGCGTCATCGTGACGCATTCTGCAATAACCGGGAAAGAAATTTCGCTCGAGAAAAAGGTCGAGAAGAAAGGTATGCAGTGGAAGGCAACGCCGAAAACCGCAGTGGCGTTGATTCTTAGCGAAAAGGGCGACGACTGCCTGGCGATTCATCAGGTTTTTTCCAGCCGCGCCGAGTTTGATTCATATATAAAGAGCCACCCTGATATTGCAAAACAAAAGCCCCGCCCTCTGTTGTTGACCGATGTGGATGCGATCATCAAAGCCGGGATGCCTCCGCTGCCTGCGCAGGCGACCTGTCCTGTGACCAAAAGAGTTTTTAAGCCCACAAAAGACACAGTATGGGAATTCAAGGACGGCACAATTCAATATTTTTGCTGCCCTGAATGTAAAATGACTTCTGCAAAATAGGCAGACCAGAATTAAAAGATGGTTTTGATGAGCGCGGGCTGCGTTCTAATTCTGCTATCTGCGTTGGTGTTTTTAGTAGTGTCTATGGCGTCGGCGAAACCAGCTATGGCACAAGGGACGACACACCCGGGATGACCCCTCTGTCCAGGCGGAGGATACTCCGTGAAGGCACTGGAACGCACTGGACAGGAGGAGCCGGGGCGAGCATTGGAAGAAAACGCAACGGAGTGTTTAATACGCTTCTGATCGCTTCCGCTCGTCATTGCCTGCTGCTGAAGTTCGAGTTATTGATATTTCCAGCCAAAACATTCTAACATCGAAATTCTCGCACCTCGTCCGACTCCCATTCGGCTTTCTTCGAGTCCGCTCAGGGCAGGCCGCGCTGTTTCGATTAGAGGTCGCTTTCCTCCCGCGATGCTTATTATCGGAACCTTACTTGACCTCGACGGTGGCGCCGACCTCTTCCAGTTTGGCGCGAGCGGAGGCTGCGTCTTCCTTGGAGACCCCGGTGATTACGGGTTTGGGCGCGCCCTCCACCAGTTCCTTGGCTTCCTTCAGACCCAGACTGGTGAGTTCCCGCACCACCTTGATGACCTTGATCTTCTCGCTTCCGAAACTTGCAAGGATGACATCAACCTGTGCCGGCTCCTCAGCGGCGGCTTCCGCTGCGGCAGGGGCGGCGGCTGCAGCCGGTGCGGCCATCATCTGAGGCTCAACCCCAAACTCCTCTTGGATCGCCTTCGTCAGTTCGCTCACCTCGAGCATGGTCATCTCTTTGAGTGAACCGATAATGTCTTCTGCGCTCAACTTCTTCGCCATGTTAGCCTCCGAATTTCAGTATTAACGATTCTCATTCAAAGGGGCGAAACCACGCCCCGGAAAACTCCTTAAGCAGACGCCGCTTTCTGCTTGGAAAGCCCCTCAAGAGTGGCCGCCAAGAGCATCATCGGCGCCTGCATGGTCGCCAGCAATTGGCTCATCGGAGATTGCAGTGTGCCGACGAGCATGGCCAGCAGAATCTCCCTGGGCGGGAGTTGTGCCAGTTCCCGCACGCTTGCCGCGGCCAGTTTGCGCCCTTCTACGAAACCGCCCTTGATTACGGGTAGGTTTTCGTTTTCTTTCGCGAAATCTACCAGTATCTTGGTCTGACCGACAATCTCTTCACCGAGGAAGACCATAGCGATGGGCCCTTCGAGCCATTCCACCACATCTCCACAGCCGGCTTTCTCGGCCGCGCGCCTCAGCAGGTTGTTCTTTACCACCTGGTAGGCTGCCCCCTGGGCGCGGAGGGCACTGCGCAATTCCCCCATCGCCTTCACCGACATCCCCCGATAGTCGGTGAGAAGCAGGCCTGCGCTCTCTTTCAGTCTCTCGGCCAGGTCACCGACCGCCTTCACTTTTTCCGGTCTCGGCTCTCGGTTTTCTGTCTCTTCTCTGGGTGTCATCTCCACCTCGCTGCTGAACTGGG